>Ga0265798_10000502_pt1 | contig 65170 bp, 73 predicted proteins | sample P3T30metagenome_FD_192430 | JGI IMG/M metagenome (GOLD analysis project Ga0265798, IMG submission 192430) | Plant litter microbial communities from East Loma Ridge, Irvine, California - P3 T30 | ecosystem: Environmental > Terrestrial > Plant litter > Unclassified | place: USA: California... | reverse complement strand
TGACCAGATCGGCGTGACCACTGAGATAATTCGCGTTGAAGCAACGTCTGTCTCGTTGCGAGCTTAGAGCCTCAAACCTGACTTTACATGTTCCAAGCCTGGCATATCCGTCGATCCTCCGAACACTGTTGTTTCGTAGATTCACATCGTCAATCTACCATTACGCACCGAAGCCCTTGCGACCCGTGACCCGCCACCATCTGGACAAGGTCATGTGGCTCGTGTCGATGCCCTTCCACCAGCAAAAGCCAAAGCAGAGAGCCCATGTAGTGGACAGAATAACGCCCAAGCCCACGAGATTCGAGTTTTTCCACGACCAAGCCTCCTTACCCTAGCACTTTGTGTCAGTTGCTCACGCAGTCATAACCGAGCGTTGGATCTTCCTCTTACATTTTGACCGTTTGCAATGCCGCTTTCTAGATCGGAGGACTGCGTGACTGCCTTGATGGAGTTGATGGTGAGCGAGAAGTCGCCTTCTTGCTCGCCGAAGAAGCTTCTGCTCATGATGCTGAAGCGCTTCACGCTCTTCAAGTCCAGCTTTGGCGCATCCTTCTTCTCCTTTCCACGATACGTCGGCTTCAACTCGCTCCACGCAACGAACAAGCCCTCCGCACCCGCATCTTTGAAGTCGTACCTGTACATCTGGGTTAGCCCTCTCACTAAATCCACGCCCTCTCGCATCCCACTCACTCATAGCTAATCGTACTCTGCTCCCTCCCGTTCTCATCCACCGGCAAAATCTCATCCTTAATAGTAAACGTATACTTCTTGTCATCCGTCTTGCCTAGATCAAGGTGCACGCCGGAGTACTTTGAGAGATCCCAAGTCTGTTCGTCGCCGGTAGTGCGTTGGCTGGCGAAACCTGCGCCGCCAAGGGTCTTGATGTCCAGATTGCCGTAGAATCGTGCGGATGTTGATGAGGTGTCGAGGTATGATTGAGAGGCGCCGCCGCGGACGCGGTCGTCGCTTGATGTCCAGTCTGAAGCGCTCCAGCCTCTATGGGGAGAGAATTAGAGGTGTGGGGTTGGAAACGGAGGGACGACGTACTTTGAACCACCGAAGAGAATCATCTCATTTGGCTTTTCCATGGTTGTTGACATTTTGTTGTTTGATGCAAAGTGGATGTGAGGGATTGATGATCATCGTTCTTCACAGTAATGCCGTCACTCATGTTCGTAAGAGGACCGTGCGTTTCGCGACATGCGCCCGCCTTTCAATCCACAACGAGTTCCACTAGCCTACTCAAGCAGCTGTACCTTCCAATTTCTATCTACCAAGGCCAACGTTTTGATCATGGACTTCAGAGACCCGTCCCATGTGGACGAATCAGACGAAGCCATCCTCAATGAACCTTACCGACCATTCTACAGCATATTCGGCGGAAAGCCAATCCTCGTTAAGCAGTATGAAGTCAACAGCGATGGGAAGAACAGTTAAATACTGACACATATTCAGAGGCAATGACTACGACCGGGTTGCATTCAAAGAACGTCCATTCCTGGGCGTCTTGTTGTTCGACAACGTCTCTTCCGACGCCCGAGATCATGCTGCCAATGAACGAAGTATGTTAGTCTGTGGGCGAGAGAGTGCGCCTCGCTGACAGCAACCCAGCATTCTTGTCATGGCTCAAGTTGAGCGTGTACATGGCTATTGTTTCAGTCGCCGTTGTCCTCTCCTTTCATCTGAAGTCGAAACCATCAAGCACAGGCACGTTCGCTGCTTCACTTGGGTAATGCATACTGACAGATAGCAGAGAAAACGATAGCTATTCCTCTGGGCATGGTCTTCTGGATCTTGTCATTGCTGTGCCTACTTTCTGGGCTTGCAAACTACATCGAGACTGTCACGAGATACAGCAGGCGACAAGCGCTGGTGCAGACGGGGTGGAAGACACAAGTTGTGTTCACAGTAGTGTCCACGTCCATCGTCGCAGCTTGCGTGTTGTTTCTCTCTACGAATTCGCGACGAGCATAGCTGTCTTGTTCCTGGTATGCGCACTGATACCCGAGCTCTAGCTCATACCGCAAAGAACACTGTCATTGCATCCGCGTCGCGCCTTGATCACTTCCTGTGAGCCAACGGCATGCCTCCACCGACTCATGCGCTGCCTAATCCGCCTCGAGAATAGCCCAGGTGAGGTCGTCAACGGTCGTGTATATCAGACCTCCAGCAAGCAGGTCGTCACCAGCCCGTGCCACATCGGCTGCGTCGACACCGAGCTTCGATGCAATCTCTTGCTGGTGCAGGCCCTCGTTCGACTGCGGCGCTTCTCGCAGGTACTGGAAGACTCTCTTGGCAATTGGATTGTAGCCAGCCAAGTCGTATCCAGCATAGCCGCCTGCACCTGCTTGCTGCTGTTGCCCAGCACCGTTGACTGCAGCGGCCCCAGCACCGGTACTCGCTCCACCGGGAGGCCCGCGGGTGAAGTAGAGGTGGATTGAGGTGGCTTCGAGGAGGTGGTAGGAGACTTCGTTCATGTCGTCGACGGGGCGGATGATCTGGGCGCCGACAGATCTGCGGTCGTTGAAGCTCTTGAGCTTGCCCCAGGCGCGGCAGTAGGCGCCCTCGACCAGCCTGGCCTTTGTGGGGTTGGTGTTCTCGACGGCGTCCGAGTCGACCCACTGCTTGACCTCTATGCTGCCGGTGCCGTCGTCGAGCCTGTAGGTGGTGTTGGTGGTCTGAGTGGAGATGTTACGTATCTGGCCGACAAAGGTGAGGTTCGTGACGGTGCTGCCGTCGATCTTGAACTGGTCGTTGCTGCCCGTCTCCTGCTGGGCGTCGAGGAGCTGCTTGATCGTGACGGGCCGCAGCGAGTCCTGGGCGTATTCGCGTCTGCCGCCCGGGCTCTGCTGGCTCGCTCCTGCGTCGCCGGGGATGAAGCCGCCGCCGCCAGCACCGCCGCCGGCGCCATACGACGTATACGAGGGTTCGTACGCGTTGTAACCTGGTGTGGTGTTAGGAGAGGGTCATGTGATGCAGTGCTGGTGTCTCTTACTCATGCTGCTGTGGTTGACAGTCGCGCGTGTGTGCCTGTGCCTGGAGAGGAAGTTGGCGAAAGTCGCGTCGAAGACGCGTAGTAGCGTCGCCAGAATCGCGGGGCACGCACGTGGAGATAAGAATCCCTGCAATCGGCGGCCCATGCGCAACATTTTCTGAAGTTTGAGACCGCGGAAGATGCCCAGCAGCGCAAGCACCGCCAAACACGCTCTTCACCTTCACCATGGCTCCGCGCGCGAGCTCACCGGCGCTCTCCGAGAACGAGTTCGACATATTCGACGCGCTCGCCGGCGCCAACGAAACGCTGCAAGAGGCGGGACTGGCGACCGACCTCGGCGTAGACCTCGACATTGGCAGCGATGACGGCTCCGACGACGAGGCCTTCATTGCCGCAAAACAGGCGGCGGCGAACCGCAAGAACACAAATGCGCCGGGAAAGCCGGGCAAGAAGGGCGGCGGCTTCCAGGCAATGGGCCTGAATGCGGCTCTGCTCAAGGCCATCGCGCAGAAGGGCTTCAAGATACCGACGCCCATCCAGCGCAAGGCGGTGCCGCTCATCATGCAGGGCGAGGACGTCGTGGGCATGGCCCGCACAGGATCCGGCAAGACGGCCGCCTTCGTCGTGCCCATGATTGAGAAGCTGAAGACGCACTCGGCCAAGGTGGGCGCACGCGGCGTCATCATGTCGCCCTCGCGCGAGCTTGCGCTGCAGACGCTCAAGGTCGTGAAAGAGTTTGGCCGTGGAACAGACCTGAGGACCATCCTCCTGGTTGGCGGCGACAGTCTCGAAGAACGTGCGTACAGGCCCACGCAGGCTGCACGACCACCAGAACTAACAGCACGCAGAGTTCAGCTCGATGACGACCAACCCAGACATCATCATCGCCACGCCTGGTCGCTTCCTGCATCTCAAGGTCGAGATGGGCCTTGACCTTTCCTCCGTGCAGTACATTGTCTTCGACGAGGCAGACCGCCTCTTCGAGATGGGTTTCGCAGCGCAATTGGCTGAGATTCTCTATGCTTTGCCCGCCTCAAGACAGACGCTACTTTTCAGCGCCACGTTACCCAAATCCCTTGTCGAGTTCGCACGAGCAGGTCTGCAGGATCCCAAGCTCATTCGACTGGACGCCGAAAGCAAAATTTCGCCCGATTTGAAGAGCGCCTACTTCGTCGTCAAGTCAGGCGATCGCGATGGAGCCCTTCTTCACATCTTGGACAACGTTATCAAAATGCCAGTGGGCGAGACTGAGGCCGCGAAGAAGGCCAAGGAAAATGCTGCGAACAACACCAAAAAGCGCAAGCGTGGTGAGGGCAGCCACAAAGATGGGCCGGTCGAGCAATCTACCATCATCTTCGCCGCCACCAAGCACAGAGTCGAATATCTTAGCAGCCTTCTCAGAGCAGCTGGCTACCCAGTCTCCTATGGTGAGTCGTCTTTACCTGCCTGTTCTGTAGTGGCTTGCTGATGGTTTACAGTCTACGGAAATCTCGACCAGACGGCGCGGAAGGAGCAAATTGCCGACTTTCGAGCCGGACTGTCCCGGATCCTCGTTGTGACAGATGTCGCAGCCCGTGGTGTCGACATGCCGCACATAAACCACGTCATCAACTACGATTTTCCCTCCCAACCGAAGATCTGCGTGCACCGAGTTGGGAGAACAGCCCGTGCCGGTCGCAAAGGTTGGGCTTATAGTCTATGCAGACATGTTGATCTGCCGTACGTGATCGACTTACAGCTGTTCCTTGGCAAACCACTAGTGGTTGGCAGATCCCCGAAGGAGCCCAACTACGCAGAGGATTTCGTGATCGGAAGCGTTGCTCCATATCAACTGGAATCATCTGTCGAGCTAGTGAACAAACAACTCGCCGACGATGAGGATCTAGTGAATCTCCTTAGTGTGGCAGAGAAAGGCGAACGCCAATACCAACGGACTCGAAACCAGGCCAGCAACCATAGCGTACATCGTGCCAAGGAGTTAGTCGCAGATCCCAAGTTTGCGGAGACGCACATGCTCTTCAACGACCACATGCACGATGCCCTAAGAGCAAAGGAGGACATGTTGGAGAGGATCCAAGGCTTCAGGCCCGCCGAAACAGTGTTTGAGATTGGCAAGCGTGGCACAGGGAGTGAGACCGCTGAACTCATGCGCAAGAGACGAGTCACAGTCGACAGACAGAAGACGAAGCAACGGTTGAGTAGAGCAGACGAAGAGCAAGCTACTCTAGGCCAAGCAGCTACAGACAGGTCAGCGGACCTCGAAACTGACTCCGACGAGGATCAGCAGCCGGCAAATGGCGACTACGGATCTGACTCGGACGAGCTTGAAGTCACGGTCTCACACCCTGCTGAAGCTAAATCTGGCAAGGACAACTGGCGCTCGGATGAGTTCTTCATGTCGTACCTCCCCAAGGAGAATGCGGCAGAAGAAAAAGCCTACGGTGTGCAAGGAGGCGACGCAGGCAATAGTAATTTCATGTCCGCAGCTCGAGCGGCTGAGATGTCGCTGGTCAACGATGAGATACAAGGCTTTGCTGAGGCCAGCAAATCTCGCATGCGGTGGGATAAGAAGTCTAAAAAGTACGTCACTCGAGCCAATGATGAGGATGGTTCGAAGGGCGCCAAGATGATACGCGGCGAGAGTGGGCAGAAAATCGCTGCCAGCTTCCGCAGTGGCCGTTTCGACGATTGGCGGAAAGCGAACAAAGTCAAGATGCAGCGAGTTGGCGAGATGGAAGCACCCAACCGCTCTGCCTCTATGGGTGGAGGACCTCGCTACAAACACAAGGCGGAAAAGGCGCCGAAGCAAGCCGACCGTTTCCGCGACGACTACCATGTGCAGAAGCAGAGGGTACAGGAAGCGAAGGAGAAGCGCATCGGCCACTTCAAAGACAACGGTGCAAAGAGCGAGCTCAGGGATGTGGACACGGTGCAAAAGCAAAGAAAGACTCAGGAGAAGCGGAAGGAGAAGAACGCTCGGCCGTCTAAGAAGCGCAAGTTTTGAGTCTGTCAATAGTGAATGATACCCTCTCGAATGCAGCACATAGTCAATACAAAATTCAATGTTCCGCAAAGCTACTGTTGGTGCGACTGTCCCTGAGTCGCAGTCTCGAGTCAAACATGGTTTTGTCACTGGTCGGGCGCACATGTTCCGCACCATATGATTGCTTGATTCACATGGTTTGCGGGCTGGGAAAGGAATACCATATGGGAATAACAGTGAGAGCGCATTGGGTCAATATTGGCCTTCGACCAGCGAAGTCGACAGCAATTTGAAGACTACGCATCACGAGAGGCACTTCCCCTTTAGAGTATCGGCCAAGCCTTGTACTTCGGAACTACTCGCATTCGGGTTGACAGCCTGCAGGTACAGCTGCTAGGAGATGAGTCCGGCGGGTATAGAGTTTCCCGGCTTTATCGACATCAGATAGAGTTGACATTTGACAGGCGACGGCTTGTTTATCGACGGGCACCAGTCTTACGCATCTCTTGACGACATACCATGGTCAAATGGACAGGGCCTGGGCGCACGCGCATAGCCGCCAGCCCCAGTAGTTTTGCAAATGCTCCGAAATTGGCACGCAATCTGCTAGCGCCGCCAGAAAGACTTCAATGTTACTTCTGCTGGGCTTACCCGACACAACGCAGCCTTCTCGAAGCCCCCACAATAAGTCCTGCGCGACGCTCGCACGCGCTCAACAAGCATGTCACTTCAAGCATGAGGGCGTACGAAAGAAAGGTCCGAGGATGCAATGTCACGCTGTGCAAATCAGAAACATTTCCAACGGCTTTTTGATATCGCCAATACGCCTTCTTCAGATCGCAATCTCGCTGCGGCGCTCTTGTTGATTTTCAATGAAGATCATCTGGCTGAGAGCGGTTATGCGCGCTCAACGGCGTGGTACGGAATCCCTGGCGAGGCGTGGTCGAAGGATGTCGTTTCTGTAGACGCCAACGCATCCCATCACTATTACAGTTCGGTACACGGCTGGAGAAGACGTTGCAGACGGAAATTTCTCGCTCCGTTGCAAGCCTGTGCAGGCTCACCAGTGGACGGCTTGCGCGACAGCATCTCCCAAGGCTCGCGTGTGACGATTCACAAGCTGCTGCAGGGACCCTGGGTGGACTGTGAGCCGCATGGCTGCTGTGCGAGGGCGCAAGACGCACGCGGTGGCTGTCACCCATGTGAACATTGAACACACATGTGCATGTGCTGAGAGGGACACAGCAGGGCCTGTTCGGCCCGCACCCAGTCGCACATCGAGAAGGGGCCCAAGACAGGCTCGCATGCAAGCACGGCTAGGTAGCGTTTCTCGATTGCGAGCCCCCAGTCGTGCTACTTTTGGCACAAAACAAGGTGTCCAGAAGCCCAAGCACCGGTTTGTCGTTCGCAGATCCTGTAGGATCCTCGCGGTTGAATCCGCGACCTTGCTCAACCCCTGCCTGCTGACTCGGCGGCGACATCATCACGAACGCGAGCTGTGCGCGAGTCCGATGATGCAGGATCGATGCGGCCGCCCGCGCATTATTCGAGGACGGATGTGGGGAGCGTGAGTAACATTGGGACCTTCAGAGCCGCGATCAAACGGCAGCGCTCGGTTCGGTTGGTAATGGTAGATCCCGGACTCCTGGGCACCGATTTGTGCATTTGCCGTAGCTCGAGGAATTTACATCCAGAGATGAGGGCAATATATACGCGATATGGTACCTTCTGTTGTCGTCCATGGTTCGAGTGTTATTTTTGGAATACGACTCTCCAAGGCTAAACATGTACTGTACTTGGTCAAGCAGGGCCCACAAGTTGGATGTTGGATTTGTATATTTCCGTGCGCCGGGGCAACATGCACGGAAGAGGACTGGTGGTGCAGGAGATTTGTGGTAGGCTTATTCCTTTGTACCAAGGTACCCAAAGCTAACCGTCATTGGGCTCGGAGCACCTTACCCGCTTGGGAGTGGTGAAGAAGAAACGCTCCCGCATGACTGGATCTGGCTCCCTGCGTCGTCGAATCTCGCTACCCGCTGTGGAGAAGATGAGTGTGACGCAAACCGCGCACTCTGTTCACAGCATTTGTAACGATGGGCAGCAGTTGCAGATGATATTTGAGGGCCAGAAGAGACTTTCCAGATTGAGATGACGACGACTATAGCGAGTTTCTTACAGTAAGCGACTCGTGAGGGCTATTCCTGTCTTGAACAATCTATCTAGCTGCGTGAGGTGCCCTGGGTCTGGCATCGATCTTCGCGGAGGGCCGGGACAGCTGCCGCTATCCCGCGAACAGACCTTCACTTCGACCCATGCGTATTAGGCCTGGCACAAACAATGACTGCGCAGAAGAACGGTGGTTTTGCTCGTAGCCTTCGATAAAGTCACAGGTCTTATGCACCCGCCTGACGTCCATCGTCGCACTTTCCTTCTGGGTGGCATTGGCGAGACGGCTATTGGCACGCTAAAGCTCCTACCTCCGTCGACCACAGCGACTTCTCCTCGCCAAGGTCCAACCAAAACTCTGCATCGAATGTCCAGAGTGCACTCGCCCTGACTGCGATGCCCAGCAATAAGCGTGGACTAGTCACTAAACAACACTGATACTGCGGGGCCGAAAGCTGGGTCTGATGCATGCCCCAGAACATCACCAGTTGAATTTGGTGGTCGGACACTAGGTAGATCTTCGATGGATATTTTCCACCGGCTCCGGGAAATTCGTCTGAACAACCCTTACCTATAGTCAAATCAGCCCGGTATAACACATGATAGCTGCTGCCCAGTTTCGACGACTGGACTACGAGCGCATCCGCAATAAGTCTTGGGATGCCTTCGAAGGCCGTCAATGTGGACCAGGAATTGACATCCGCAGCTTAGGCGGGATCTACTGTCAACGAGTCCGTTGTTTGACCTACATGCATGCATTGCGACGCGATCGAGCTACTGTATGTACGAAACGACGTCCTGAAGCACTTCTAGTAACTTTCTCGAAGCGCGCAGGAACCGCGCCTCAGCCTACGGCTAGCGGCCTTGGACTGACCGGTGCCCCGGCGGTAGTGCACCTGCCAAAATTATTACATGCATAGATGGAGAAGCTTAACAAGGGCGGCGCCTAATCGGTTGCTGTTGGCACAGATAGGTGAGGTGTCACGGGACTGTTGCGGCAAAGCAATACAAGCCTGGCGACCGCCGAGCACGCGGACAGGTGGCTTATTGACATCCTTCCCTAACCTTTCAATTCGATAGACGCCTGGCGCTTAAATCTTGAGAGATTGCAGTCGACGTCGAGCGAGCAAAATGGTCGACGATCATGGAGTAGTAAGGCGTCGCATACTCAAGCCATATCCGCAAGGCCTTGTCGATCCGCCTGCAGTCACTGTCTTCGCGACAAGACTAGGTTTGCGCCAGACGGGTTCATCATCCCCACAAGAAGCGCTTTTCGCTTCCGCGTATGGAGCCCTAGAAAGAAGCTTTTCGGCAGTCAAGAAAAGAGAGGCCCGAAGGAAAAGTCTTATCCGTCTTCGAAGTTCGGTGCAAGACGAGAGTAAGCTACACAGTTGACGGACGCAATGGTTGGTTTGCTAGGTCCGGAGCGCGACCTGACAAGTGACAAGCGTGTCTATGGTGGACCAAAGTCGCGGGCCTGTCAGTACGAGCCACAATTCGCAATACTCACCCCAGCAGTGCTGGCGTCTACGCCTCACTGATCCATGTTCAACCCAGATGAAAAGTTCAGCACCACGCTGTGCTGGTATCGTCTCTACAGCCCTATTGTAAGCAACGGCAGCGGAACACAAGCGGAGGCGCTCGCTGCTTAAAACGATGGAGGACAGTGGCTTGTGGCTTGCACTCGATTCGATCCTCGAAAAGCTCGAGCCATCAAACACGGGTTCGGGTGAGCATGGATCAAGGGGGGCCAGCCATCAAGCGCCATGCACGCTCAACATCCTGGAAAGCCGTACATACGTCCGCGGTGTCAGGGAAGGCCTCGTTCGGCTGGTGGTTCTTCACACAAATAATGTCCCCCCGATGCATGCGTTCCCTGCTCCCGTTGCCCGGGACTGATTTGCATGGGTGTGGTCCGTCATCTGCACTCTTCTACAGGGATCCTGCAAAGATCTGTGAGCAGAATCTCAATAACCGATTTGGTTATTACCAGGGGACACTCCACTGACCGGGCATGAAATTCCTCTGCTCTTTTGCGTCGTGTGCTGCTCATTGGTCCCACCACACCTAAGTCACTCACCACACCTCCCGCGCCCCTCGTCCCATTGCGTGCAGGTATGATCGGAGCCTGACTCTCGACATCGGCACCGCGTTCTCATTTCTTGGAAGACCGTTGGGTGGAATCGATCCTTGAACACAGAGTTCAGGAAGTGATATCACAAAGGTAAATGACCAAGCTTCCGCTCCTTAGTCGCGCGTCCAGGTGTAGTCTACTCCCAAAGACCTTCGCATTCGCAAGAGACAAGTTGTCCATAGCATTATTTGGTGTCAAGTGGCCCGATCTTGAATCTGAAATGCACATTTCGGGCTCGCCGTTCGTAGGGCTCTTGTATCGCTTCCCCATTAGCCCGCCCAATAGTGGACATGCAGATCCATCATCCGCCTCAAAGTCTAACAGCTTGTGCTAGTGCCATTGCCTGCTCGGTCAACAAGAGCGCAGAAGTTCCATCAGATTACTCACTTGAAGTATCTTCTGCACACCTCCTCAATCCTGCTGTCGCTGCTGACGCGTCGTTGAAGCGTTGCGGCGGTCAAACTATGCAGAGTCTGGCCTTACCACGCCCGATTTCGTCTTTCTCCGCGCCACTCGGGCTCCCTTCAGAGCACGAGGACGGTCTGGCGAAGTTCCGCTCCAAATTCAGTCCAAGCAGGTCTGAACAGCAGGGCTATCCGTCACCTCCCATGTCAGAACCTCATTCCCCAACTCGGCGACATCCACAGACTTCGGATCCTTCCCGAACCTCGTACAGTTCATTAGGGGGCTCGTCTCATGGACTTGTCAGAGGCTTACCGTTACCTCCACCTTCTTCTGCGCTATTTGAATCTCGATCGTATCAGACAAGTGGACAGCGGCCGCTGTATTCTGATGAAGCGCACTCCAGAGTGCAGCCGTTCTACAGCCATTCGAGCCGCAACGCAGACCAGCCACCGTACGCCAGTCTTCAAGTTTCTCCAGAACATCCTTATGGTTATCCGTCTTCGGCCGTTCCTCAGTATGGTGGAGCTCATCATGCAGGACCCCCGGTGCAGCAAGCGGCGATGATAGCGCCACCTCCTGCAAGACCCACGAAACCGGCGAGGCGGACGAAGGCGCATGTAGCGTCTGCATGCGTCAATTGTAAAAAGGCACATCTCAGTTGTGACGTTCAACGCCCCTGTGGCAGATGCGTCTCGTCCGGGAAGCAGGTAAGTCACTCAGTCCCACACAGTAGCCTCAAGACAACGCGAGGTGTATCGACGGAGCTAACATACCGTTACCATTACTAGGACTCGTGCAAAGATGTACAACACAAGAAGAGAGGGAGACCGCGGCTGAGAGACGACAGAGAGTTTTCAAAGACGGAAGATGGAAGACAGACTGGCCAGATCATCGGCGCGAACCATAGACCAGCGGGGGACCACCCCTCTGCTTTCCCAGCGCTGCACTCGCAGCAACCTCCAGACTCGGCTCGATATCCTGGACGACAGGGAGGAGGACACGGTCTTGGTGTTGACTTCCGGCCTCTGGTGATACCCAACACCGGACGAGCCGGCAGTGTTGCTCAGACGACGTATGTAGCGGGTCCCAATCCAGTCTACCAAACCCTTCCGGTCGCTTTTCTTAACCTGGACCTGGTGATCCAGAAGTCGAATAGAGCTTTCCAGGACCTCGTTTCGCTTCTGGGAGATTTGCGCGGCAAGCACCTGGGCGATTTCCTCGAAGCTCGACAAGACGAGAGCATGCAACGGCTACGCAACGAGCTGCGGGACGAGCGCGATGAACGAGAGCCAACGTACATGGCTCCCATAACTCCAGTCGGACAAGATCCCATGCAACCCATCATGGAGTCTCTGGCGGACCAGGACATTGACCAAGTCAGCCACGGCTTCACGGATAGGTCCATGTACCTAAGCTTCCGCACTCCCACTGGTCAATACCAGTCGCTTCCCGTGCACATTCGGCTGGCGAAGACGTCACTGTACTTCGTGACCCTGGTCGTGCGCACGCAGCCCAGACCCGCTGGTCCTCCTCTTTTAACACAGCAATTCGCACCACCAAATGCGAGTCAAGCCTCACAAGCAATGCCTGCGCCAGCTGTAGCAGCTGCCCAAGACCAGACTCCACTTCGAGCCCGCCCTCAGTCCTCAACCAGCTCAGCACCGAGCTCCCCATATTTCAACTTCTCGTCCATCCGCACCTCACTGCCCTCGTACAGTCCAAGCTCTTACAGCAGCAGCCCATCCTACGCCTATTCGCCTTCAGTCGGTCCGGAGCCCGTTTACTTTCCCACGATCCAGCCTCCTTCACAACCAGGACCAGCGTATCCCGCGCCATACGCGTCGAATTCACAGAACTCATCGATGACTTCGAAGCCGCAGCGACAAGTCAATCGTCCAGCGCGTCTCGAGGGCCTTCACCTTCCACCCATTCGAACGGGCCCCGCGCCCTTGGGCTCGCCGCTTCATCTCGAAGGTCACAGCGCGACGGAACGCGGCCGTGAAGTCGTGCGACAACGCGTGACTTCCCCCGTCGCTGCGGAACGCAGGCCTGACACTCCGGATAAACGGAGGCGTCTGAACATCCACGAGGTGCTGCAGTAGATTGTGAGAATAGGGTCGATGCAACGGACACAGCGCGCACTTTTAGGTCGTCCATGTGCTCTGTGTGCCGGCACGCGGGTCTCGACGTTCGCCTGAAACAGATCGGATCGCAACGTCGCACACGCCCATGTATTTTCTTCCGAGGTTCCCTTCTCTTTCTTCCATCGTCATTGCATAGTATGAGCTATTGCATCGCTAGGGTCGTCTTTCGCTTGCAACTTCGCGTTTTACCCAAAAAGCATTCAAGATACCACGGTTTCTGTTCTGATCGTTAGAGCTTCGGCCAGCATTCGCTTCGTTTTGTAGTTTTTGGAATTGTTGTTGTTCGGCAGGCGGCACAGCCGACGAGCTGTGGTTTATTGCATATGGGACAGAGGAGGATCCGGCTTTATATCTATCGCTCAGCATTTCTGAATGTTTATGTACAGTACATACGCACCGTTGCGAGTCTGTGCGCGTGCGCGAGATCCGCGCGCAGCGTTATTGGTGTTTCATGTTTAACTGAGGCTACACGAGCTCTCTACGTATGTTAGTCTGTGTCATTCTGGGCTCCTCGTATAAGGATTGGACAGTTCAAGGGACGGTCCGCGCAAGGCTGGTGAGCACACGGAGCGATTGGCTGCTTGGAAGAAAGCTCGCGACATGCTCGATCCGATTCGGACTTGAATTCAAGCTCGAGACTGTTCCAGCTCGACCTTTGAAGATGTACGGGAAAGGACCTTCGACGCTTTGGGTCATTACCATATGTTTCTGCCCATATTTGTACCTGTGGCGTGCGGATAGAGATTACAGGGATTGAGCTATGACGGTGAGCAGGTGAGATGAGGCTCGCGGGACCGACCGTAGGGAAAGCGTAGTTGCGGGGAATGTGTTGAGGATTCTATTCTTGTATTCATCTAGTTATCCGGCGGAGTGACGGAGAAATTACCGGAACTATGTTCAAGAGCGCAATTTGGCGGCTCACAGGATATGAAAGGAAGGAGGAGAACAGAAAGCGCTTTCAGGCATTGAATAGAAGAGATACCCCTAACTTCACAATGGATTGCATGTTGTTCATGATGAAGTTGTGTTTGAATCTCAGTAAGTGACTACGGAAGCGAGCACGATGGAGGGCATGACAGTTCAACGTTCTCCACCTGTCAGTCGCTAGCCAGATAATCCTCGATGTCGATCTGGTTCTCTGGAGTTGGCGCTCAGACCAGGCTGGACGCTTGTGTGGCTCAAGCTTTTTACAATGTGAAACACCGACTAGGCCTTGGCGCCAGGTACACAAAGCATAAATGTACAAACCTGGCGAACGCTTGCCACATCCGACCGAGGGCGGGACGAAGCGACTGCAGTAGTAAAGTGATAGAGGAGCTGTGGGGTTCGGAACGCCTCAACTCTGTATTGACCGAGGCATGTCATCGTATGTGAGGGACTGCGAAATTTGAGGATCGAACTGGCGCATTCGATAGCGCTCGAAACAGCAGGAAGCTTGTGTGCGTATGCGCATTCAGTGCCGCCCAAAGCACGATCGCCATCGATAAAATGTGGTGCAGTGATGCAGTGATGCAGTGATGCAGTGATGCAGTGATGCAGAGGTAGTTCCATCTTGCAGGCCGTGCCTCCGCACGTCACTAGCAGCAGACGACGCTCAGCCCAGGGCCTTGACCTTTTTCTTCTTTTTCTTGGCCCCTTCAGGCTCCGGCTTCTTGCCCTGCTGGAAGTCTCGCCAGCTGCCAATGCGCTGCTCACGGGTCTTGTCCCAGGCGTCATCGTGATCCCTCTTGCGCTTCCGCTCGGCCGTCTCCTCGTCCTGCTTTTTCTGCTCGCGGCCTTCCTCGCGCATTGCCGCCTTCATTTGCCTCTGTTTCCTCAGCTCGTTGTCGCGGATGACCCAGATTGTCTTTGCCCGCCACTGCTTGAGGAAGTCGGTACTCCGCGTCTCCTCGTCGTCGGCGGTGAGCTTCAGCTCGCGCATGAGCAGCATGCGAGCGTCAGATATGTTCTCGTCGAGCTCGGCGCGCAGCTTGTCGTCGAGCAGCACTGTCTGGGCTTTCTTCAGGCGGTCGAAGGCATCGGGCGCGTTGGGGTTCGTCGTCTTGTCAGGATGGATGAGCAGTGACTTGTTGCGGTAGCACTTCTTGATGTCGCCCTCTGGCACACCCGGCTGGAGATCGAGGACTGCGTACGCATCGAGGCTGAAGACACCGCGTATGCCTGGGTGGAGTTAGCATTTCTTGATGTGCAGTAGTAGTGGAGTAGTATTGCTTACGATCAATCTCCGCGTCCTTGTCGGCCTCTTTGCCGGCGAGCGCAAGCTCTGCCTCGATGTCATCTGGCATGTTGAGCTGTCTGGCAGATTAGTCGTATTAAAGAGCGGAGTGGTAGTAGTGAGTGTCGAGGCACGTGATGGCTGCTTGGAGTTTCACTCTTAAACGGTCTTCTTGCGACTGTTTGTGCAGAATATGTATTGAGACGTGGGGTCGGTGGGGTCGGTGGTGAAGTGCATCGAAGCGCGTCGCGCCGAACGTGCGCCAAGAAGTCTCCACCAAAATTTCATGCATGCGATGCGCCAGAGCCCGCCTTCACCTTTCACCCTCGATAATGCGCTGAGATGGCCGCACCTGGGATCACCGGTCGCACGCGGCCTACCAAGGTCAAGAAGCAGGCCTCGCAGCAGAAACGCAAGCGCGACGATGTGGATGTGGACAAGCTGGAGCAGGCCGTCAACGATCTTGTACGTCTTCAATACACTCACAGACTGCACCATAGACAGTGTCTAACAGATGATAGGACCTCAAATCGACCACGTACAATGACTTCGCCGACCTCCCCCTCTCGGACCCTACGAAACAGGGCCTCAAATCGTGCCACTTCGCCGTCATGACTGACATCCAGCGCAAAGCCGTGCCCCTCGCACTCAAAGGCTACGATATTCTCGGCGCCGCGAAGACCGGGAGCGGAAAGACGCTGTCGTTCATAATCCCTGTCCTCGAGAACCTGTACCGCCTGCAGCACATTGGCGCGGATGCCGGCCTCGGCGCATTGATTCTCTCGCCCACTCGAGAGCTCGCCATACAAATCTTCGACGTCCTGTGCAAGGTCGGCAAGCATGGGCACATGTTCGCTGCAGGCTTGTTGATCGGAGGAAAGAGTCTCGAAGCTGAGCGGTCGGCGCTGACGAGAATGAACATACTGGTCGCAACGCCAGGGCGCATGCTGCAGCACTTGTCGCAGACGGCTGCCTTCAGCGTGGATGACCTCAAAATGCTGATCCTGGACGAGGCAGATCGTATCCTCGATATGGGGTTTCAGCGCGACGTCGACGCCATCATTGACTACCTGCCCAAGGAGCGACAGACGCTGCTCTTCTCAGCCACCCAATCGAAGAAAGTCTCGGACCTCGCGCGTCTGAGTCTGCAGGACCCTGAATACGTATCAGTGCACGCGGAAGACAAGAGTGCCACGCCAAAGTCACTCCAACAAAATTACATCATCTGCCCGCTGGAAGAAAAGCTCGACACGTTATGGAGCTTCATTCAGGCGAGCAAGAAGTCCAAGATATTGGTCTTCTTTTCCTCTGCCAAGGTCGTCCGATTCGTCTTCGAGTCTTTCCGTCATATGCAACCTGGTATACCGCTTCTACACATTCACGGTCGTCAAAAGCAGGCTGCTCGACTAGAAACGACTGCGAAATTCTCTTCAGCAAAAAACTCTTGTCTGTTCGCCACAGATGTTGCCGCTCGTGGTCTTGACTTCCCAGCTGTTGACTTTGTCATCCAAGTCGATTGCCCAGACGATGTCGACACATACATTCACAGAGTGGGACGAACCGCACGTTACAATCGAGAAGGACGCGGCGTCCTTTTCCTAGCACCCAGCGAAGAAGAGGGCATGCTCAAACGCTTCGAAGCCAAGAGGGTCCCCGTAGAGCTCATAAATGTGCGGCAGAAGAAGAGGCAGTCCATCAAGGAACAGCTTCAGAACATGAACTTCAAGGATTCTGCGCTGAAATATCTTGGGCAGAAAGCTTTTGTTACATACGTCAAGTCCGTCTATCTCCAGAAGGACAAGGAGGTCTTCAAGCTCAAGGAATACGATCTGGAGGCATTTGCGGAAAGCTTAGGGCTACCCGGTACACCGAGGATCAAGTTCTTGAACGATGAGGGCAAGCACAAAAAACAGGCTTCACGACAAACTGTCGAGGTGTCTGAATCCGATGAGGAATTGGACACTGCAAAGGCGAAGCCTGTGCGGACCAAGTACGACCGCATGTTTGAGAGGCAAAATCAGGACGTGCTGGCCGACCATTACAAGAAGATGGTCAGAGACGCTCCAGATGAATTCACCGGCGAGGCTACAACCAACGGCGCCGACGAGGACTTTATGGCCGTCAAGCGAAGAATTCCAGCCGATGACGAGGATGACGAAGACTTTGGCGTCGAGGGTGACGTTTCAATTGCTCCGGGTGGCCGCGTCGTTCACATCGCCGGTGCCTCCCAGCCCATCGTCATCGACAGCAACCGTCGCGAAAAGCTGCTGCAGTCGAAGAAGAAGCTTACGAAACTCATGGACAGAGGCAAGAAACTGGTTTACGACGACGACGGCAACCCGCATGAGATTTACGAGCTGGAGGACGAGGCGGCATACCGAGCGAAGGGCCTGCCGGAAGTACAGCGACAGAAGTTCATCGAAGCAGCGCGAGAGGTTGTGGAGAGTGCTGATGTGGTGGACAAGGCGGCCGCGAAGGCGAAGAAGAAGGAGAAGCAACGGAAACGGAAGGAGCGACAGAAGGGCGAGGTTGACGATGACGAGGACGATGATGGCGGTGTGGAGCTCGCAGATGCTGGCGAGGATCCGTTGGCGAACTTTTTGGCAGATGCTCAATCGAGTGATGAGGAGGAGGAAGTGGAGATGGAGAGGCCTGCGAAGAAGGAGAAGAAGTGGTTTCAGTCAGACTCTGAAGATGAGGCGAAGAGTAGTAAGAAGAAGAGGAGGAAGGCGAGGGACAATGTGGTCGAAGAGCCTGAGACATTGGAGGATATGGAAGCACTTGCTGCAGGACTTTTGGGGTGATTGTCATCGTAATCGTAGACGTCTTGAATGACGTTCTTTTAGTCTGGTATGTACAGCAATGACTGATATGATACCAATTCCGCAAATTTAAAACCGGCCAGCTGAGTCGAGGCAGGCTTTTCTTCACCCAACCTCTTTTATGGTGCCCTGGATATCCTCGCAGATGCGCAATCGCTGACACCCAGAACTTTTCGCCCGCCTCTCACTACTCTGCACCACTCACGCCGCAGTCAACCGTCCCACCAACTCAGTCCTAAACATCGCATGCTCGGCCGCCATCGTCGCCCACCTATACCCCGCCGCAACCTCCGGCAACTTGAGCACATCCAGCACAGCCAACCTATTCCCCTTCTTCGCCCCAAGCACATCCATCCAGCAGAATCCTTGCTCAAACAGCTTCCGAGCAGCAATCCGACCACGTGTCGCCAACGCGTACATGACCGCCGGCCCAAGATGCAGCTCCTCTAGACCCGGCGCATTCACGAGCCACGGAAAGACGTAGCTCAGCTGCGTGGTATTCAGATACATCTGCGGGCCGTGGTACGTCTTCGGGTTGGGAACCCATGCGTTTACGAGGCCGAGCTTGCGCAGCAGCGGGATGCGCCAGTGGAAGTGTGTGAGGAAAGCGAACATGTGCGGCACGGCTTCGAAGACGAACATGTTGCCGCCGTAGAAGTAAGCTGCTGCCTCGGCGTTGATCTGGCGGTTGACTTGGAAGAGGGCGATGGCGAAGGAGGTCTGGGCCCGGGGCTTGCGGAAGGTGTCGGTGCGCTTGAAGGAGTGGCTTGGTTTGGTGACTGCGAAGATGGACAGTGTTAGTGATTTTCATGCGAAAGTCTTGCTTGTGGAAACTTACTGCTGCGGTTGGTTTGGCTGGGCAAATCGTCGCGATCGGGAGGACCATCGACTGCACGATATAGCCTGTTGACGATGCAGCGGCCGTCGCGCTTGCTAATGTTGGCTTCGAAGCGAATGGAGTACTCGGTGTCGGTGAGGGCGTAGCAGTATATCATGTTCCTGATCTCACCGGGAAGTTTGATGAAAGGGAACTTGGTGTCTTCGATGGGCGCGACCGGCGGCTCTTTCTTGGTCCTGCGCTTTTTGACTGTCTTTGCTGGTGTTTTCGATAGACTCTCGGTAATCTGGACTGTCAGTCTAGGTTTCATATCAGTGGGTCTGGAACACTTGCCCTCTTGCGCTTCTTGATTGAGGTTTGGTTCATGATGTTGTTGTTTCCGTATTGATTTGAGCGATAGAGGAGGAGGAGTGTGGTAGATGTGAAAGGTTGTAGGTTAAAAGGTTGATGGCTGATTGAACCCTTGAGCCGCTGCTTTTACTAGTGCCACAGGTAAAGGCGAAAGATATCACAACTCGTCCATCAGCGATGTCATGATCGCATCGAGGAGCCCACATGTATTCGACTACGTATGAGGTGTTCAACTCTCACACGTAGCCACCCAAAAAGGGTCACGACCCGCGCGTGACCAAGGTCTTGTCAAGCATCACAAAGCATTTGAATTGCGACCCAAAGATAGAAGAATGTAACTTCTCGCACCTTGCAGGCTAGGGACGAAGTCGCGTAGTAGGATTCGCAGTCCGGCTTCCGTGCGCATGGCAAGAATGTGGAAGCTCGAGTTGCAGAGATAACTAGGCCTGTCCAACCTCACATCCCTTTCCCGACCCCAGATGTGGGAGATGATCGATCTCGAAGACAGACAGGTTTGCTTGTCGTGACGTGAACAGGCCTTGCGCTCGGTTTGAAATCTGTCCACGCTAGAGCATCACCGCCTGCTTGCCAGTCAGTCATCGAGTATCCATCTCGCGATGATTCCCCCTCTGAGCGCCCTGGTTCGATATTGACAGCTTCTCCATGGCGAGCTTGGCGGCTAGCTCATCGGTCATGAATTTGATGTCGCGGTATTGAGAGCTAGTAGGGCCGAATGTAGCGAGCGCGTTGCGCAGGGAAGACTGTAGCTGAGGCGAATGTCAGCAATACGACTCGCGCCAGGTAGAGGAGGAAAGCAGATATCTACATACTGACAGGAGTAGGTCTTCCTGTTGGCTGGGCATGTCGCAATTTCTTGGCTGGAGTTGACTTTGTGCAAGTGGATTCTCGGGTTCGAAAGAATATATCGAAGGCAAGCGCGCTATTCAGGATAATGGTCCGCGAGCAGGACAAAAACTTTGTATAGTAGTGGGATATCTGTTGGTTGTTGTGGCACTGGTCACTGCGGTAAGAGCCAATCCAGCGGGAAATCGCCCATGGCACTATTCGGAAGTACCTAAGCACCTAAGCATCTGTGGGGCGAAAACAACACAAAAAAAAGATCTTAAAGATCAAGCGCATGATCAGAGTGGGACTCGAACCCACGCTCTTTCGAACTGCGGTTCATAGTTTGTTACAACCTAAACACAGCGCCTAGAAAGGTATTAATACAAAGCACACGCTATTGCTTCAAGAGCATACTAACCTTAACCACTGTTGACAGTTAGAATTAGTCTGTAAGAGAGAGCAGGGTGTACTCGCCTCGGCCATCTGACCTGAAAAGAAGAATGGCAATTTGGAAAGTAATGCTTATATATTGACCACCACAATCAACTCTATCCGTAGCAAGCTAGCGAGCAACGTGCAGAAAACAGTGACAGTCACGAAAAATTTGATGTACTCAGAGGACATACGTGCCTGAATGGGTGTTATCGGCTTCGTCACGGAGCCGACTAATCGTGGGTGAGGGGCAGCTCATGCAATGTCTTAGCGACCGGTTACGGAATTTCGCTAAGAGCCGCAGTTTTCGTTTCCCTGCTACCTGCTATCCAAAACACCGTGTACTATTTTAGACTTTCCTATAGCCTCACCCTGATTCACATTATATGAGTGTGCTTTTGATGCAACAAAAAGCTCTGCTACCCGCTATTCTCACATGGATGTATCCCTAAAGAGCGCTGCTAAAACCACTCCCGTCACTTTGCTTAATCATCCACGACACTAGCAGAACAACAATCTCTTAGGATAACGAAGCCCCCTTCGTTCCACATCAAATCCACCTACTATAACTGACTCCACTCCCCTTGTACATGTAGTGTATCGCAAATCGCCCTGTCGAGTAATTCGTCGTCGCATATGGAGGTCGCAGCATTTTCGCGCTCGTTCCCTTGACTTTGATGTCAACAGTGTTACTCCGTTACTAGCGATCTGGGTGTAAGAACACCCCAATCCTAGTATGAATCCTCTTATGTCAAGTCTGATTCTATTTCGCATCATCATCATCGTCTCATGTCCCTTTCCTTCGGTTCCATCACAACGAAAGAATAAACACACCCACTTTTGAAAAGATATCAGACGTCAAGAGCACGGCGGCACTCCATCAGTTCATAACTTAGCTGCTCACTTCGGAGCCGGTCCGCGTCGTCTGATGTTTCATGTGCAAATATCGCTGCAGAACTGCGAGGCACTGGGCAGAAGTTCACACAGTGCATGAGCTCCACGTTTCCTATGCTCTCATTTAAGTTTCGCTGTGCGAATACCTTCAGCATACCTTATCGCCATTGGAGTGGCGCTGCATGTTGCTGAGCCACGTCGTAAGTGGGGACAACAGCCATATGGCCCCGGCCCAAGATCGCTATGGAGACCTGCATCGCGCGTATCGCTTCACGCAGGAGATATCAGATGAGATACAGGCATCAAATAATTCGGGCATAGAACAATGCAGGCATCAAGTCTGTCATTCTATTGGTCGGCTTGGACGTATGGGCGTGTGACGCGCGAATGCTTCTTCCTTGGCTACGAGAGACAAAACTCGACGTCAGCCTCAGCCTTTGCATGACTGCTCTCCTCTATGAAATGGAAGACAAGTGTGTCTGGTTACACCAGGGCACCTACTGGGTGGTTACGATAAAAGCGACATTCTCCTGAATCACGAACCAGGCCCTGGCCTAAACGCTGCTGTCGATGAGCTCGTATTAGCCTGGCCAGTGGTTCAGACTGTTAAAGATGGGTCATTCGGTCTGAAGTGTGGTCGGAACCGTGTGGACATGAACGCAGCCTACTCCAACTGACGCACTCCTCGCCGTAGCATTCACGTAATGCCATCTTATTCGTTGAATGCCGATGACATTGCGTGGCTACGCGCATCTGCTTCTTTCTCTGCTCCTGTCATACTACTAACATTTGTCATCGGCACACAAATGGCACATACTCAACAGTTTCATCTTCCTTCTCCGCTTTTGCAGGCTGTACTAGTCAAATCCATGCCGGTGAGTGACCGTTTGCTATCCGCTCCCGCACCAACCATCTCAGCACAATCGCAGCTCACACTCAATTTCGACTCTCACTATTCTCCTCCGCGCTTACAATTACCTTTCGCTAGACCACGCCATTCGATCCGCGACTTCGAGTTCGCCGCACGCTGATCTGGGACGCTTCGATTCTGTCATTTCGTGACTACGCTGTTTATTGATCTGCAATTCACATCTCGCAGCTAAAACTGCCGGCTCAAATCTTCCTCGACGATCCCAAAAGCGCTCCACAAGCGATCTGGGCACACCAATGTGTGGCTGCGCGACTCTCGCACCCGCCTGACCGTCCTTCACCTGCACCGACCACTTCTGCGAGCCATTCTCTCACCTTACCAGCGCCGCCACAGGCCCTCGTACGTGCCAAGTACATTAATATGTGGCTACACGACTCTAACTTCCGGCTCAACTTCCTTAGTCACCAGCAATCTTCAACACCCGCGTTTAACGAATCACCCTACGCTGCACTACGACGATGACGGGCGCCAACCGCTCGAAGCGCGACCGCAATGGCAAGCCCTACGAGTACAAGAACAAGATGATGGCGCTGCTGGGTTTCGACACTCTGGAGTCATTCGATAAATGGCGCATATCAGCCTTGGTGAAGCCGCTGTGGAATATATTCGTCACCAAACACCTAAAAGTGGACGAGGGCACGACTGGGCACAAGCTGATAGATTTCCCAAACCTCTGCACCTGGATTCAAGAGGGCGAAATGGGTGGCAATAGGCGCTTTGAGAGAAGCAGAGAAACCCCAGACTACACTAATCCTATTGACTGGCACGCCTGGCGCACTTTCTGGTTGGCCCATGAGAACGTCACAGATAAGAAGGGTTGCTTCTTCGGCCGCAAGCTTGATAAGGTAGAGATATGGCGGAGAGCGCATAACTTCATTGTATGGGCGAAGCGCCAGCGGCAACGTGAGATCAAAGCTGCAAGCAAGTCCATTCGCCTAGAACCTCGACCAGTTTCTCGGCAACGTCTACACGCTCTCCAGAAGAGTCTGAAGCAGAGGACGACTCGGATCCCTCCAAAGGTACTGCGATTGTCAGATGGTGCGAAGGCATGCCTGTTGAGCTTTTGGAGGAGGGAGCCTGCGACAAGGTAACGATACCCAACCTCTGTGGCTACGGCCTGATCGATTTCTGGAGGGAATTCGACACACGATTTTGCCTCAGCACCCACTTGCAGCGTCGCACGCATCTCGCACACAATGGCGACACGACGTTCCTCGAAGCAAAGCAAAAGGCACACAGCACCGGTAAGAGCATCGTCTTCTAGATGAAGACCGAACCCGCCGATCTCGCAGAAGAAGCAAGTGATGTACCGACGTCGGACTTGCCTACACCAGAAGGCGACGCTACAGATATCGACCTAGAAGACCGAGAGATGAAATACAGGGAGATGGTTTTCGAGGCCGGTGCTGCAGAAGCTGATGAGTTTGACACGAGGGTGCGGCTGTGGCGATACAACCTCATGTTGGCAGAGTCGAGATCAGGCGATCACGTCACGATGGAGGAAGTCGTTTTGAGCAGAGACATCACTAAAGAAGAGCAGCTGCAGCAGTCTGCAGGCCAAGCGCTCCAGGTATATCGTAGCCACGCATCATACCACTTCCTTGCTAACAGCTTTGCAGTACAGCCATGACATGAAGACCATAAACGCACAACTTTCAGATCCGGGTATTCTGGCGTTGGCCGCAAGAGATGGCGAGATTATACAGGAGCTTGAGGGGCCCCCTGACACCCATCCTGCAGATCACGGCCGAGCAAATTGCCGCATTTCGCGAACACACCCAGTGGATGGACAATCCCGCGTATCAGCCGCAGAACCACGAAGAAGCCTGTCGAGAGCTTGGGATCCCAAACCCGGAGCAGCCGCGCATGGATGGCCTGCTGGATAACCTCAAGTTTGAGTACCACCAGCCAACTGCCATCTGCGCGTTAACAAGATTCGAGGACTCTTGTGTAGAAGGCGGACTTCTGGCAGAAGACGTCGGCTTGGGCAAGTCGGTGGAGATGATAGGCCACTTGCTGCATCGGTCCAACCAGCGGCGAGATGCGATTGACCGTGGCGACGACGCTCCCAACCCCAAGGCGCTGCCCACTATGATTGATTGTGATGCTTCAGAATCTCATAACACAATGGCGTAACGAGATTCTCAAATTCACTGATCGCTTCACTGTGGTGGTCTACTACCGGCCATCCAGAAAGGCAGGAAACCCCAAGGTCGTCTACCTTGGCTCGAAGAAGAACGAACGGTTGACGCACAATCATCCATACTTCGACGGTACTGAGTACAATGCCGATATCATCATCCTGACTAGCTACACCACTCTCATGATCCGGCATGGCCCGAAGTTTCAGCGCGAATGGTGTATTGTGCATTACCTTCAGCAACACCGCGACAAGAGCAAGAAAGATGCTAAAGACTGGTTCGATGCTGAAGTGGGGTACGAATCTATTCAATTTGACTGTCCCCATCATCAGTTAATTGAGCTATTTTGGCGCGTCATCCTCGATGAGGGTCATCAAATCCGCCACCAGTCAAAAAGAAGTTGGCTTCACAGCCAACAGCCTCAACAGCAAGTACCGCCTTATCATCTCAGGCACGCCAACCTTCAACAAGCTTGAAGCGTTTATGGGACTTATGGCGTTCATGCAGAATCGGAACTTGCGAAATGAAGGCTTTCTGTATTCTCTTGGCTTCAAGCCGGAAGAAGTTGCACACGATGATGATTGTCTTTGGGGCGTCCTTCGGAAATTCAATCCGTACGAGGTCCCGGACGACCACTCTCGTGCGTGTCTCCGATGCTATGCACAAGCGATGCAGATGTACATCTTCAATCCGCTCGTGGTGAAGACTTTTGCGGTGCAGGGCCAACGCATGGCTCAGGTCCTCAAAAAGCTCATGATACGACGAACACACTCGTCCAAACTGAACGGACGAAGCATCGCTTCGGAGCTGCCCAGTGTCCAGCGCTTGACCTTTGAGTGTGCGTTCACATCAAAAGAGCGTGCGCACTACGACGCAGCCTACGCAGACACGTCTTCACATCTCTTCTCGAAGAACAAGAATAAGGACTCGGTTGAGTGGAACACCACTACATACCGGAAGCTTTGCTTGTTGTGCTCCTCGCTTGGGTTCTTGTACCTACTCACTTACAAGGCAACAAAGCTAGCCAAGACACGTAAGACCATGGACGCGCATACCATACTCATGGACCTGCGCGCGGGTCAGAAGCGCAAGGGGATCGCCGACAACAACCAGATATCCATCAACAAGTTCCAGAATATCAATAATGATACCCAGCTGATACTCCGTTATCACTGCACCGGTTCCCCAAAGCTGAGGAAGCTTCTCGGCATCTTGGCTGAGATTGTGGTATTGGGGCAGGAGAAGGTACTGGTTTGGGTAAACAACCCAGCGCAATCGGAGTGGTTGCAGCAGGTAAGTCGGTACAAAATCCCCTTGAGATACTTGACTAATCCGCGCCTACAGGTTCTACGTCTGTGTGGCATTGATGCGCTTCAGCTGAGAACGGATCTTCGCCAGAAAGAACAGGATCGAATGATCGAAGACTTCAATGACAAAGCGGACAAGGTGCACGTATTGGTCTGCTCATACCTCGTCTCTTGTGCGGGTCTTAACATGCAGAAACGCTGTCGCACCACCATCGAGTACGAGCCACCACCAAACGAGGCCACTCGTACCCATGAAGTTGGACGCGTCAAGAGGATGGGCAATCCCAGCTGATGCGTCCGCCACATCTCTTTGCTGACCAAAGACACCTTTAACACCAAGCAGGACACCGAATTGTTGCTTAAGAACCTGCCCAATTTACCCACACAGCTCGATCTAGATGTCTGGGGCAGAGCAGGCACAGATGGCGACTCTAATTACGAGCTGGGGGATCATGTACTGTATGATGGCGAGCTCTATGCCGTCAATGATCCAGCTGTTCATGGTCTGAAACTGGAAGTATCGAGCGCGGACAATCTCCTTCTGCACATTGCTCAGAAGACAGGTTGTCGTGAATTGGAAGGTGACGTCGAAAGTCTGCGCAAAGCAGTTATCGAGGACAAGCGCGGAAAGTACGATGAGCATGCTGAGGTGGATCCGCTGTGGGAGTAAGATTTGAGGCGTGGCTTCGAGGGTAGCAAAAGGTACAATCTGGGTGAAAGTGATGTGTGTGCTGCTTCTCAAGCGGCGATACTTCATAGTTAAATGGGAATGTACGAAGGCCTACGAAGATTCGACATATCCCATGTGACTTTCGATACTTGAACTAACACCCTCACGATCATGTACTGCAGGCTGGAACACACGAGCGAAAAATGCTGGAGTATTTGTCGACTAAAGGTAGCGAACGATGGCTAGAACTGTAGTTTATCAAGCAGATTAATGGGTTGTGATTCGACAACGGACTCCTAGGACATGTTTCGATTTTCGTTCGTATGTTCCAGCCTGCAGTATATCTGTCCCGAGGAGAATGGCAGATTTGTAAACGGTGTGTTTATAAAGACCATACATGGCGACTCTGTTGAGCACGGAGCGATCGGCAGCTTCCAAAGAACAAAAATTGTCCCCAAGACGTCTGAGAACGTCCAGCTGAGCAAAATTCTGGGTTGGGACATGTGCCCGCTCACAGTCCAGTTTCTGCACTACGCAGGCAGCGGTCCAACCAATCGAAGAATTACCTCACGAAACGTGGCTCTGCAAGGTATTGTGCGCGATAGTAACTGCTCAGCGGCTCGGCTTACACAAGGCACATTCGACTTGGATCACAGTGACAAACAGCGCGCACGGTGCGTCAGAATGAGCCATCCCCAATCATATACATTGACTCACGAACACGAGGCAACAGCGAGTCACGACTCACCAAAGAGTCACGATGTAAGAGAGTCATGGTTCGCGCAATCAGTTATATATAAGGAGACTATCTCAGAGGCTTCAGCACAGAAGATCTCAACTACTACCACCTTGAAGCAAGGACAGAAGAAAACACTACAGCGCATTAATACCACACCAGGCGGAGTCCATCAACCATGAGCGGGAGACTGCACAAACCGGCGAAAATCAATAAAATCAAGTACAGAGCATCACTACCGTACGCCCAATGAAGGACAGGTAGGCAACGACGAAAGGAATAACGAATACAAATAAGGAAAACTTTTGCCAAGAGGCGAGGTTGGATCTTCACCAGCGTCCTTACGACAACCGGGGACCATAACCGAGATGCGAGGGTAGTCAGGATCCATTGTAACCCTGAGCAATAGCAATGCTCTTCCACTTCTCAAGCTCAGCCTCGAGGTCAGCGTTGCGCTTCTCGAGCTCAGAGACGTGATCAAACTTCCTCTGTCGAGACTCACGAGCAGCAAGAGTGTTGCGAGCTCGCTTCAACGCAGTCTTATCGGCGGGGTCGACAGAAATGGCAGGTAGGGGACCCTTTCGACGACGAGACTTGCTGATGCCGTTGGTGGCAGGAGAGTTCGTAACAGATGACTTCCTGCGGAATGAGCTGCTATCAAGGACAATAGGAGAGCCATTGCTGGACGACGCAGATCGCTCCATGGAGTGGCTGCTGATGGTGCGCTCCAAGGGCAGAGACAGGGGTGCCGAACCGTTGTATAGGTCAGGAGCCCTAGACTCCTCCTCGGGGAACAAGGAGAACCAGTCGCTGTTGCCCATAGTAGTCTCATTCTGAAACATTGGGGAACAATCAAAGCTGTCGTTGAATGGAGAGTCGTTGATATCAGGGGAAGTCAAGTTTGTAAACGCCGTAGATGGAGGAGCAGACCCGAAAGCGTCAGCAAAGATGTCCTTGGGAGACACGGTGCGGATGGACCCAGGAGCGGCGGAGGGATCGTTGATCGCCGTGAACGCCGACACCTGGTCCATGTTGAAAGCACCGGCCTGGAAGGCGGGCATCAGGCTTGCGCCCGAATCGAAGGAGTTGTTGCTGTTCAAGTCTACAGGAGAGGTGAGCATCTCATCGCGGTGGCGGGATGCGCGATGCGTCGTACCTGCCATATCTGCAATGTTTGGTGGGTGTTGAGAAATGTTGTTGTTGCTAGTGCTGGAGAACAGTGGTACCGGAGGGTATTGACGTAACGATGGCTGCTGGAATTCTGTGGTAGATGATGGTGCAGAATTTGCGTAGAAATGCTGGCCGTTGTTAAACGTATGCCCAGGCTGAGGAGCGCTCGGTGCTCGCTGAGGCCGTGGAAAAACCTGAGCTGGTTGGTCGTAGAGCACGAAGTCCGTCTGCGCGAATGCGGGTGATCTCAGTTGGTGCCGGGAGGCTTGGGGAGCTGGTGAAGAGAGCCATGGTTGCTGGTTAGAAGCCGTGGTGGACGACTTTGAGTCGAACGGGTGAGACGAAGGGGGGTTTATGGTGGGGTGCGTTGTTGTTATTGTTGGATTAATTGTGTCGGCTGGAGCGGGCGCGCTGGGGAGCTAAAAGGCAGTCATCATGGCTGTCTTGTGTATGTTTTTGTTGTTGGGATGATGATTCAGGATTCAGGCAGCGAGAGCGGGAAGCGAAAGGTTTTTAAACAAACCTGTGACTCCTCACCAAGCTGACGCGCTAAACTAATTATAAATTAGCGTTAATCCACATCCACATTCACATCCACCTGCACCCATCCATCCCGAGCATCCCGAGCATCCCGAGCCCGAGGAAAATTTATCTAAAATACACAAATCTATGTCTATGCCCTGAAGATATACGCGCATAGTTGGATTAAATTCGTGTCCTGGCTCCTTTGCGTCGCGAACCTGCCCTCACGGATAGGCACAAGGCACCAGCGGGCCAATTTTGCGTAGGGCGCACAGAACAATATTGGTTTAGCGCAGCTGCACACTTTACACGATGTCTAACTCGATACAGACTGGAGACCTCACGGGTCCGGCTGTTGAAGAGGGCGGAGCAGCACCGCCCTTTTACAACCGTGAGAATAGGCACTCAGTGTGGGATTGGGTTCGTTGAAGTTTTGGTAAATCGTGTGCCTGGATTATACTCAAAGGGGCTTTGCGCGACGATGTTTCTTTCTTTGTGCTCATACCGGCGCCAGGAGGGTACGCTCAGTCAACGCACGAGATTCTCGCAATTTTGCGCAAGCCGGTGGCGGTGAGCGGACCATCTTGCAGACGATAGCTGATAGTGCCTCAGCGTTGGGTCTCAGTACGAGCGTCCAATCATCGGTAGCTAAGAGGCTCAGCCCCACTGGTGCATCGCTGATCCGGGGTGGAAACATTGGCACACCAGCTGCGTGCTCGGCACTGCCTCGCTCTCACCAGCGTTCTATTCGATCAAGGACAAATGCTGTACCTCTGAGCTTGAATCTTGTTCGTAATGCCTATTACTGGGCATTACTAAATTGTGTTTTATCCCTGACAACACCTCACACATTCCTAACGGCCTTTTCGTAAATAAGAAGATCTCAAGTACACATGCTAAAAAGTCCCTGGCGGCGGTAGTGCAGACCGCGAATGCGGCTGCGGATATTTTAATTAATGCTACAAATCTTGCAAGTTACGGCGTAGTCTCCTGGGTGACTCTGCTCTGGGAGTCTTGCATTGCGTGCCACCTGTATAGGAGCGTTCTTTGTCGTATCCGTATCTGTACTACAAAGCGACATTGAGTACCCGACATGTGATATTCGCTGTCACATGATCAAGGCCACCCACCGGGTAATGTCTTGGCACTATCAGGCATCGAGCTGACAAACACCACGAGGCGCGGACATACATCATTTCCTGATGTTGAGCGAGTCAAGCATATCCAAATGGTCTCTCTACCAGTGCAAGCTGACGGGAAGCTTCACACGGCGTGTGACGAGTGCAGTAAGCAAGCACGTTCCAACGAGACAAGCACGATGCATCAACTGCTAACTGCGGTCAGGAACGCGAAAACTAAAATGCTCCGGTGAAAAGCCCTTGTGTAGTCGCTGTCGAAAAGAGGACATAGAATGCGTGTTCTCGCCGAGAAAGCAGATGGGAAGACCACGGAAGAGGATGAGGGAAGGAGATGCAGAGAGTGACGAAAACGGGAACGTCGCAGCGTCCACAGATATGATGTGCGACACCGTCGTTGATCTAGACATGTCGTCTTACCGGAATCTTGCCACGATTACGCCGCCGCAGCAGCTCCACGACTCGACGTTCCCGTTGGGATCTTTCTCGCAAAGTGATGGGTATTTGAATGAATCTCACGTGTCGCCTTTTTCCGCTACAGAGTAAGTATTCATCTCTATGTAATCTATTAGTGGGAGCTTATCCCATCTAGATTCAACCCAATGGGCCCACCAATCGACCCTTCTTTATGGGACAACACAACCAACACATCTACCATCGCAGCAACCCCCGACGACCAGGGAACCATGGCGCCTTGCACATGTCTTCCAGCCATGTATCTCACCCTGAGTGAACTGCAGGCCTTACAATCCTTTGATTTCCCTCAAGTCATCATCCCCCTCCGGAAAGCTATGGGTGTATTGTCAGACTTGATACACTGCCCCCAGTGTCCGAAAGACACATTTTCCGCCACCCAAAACATATCGTCCATCGCCTCTCTATGTAAAGTCATCGTCGAGCGCTTCAACAAAGTGCTCATGGGTATCGACGCAGAAGCTGAGCGTCTCGAACAAAACGGCGAAAAGAAGCCGTATCGCATCGGTGAGGTTAACCCAGCTTTACAGCATCTTCACACCGGCACACTAGACTGCCCTATGGGCTTCAACATCGAGCTCGAGGCAAAAGACTGGAAGCGCATGGTCAAAACAGCACTAAAGAGCGAGATCTATGGTAACGGCAGCAACCCGCGACCCTTGATGACGTTGCTTGCAGAAGCAGAAGCGAGACAGAAGAGATGGCACGAGGACGAGGAGTTTTACTGCGAGGAAAGGGAGTATTTGTTTGGGGACAGAGAAGAGAATGCGAAGAGGGAATGCCATGCGCTAGGCGCTGACCATATCAAAGCTGTGATAGGCAAGCTGAGATGGGAATGAGTTACGATAGGAAATGTTGGAGGCATTGCTATCTTCAGCGTTTTTGCAAACTGTGATCCTGTCTAGCTCCACATGAAAACCAGGTGGCGTACAAACAGTAAGGTGAGCTGGCTGCTTTGGATACCACAAGTCCTCGCGAGCGCTATTGTGTTAAAAGGTCGACTCGATGGTACCTCTAGCTGATTCCAAAACTTTCGCAAATCTCCACGAAGACCAATCATGTGCTCCATCAGGGAGTCAAGCCTGACCGCCTCGCTGCTCATTTTACTACATGTGCACTTGTTAGTAGTGGGAGGCTCGAGATCTCATCACGCAAAAGTACTCTGAGTCGATCGAGGAAATTAGTCCGCACTGATCATGAATGTACGCTCAAATGCACATCTATATACCATATGCTCCTTCAGCTAAGCAAGCTCTCACTCACCTCATCGCACCGGTAGCTCGCTCTTCGACTCGAAGCTATAGCGTAGCCACTCTCCGACTGCCCTCAGACTCTCCCACCTCACACTCTCGTCCGCCTCCTGCATCAGCTCCATGACTCGGCCTTTCAAGCCTAGCTTTTCGAGCTGCTGCCTCTTCTCTGGTACTTCCTTGACCAAACACGCCACGTCGTTGCAACCAATAGCCAGCACTTGCTTATCGTTGTCCCAGCTCTTTCCCAGAATTTCAGCAAGCTTGCGGGGTAGCTCGCCCTTATTATCTTCGAGAATGCGCCGTGCGTTCTCACGCCAGAATGTAGGATTGCGGTGGGGAGGCGACCAGCGGAGACGTCCGGACTGTATCTCGGCAGCGTATTCGTCAAAGGTTGTTTGTGTTTTGGTGTACTCTTCTAGCAAATCGTTCAGCGACTGAAGATCCTCGAGCGCGTCTTCGTCGGTAAGATGGCGTGACTTGAGGCTATTCAACAGCGCCGGTACGCGGGCGAGGACGGCCGTCGGTAGAAGGGTTTGCCGGTTGGAGGTAAGGAGATTGAGGAGGGTGGAGAGTAGGATGCGAGTAGTCTTTTCTTTCGGCGATACACGCAGGAGCTGCGCATACAAGACGACGATGTCGTGGTCCCTATCTCTGATCAGCAAGAACGAATTGTGCACCACATGAACACGCACTCTTGGAGCCCCTCGCCAACAAGCTCTCCTTCAAAACTCAACTGCCAGATAACGAGCAGCACATGGTATAACAGTTGTAACCCAACGCCACCGGAGAGGCCCCCCTCGCTACGAACGCTGTTGCTGCCATAGAGTGTCGAATCAGTGTCTTTGGCAGCACCTGCTGCGGCCCCAAGGATGTCGAACAGCGGATTGAGGGTTTCCTGCCTTTGTTTCCAGAATGCGTGCCTGGCCTTCGAACTGCGCAACACAGCCGAGTAGAATCGAACGGCGATATCTTGGAGGCTGGCGTCGGACGTCTTCGCGATGCTGGAAAGGTAGCTGAAGAGCTGGGGCAGCGCTTCATCAACTTGTGGAGTGTTCTTAGAGGACTTCGTGACGGCATGTGACAGCACACCAGTGAGGACTGTGGCTGCGAGCAGACGGACTGTGTCCTCGTTGTTCTTCAGGAGCGGTAGGAATGGCTTGTAGGGCGCCTCGTGCTGGACGAGGGCTTCAGTGAGAGTGGGTATGTCTACACGACAACAAGTCAGATTGGACATCATCCGCTAAATGTTAGAGAGACCCTGCGACATACCATCGACCATGTCCCCCAGCAGAACAAGCATGTATTGTATAATGTCTTGACGTTTTGCAGCGGCTTCGAAGATGCTCTGCGACCCATTTGCGCCCAGCAGCAGTGTCACAAAGCTGTCGACATCACCCTCTATTGTCTGCTTCCGCTGCTCTTTCCGGACCTTGTCAATTGACTTGATCTTCTTCAGGTCCGCGTCTGTGATCGTCTTGGCCCGCACCGCGCCCTCCCATGATATTGGCCGCGCACGGATGTTGTTCTGGATTGCGGCGAGGTATGAGGGTGCCTCGGTAGCCATCGTGATCGAGTATCTCTGGAACTACAACTGCACACGAGGAGTGGCGCTGTATAGGATGCGGTCAACGGTTGCGGGAGCTCTGGTGTTGTGCTTCTGGTGCTATCACGGCCCACCCAAGCTGCAACCTCCGTCATCTGGCTCAAGCACCACGCCAGACTAGCCTCTTCCACTCTAGCCCAGCATCTCTTGGCATCAAAGCCCTTCTCGGACAATCAACAACTTCCTCCACCACGACACAAACCGCCCACATTTACCGCTACAGACATGGAGCACTTCAGCCTGAAAAGATCGGGTGCCGGTGAGCGGGGCCAGGCCAACTTGTCAAGCAAAGTCTACGTGCGGTCCACCAAAAGTGGCAAGGTGCAGAAAATCGTGAGGGAGCTCTACCTGCGACAAGACATTCCTTGCTCCTCAAATCTGTGCAGAGCATGTTTAGAAATTGCGCCTACCGACTACTCAAAGAAAGGTATTACTCGTGACCGCGCCATAAAAGGAGGATGCTGATACATGACAGCCTCGCCTTTTGTACTCTCAGATACCCCAGCTGGATCTGAAGAATATCCAAATGGCCGATACCTTGTGCCAGACACAAACGCCTTTTTGACGGGAATGGACCTTTTTGAATTCGAGACAGCCTTTCACGACGTCATTGTTCTCCAGACTGTGCTCGAAGAGGTCAAGAATCGTTCGCTACCGCTCTACCATCGCTTGATTGCCTTGACGAAGAATGAAGGAAAGCGTTTTTACGTCTTCTTCAACGAGTTCCGCCAAGAGACTCATGTGCCCCGAGAGTCTGGAGAGACGATCAACGACCGAAACGACCGTGCGGTGCGCAAAGCAGTGGCATGGTACAATCACCACATCACAGAAGCCGTGACTGCCAGAAGCAAGACTCAAAAGCGCATACCAACGACCATCATGATCACCGATGATAAAGACAACCTGCGCAAGGCCGAGAAAGAGAAGGTCCCCGCAGTGAGCCGTCAGTATACGTGCTTTTGACTCGATTCGAGCTAACAATCGTAGTAATCGGCTACGTGAACGGTCTGGAGAACGCAGATGAACTGCTGGATATGATGAGCAACGCACAGGAGCAGAGGGATGTCCGATCGAAGAAGACCGAAGTCTTCTATCCTGACCACTACTCTATCTCGAAGATGATGACCGGTGTAAAGGCTGGAACAATGCACCAAGGCATCTTCAACGTATCGACGTATAACTACTTGGAAGGATCTGTGCATGTTCCAGCCTTCGACAAGTCGCTTCTGATCCTAGGACGAGAGAACAGCAACCGAGCAGTTTCCGGCGACGTGGTCGTTGTAGAAGTACTACCACGAGACCAATGGAAGGCCCCCTCAACAAAGATTCTGGAGGAAGAAACGCTCAACAAGAATGACAACGCCGAAGCTGAGGATGGTGAGAACGTTGTTTCGGAAAAGGAACGGAAGGCCCTGCAAGAGGAAGTAAAACGTGTTCACGGACAAACAGCAGAGGGCAAGCCACAACCCACGGCGCGCATCGTCGGTATTGCCAAGCGCAACTGGCGACAATACGTCGGTCACATCGACAGAGACTCTGTACGATCAAGTTCGAAGTCGAGCAGGCAACAGCAGACTGTTTTCCTCGTACCCATGGATAAGCGGATACCAAAAATTCGTATAAGGACACGACAAGTTGGAGAGCTCCTTGGACAACGCATTCTAGCAACGATAGATTCATGGGACAAAGACTCGCGCTACCCAGTTGGCCACTTCGTCCGATCCCTAGGCGAGCTTGAGTCCAAGGGCGCGGAAACTGAGGCTCTGCTACTCGAATACGATGTACAATACAAGCCATTCCCAAAAACAGTGCTGGACTGCTTACCCGCAGAAGGGCATGATTGGAAGGTACCCGGCAATATGGAAGATTTGGGCTGGAAGGGACGAAAAGATCTGCGAGACCTTTTGGTTTGCAGCATCGATCCCGTGGGCTGTGTCGATATCGATGATGCCCTGCACGCGCAAAAACTACCGAGCGGTAACTATGCAGTTGGTGTGCACATTGCGGACGTATCACACTTCGTGAAGCCGAATAATGCCATGGACAAAGAAGCTAGCCAGCGTGGAACCACCGTCTACCTCGTTGATAAACGCATAGATATGTTGCCCATGCTGCTCGGAACGGATCTCTGCTCTCTCAAGCCATACGTGGAGCGCTTCGCTTTCTCTGTGTTATGGGAAATTACTCCAGATGCGGATATTGTCTCGTCCAAATTCACCAAGTCGGTCATCCGCTCACGAGAGGCGTTCAGCTACGAACAAGCTCAGATACGCATTGATGACAAGTCACAACAAGACGACATGACCAACGGCATGCGGACCCTGCTTATGCTGTCCAAGAAGCTGAAGCAGAAGCGTATGGATGCAGGGGCACTGAACCTTGCTTCACCAGAGGTCAAAGTACAGACTGAGTCTGAGACTTCAGATCCAGTCGATGTTCAGACCAAGAAGCTGCTCGATACCAACTCGCTTGTGGAGGAGTTCATGTTACTCGCCAACATCAGTGTAGCAGCCAAAAACTACGAAGCATTCCCTCAAACCGCTCTTCTGCGTCGTCACGCCGCACCACCGAAAACCAACTTCGAGGAGTTGGCAAACCAACTCAAGATCAAGAAGGGCCTTGAGCTGAAGACTGACAGCTCCAAGGCACTGGCAGACTCACTGGATACTTGTGTCGAGCCGAGCAACCCCTTCTTTAACACACTCGTCCGTATAATGGCCACTCGCTGCATGATGTCTGCCGAGTACTTCTGCGCCGGCACGCAAGCGTATCCCGAGTTCAGACATTACGGTCTCGCCAGCGAAATCTACACCCATTTCACATCGCCTATCCGTCGTTACGCCGATCTTGAGGCACATCGCCAACTCGCTGCCGCCATCGAATACGAACAGCTTGACCCAAGCCTACAGTCGAAGGCCAAACTTGAAGCAGTCTGCAAGAACATAAATGTACGTCACCGCAACGCACAGAACGCAGGTCGCGCATCAATCGAATACTACGTGGGCCAAGCACTCAAAGGCAAGGACATTCAGGAAGATGGCTTCGTCATGAAGATCTTCTCGAACGGCTTCGTCGTCTTTGTACCACGATTCGGTATCGAGAGTCTCATTCGCCTGAGAGACCTGGCAAGCCCTGAGCCCGAGGCGGACTTTGATCCGGAGAACTACGTACTCCAAGTTAAAGGCGATGTGAAGAGAAAGGTGGAGCTATTTGAGAAGCTGCAAGTCAGGATCACTGATGAGATGGAGGAGAGCACGGGAAAGAGGAAGGTGCGGCTGACACTGATCTGAGCGACTAGCTTTTAGTAGAAGTGTATCAATTGTAGCGCACAAAGACACTGGTAGATCCTCGCTGGTCCTGCCTTGATGGAGCATATGAGCGCTCGGACCAGACCTGTCAATTGGTTGTCTTGGTCATGCCTAGTCGCGTCGGACGGTGTACAATTAATACCTAATCTCACTGTGACCCTATTTCCAATCCATGTTGACGGCTCGACTGACTCTCCTAGAATCAGGAAGCGCTTCGGTCTGAATTAATTCCTTTGCACCTCCGTCTGCGATCTGAGCCGAAGGCGCTTCACGTTCTGACCTCCCAACAACATGTCTGACCTGAAGCACGCAATAACAATCTCGGGACGCACGACCATATGTTGAAAGTATCACATCTCCAAGGCTGCTGCTGCGCAAAGGGCATTCGTTGACCGATCGCCAACAACGGCGCGGCCTGCACGTATCAGGGGGATACTTGCACTGTCATGCAGGTGATTAAGCTTAGCGACTTCGGCCTTACCGATTACGGAAGCGATGGCAAGTGAATACTGCAGACCTGTATTGTCTTCGATTATTGAAGCAATTGTTACCTATCGCTTCATCCGCATTCCTGGAGGCGACATTCTCCTGCCTGTTGGTGACGTTTGAGGGGCTATCGATACTGATTCACAGTTGCCAACAGTTGACATGAATTACGTCAACAAGAGGTTCCATATGGTATCGACAGACTCTGTAGTCAATGGCTAAATCGCATACCAGTCAAGCTACACGAGCATCCTCTCCTAGGCTCGCGAAACCTGCTCGAACCACGTCAAGTTCGTCTGGTAGATTACGCAGACTTGTGGCTGATGACATACTTGAGGAACCATAGATGCGCTCCTCTCAGATTTCTCGGAGTAACTCCGACCTGCCGTTGCCCCAAAGGCAAGACCAGATCGTAGGGACAAATTCATGCAGCAGAGTTTGGTACGATGAGAAGCTAGGTATGTAGCGCAAACCTTACGCACCGCTGGCTTGACAAATGTCGAAGTGATGCCGGAGAAACACCCAGCAGCGGATAGAACCGATGTCGATCGGGATCGCCCAGAGGCGGCAAGTTTGTGATCATATCGATAGGATACCGGTAGTCTACCAAAGGCTTTGATTGAAGTCGGTGTAGCTAGCGGTTGCACGAAACGTTGATAGGTTGACGTCTTCAAAATTCACGACATCAATCGGGGAAAGGTGCGCGCGCAGATATTGCACCTTAATTGTCTGCTTGAAGGCATTTAGTCTAAGCAGATCAAGGCGCGAGTGGCCAACTTCATGGCTCAGCACTGCAGAAGCGAGATCACACTCATTCCGGTTCAATTCATCCTATACCAAATGTTCGGATACGCAAATGTATTTTGCAGAGATGAGCTTACCCCACTCCTGTTTCGGACTGAAAGCACTGCACAAATTAACCCACAAGATTGTCGCATTCGGAAGGTAATGAGTCGATGGCTACATAGTGAACGATAGTCTGGAGCTCCTCACACAGCGCAGCGATCGATACTAATGTACCTAGGCACCAAAGAATTGAATTGCTCGTCAATAGTTATTCGACTCGGAGAATTCGCATCTCAAAGAAAGAGCGGTGAAGAAGAAACCTCGGAAACAAGGATTGCTCGGGGCGGCTTCTAAGACAAGCGTACCGTTCATTGCGTGCGAACTATCCTGCTGACATTTCTCTGCCACCACCATTTTGGATACGTCGACCAAGATTTCGCGTGAGTCATGCCGGATGAGAGGTGCTATTAAGCACGAGGGTGAGTATACAAGACGAGGCGAGATTGTACGCCGTGGGGGTTGGTCATTCAAAATACAAGTTTAAACCTTCATTTCAGTGTGTGTGTGTGGAGGGCGCGCGCTGCTCGGTCGAAGTTCTGATAGGATCAAACGTACATCGTAGCGTTGCTGTAGTTGATCAGCCTGTGATGGTTTTCTCCACAGCGGCTTAAAGATGAACTTGATGAGTTCGGTCAAGGTGAGCGAAATCTTACGGAACACTGCTTACCCGTGAACCCCTCCGTTATTGCCCTGGAGGGGCGTCGTTACTTGCTTCGTTGTACACGATCTCTCAAGTGGCGTCGAAGCTTACGCTGGTTGCTTGTGTGTGGCATGCTACATACGAGGTATGATTGGCTAGGAGTATGTTTCGTTCGCAGCTCGCTTGCAAGGTCTTGACACCTGCTGCTTTTGTACATCTTGATACACGACTACAGCACTACCTTAGAGCTGAAAAGTCTCCCTATTCCAAGTCCAATCGTATCCTAAGCTTCTGTTCGAAAGCGAAGCTCCCTAGAAGACAGTCTCGCACCGTGAAGTCAGAGATCAGAACCACATGCCGTTGCCTGTTTGAGTCGCAATGGCCCATAACAACGCCCGCGGCAGAAGCGAATCCAACTAAGCATGAATCTCTTCAAATCTTCTGCGCGACACCCAACTGGCTGTGAGCAGAGTGGAGCTTGCCTGTGTCATGGATTTATTTTGTATCATGAGATTCAAGGTAAAGGTCCGGCAACCAATACTTAAGTTGTGGGAACGGAATGATTGACAATGTTGCCTGTTTGGTACTGGTTTACAGCAAATTGAAATTTCGGTTACGGGATGATGCGAAGATCTCAACTTTGCGCAAGGTATTCCGGAGTGGAGAGTGGTCGATTATGCCAAGTACAGGCGCAACAGCGAACGCAGTGCCCCCATCTAGCAGTTGATGATCCGACGCAACACATGATTGTGTGAAGCGAGAAAGAAATCTCTGATTGAGTGTGGCGAGGAGTCCCATCGCATTCGCGAAGCAAGAAGCGCCTCGGAAGTTGTTCGAGATGTGGCTAGTGGAATACCAGGAATTTTGGCCAGGTCAGACTAGTCTACGACTAATCGCATCAAGGAGGAATAAAGACGACGGCTCCATGTTACCGTGTCGGTAGTGAATGGCGGCGTCGAAGTCGTCATCCCAGCTGATGCCGGGGCTGTTCCCATGCGTTTCACGTTGACATGCATCTGGACATTGAAAGCAGGTACACAGTCGCCATTGGCGGATGGAGAAATTTGGACTCTGGTGACGCATAGAGATAGCAGTAAGTTATGGATGACATGGCGGACTGGCCACCAAGCAACAGCATACACTATGGAACATGTTGGTGCTTCTCGAGTTCGCTTTCTTGCATCGTGCATGAGCGAGCCGTTGATAGCGGGGTTTGCTACGAAGTTAGCCAGGAACGCTCGGCTACACGCACTTAATCATGAATTGAAGGTGGGCCCAGTTTACCATACTACCTTTGTGATTTCGTGCGACAAGTGCGGATCGAAAGACGCGATGAGTGCTCCCTCTGGAAAAATATTCATTCGTGAGCGGAAGTTTCCTCCGTCATAGAGGGCCATCGAGAAATACAAAAGATAGATAGGGAAGCTATCGTGCGTCCCGCACCGAGAATCCGCTATTGAACGACTGGTATTGGCCAGTGCGGAAGTGGACACCCTCTCAGCTAGCATTAGCGCGCTTCGGTGGATCGACGTCGTGTCAAGGCACTCTCGAAGCGAGGAAACCGTCCAGGCTCACGCTCCGAACTGCAATCAAAGCTTTTGCTTGTCCCATCTGGTCTGACACGTCAAGGTCAGCAGGCAGGCTCTCACAAAAGAAAGAAACTGGTGCGCCAATCGAAGGATTGGTGTGCACGGCAGCGATTTGACACTCGCGGTGCAATGCCCCTGAAGCCGTCCCAACGTCTCGTGCGCTGTCACCACCGACATGCTGCTGACCTTAACGACGCCACGACGCTCCGTGCCTGGCAGCGTGGAACTGCACAGTGGACGGGAGTGACGGACCCCCTGCAGTGCCACGGCAGCAGCCACGGGCAGCTTGCCTATCGTGGAGTAAATACTCAAACGGCGGGGTGGTCCCAAAGTTGTTCAAATTAGCACCCATTACGGACACGCTCTAGTGCACTGCTCACCGATATTTCAGAGCCTAGTAACAGACTTTGCTGCCCTCCATCAGGTACGCCGCTGTACCTGCATGTTCGTCTGTAGCCAAGCCAGTCCGTCGCTATAAGCCGCGAGACTCCTCACATTCGGTGCGCCTCCGCTGTTTACTATCGAGCCACTACTCTTTGTCTGTCTCGTTTCCCTACGCTAGTTGCATGCGATCTGGGAGATTGTGGAGCGAGCCCACGCATGACCAGGTTTCCAAACAATCGAACCCCTCCAGACCTGCAGTACATTATCCATATCTGCCTCGCAGGCTCATCAAGTCAGCATTCCGCTCAATCGACTACAATTCCCTCGCCAAGCACCATTTAGCTGCATTTCCGTCCGCCATGGGCGCAACTGAATAATACCCACACTCTTTCTTATCGTTATCTGGAGCATTGTCCTTCCCCAGCACGACTACGCCATCTTTCTCTGGACAGCCGCGACAATCAAGTGCTTCTTGCCTATCCTTCAGCTGCCGTTGGCACACATTGTTCAACAATACCAAATCTTACGAGGCCATCACCTTATTCACACTCACCAATCATGGATCAGGAGACCAAAGTCTGGCTCATCCTTGGAATTGTACTCGGTACCCTCGTGCTGCTCGCCGTAGCAGTGACGGTCCTCTTCTGCTGGAAAAGGAACAAGAGAAGGGTCCGAGGTTTCTCTCTACGCGCTGCAACTCCTTTGGATGACAGCGAATTTGAGAAATGGCGCCGCCCAAGTCAATATACTCAACGATCTGAGAAGTATGGCATTCGGCCTGTCGTTATGCGAGACCGCATCTCGCCTACTATGTTCGAGAAAGAGTTCCATACCTACGATATACCGCGAACACCGTCTCCAGAAGATCTAGCCGAACCACTCAAGTCACCCGCAAGCTCACTACAAAAGCCAAAACGGGTTCGCCGAAAATCAAGTGTGGCATCATCAATTGCCGACAGACCACCGACACCCTACTCGCCAACCTCGAGCGAGTTCAACCGCGGGTCTACATCTTCGCGTAAATCTCAACCTCTGATACGTCCTTCAGTATCCGAGGCAAGTGCCTTCAAGTTCGAGCTTGACTTCGGATACGGCACACATCAGCATGGAAATAGCCGATGGACATGATGACTACTGTCCAACACGATTCATTTCTTCTTCAACTGCAACAAGCGACACAACACAGTTGTCGTCCGTATATGCCCCATGTCACACACGATTAAGTCACACCCGATTGACAGCCGGCTGCGTCACATTGCACTGCCTCTTGCTGTGCAACGGTACAGCTTCGTCCAAATTACTTCGTGGCAGGTCGGCACTACATCCACTTCTTTCGACTTTGTTCATTACTGTATACCATGTATACCTCCCGGCGTTCAGGATCTTTGCATATATGATACCAGACTTTAGTCACCTCTCAGGCCACGACCGGCCTCTTTCCTATTTTTCCAATGTTACTGAGATCGCGGCGCTGAAGCATGGTCGATGAAAATGTCAACGATGAACGCTGTGTGACAGAAGCACGCAATGCACACAATCAGGTAGCTCTACTTCTGGAGGCTAGTCCTACAGATCTGAAATAGATGAAACAATACTTTCTCAACCAACTCATCCACTGCATCTGAACTCGATTTCTTGACTGTGCAAGGAGCGCTGAGTGAAGAAGGTTGAGGCCGAACACTACCATGGGTCGATCGATTCTCTGGAGCCACCGCCATACTACAGCATGTTCTTGACGTTCGCGCCTCCTAGCGGAAAGTACGCAATTCCCCGTTGTAAGTGTATTGGTACCAAAGGATAGCGTCAAAAATCTGTGTAATCCGACGTGCACCCGCTTTCCGTCAATACAATAATGCGACAAGCCGCGCAGCTTCGGCAAACTCCACTGCGGCGTCCCTTCACCGCCAGTTCCACCACCGGGCGAGTCTCTGGAGATCTGAAACTCTAAAGGCGATAGGCCGTCCATGGCTGGCGATCGTGGTACTTCTTGCATGAATCGGGGACGATGATGTGCAGCTGTGCGGTGGCTGGCATTGGCGTGCGTGAGATGCAAGGTACACCCCGCGGGTTGGTGCACAACGTGGCTTGGACGCAGGGAAGCGGGACGATCACGGGGCGATGACTAAGGCGGATGATCGTGTAGGTCCAGGCACAGCTCTCACCGCGACGAAGTGCACGCAAGCAGCGCATCGCATCAATTTCTTCTTCTTTACCATTGCTTCTCTCTCAACCTCGGCATAAACTCTATCAACTGCACTTGCGCGACCGACATCCATCTCTTACCCCGCAAACGCGAACATCGCCTCGAGCACACGACAGCAAACACCTCCAAAGACAGGAGCCATCAGATACCATGGAGTTCATACAAGGTGCGAAGAATCCAGACGCATACGTACAGTTGAGCACCAGCTAACAACCCATCAGACTACGCGACCCTCCTCCCACGTCTCCTTCCCGCATCCCTCGCAAACCCACTCCTCACGCTCCTCACAACCACCCTCGGCCTGAGCCGCACCCTCCAAACACACCTCACGCCACTCATCACGCGCCTCATAACACAACCCGATGTCACATCAATCCTCATACTCATCCTCGTTCTCTTCGTCTCGATGAAGATCCTGGACATGATGTACCGTGCCGTCATGTTCTGGATCAACATGGCCATTCGGCTTGTACTATGGGGCTCAATCATCTTGCTGGGCCTGTGGGTGTGGAACCGAGGTGTCGATGGCTTCGTGGACGACGTCAGCGGCCTCGTGCAGCATTGGACGGGAGAGTACGAGAAGTACACTGGAGAGGTCAAGAAGTACCGAGAGCAGAATGATAATCAGATTCGCATGAAGGCGAATCAGCGTGAAGGCTGGCGCTAGGGGCGTCTGCTGGGATGGGGGGATCAAAAGTGTGATGTATGAAGGGACAGGTCCTTGGCCACTCGATATTGGCAGGAGATAGCCCTGAGCTGCTGGACATGTTGGCATATTTGAGGCGCATGGTGGGATGATAGGCATTTCTATGGCGTTTGGTACATACAGGCCACGATAACACATGGACGAGTAGAAACATTAGGTCCGGTGAAGTAGGTGCTGCGAAATTGTGTTCTGTTTCAGCTCTGGAAAGAAGGAGGTTGCTGAACGAATCTCTGTGCATTGTATCGAATAACGTGCAACCACGTTTCGGGTAGGAACGCATGGAAAGAGATGTGACGCCGTACCACATGCACTTGAGGCAGAGTAGCTTCATCAGACCGAGTCAAACACATCCAATAGCGGCGGCTTGGCCGTATCGACGGCTGACTTCCCGCCATCTTGGAATCACGCGACGTTGCTCTCAGTGACCCCGCAAAGGCCATTACCTCAACATGGACAAGAAATTTTAGCAGCTGATCTCTCAGTGGTTCACCACATATGCCACTCTACGCATCAAGTCACGACCTTCTCCATACATATCACTTCCCATCACCGTACCATCACCAGACGTATTACATGATCTAGCGATCGGAACGCCCAACCTCCTGGAAGTAAATCTGTAATTCACCAGTCGAGGCCCAATCAATTGTACCAGAGCTTCTCGCGGACCCCTGCATGTCTCGCTTTCGCATGCAGCTCCGACTCCGACTTCCGGCGAATGCAATATCTGAGCCATACAATAGTGCTATAGACCCCACGATACGGGGTCTGTGCCGTGGAGCATGCAATATTGAAGCAGTGCTATTTAGCCAGCCAATGGCCACTGAATGGGATCTCGAACATGTGAGGAGAACATGGAATTTCGGTGACTTTGTGCCCTTGGGCTATATTGATGAATGTTGTGGTCAATGAGTCATGGTGAGGCGGGGTAGGGAGAAAGGATGAGGGAGAACTATGGTTGAGTTGGAAGTGCGCAGAAGCTCAGTACGGAAGTGCTTGTGATCCCATGAACGATTGCGGGCTTAGCGATGAGTGCTTTGGTCCCTTGAGCATGGGATGGACTTGGAATATCTTGATATGGATGTTTGTAGAGATGGAATCTGATATACCCAGTGAGTTTAGCTTGTATCTGTTACACCAACACAATTGCAAAATTTCGATATGTGCGGAGTATATGCTGGCATTTTTGAGACCGCTGAAAGGCATTCAGAGCTCAAGATGACGTCCATGTGCGAAAATGAACATCAAGCCAAACATTGAAGTAATTATACGAATTACATGAGAGTATTATGACTTGTATCCACGTTCACATTCAACCATACAGCTCCCCACTGGAATCACGAAACGAGACCTTACAAGCTTCACACAGATGCGTCGTTTTCGCTACCATCAAGTATACCCGTTTAGACACCCCGAAATGATGATGTTCCACACCTCACATGAGCCGCCTCTACTAGCTTGTACAACGTTCGTAGTCGTGGCGTCAACACGCCATGGACACACCAGCATCCATTCCTTCCAGATCATGACATTCTCGAACAACTAGTGCGGGACGTCCATGCTATCGCGATGCCCGTTAGTCTAGTGCAAAAAGTCCTTGCAACACCACCGGGCTCAAGAGCCGAGCCGCTTTCCCATGCCTTGGATCGCATCTCGCATGCTATCCAGATTCCGATCTAGCATCTCGACCGGAAGGAGCGATAAGCATGTTCGGTCCATATGTACACGCAACGCAGTACCTACACATCCAGACCGAAAACCGAGCCGCGGCTCAAATCGTTCCCACGGCGCAACTTTCCACCAGTAACAGCAGCGGAATCGAGTTTCCCATGATATCAGCATCCCATTTCTAGATCCCCCAAGGTCAAGATACCGATGAACCCGAGAAGAAGAAAGGAGAAGTGTATTTTGTGCGCGGAGCAAAATCCCGCCCAATCAGCAAAACGGACTTTGTACCCTTTTCGATTTATCTACGATGCGTCGATGGTGGATCGCTACGGGTACTGTACCTTGCAGACGTCAGTTGAATGGGTTTGAGCCTCGCATGCGGTGGAACATGGGGTCCACGCGTGCCGAAACTAGACTCGTGGCTGTGAAAATGGACTACGAAGACGACGGCTATGTTTTCCTGTCCAGTAAACACACGTTCTTGTTTTCAAGAATTTGTAATTCAAGTCAAATGTCGTGGCAGCCAAACATCCCGAACTTCTCTGAGGCGAATTGAGTAGTCAGCTTCACTTTCGATTATCTCGATGGATCTGCTCACGTTTTCTCTCAGCTCGGCGGCATCACTTTGAAGCCATCACAAGAAAGACCGAAAATACCAGAACGTAGTCTTCCATTCGGCCCGAGCCACAATCGCAATCCCAAAAGCCGGATTCGAGTGCTACCGAAACCTGCAGCATCTCGGCATGTGAGATCTGTGGACCTGCCTGCGAGGTCCCACTCTGGTGCCATGTGCTTCGTGCATGTGGAGACTTGACTTGACGACATCTCGAAAAGGTTATTATTCCCTAACTTAGTACAAAATAATCCAAATAAACATGCTGCTCACCGCCCGGAAGTACACACTCGACAGAGTTTCAGCCCTCGAGTCAGTCCTTTCCTTCCCTGCAGCCACATTACAGCGTGATCACCCAAATTGCGGACTAACGCCTGCTTCGGCTGGAAAGTTCTTAGTTCTTCCAAGGTTCGACGGCGTGTAAGTCGATGATAAGAAAAGATTACTGCAGAGGCAGGTGCGGCGCCGTTGTGAATGGACGCGCAGGATCTACCGTAGCGATCAGCGCGTTAAGCGCACACGTCAGTCACACTGCACATCAGAAATCGCGTGGTGGCTGATCTTGTGTGTCTGTGTCATAAAGACCGAAGGGTGTCCGAGCCGTTGTAACGTCGTAGGCGCGCATAGCTGGCGATCATATCATATCGGCGCAAGAAGCAAGGAGCAAGGAGTTGTGTGTGCCGCGCCGCTTCTGTGCAGCGCCGGGCAGATGTTGCGAAGAAGCAATATCCCCCATACCCATCAATAATATCTGCGGTGGCCCGGGCGCGGAAGTGTACTTGCGCCATCCATTTCGTCGATGATGCGCCCCGGCTTGTCAGACATGATCAGATTGGCGAATCGAACGCTGGACCCGCTCCGCTACCCGTGTTGCACGATGCACGATGATCTGTAACCAGACCCTGTTCGCTGCGCCCCTCCTACAAAGGCAATGAATGTGACGTTTTGTGTGGCCTGATCGGATCTAATCTGCAATCTTGCGCTCATGCATGTACGTTTTGGTAATGGTTCCTGTAAGCTGGGGTGCAGTAAGTGAGGTTCGGGACTGCACTTGCAAATACTTGCTTCAAGTGAATGCGCATTTTTATGTGCTGTGAACAATGAGTGATTTCGAGTTGCAAAAACGGGCGTAATTAATATTAAGGGACTCCGAAATATACTCCTCCAATGCGTGCTTCGGTCCCTGTACCAACGACCCAAGCATAAACATCTGTCCCTCCAATACCCAAATATGCAACACAACACAATCGCAATGATAATGAGACGGGGAATCGGGGGAATCTTGTGCAAATATGGACATCCAAATCAAACCACCAATGGGAACGGATACGGGGTCGAGGGGTGAAAACCAAACAGTGTGGAGAAATGTGTAACAGTCTGTCCAAGAAAGCGCCACCTCCGATGCAAACCTTCAAAGGCATCGGCCTATCCCGCAAACCCATGCAATGCAACCAATCTCCCACAAAAGACTAGGGTATCCGTGCGATGAGATGCGATGATATGGCAGGGTGAACGGGCGTCCAAAATGGCGAACGAATGCAATGTGCAAGCGATGGTGGTATGCTGCAATGAGACAGTAACCGAAGTCATAAGAAAAAAGATACGAGACAATTCGTTTGCCCTCCACCTCGTCCAAGCCATTCGTCTCGCGCTCATCTCGCTCCTCGTTGTGGGGCATCTTCTTTCGTGATCATCTCACGTGCTTCATGTGTAATCATCTCCTGGTAGTTTCTAGGCAGCCGAATCGAGTATGAATTTTTCCGACTTGGACAAGCGCTGCGCCTTTGAAACTAGGGCGCGGGCCGTAGTTGTTCTTAGGGGAGCGGACTTCTTCTAGTAATTCTGCCACCCTTGCTGTGGTGCTGGTTGAGGAGCCCAGCCAGACATGCCTGGCTGTTGGCCTGCTCCACTCTGGTGCGGCATGAACTGGTGGGGGCTAGGACTGGGTTGGTACGGGTTTTGGCCCATGTTCTGGTACGAGGGATCGCCCATGGCGGCCATTGTTTGATACTGAGGGATAGGTGTGCCGTGCATTGAGCCGCTACTTTGACCGTGATGGAGCTGTGGAGAGGCGTGCATCGGTGACTGTTGAGGAAGTGGTGACTGTTGAGGGCGCTGAGCGTATTGTTGCATGTTGTGTTGCTGTGAGAGGGGTGATGGTTGAGGAGGTCCTTGCCACATGTGAGATGGTGGATAGCCATGGCTTGGGTTTTGTACACCAGACATCATGCCGCCGGGGCCCATGCCAGTTGGGCCCATACCCTGCGGCATGCCGATACTTGGTGGGCGACGACTCATCTGGTCAGGGCGCATTGCGCTATGTTGCTGGGCCATTGGAGAGGGGACCATGTTGTTTTGTGGCAAGGACTGGGGGCGGTAGGCCTGAGGCGCCATCTGCTGGCTCTGCCTCTGTGGCGTCTGCACAGGCATACCGTACTGGTTAGTCGGCATGGTCACGGACGTTGAAGCAATGCGCGGGGACTGCACGGCCTGCGAAACTTGGGGTATCTGGTCACCGTCGGCTGTGCCCGGGCGGTTCGCAGGCGCGGGTGGCTCGTGGGGACGCGTCCAGACGTTGTCGAGGTACTCTTTGCGACCCTTGCGCTGCTGCTCCAGTTGCTTGTTGAGTTCTGCGGTCTGGGCAGCTTGGGTCAGGATTTCACCAGACGGCGTTGGCCTGGTGGTGTCCTGGTACGGCACTCCAGCCATTTCGTGCCTTGGACGCTGCACGCCGCTGTAGTCGCGGGGTTGCAGGTCGGTCGTGGTGCGCTGGGTGTAAGCGTCTGTGCCGACTGAGGACATGCTGCCGGGTGCTGGGTTGAGGCCTCCGAACGGCTGCAGTGGGTTGACTGCTGCGCCAAGGTAGTCCTGGTTGTTGCCGCTGTAGGCTCCTGGGTGTGCAAACGCCATGGCGCTGGCGTGGTTGGCTTCCGCCGCGGCTGCTTCTCTCGCTTTTGCGGCGCCGGGCCTCTTCTCGCCCGCGGCGTCTTCTTCGGTGAAGCCCTGCTTACGGGCCTTGCTCTCCCAGTAGTCGTCGCGCACACGGCGGCCGTTGTTGATCAGTCTACTACCAAACTGCCTGAACATGGAGCGCGCGGTGACTATGGCGATCTGGCGCGAGCGGTACGAGTAAGGCAGGATCTCCTGGTGGATCAGGTGGTCCTTCTCCGCCTGCGTCGCAATGATCTTGAAGAGCGAGCGGTTCTTGTTGAAGAGCAAGTACGAGTCGCGGTAGCCGAGGACGCGCGCACACTCGGTGGCGAGCATGAACAGCTTGTCGCCGCGATGGGGCACGAAGAAGGTGCGGCAGCGGTACTCGCGGCCGTCCAGCGGGTGGCCGGTCTGGGTGACCTTGCGCTCGCCGGCGTCGTCGATTTCGCGCGGAATGTACTCGTCGCCCTCGGGGTTCAGCTGGTCGGTGGTGTGGTCACGCACCGTGGGCAGGGCCTTGATCACGGCGGGCTTCGTCGGGGTCGTTTTGGAGGCTGGGGAGGCGCGCGGCGGCGAGCCCTGGGGTAGCGGGGCGTTCTGCAGCTGGGGCGTCTGGACGGCGTGCGAGGGCGTGGGAGGTTGGGACGCGCGCTGGGGACTGCCGGCGTATGCGCCCTTGGCGGCCTTTGGTGGGCGGCCGCGCTTTCGCGGTTTGCTGTCGTCTGCGCGCACCGTCAGCGTCGGCTTCTACCTGTCGCCAGTCGGACAGAGGCTGGTACGTACCATCGTCGGCGTGCGGCACGTCGCCGTAGCTGTTCTCGGGCGAGCGACTGCGCTTGAGCCCGCGCGAGGGTTGCTGTGCCACGGGCTGCGGCGGCCCTCCGAGCACACCTGCGAGGCGAGTTAGCACCTTCTCTTCACCGCGCACACCAGTCGACGTCCACGGGCGCCCGCAGCGGCTGTAACACCTGCTACCGTGACGGGGCGCGCAGCGGACGGGCCTGTGCTACGCGACGACTCGCCGCATCGCCGCCAGCATCAATTCACACGCGTACCTGCTGCATTGAGGGCCGACGGATCAATGGTCCCCGAGGGATCCATGAGGCCGTTCCCAATGCCACCGTTGGGCATGGACATGGTCTGGAGGGGGTACTGCACATGCACTGAGTACATCCAGGCGGCGCAGGAGCAGCCAAGCTCGCGGGCGTGCTGCGAGCGGCGTGGAGCTGGAGCTTAGGGCGGAGCCAATGGGCAGCTGGCTAGGAAAGGCAGTTGCGACGCGCGGTGGTGGTGCGGCGCAAGGAGCATTCGTCGTCTTGGTCGTCGTTGCAAGTTGTAGTTGCAGAGGGTAGGAGCGTCCAGCAGAGTAGTCGCGATGCAAGGCGCCGTTCCCGAAGTTCCAGCGGGCGGGGCCAAGCCTGAGTATGGGTCTGAGCGTGCGTGGGCGAAGACAGGATACAAAATACAGAACAATAATGCAGCGTAGACAGGCCAGTGGAACAGGAGTTCGGAGACGGCGAGGCCAGTCGCAGTGCAGCAAAGCGGATAGGCTGCGCGTCGTGGGTCGATGCAAGGTCGGCGGCCAGGTAGTACAATAGGCGTGCACGACAAATGGCGGGTGCGATCGCCGCGAGGGAAGCGCAGAGAGAGTAGGCTAGGCGCAATAGTGTAGGGCTAGCTAGTTGCTAGGTAAGAGATAGCAGAGGTACTACGAGCACGGCAAAGTTAGTACCGTGGCAGTGTGAGCATGCCTGGCAATAGCAGAGACGCCACGTGAACCGCGACCTGCACGGCGGTGACTTGCAGCCTGCTGCATTCCCGGCGCCGGCGACGAGCGAGCGCGCGCGCAAATAGAAAGGAAGAAACGCTGGCGGTACGAACCTTGGTGGTGCTGGCCTGTCAGACCAGAGGCCGATAATTCGCGCGACTGGTCGAGGTAAAGGCCCTCAGATCGGTGGCACTCGCTCGCGGCTGTCCGCACCGCAAGATGTGGGAGGCCGGATGGCACGACCGCTAGACTGGCAGAGTAATAAAAGCTGCTCTGCGCCCAGCGTGGTAGATAGACCGTAGACGAGGTATTGCGAATGTCAAGGGCAGCCCAATCCGATTAAAGACCACTGGACAGCAGCAGTCGCAGTCCCCACGAGACGAGCAGAACCCAGCTGACGGCCCGCAAAGAATACGGCAGAGCTAACGGCGGCGGCGACGTCGTCAAGCGAGCAAATAGAAAACGATGACGACTTCCTTCACCTCCATCGCCTGGGCGTCGCCGTGTAGAGTAAAGGTGGAGCAGACTCCGCGGCGGGAGCCATGCACAGGCCCCTACCTCGCTTTTGCGACCGCGCTCAGAGCGCATCAGGACGATGACCGGCATGAAGGCATGAGATAGCGACCCTTAGCGTGGATCTCGATATTTGCTACTCCACTGCGGTGCGGCCAAGCAACGCAGGATCCCGAGCGCCTCCGGCCTCATGCTTCAGCTCTTCCCGCGAGAACGAAGGCCCTCGCCAGAGCTCGCCTGCTCATCAGAGCTGCCTATCATGGCGAGCCCGCACCGATATGGCGACTATGCAGCAGGGCTTCGCGAGCAGTTCGTCCGCGTCCACCAGTCACAGGACCTCCACCCTGCTGATTGAGCAAGGCGACGGGGTCAGCAGGCTGCCGTCGAATCACTTTGATCAAACCGCCCTAGACCTGCAGCACGCCCAAGGCAGGACTTGCATAAGCGGCCGCGGTCGACATGCATCTCTCATCCTCCTTCTATCAGTCCATCCGTATCGTCTGATGACTCCCCGAAGCCGTAAGAACCTCATCTGGCCGTCCCAATGCTTGCCGCACCAGCCGAATAGAGCAGCTTGACGTTATTGCGGTGGATAAGCCTCCCTGTCCCAGCATGATTGCACGACTCTGCTGCCTGATGCCCGCTGCCTTGTCCCGTGATTCCGCTCAACGCATGCGCCGATCGGCAAAGGCTCGATGCGCAATTCAATTTCCTAGAAGAACTCACTAAGCGTCGTCCGTTCGTAGCGCCGGCTTCGCTCCAAGCAAGCAAGCATTTGGGCCAGTAGCCGATGCAGCTGAACAGGTTTGAAAAAAGTGTGCCATTTTCCCGGTGTCGTTCCCTACACTTTGGTTTGGCCGTGAGGAGTGAGCGAGCGCTAGAATTCATGCCGTAGCAATCAGCGTTTTGTGTGGACAGAGTTTGGACGATCCGTTCCACAAGTCGTTCCCGCTCTCCGGACAAGGGCGCTGACTTGCCCGTGCTTGCAAATCGATCTCCCCCGTCCTACCTGGTCCATATCTCACATCCCTCCCTTCCGTAGCTCGCGCCACTTCATTCTAAGCGGCGCATGAAACCGACAACGTCTGTGCGTTACAAAGACGACATTACTTCAGACGAGATAGCATTGTACAGGAATAGCCTGGTAGTCGCAGTCTAGTCCAGTCTACTTGTTAAGCTCCTGGAAACGATTGCCGTGTCGATGCGCCAATCAATCAATCAATCCAAAGCTGGCGCGTCTTTCGTCGACGCGTCCGGTAGAGGCTGTGCCACCAAGGCCGATGTCTCAGGGTAGACTTCAGTCATATGCTCATCTACTGCAGGGTCCATAAGCGCCCAATATGTCACTTTACCTGCTTTTGCTGCATTGCGGCTTCTTTGACACAGACTGTTCGGGCGATTTCTTTAGGCCAATAAGCCTCCAACGTCTACAGACATAGGGCCTGATTACTGAGTACTACATCTCACTCTCGAGATTTCGCACGCAATCCCAGCTGTGCGGCCTGAACGTTCTCATCGTCACACGGTATAAAGCCACATCTCTCAGGTATCCACTGCGTTGCTGCAAATATGTAGGCTGTGTGGAGAACTCCAGCGGCGCTATCCATACTCTTGCATCATCTATCTGCTCAGATGGACAGCAACCTCTTTCGTCGACTAGCCGATCGCAAAATGTGGCAGACATCTCAAAGGTATAGAAGTGCGAGGTATTATTTCCGTCTACATTATCTCCATTGCGCAGTCACTGCACGAGATTTGGATAGGAGACCCACTCGGAGACTTACGAACAGCCATCGACTGGGGCGACTTTTTCGGTCCCAAACTGTTCGTCGATGCACATCCAAGCAGAATAATCCGAACAACTTGAATCCAGAGATCTCCCAAGCCACCCCCTAACAGCACCGAGGTCGGATCATACCCGTTGAACGAGTAGATCCTGCAGGTATTGTCATGGTCAACGCAATATGCTGACGGAAGTGTCCTCGTCCACCTCTTGGCATGCCACTACATTTATACCAGGGTAGCTAGTTGAAGGTTATCATATGACCCTCAAACCACCGCCTTGGTTTTACGAGCTCGACGCTGCGAGGCTATGCCGCTCTAGGCCTGCCTATGATACCATCAGCGCAGGCGCAGGCTGCGACAGTGCCACACCATCGTCTTCGCCGCGGATGAACCGTTTCAAGATTCCGAGGACGAGGTTCAGAGTGTGACTGCTCGCTACGGGTGATGGGCGCATGTAACTCGATCGCTCAGGCCTGGAGCAGCTAGGCTTGCCGGTTCACGTGCCTCCCAGTGGGGTAGATACAAGGGTAGTACAGCTTTGGCGGTGAGGCCTTCCGATCTGTCGGCTTGCAACAAATAGGTAGAAGGGATAGAAGTGGCCCTTGGCAGATGTTGCAGATGGGGAGACACCTTACGATGACTTAGTGTACCACAGTCCATGGCCAACTGAAATCTGTGAGCATCGGCAAATGCCTTTCGATCACCGCTGAATGGCGACGCTGTATATCCCCGATAACGGTTGACGTGCGACGCTATTCGAAGATGCGGGACATTGACCTTAGCTGCGATCTCACCGCTTCTCGGATGGACAATCGACGCCTCCAAGGGTCTCTCAAGATTGCAAATAGCGCCCGTCTCACTTCAAGCTACGATCGTATGCATGTCGATAGTCTGGTGCATTGGGCAGCTGAGGGCGGTGACAGTTCCTCCAGTTTCCAAATGCGTGGTGAGGCCGCAGAACATCTATAGTTCAATCGGAGTGCTGGCCGCCAATCAGGACTCATGATAGGCATCTTCATGGTCAGGCGGAGACCATGTACATTCAACGGAACTCGAGAGAGTCTCAACTAGCATTCCGATATCAATCACAAGCATCAGATGACCCGGGTAGACCCCTATCCAATAAATCATCGTCAGACTGGGGTCGTAGTCGGCAGCAAACAGGATGAGATGGCCTATCTCCATGGCTGAGATCCAGAAGATAGAGAGTATAGAGCAGCAGAGCTCTCGCGGTGCCCGGAACTTCCTAAATAAGCAACCCAGTATCAATATTCAAATCGAGCTTTGTCAGGCCTACCGGAGGTTGCGTTTTGCGCAAGGCTCTTTTAGGACGACACGAGTTCAGCTCTCAATGTGTCCTGGATAGATTCAAAGGTCAAATCGTGTTCGATGAGTTGTAGCTTGTTTCTGAACTTCCGTGCACCGACAGAGCAGGTAGGGGTTAGTGGGTGCAGATCGCCTGCGAAGACGGAAGTTGAGTCTGGACCAAGCCATTAGCATTCAACTCTACACATTCCCACAGGTTAGTCTAGACCCGACAGTATCAAGGCATCAGATACTGTCAGTAAAGGATCACGGGGTACGGAAACTGATGATCTGCAAGGATGGGTCACATTGAAGCCTGCAAGCTGGGTTTGGGGCTACCTACGGGTGAAATCTCCTAGAGCCGTACTCCCTCCAAACCGCAAACAAGCGCTGATGTACAAAGGTGTTCGTAAGTTTTGAGTCATCAACTTTGGCGTTCAGTGTGTCTTGAAGGTTGACAGTATAAGAACGAGCACCTTCGTACTGACTGTAGTTAGCTGTGGGCTGTTACAGCACGAATCGAAAGATGAGCTATTTTGTTGCAACAAACCAAATTCAAGGCTGAACAGAAGTGCAGCGCCTCTGCCTCACCCATGAGGTCGAACAGTCAGTTTCTGTAGCTTTGGAGAGTCGCGTCACTCAGCTCTCAGTTGCGGCCAGGTGCTAGTCCGGGCACGGCGCTGAAGCGCTCGTCGCGCTCTGTTTTGAACAGCAGCTGGCACCAGAACTCCTTGTTGTCCTCGTCGAACCACGTCCAGAACTTGCCCTCCCTCCGGTCGACCTCGCGAGCCTGCAGCTTCACTGCGACCGTCTCGTATGGCTCTCCGGCAACAATGAAGTACTGGTAGCTGGGATCTGCCTCCTCGACTCGCTGCTCGTAGGCGCTCATGAAGCGCACGCGCGGGATGATGCCGGCGGTGATGTCCGGAAACTGGAACTGGAAGAGGAGGCCGTTCTGGCGGGTCATGGGGTCGCGAACTTTGGTGATGCGGTAGCCAGGTCGGCCAATCTTCAGAGTGTTCTTCTTAACCTGCACACCTGCGAGCAAGCCCTGCTGGCCGGCGTCGTCGCGCTTGCCCTCGCGCTGCTCCTTGGCAGCACGGCGGGCCAAGTTGGTTTGGTGCTTCCGCCCTTGTGTGTGCGCGAGGTATGAGCCGTCGTTCTGGTGGACTGTGAGGCACAGGCGGCATTCGAAGCTGCCGACGTGGTTCTTGAAGAAGTACGGGTCCTTGTCGAGGTCGATGGTCTCGAGGGCGAGCTTGCGGAGGCGCTCTCGGCGGTCAGCGTTGGTAGCTGACTGTGACGCGACACCTCCGCCGCCGAACTTGGAGCCTGCACGGTTCTGTGGGCGCTGTTAGTAGCTGGCGCTGATGTGGAAAGCGCGCAACATACCTGGTGGTCCATGATCTAGCGCTTCTCACGGATTCACTAAGTGTACGATTTCTTGCGGAGATGATTCTCAGATACTACTGTATGATATGGTGTCGGTGGTAGCTTGTATTTGCGATTGTGGTGGTTGCGCGTAAGCAGTACAGTCGCCAGAATTTCTTTGGTGACGGACGCTGCGATCGAAGTACCGCGCTAGTCACCTTAGCGGCCGCCGATCACGTGCTGCAGGCTAGATGTTTCTACCACTCACAGCATTCTGCTCAATACTTTATATTCATCTAGGTTGCGAGCTTCCATCAAACATGGCCCCCATATTTGCCAGGCTGTGATTGCTCGTCGTAGGACCTAGCTGTATCTGCCACAGGAAGAATCGTCATTTGCAACACAGAAGAGATATCGAACAGCCAGTATGGCTTTGGAGGTCCACATCGGCAAGCGTCTCTCGTACGATGGTCGTCTCTGTACTGTCCGGTTTCACGGATCTGTGGAGGGTACTAAAGGCGACTGGCTTGGTGTAGAATGGGACGATCCAACTCGAGGAAAGCATGCGGGAGAACATCAAGGCACAAAATATTTCACATGTGAGCGGATACCCTATATTTTCGTTACGCTACAATCTACGCTCACTGTAACTCGGGCAGTGACGACTTGCTCAATCTGTTTCTACTGTTTCATAGCTTCTTGCTAAAGCATCACAGGCGTCCACCCAGGCCCCACAACTGCATCTTTTGTACGACCCACTCGCAAACCAGACCCGTCTCGTTCCTTCACTGAGGCCCTCAAATCCAAATATGCATCCGACCCACTCCCAGCCGACTACGAGGACCCCGACGTCCACATCGTGTTCGCTACGCAGCCAGGCGACAATAGCCGAAGATCCAAAGACCCGAATGTCCGCCTCAACCAACCCATCAAGTTCAGCGGCAAAGTCGCCGAGGAAGTTGGCTTCGACAAGATTCGGAAACAGCTAGCGCAGTTGGAGGAGTTAAGAATTGTGATCTTGGATGGGCTGTGCATGTACAGACCCGACGCCAGGGGCGGGGCGTGGATGGAGAGAGCGAGGGCGACTGATGCCAGAGATGCGTGTCCAAAGACAGTGGAGCTGGACGTGAGTCGCAACTTGTTTGAGGATTGGAGAGAGGTCGCGGACATATGCGAACAGCTAGAGCGATTGAAGAACTTGAGAGTAGAGTGGGTTTGCTGCAATATCCTTTAGTTGTGATCAACACTGACTTATTTGTAGTGGGAACAGGTTTAGAGACACCTCACTGACTGACGAGGAGACGTCACGGTGCCGGAGAGCATTTGCACATGTCAGCACACTGAGACTGGAAGAGAACTTGTTGCCATGGGAAAACCTAGCGAGGATCACGCACCTCTTCCCAGCACTGTCGACGTTTGGGGCTTCGAGCAACCTCTACACTACACTCACACTCCACATGCTCAATCCGTCGATAACCGACTTGATATTGGAGGACAACCTTATACCGTCCTTGTCCGCTATTGCATGCCTGACCAAACTTCCGAAGCTCCAGCGACTCGTTCTAAAGGCAAACAAGGTCTCCGAGGTCTCAATGACAAGCACGCCAAGACTAGTCTTCTCTACCACTCTCACAGAAGTCGATATCTCCTTCAACGAAATCTCTACCTGGTCCTTCATCGAAACGCTCAAAGATGTCTTTCCAGGGCTCACGAGTCTTCGCGTCTCGCACAATCCACTCTATGAGTCTCTTCGAGCTCCCGATGGCCGTACGTTGACTGCCGATGATGGCTATATGCTCACCCTCGCGCGCCTCGGCAACCTCAAGACGTTGAACCACAGCCCCATCAATTCCAAAGAGCGCTTGAACGCCGAGTCATACTACCTCTCGATGATCGCCAAGGAGGTCCAGTTCGCGCCAGAAAACATGCGGGATAAAATCTTGAAAACGCATCCGAGATACTCATGGCTGTGCGAGGAGTACGGCGAACCTGACGTGCAGCGCTCGGCTAACGCAGTGAATCCAAACTCACTAGCTGCTCGACTGCTCCGCATACGCTTCTATCTTGCAACAGAGCCGTCAAGCACATATGAGGCTGAGATCCCGATGAGTTGCACAGCGTACACGGTCCTCGGTATGGTTGGCAAACACTTCAATATGAAGCCTATGAAATGCAGATTGCTATGGGAGACGGGCGACTGGATGCCGGCGAAGAGCCTGGTGGGGGATTTTGACGCTGATGATTGGGACGATTCGGACGACAGTGAGGACGAAACCAAGGACGAGAGAGTCATGAGAGAGGTTGAGATTGTGCCTGGCACGAGGTCGATCGGCACTTGGATCGATGGCTCGGAGGCTACGGTAAGGGTGGAAATTAAGCCTTAAGGAGTCAGAGATGGGGTATAGACGTGACTCGCTGGTTCAGTTATCAACGAAACCACCAGTTTGCCTATCACACTGTTAGCATGACCACTTTATGATTCAAACGAATAGCATACCGAGACATTAGGTATGGTACCAACACCATGGACTGCATGCCACCACCCCAACGGAATGTACAAGCCGTCTCCGAGCCCCAGCTCAATTTCAAAGCCTTTCATCTCCGTGTAACCACCATTCTTGTCGTCCCAAACTGCCGCTTCCAGCGTCTTTAACTCTTTTCCTTGCATCATCTCTTCTCCCCTCATGCTTGCTCTGCTGTCGGTTTTCCCGATGTGTTCTTTTACGCTCTCATACAGCTTATTTCCCAACGTTGGCTCCATCAATCGAACGACCTTCTTGCCTGATAGCTGGATGAGGAGGTTGGGATTTGGATCTCGATGTAGCGGTGTACGCGTGGGCGGTCTTCCCATCCACAGGCTCGAGGCATATATGTCGCCCTTTCCAAGATGCTTCAGAATCTCAGGCGTAGCTAGGTCCGCTTGCATGCCAGCAGGAAGATCAGAGATTGCATGTTGAGCAAGGTAGAGCTGGGAGCTAGGTGCATCTTTGCCTGTCATGTGCGATAACAGCAGTGACAGTGGTGCTTCAAATCTTTTAAACTCGGAGGTGCCATCTTGCGCGGACTTTGTGAGCTCCAATGGGACGATCGTGGTGCCGAATTGCTCAAGATATCCGAGGTTCAACCTTGCTGGGTCGGGTGACTTGAGTTCAGGTGCCGGGCGTATGAACCACTTCGCAATGGCTGGATATTCTCGAAACGTATTTTTGAAGCGTGCCGGCGAGTTTGGATTGAAGTCTTTCAACCCAGTTTCAGCGCTAAACTCAAGATATTTTACTTGTTTGAATCGCTTCTTTGTCGAATTTGTAACCTTCACCGCCTGTTTGGCAAGGTTGCGTCGTGTGGGGAACATTGGGTTGGGGTTGGTCGAAAATTGATGAAAGATGACGATGCAGAGTCAAGCTCGAGCTCCCGAAACACAAAACGCGCTCTCACGTTACCGAAGACTACATTGCCCCACATCTGGGCAGCCCCGCCAAAGCTGTCCTTGAACATTTCCTCGGCCGCATTTCGAGCTCAGCACGCGACGCAACATCTCAACATGGCGTCCAAACAGTCCCAGCAGCAAGGCCAAGGCGGGCAAAGTACGCTCTCGCCGCTCAAACCACGATCTGGTGCATCGCTGACATTCTCACAGTCGATCTCGCACAACTGCCCATCCCACAACTGCGCGAACTAAAATCCCAACTCGACGCCGAACTCACGCACCTGTCCACATCCTTCCAATCGCTGCGGACCGCACAATCGAAGTTCCGCGACTGCATAAGCTCCCTCACATCCGCCTTTCCAAGTGCTACGCCCACCACATCGCCGCCTCTACTAGTCCCACTCACATCTTCGCTCTACGTTCCGGGCGAGCTCACAGACCACGAGCATGTGTTAGTCGATGTGGGCACAGGGTTCTTCGTGGAGAAGAAGATTGACGATGCGAAAGACTTCTACGAGAGGAAGGTCAAAGACTTGGGAGACAGCTTGAAGGATCTGGAGGTTGTGGTGGAGGGGAAGGCGAGGAATGTTAGGATGGTGGAGGAGGTCATGAGAGTACGGGTCATGAATGCACAAAGTCAGGAGGGACAGGGAGAAGAGAAGAGTGGGTGAAGGGAAGCACGAGCAGGAAAAGCAAGACACAGGACTGCAAGTTTGCAAAAAGGAGGCAGGGCAAGATATGTCTCCGCAAGTGTGAAAGAACGTGCGTCACAAGCGAGGCGTATCACGAATTGATGAGGAGATTCGGAAGGTGCATCAGCATGGTTTTACTGTATAGTGTGGTCGCTCATAGCCTGAGCCGAAGCCTATGTAGGCTAGCAACGGTCGCCTTCATCGATCTGATCTGCCGAATACTCGTATGAAACCTGGTCGTCTTCAGACAGCCATATTTCATACCAATTCCTAGCTTTTGACAGCCTGTGTGTAGTCAAGGACCACAACCTGGGGCCTGTCGAGAGGGCGCGAGCTGAAGAATATTCATGGCATCGCCCAGAATCGGGTCAGATGCGAACACCGCCTGATTCAGTGACGGAGCTGACAATCCCCGAGAGTCTCAGGAGATCAGTTGCCAACCCGAGGATGCCATCGCGAGGTGCTTCCATGTAATCTTCGATGTTGAGCCTCACAATGCCAAGGTCCTCGCCGTCGAGCTCAGCATGGCCTGAGGACTGACCATCGTCGGGGAAGAACGTGGAGAGCGTGTCTCCCCAGCTGGCTTGACGGCCGATCGAGAGGCGCTCCAATTCGGCGAGGTGTGTTGTCCACTCGGTATGGCGCACTGCGAGGCCCCAGACAGGCATCTTCTGTGCAGGGTACCACATAGCTGTGAGTTCAACTTTGTAGCATGTCTTCTGGATGCCGAAAGTGTAGATGCTATCGAGCCTGCCTGTTTGAAGATACCTCTTGATAGTCGGAGAAGAATCCCACGTGGCGAAGCTATCTGTCGAGTTGATGTCGTACTTCAGCTTCATGGCCACTCGTTTGGCGAAGCCAACCAGGACAGGTGATACCGTCTTCGTCGCGACCAGATTCAAGGACTCAAGCGCAAAATGCCACCCTCTGCTCTCTCCAAGCTCCAGAAGGTTGATGTCCATATTCTTCCTCGGTCCGGTCTTTCCCGGTTCCAATTTGTAGAACCGCGGTGAGCCCTTCTCGTACTGGCCCTCTAGAGAGGTAAGTGTACGAAATCAGTGTTTGTCTCACATGCAGTTTGTACGTTCAACACTTGCCTTCGTCATGGGTCCAGTCAATTTGGACAACATACAGAGTAGCAGGAGGTGACGGAACATTCTCCTTCGTAGGGCCGTGAAGTGGCACAGGTCGACCAGCATGACGAAATGTCGCTTGAGGTTGATCGATTGACACGTTGGGATCCTTGAAAATCCAGGTTCCTCGGAACGTTGGACGTGTATCTGATAAAGATGCTGAGGTATAACCAAAGTATGCTGCCGACTTTGTGGGCTCCAGGAACTCTTCGGCTTTCATGAGACGATGCAGGATGAGGTAGCCCAATTCATCGTTCGCCAGCCTGTCCGTGGTCAGCAGAATTCCAATAATAATATTCAATCCTTGCCGAAAACTCACCATTTCTTCACATCCACTTCAAACTTCTCATTCACCATCTTCAAGAACTTGTCTGTCGGGTACTTTTCTCCAATCTTGTCGTCCTTGACCTGCTTCGAGCTCAATGCAACACATCCCAGGCGAACCACAAAATCGTATGCGCCTTTCCTGTGGCGAACACTGTCGAGGGCCAGCTTGATTGATTCTTGAATTATAGCAAGTTGCCCCCGGTCGATGCCATCTTGACGAAAGCTTCCTGGTTCGTCCATCATCGGCGATGGAAGCAGACGAGGAATGACTGAGTCAGCACAGTTCGGCCACCATGCTTCGCCTCGCTGAAGCTCAACAGCCATGCCTTCACGTTGATCTAGGATCACGTTGAGCATGTTCTGCACACCAACTGCATCGACGCGCACCTTCTCGATCATTGTGTTCAGGTGGTCTTCGGCCACCTCCACGCCAGCGAGATCATAGCCGACGATCTCCAACTGCCATCGTCCATTTTGATTTTTCAGATCAGGATTGATGAACACTTCGTCTTGCATGCGAAGCCCGTCCAGGCCTTCGAGCTTGTTTCCGAACACATCTCGAGGGTTGATGGGAGGATCGTGTTCAGTGAGATCCTCAGGCCAAGTTACTCTGACCTGTTGCACGTATTTAGTCATCGTTCTTGCAGTCGTGAGTAGGTTCAGGACTTACTGAGTGCAAAGGTATGGATTCAGCTCCGCCTTCTCCGGGAATGGGTCCCTTGAATTGCTGCTTCCGCTCATCTTCCAACAGCTGCACCTTGTTGTAATACCAAGTATCACTGTCGTATGCCCCAATCTTCGCCCATGCCGAGGATCCGATGGATTTGACATTGGCGTCGGAAATCCACACGTTAAGAGAGCGGACTGCCTTCTCCAGACCGGAGCCTGCGCCGTAGACGTCGAAAGACTTGATCTTACCCCTGCCCTGATCCTCCAGGCGTGGGATCACGGCGCAATTCGTTTTGTCTTTGATGTCGGCGACCAAGTTGTCGCGTTCGCGGGTAGTGGTCTGACGGCGGTACTCGTAAGGGACGGGGATGGTTTTGTTCGCCTTTTTCCCAATGAACGCACTTCTGTCGACGCCCGACGCTGATGGCGGGGCATCCCATATGGTAGGTAATGATCCTGGTCTTTCTAGATTCATCTTGAGGTTGGCCTGTATTAGGTTTTGCGAATGTCGTCGGCGGAGGACGCGAGGACGCGAGGTAGCCGTCGTGTTGTTGAGGAAGGCGAGGTCACCTTATTTAAGAAAGAGCTCACCAAACAATGACGTGAAGTCGTTACAGTTACCGCAAGCTAAAAGTGAAGTAATATGCACCTCGTTTGACACGACACGTGGAGCTGCCAAAGTGAAGTTAAGTGAGAGAGATTTGAACGAAAACCCGAGTCGAATGAAATCGTTTATGACCAACTACTTACTCAGTGTGCATCGTTTTGTACGGCATCATGAGTGCAGAACTGCTTCTCTCGATCATGCTTCGGCCAGAACAAGAAGAGTACGGACTGACAACTCCTCGCTTCGAACCTGAGAACTACATCCAGGTGGACACATGCACATCAGGCGTATGCCTTCAAGATACAGTTTCGATGGCTTGCAGGGCTTACCAAAACTAATGCGTCTGCCTTCAGGACAGAATTTAATCGCTTCCAGTGCTTGCCGACAGGTACGACTGTCATCCTCTGGCGTCGAATGCGCAATGACTTTGTGCTTGTGATGCGTGATGTAAGTGGAGGGAACAAACCTGAAGCACAACCTGCTGCTTACGGCATGTCACTCCTGTAGCCGATATTATGAGTGGCATGCTGCCATACATGTCTTCCAAGCAATACCGATGAGAACACTGATTGTATGGTATTGTTTGAGAACGTCCTAGGACCACAGCAGTCCTCTGTCCAGTAGGCCCGCTGATGGTGATAGCCAAGTTCTACGCACGAATAGAGCATTGAACATTTGTCTACCATTCGCGACGTGAGTGAAGTAAGAGTGAAGGTTTCATAAGAAGCGTTGATCTGGACGACTTACTCAGCCGACACGTGACGCGGAGACTTCGTGCACCTCCGAACTAAATTCTGAGCGCAACAACACCGCGCATCGCCAACCCAACAACGTCCAGTGCGTACCCGAAGCAGCGGCTTTGGCCTTCTCCAATTGTATTCACCGCGCCAAAATCTCAACTGAAGAGGTGTTGGGTCAATTGGACCCCTACCTGCAATGGATACCGTACCGATCACGAAGAAGATCATCGCCTTCGGCAGCAAGAAGATATACCTGTATGACCGCACCACGAGTGCTGCACATAGCATATTCTGAAATTGCGCTTCTAGTCCCAAGTTCACAATCGCACTCATTCGAACGCCGCGGCTGTCGCCATACCACGCACGCTTCCTCGTCCCGCTCGACTTCTCGAAGTATGACCTCCGCGACTACCTGTTCCATGCCTACAACGTCAAATGCTACAGCATACGGTCGTACGTCAAGCAAATGCCCGTACGCGACACGCGCGAGCAGATGCGACATTGGTTTCGGCCCGAGTCGGAGAAGTACATGACGGTGGAGATGGAGAAGCCATTTGTTTGGCCTGAGATACCCGACCTGGCGCCATGGGGCAAGACGGAGCGCAAGAAGGAGGAAAATGATGCTGTTGCTTCGGCCGGCGTGCAAGGCGAGAACCAGCAGAGAGCCTCTGCGAGAAAGTTGAGAGAGCAGGTTCAAAACCTATTCAAGAGGGAAGAGGTGTTGACAAACGAGGCCATTGTACGGAAGAAAGCAGCGGGCGTAGCTCTTACTGCGGAAGAACAGAAGCAGGAAGATGAGCGATTGAAGCGGGAGGCAGAGTTGAGGTCGATGACTAGCTTACAGCTGTGGGAGGAGAAGAGGACAGGCAAGGTGATAACGAGTGACGAGCGCAGTAGGTTCACGATCAAGGTGTAGCTGATGTATTGCGCATGTATCGATTGTATGTATTCATATGCCACATGCTTCACTGCAAGACGTGATATGTGCCTGTCCTCCACAGCTGTCAGAAGCTATGGGAGGTAAGGCACGTGCCACATATCGAAGCCACATAATAGTGCACCAACGCGGACCAACGAGTATCAGATTCTCATTGGTACACGACAAGGCTGAGCATGGTGGCGGAAGCGCATTCATCCGAGCTCAGCCCTGCATGTGGCTTGCTGGCTCCGCATCGCACATGAAGACCATCCCTTACACTTCCCTCATGTCTTTCGGGTTTTCAGTTGGCGATTTTGTCGCCGTGGGGAAGTTGGCAATCGAGATAGCTACGTCTCTCCAGGCTATTGGCGGAGCAAAATCGGAATATCAGGAGCTCGTTCGCGAACTGCGGTCACTGGACGCAGCCTTGTGCCAACTGGATCGACTCGACTCTGGAGCAGGACCTTCTCAACATGTCTCGTCCATCAAGTGTGTGGCGTTGAGTTGTCGCCACCCCCTGGAAGAATTCTTAGCAAAGGTCAAGAAGTATGAGAAGTCACTCGGAACCTGGAGCCGTCCAAGCGTTGTCAGTTCAGCCACCCATAAGCTGCGTTGGACTTTTGGACATAGCGATGATGTCAAAAGGCTGCAGACATATCTTAACGTGCACATTGGCACTATCAACATTCTCCTCGCTGAGCATGGCTTGGAGAAGATGGATCTGAGCGACCGGACGGCGGAGACGAACGCTCAAGCAGTCCGAGCTTAGCTAGCGAGCACTCAAACGTTGCTTGAAAGCATCAAGAAAGATATACCAATTCAAGGACTACTTTTGCGTCAAGCGAAATCGATGCTTGGCTGTTTGTACAAGCTGGTGTGTGGAGAAATGAAGACGTCGTTCCAACACTTCTCTCAGGTCATTAACAGGGTGTGGTGAGTGCTTAGAAAACGGGGTTTCCTCCATGTATTCTCGCTGACGGTGTGTGCTCCAAGTGTCTCTACTCAACAGATTTACACGGTTGTGCTTGAAATCCGTGACTCGATCTCCATGGTAGATACGCGATGGACTCACTTTCAAGCTCCGTATATCGTCGAAGATGCGTTGGGACGCAAATACCCCGTACCTTCAGAGTACGACTTCGCGGCCTTGGACGGTCTGATACACATCTGGTTCAGGCAAGGCCCAGGAGCTTTGGAGGTTAGCGAAGGAAGCTACGAGCTTTTGAAGTCCAACAGGCGATCCGAAACTGTTACAGCCGGCTCGAGACTCTTACCTGGGACTGCGATCACTATGGCGATCGTCATAGGCACGAAGAAATGACGCATCTTGCCCTATGTCGCGTTGTAGATCGCCGCAAGCCTCTCGCTGCCCTGG
>Ga0265798_10000501_pt1 | contig 65188 bp, 46 predicted proteins | sample P3T30metagenome_FD_192430 | JGI IMG/M metagenome (GOLD analysis project Ga0265798, IMG submission 192430) | Plant litter microbial communities from East Loma Ridge, Irvine, California - P3 T30 | ecosystem: Environmental > Terrestrial > Plant litter > Unclassified | place: USA: California... | reverse complement strand
CGCTCTCTGGCCGCGTGGGCTGAGATGACTCGCACCAACACTCCGTCTGACTCTGACACTCTGGCGACACAAAACGCATCCGCAGCTACTACCCGTCCATACATGTGAGTCGCTATCCTGGAAAAACACGTTTTCGCATCATCTCATCTCCCACCTGGCGGGAGATCCATAGGCAGGCTGCAGCTTGATCCCGTCGACACCGGCTCGTCTTTTGTCGTGACATTTGCCTTGCCTGGCATCGGGGTGCAACATCTGCTCATTGCCAGTCGTGTCTGTACAACTGCAACACAGCGGACATGGACCACTGAGAGCTCCCCGATTATCGTCTTCAGTCCGACTTCTTGCTAGCGATGCAACGGCGACTCCGCTGCAACTGTCCGGCGAACATCGGGTATATTTGAGCCCAGTGCAATGGTACGGTGCACAAGCAGTGCTCCCACACCTTCTGCTTTTGCTCCGATGGTGGGTCGAATTCTATGTCGTATTCTTGATTGCGGTGTGCGGTGCGCGGAAAGCAGCGGCATTCGAAACGAGTCACGGATAGCCTCCTGTGAGTAGTTCGCATGTGTTGGACGCGTTTGATTTCCAGGATGATGCTTCAATTTGCTTCAATTTGCTTCATACTCAGCTGATTCACCGGAGAGCAAGGTAAGCCTGCTGCTATGCGTCTGCCAGATGGGCTCACTCTTCTTTTGTAGTCGTATGAACACGACCTCCACCAAATTGAATTCGAGGCCACCACACCTGCGGTCGCATGTGCAGTCAACCGGTTAGTATGTCCATGAAGAGTCGCACAACACGTTTGCACTAATCGCGTGGTGCAACATTCCGGAAGGTCTCGTGTCTCCACAACAACTGCAGACATGACGAACCACGCAGCCCTGCGCCCTGGATCTCACGATCGTGCAGACCGACGAGACAGCTCATGGGCTCACGTCCGCCGTTTGCTTACCGTGTAGCAAGTTGCATAGCTTTGCCACGGAGCCTCCTTGCTTGCTGACCGCTGGAATGTCTCAGGCGCAGCTGACATTTTCCCCGACCTGGCCGCTTCCGGGTGCCGCAAGTGTACGAACAAAGAACAAAGAAGGCCACTCCAAAGCAATGCACTCTGGCTCACTAGCGGCAACTTCGACTCCCTAACAATCAACGCATGTTCTTTGATCCTTCGCTTGACCGTGCTCGTCATTGGACGACAAAGAAATGGGTGTCGCATACCACGGTAGGCTCCTTTTCGTCGCTGCTCGTGCTGGATAATAAGGACAAAGCCACGCGACAGTGGCTCGCTCTTTCTGCGGAATAATGGCTACAGTACTTTTCACTTGTTACGCATATTTATTGGGCACGCCCGCTTTCATTGTTGAATAGCATGCCAGTGGGACAGAAGGCTTGCATGACCCCTTCTTGCCCTTGTCGCTTGTTCTGCCCTCCCAATGTCTGCTATCCAGGATTCCTCACTGTTGCCTCCGTTGCATCCGCCGCCAAATTCGATTCCTCCCATACAAGTGCATCCTCCGCTGCTCCCATCGACCCCTGAACCGGGCCGTATCGTCTTCACAAGACAGCTGTGGCAGCGAACCATGCCAGAGGATCCAAGTGAACACGGTGTCTCAACCAGGTCTCAATCGCAAGGATCACTGGCAGCCTACCAGGTCAATACAAGTACTAGTCGGAGGACTTCGTCGAACGTCTCGACTCGCTCGCTCAGGAGTGCGCCCAGCCCAACAGGTAGTTCTAGGACTCTGACACCAGAAGAATCTCCACCATCTCGCCCAACAAGGAAACGGGGTGTCGACATTGTTGAGGAAGAAGACAAAGAGATCGATAACCACGACACAACCCCGGTGCATACCAGAGCCAGCAGCGGTGACTCAACTGCCCACGTTTGTATCTGCCAACCCGACCCTAAAATCCCAAGACCTCGCAACGGTAAGTTTGCAAACACTCACCGGTCAATCGTTGCAGATACATGTACTGACATCACACAGCGTTCATCCTCTACCGCCAGCATCATCAAGCGAAAGTAGTCGCGCAAAACCCTGGTCTTGCCAACCCAGAAATCTCCAAGATAATTGGCGAGCAGTGGCGCAACCAGGCAGTCGAGGTTAAAGCCGAGTGGAAAGCCCTCGCCGAGGAAGAAAAGCTCCGCCATCAACAGCAGTATCCTGACTACCGCTATCAGCCAAAACGCAACGGTCGCCGCAGTAGCATCTCCTCGGACACACCCGGCTCGGCTATCGAGAAACCCAAGTGCGCTAAGTGTGGTGGAAGGTCAATCCTCACACTATCGACGCCATACTCTCTCTCGTCGAACGTTACTAGCCCGTTAACCGCTGATCTCCCTACGAACACACCCAACTCAGCACCAACCCCAGTCAGCCGAACTTTGCCCTTCCTTCGCGACCTCAGTCTGCAGTCGCCAGCGCTTCGACGCATGCGCTATCACAACATGCCGCCAAACCATCATCACCCAGAGGACAGGGACGACCTCGGTCCGTTGAGTCCAGACATAAAACGCCGCCGCTTCAACGGCGAACAACAGCAACATCATCAGCAGCCTATGATCCATCGCGTCATGCCACCACGATACGGTGCTGTCCCTGCCGGCACGCCTGTCGGACCTGGGACACCGTTTCCTTTCGGCCAGACACCTCACCAAAACCCCCACATGTACGTCCCAGCGCATGCAGCTTCGGCGTCGCAGCCTCGACGCGAGAGCCTGCCTGGTCTACGCGGTGTAGTCAACCCGCCGGGTCCAATGGCGCCACCACCTCGGCCGGGCATGGGTTACCTGCAGCACCGCATGTCTCAAGGTCACCTCACCCCCGATCGCTCACTCCAACTCCCACCTCTCCAAACCGGAGTATCCAATGGTGCTCCCTTGAGTGCCAAGCAGTCTGCAAGCCAGAGCATCGACGAGATCATCATGAACATGCCCTTCGAAGCCAAGCTGGAAGTTCTCAGAAAGATTGCATCTCCAAAGGCCTACGATCAGATCACCCCACGAGGCCCTCTGATCGCGATCGAAGGCGACGATACTGATGCTGTCAACAACCTCGCGAAGTGGCTCAGCGATACACTGCAGAAAGATAGCGAACTAAACGTTGTTCTGCTCGATGGGCCTGACGTCGCCCAGAAAGGCCGCAATGACGAGGCCATGGCGGAGTACCACATGCTCGTAGCAAAATGGCTCACCAGAAGCAAGGTGATCATGCGGGATCTGGAGTATAACGCCGATACCGCACTCGATATTGCAAAGTCCACCAAGATGGACATGTCTACTCCTACGCGGACCCGCGAGGTAGACGAGAACTACGACGACGAAGACGATACTCCCACCAAACCCTCGGCTCCCACGCAAGTCGACTCTGCCCACCCTACCGCCGCTTCTAGTCCGAAGAAGAACAGCCTCAACGACATCATGGATGTCGATGACGCCTCTTCTACCAAAAACTTGCCGTCGAAGAAACCCATCGCTGTCCTACCACTCTTTTCCCTGCACGCGAGCAACACCTTTGCCTGTCGCATCCCTCTCACTGACACCTACGCACCCAACGACCATTGGTCGTGGAACGCTACGCAGTGGCGTGGCGTTGTTGGTCCTGATCTCACCATCTACTTGAAAGACGGCGAGGAAAAGGGCAAAATGGTGGAGCAAAAGGAGGAGGCGAGGCTATTTGTGGTTAGGAGAGGTGTCGATGCCGAAGTCGATGGGTCGACGCTAAGGAGACTTGGATTTGAGATTGGCGAGTGGGTGAGATCTTTTGGAGAGATTGCTTGAGAGGTGAAGATACGAGCAATGGTGTGTGACGTTAGTTGACTAGCAACAAAGCGTGTGCATTGTAACAAATTGCTTGTAATGGTGTTTGTGGCGCTCAGACATTGGACATGAGCGAGCTCAATCGCATTAGTCGAGTGCACTCAATGAAGTATCAAATCCTATCAATCTTTGACTGAATTCATGAAACAACTTCAAGATGTTACTTGTCCAAGTTACATGATGTGACTCCACTTTGGTGACTTCTGATTCCTATATCTTGACTCGGCTTATTTGTAAGTAACTTAATTAGATGTTGACCAAGTTAGCAAGCTAGAACTGATCTGGAGATCTAGATCAAGACTAGCAGACATTTGATAGTTAGTAGCTTACTAACATCTAACGTGGGTGTAGGGGAGTCGGGTCAGTAGGGGATTCGGGTCACTTTTTTGATTTTAAATTTCTAAAAACTACTAACTTACTTACTAGGAGATAAAATCAAAGTTAAGACTAATTAGCATTAACTTCTGCTATTTAAGAGTGCTGTATCAAAATCTGAGATATATAACTCTATAATCTATCAAATAATCATTTTATATAATCTTAGGTTTTTATAGCTAGGCTCTAGAACTTATAGTAAAACACAGATTTATCTACTATTTAGCTAGATTAAAAAGTAATAATTAATAAATTAGTATATACTAACGTATAAATTATAGTATAGGCTATTAAACATATTTACATATATTTTATACAGCCTAATATAGACTAATCAAGTTTAGAATTATAGATTTCTCCCTATGTATTTTACAGTATTCTCGTAGTATATTTTAGAACACCTTATAATTTTAAGCTTTTTACGCTATATAAAAGTGTATACTAGGCCTAAAGAAAGTTATTTTGATGTTATAAGTATATAGGCGTATACCTAATGGTATAAAGTTATACCACTTAAGACTCTAGCCTTATTAGGCTAGTATAGCCTAAGTTATAGCTAAAATTAAAATTTCTCAACTAGTCAGTAAAAAAAATCGCTATCTTTAAAAGTTGATGATTATATCAAAACTCTACTAACGTCCCCCAATTTCCGATACGCTTTTTGTGATATGTTCAAATACTTAGCTTCAAAATTTAGGCCTAATACGACTATTACTACTCTAGATAAATAGCGATCAAGTTTAAGACCCGAATCCCCTACTGACCCGACTCCCCTACACCCACGTTACTGATGTCATAGCCGAGGTGCTAGGATAATAAGAGTACTAGGATACTGATCAAGGTTTACTACTAAAGTTGGTAAGCTTATGAGATTAAGCTTAGATAATTTAATATAAGTTAGTGAAAGAAAATATATAACGTGGGTGTAGGGGAAGTGACGCAGTAGGGGATATAACGCACTTGTTTTATTTCTAATCTTCAAAAGTCACCAACTAACTTACTAACGCCGTAAAACAAAAGCTGATTAAGCTAACTCATCTGCTAAGTCTTCTTCTTCTTCCTCTAAAGAAATCAATATATATTTCGTCTTATTTCCTCCTTCTTTCCCCTTTTTCTTTTTAGTCTCCTCTTCGAGATCCCGGACGACCTTAAGGATATCCTCTTTTGTAAGGAGGTATTTGCCCTTTAAAGCTACTCTCTTCCCCGTCTTACGCGTCATACGCGTATTAAGTAGTACATCCTTTTCGCGTAGCTCTCTCTAGGCTAAGATCGCATCGGTATCGCGATCTTCGGCAAAGTTAATTAAATCCCGGATAAGTACTCGAGCTGAAATCGGTATATCTTCGTCATTTCGAACGTGATCACTAATGTGACGTAGGTTAAGAGCCCTAGGGGTACGCGGACTACCCCTAGCTCTTAAAATTCGAGATACGTTACTAACGTCGTGCGCGACTTGACTTTCCGGAGAGGGTGTCCTGGGGGGGGGGGTAAGGGTCGAAAGTAAGATCTCGGGATTAAAAAGATAGATACCGGCTTTTCGAAAGCCGGATTCGATAGAAGAAGACTTAAAGCATCGTGTTCTAGCTTTAATATAAGCCAAAGTCCGTTCTACGCGCGGCAATCGTAAAGTCGAGTGTCGGAAAATTCGGTCGACCTCTAAGTTGATTGCTGTTTTTAGAGGTCCGAAAATCGTTAAATCAAGAGGCTGCGTTTTATATGACGAGTGCGGCGGTAGTAGAAAAAGATCGATTTTCGACGTGATATAGAACGCGATAAACCGAGCCGTAATATGAGAGGGGTGGCCGTTAATGATAAGTAGGTGTCGAGAATTAGCTGAATTACTAACGTAAGGCTAAAAATGCGTTTTTAGCTATTCAAACCCGATTAGATCGGAAGTCCAGCCTTTCTTTAATATAATAAACTTCTCATCCGGCGGCGTTTCGTCCGGGATCCAGCCTGAATTCAGGTTCTCGCCTTTAAAAATCAGACACGGCGGCAGGGTCACCCCCGCGGCGTTTACGCACTCGAAAGACGTAATCTATTCCTATCGGCCCGGTTGTCGCTTTTCACGCCGGATTTTTAGTTGATCAAGTAGAACAACTAATTTCCTACTAGATCCGATCGAAAAGTCGGTTTCGTCGACGTTATAGATCGCACTAGGCGGGTATCTATGTTCGCGTAGTAGGGCGCCTAAGTTATTAAAGTACGATTTTATCGTCGGAAAATCAAGTGCTATAGACCGCACAGAGTCGATAGTACGCGAAAAGCATGTATTTATTCGGGGGTGTCGTGTCCGGAAGCGATCAGCCCACCTATCCGAGATAGGACTGAATTCGTATCCGTCAAAAGTTAAGCCTCTTTTTGACTGAATTTCGGATGCTAAAATTTTCACTAACGTAAGGGTGATCGGAGTCTCTAACTTAGCGGCGTGGTAAATCCAGTTTTCGAGTGTAATTTTTTCGATCGGAGTTAGTAATTGTTGACTAACGTGACTCATAATTCTTGATTTTTGTTTTCGAGCTCGTTTTCGTAAAGTTGACTCGGGAATTCGAAAGACTAATGCAGCTCGGCGGAGTGACTTATATTCACCGTTTACTAACGCATTTAAGGCGTTAGTTACGTCTTCTTCGGTATACGAAGGCATAAGGAAGGAAGAAAAACGGCAGGGGAGAAAGCGGGGTTTATAAAGCTAACCTCGGTAAATTGCGTCATATCCCCTACTGCGTCATTTCCCCTACATCCACGTTAAGTTAGATTAACTTAAGTTATTTATAAATCTCATTGTATCCATATTCATCAGAAGTCAAGTATTAGCCATTTAGCTTATAATCTTAATAAGTAACGTGACTGTAGGGGAAGTTAACTACCCCCAGAAGTTAACCACTTTATTGATTTCAAATTTTAAAAAAGGTGTAAGTGACTCACTAACGCCGTAATCAACTAGCTGCCTAAGCTTACTTATCAACTGATTCTTCTTCTTCCTCCTCCGAAGGAATTAATATATACTTCGTCTTTCTTCCTCCTTTTTTTGTCTTTTTCTTTTTAGTCTCTTCTTCGATATCCCGGACTACCTTAAGGATATCCTCCTTCGTAAGGAGGTATTTGCCCTTTAAAGCTACTCTTTTGCCCTTCTTACGCGCCTTACGCGTATTAAGTAGTACGTCCTTTTCGCGTAACTCCCTCCGAGCTAAGATCGCGTCGGTATCTCGATCTTCGGTAAAGTCAATTAAATCTCGGATAAGCTCTCTAGCTGAACTCGGTATATCCCCGTCATTTTGAACGAGATCGATAATCTAACGTATATTAAGAGTCTTAGGGGTACGCGGACTTTCCCTAGCCCTTAAGATCAGAGATCCGTCGCTAATTCGACTAATAACTCGATTTTCCGGAGAGGGAGTCCGAGGAGGGGGGGTAAGAATCGATAGTAAGACCTCGGGATTAAACGGATAGATTCTAGCCTTTCGAAAGCCGGACTTGATAGAAGAAGCCTTAAAGCATCGGGCCCTAGCCTTAATATAAGCTAATATCCACTCTACGCGCGGTAAACGCGTAGTAGAATGTCGGAAAACTCGGTCGACCTCTAAGTTGATTGCCGTTTTTAGAGGTCGAAAAATCGATAAGTCGAAAGGCTGCGTCTTATGCGACGAGTGCGGCGGTAGTAGAAAGAGGTCGATTTTCGATAGTATATAGAAGGCGATGAACCGGGCCGTAACGTGAGAGGAGTGTCCGTCGATAATCAAGAGGTGCCGCGAGTTCGTTGATTTACTAACAAAAGGCTGAAAATGCGTTTTTAGCCATTCGAATCTAATCAGATCAGAAGTCCAGCCCTTTTTCGATGTAACGAACTTCTAACCTACTAGAGTTTCGTCGGGAATCCAGCCTGAATTTAGGTTTTCACCTTTAAAGATCAGACACGGAGGCAGGGTCACCCCCGAGGCACTGACACACTAAAGAGGTAATCCACTCTTGTCGTCCCGGTTGCTTCTTTTCTCGGCGTTGATTAAGCTGATCAAGTAGAACAACTGATTTCCTACTAGATCCAATCGAAAAACCGGTTTCGTCGACGTTATAGATCGCACTAGGAGGATATTTATGTTCACGTAGAACCTCTCCTAAGTTATCAAAGTACGATTTAATCGTGGAAAAATCAAGTGCCGTAGATCGTGCCGTGTCGATAGTACTTGGAAAACATTTCTTAATTCGTGGGTGCCGTGTCCGAAAGCGATCAATCCATCGGTCGGAGATAGGACTTAATTCGTTTTCGTCGTTTTTAGAACTCCGTTTAGACTGAATTTCCGAAGCTAGGATTTTGACTAATTCAAGAGTGATCAGGGCTCCTAGCTTTACGGTCCGGTAGATCTAGTTCTTAAGTGTTGATTCTTCGATCGGAGTTAGTATTTGTTAACTAACGTGACTTTCGTTTCTCGATTCTCGTTTATGAAGCCGATCTCGTAAAGTCGATACAGGAATTTGGAAGACTAGTGCAGCTCGGCGAACCGATTTATATTCACCGCTTACTAACGCATTCAAAGCGTTAGTTACGTCTTCTTCAGTATACGAAGGCATAGAGAAGGAAGAGAAGCACAAAGTGAGAAAGCGGGGTTTATAAAGCTGACCTCGGTAAAGTGCGCGACATCCCCTACTGCGCGACTTCCCCTATGGGCACGTTAGTAGAGAATATAAAATAAAGATTTAGGGTTTGTACTCTAGGATTGATTTCACTCAAAAAGTATTAATGTTATTAGACTAAAAATCAAAAGATAGTAAATTCATTTTATTGTTTAAAGACTATTTTATAAGCTCTTAGTATTATTATACTAGTTTTACTTAAGCTATAAGCTAAATATTTAGAATCTTAGATTTACTAGATTTCTCAATTTTTGGATTCAATACTAACTTATAACTTAGTCGATAATTGATAAATTAGACTAGAATTCTCTATACTAATCTATTAGTTTATACTCTAGATTACTATAACTTGAAGTTATCTAGAATTAATACATCTTTTCAAAGCTAGTATCGACTAGTATAGAAGCTAGAAATAGTAGATTATAGACTTAGTTATCTCTTAATATCTTTAGAATACTCTAATAAATATAGAGAGAGATATTAAGCGTTAAAGTCAATTTAAGTAAGTCAGTTTATCAATTGATATACCTAGATTAGTGTTATTCTGTTAAGCTATAAAATGCTAGTCTAGCTAGTTTAGAGTAGTTTTAAGATAAATTTAGAATTAGTTATATACTTCTATTATCTAGATAGATAGTTTGATTAAAATCTTTTAACTTTTTGAAATTTCTTTTCTAGATTAACGTATCTATATAGGTTAGTAAATAGCTACTACTAACTGAGATAGAATTTATATATATTTTATACAACAGAGTCTATATCAATCAATTTGAAGAGCTTGATTGTAGTATCAAACTAATCTATAATTTTTTAAAGTTAGTAAATCTTAGTTTCTATTTTTCTTTCTTACTATTCTATATTCTATATTATAATTTAATCTAGTTTATAATCAAGATAATTAGTTTAGCTAGAATATCTTAGCTTTTCAAGATCTTTTTTTTTCAGAAACATGTATCTTTATAATTATTATCTAAGATTAACTAAGTTAAAATCTATATATACTTTATATAGTTAAATCTATACTAATAGATCTTGAAAGGTTTATTATAGTATTAAACTAACTTATAACTTTCAAATAGTAAAAGATTTCATCTTCAATTTTACTTCTTTTACTATTTTGTTTCTTTTATTATAATATTGATAAAGTTATCTTAGATAAGTTCATAGACTAATTAGTATATTTCTTAGAATTCCTCTTCTGTATCTAGAATTTAGGATATAAACAGATCAATAACTTGAGTACTAATATTATAATAGAGATTATAAGACTATAGCCTAGGATTATGAAATAGAAAATAAGATTTATTATCTTTAAAAGCTTGATTGAACTAGCTTTAGATATCTTATTAGCTTATTAGAAGACTAAACTTAAGGCTTTAAAGACTAATTCTAATATAGGCTTATATTAGTATATATTTAATATATAGAGTTACAAAACTATAAAAATTATAAAATACTAAATAAAATTTATGTTCTGATTTAATAATTATAAGCTTGAATTATAACATAAGTCAATAAGCTGAAATGAAGCTTTAGTAAGTGTAAAATATAGATATTCTAACGTTTGAAAATCAGCTTGCTTAATCTAGTAGTAATAATATAATACTTTCGTAAATGTATAAGTTCTAATAAAATAACTTTATCTTAAGCTTATTAAGCCAGATTGCACTTTAAATAAGTTTTAAGCTATAGTAAAGATAATAGCTTAATCAACTTAGCTCAGTAAACTCTACTAGTATTACAAATCAGAACTTAGAGACTAAAAGTAGTAGACATGAGATTTTATTTAGTATTAGTATATTATAATGTAGTTAAAAGCTATCTTAATATTATATTAACTACTATTATACTATCTCTATTGTTATCTAATCTTTTTTATATTAAAACAAAATTATCTATAAGCCTACTAGCTAATATAGTATAAGAATCTATAATGTTTGAATCTGTAACTTAGAATATACTATCGAGACTATACTAAAGACTAAACTACAACAGAGTGTTTTCTACTTAAAGTAGATCTTATTTTATAATAAGATTGATATCAAATTAAGTTGAGAATACTTCCAACTTTATTCCGATACTTTCTAGCTTCTATATTTATTAATACTAGCTCTACTAAAGTCTATTAAGCTTAATTAACTAGATAAATATCTAGAAAAAAAACTAATAGATTGGTATAGAGAGCTTTAATCTGATAAACTAACTATCAGCTAAGTTATAGCTCTAGATCTAGATCTAAGATCTAGTAATTTAGCTAATCTAAGATTTTAATCTTAATAGCTTACAATTTAGCTAGAACTAGAGGTCCGTTACTTCGAAAAAAGGCTAGACTTCTGATCTAATTAGATTCGAATAGCTAAAAACGCATCTCTAGCCGTTTATTAGTAAATTAACTAACTCGCGGCACCTTTTGATTATTAAGAGTCACCCCTCTTACGGTATGGCCTAGTTTATCGCCTACTATATCATATCAAAAATCGATCTCTTTCTACTACCGTTATACTCCTTCTATAAAACATAGCCTCTCGATTTATCGATTTTTCGACCTCTAAAAACGGTAATAAACTTAGAGGTTGATCGAGTTTTCCGACATTCTACTACGCGTTTACCGCGCGTAGAGTGGATATTAGCTTATATTAAGGCTAGGGCCCGATGCTTTAAGGCTTCTTCTATCAAGTCCGGCTTTCGAAAGGCTAGAATCTATCCGTTTAATCCCGAGGTCTTACTATCGATTCTTACCCCCCCTCCTCGGACTCCCTCTCCGGAAAATCGAGTTATTAGTCGAATTAGCGACGGATCTCGGATTCTAAGGGCTAGGGGTAGTCTGCGTACCCCTAAGGCTCTTAATCTACGTCAGATTGTCGACCTCGTTCAAAATGATGGAGATATACTAAGTTCAGCTAGAGACCTTATCCGAGACTTAATTGACTTTGCCGAAGATCGAGATACTAACGCAATCTTAGCTCGGAGAGAGCTACGCGAGAAGGAGGCACTACTTAACACGCGTAAGACGCGTAAGAAGGGCAGAAGAGTAGCTTTAAAGGGCAAATACCTCCTTACAAAAGAGGATATCCTTAAGGTAGTCCGGGATCTCGAAGAAGAGACTAAAAAGAAAAAGACAAAAAAAGGAGGAAGAAAGACGAAGTATATATTGATTTCTTCGGAGGAGGAAGAAGAAGAATCAATTGATAAGTTAGCTTAGGCAGTTGGTTGATTAAGGCGTTAGTGAGTCACTTACACCTTTTTCAAGATTTAAAATCAATAAAGTGGTTAACTTCTGGGGGTGGTTAACTTCCCCTACAGTCACGTTATAATATATAATTATATTGGATATAATCTTATTATTAGATATAATAATGAAGAAATATTTATAGATTATATATAATATTATAAAGATTAAAGTTAGATAATTAAAAATAGAGATTTATAGTAAATTAAGTTATAAATACTAGATTTATATATCAAACTATGTATAATACTCAGAATACTTAAATCTTGTAGTAAGATTATATAACTTATAGTAGTTTTCTATATTACTAGCTTTATCCGAGTATATTTAACAATATTTATAGCTGAAATTATACTAAATCTTTTAGACTGAGTTTCTAAATATAACTTATTATAAATAAGACTAGTAAAGTCTATTAATCTATTTTAATTATACTATTATCTTTGTTATATCCTAAAGTCTAGCTACAATAGAAAGTAGCTCATTTGGACTATAATAACTTAAGACAAAAGTAATTTAATAGAACTTATATATTATAAAAAAATCTAAAACTTTGATTTATCCAAGTAATTATATAACTAGTACTAGCTTAGCTAAGCTAGTTCTTAAGTACTATAGTTTTTACTAATCAAACTCTGTCAATCTTAATTTCAAGCTTAATAACTAATTTCTTAGATTTATAATTATTAAGTCAAAATATTAATCTTATTTAGTATCTTACAATTACTAAGTTTTATAATCTCTACTACAGTATTAATTCTATAAAATAGTATATCTTCAAGAAATTAATATAAACGTCTACTAAAATTATAGAAGTTTATCTTATTTACTGATACTAGTGGAACTATATACTTTTAGTTAGATAAATAATATCTTTGAAAAGCTATAACGTGCCTATAGGGGAAGTGGGACAGTAGGGGAAGGAAGTAGGACACTTTACCGAGGTTAGCTTTATAAACCCCGCTTTCTTTCCTACCGTTTCTCTTCCTTCTCTATGCCTTTGTATACTGAAGAAGATATAACCAACGCATTAAATGCGTTAGTAAACGGCGAATATCGGTCACTTCGTCGAACTGCATTAGTCTTTAGAATCCCCTCTTCGACTTTATATAATCGACGTCGAAAATCAAAATCAAGAAGAGAAAGTCACGTTAGTTAGCAAATACTGACTCCGATCGAAGAATCAACACTCGAGAACTGGATTTACCGCGCTGCTAAGTTAGGGGCTCTGATCACTCTTTAGTTAGTGAAAATCTTAGCCTCGGAAATTTAGTCTAAACGAAGTTCGAAAATCAACGAAAATATATAAAGCTCTATCTCGGACCGATAGATCGATCGCTTTCGGACACGCTACCTACGAATCAAGACGTGTTTCTCGCGTACTATCGGAATAGCACGATCTACGGCACTTGATTTTTCGACGATAAAATCGTACTTCGACAACTTAGGAGAGGTTCTACGTGAACATAAATATCCTCCTAGTGCAATCTATAACGTCGACGAAACCGGTTTCTTAATCGGATCTAGTAAAAAAATCAGTTGTTCTACTTGATCAGCTTAATACCCGCCGAGAAAAGAAACAGCCGGGACGACAAGAGTGGATTACCTGTTTAGTGTGTTAGTGCCTCGGGGGTGACCCTGCCTCCGTGCCTGATTTTTAAAGGCAAAAATCTGAATTCAGGCTGGATCCCCGACGAGACTCCGGCAGATTAGACATTTATTACGTCGAAAAAAGGCTGGACTTCTGATCTAATTGGATTCGAATAGCTAAAAACGCATTTCCAGCCTTTTGTTAGTAAATCAACTAACTCGCGGCACCTCTTGATTATCGACAGTCACTCTTCTTATGTTACGGCCCGGTTTATCGCCTACTATATTACATCGAAAATAGACTTCTTTCTACTACCGCCATACTCGTCGTATAAAACATAGCCTCTCGATCTATCGATCTTCGGACCTCTAAAAACGGCAATCAACTTAGAGGTCGATCGAATTTTCCGACATTTAACTATACGTTTACCGCGTGTAGAATGGACTTTAGCTTATATCAAAGCTAAGGCTCGTTGCTTTAAGCCGTCGTCTATCGAATCTGGCTTTCGAAAGGCTGGAATCTATCTCGAATTCTAAGAGCTAGGGATAGTCCACGTACCCCTGAGTCTCTTAATATACGTCAGATTGTCGATCTCGTTCAAAATGACGGAGATATACCGAGTTCAGCTAGAGAGCTTATCCGAGATTTAATTAACTTTACCGAAGATCGAGATACCGAAGCGATCTTAGCTCGGAGGGAGCTACGCGAGAAGGACGTACTACTTAATACGCGTAAGACGCGTAAAACAGGGAAGAGAGTAGCTTTAAAGGGTAAATACCTCCTTACGAAGGAGAATATCCTTAAGGTAGTTCAGGATCTCGAAGAGGGAACTAGTAGAAAGAAAAAGATGAAAAAAGGAGGAAAAAAGACGAAATATATATTGATTCCTCGGAGGAAGAAGGAGAAGAGTATTTAGATGAGTTAGCCTGATTAGTTATGTCATAACGGCGTTAGTGAGTTAGTTAGTGATTTTCTGAAATTTGAAATCAAGAAAGTGAGCCGCTTCCTCTACTGAGCCGCTTTCTCTACAGTGACGCTATAGTCAAATATCGCAAAATTCGATCGACTTCTAAGTTGATTATCTTTTTAATTAACTTCTAGATAAAAAAAATCTCCAACTTATATAACTTAATTTATTACTTACTATATACATCTTGAAACAAACTAGTAATAACAAATTATAAGATTAGTATATTAGCTAATAAGCTAATAAGCTAGAGATTGAGTATTAGTAAATTTAAGAGATAAAAAATATAGTCTTTGAAATTTAGCTTAATTTAACTAGTACTAATTACATAGCAATTTATCCAAATATAGGTTCTAGACTTTTTTAGAGCTTAATTGTCTGAACTTACTAAATTATGACTTTTTCATATTAGAAAACCTTATTTAGTATCTTGCAACTCCTACAATCTTGCGACCCCTACCATGACGTTATAGTCAACTGATCTTATTTACCAAACTACAAATGTTCCATTATCTGAACTCATCTTGAAGCCTTTGCTTTGGATAAGCTTGGATACAATTACATATTAAAGCTTCTCAACATCTACTACCTTGGTGCTCGTTCTGTCACTCAGAATCGTGCATCCATGTCTTCCAGGTCACCCATTTCCTCGTCGTCGTCGTTTTCATCATCCAAACACTCATCAACACTGCCGCCATCAGCCTCTGTGTGAAGCTTAGTCTCTCGCAGCTTCGCTCTCAGGTCTGTTGCATCCTCCACGCCAAGTAGCTTCGCTTGTTCCGGGCTGAGGTCCACAACAAGTGGTGCGTACTCTCCAGTCTCGTCGTCCTCGTCATACGCTGTTGTGTCCATACTTACTTGCTCGCCGTCCTCCAAGTCCAAAGTCCCAGACTTTGCAAAGGAGCCTCCGAATTGCCAACCATGCTCATCACGCAGGTATGCTTCGAGATCGTCGAGCTCATCGACCACATCCTGCACTTCTTCGACTCGCGTCAGACTCTCGAGGCCTTTGCGGAAGCGCGTCAACAAAGACTTGAGCAGAGAACCGCCTTCGTCTGCCAGGTCTATCAAGCCTCCTTCCGCGTCTTTGCAGTGCATCAGTTGCAATCGAAGTGTAGCAATGGCACGGATGAAGAAGTCCGGGTGCGTCGGTACAGCGGATTTACAAGTGAATACGAGAGTCAAAAGACGCTTCCATTGTTCGAGGCATGACCAATTGTTCAGTGTGAGCAAGACCAAGAAGCAGAACTGCAGTTCGCCAAGTATCATATCACCGCTACTGTCTTTCCAGTCTGAAAGAAGCGAGTTCAGAGCCCAGGAACGATCTTGTGCAGCATCAGTTCGCTCGCGACCAGTAGCGTCCGGGCGCCATGTACGTTTGAGGTCGATCGGTAAGAAGCGAAGTTCTTTTTCTGGATGTATCTTGCTTTCTGAAGACGAGAGGCCGGGGATTTCGTCTAGATCTTGGGTGGCAGAAGAGGCAGATGTCAGGTGTAAGTTATCCAAGCTCCCTTGGGTGATACGACCCAACAATTCATCAGAGATGCAGCTCGTCAGTTGAAGCCAGTCGCCACTCGGGTCTTGCAGCTCTTCGTTGTTGGCAGATGACTGACGATACGGCGTCAACCCTTTTTCCCAGATTTCACCAATGTTGGCACGCCACCTCATGCGCTCGGTCTCATCGACATCGATCGCGAGTATCTCATCAGGTTGTTGCCAGCGGGTGATAGTCAATTGATGATTGTCTTGAACGCGGAACCAGATTCCATGACGGACGGAGAAGGCGGTACTGGAGCCGGTGAAGACGAAATGCAGTCCAGGCGGAAGATCTTTGACGCCTCGAAAGCGAGGAGTTGTAGTGAATGAGAGTAGGTCGATGCCGGCGAGTGCAGCAGGCGGTAGGTCGAGCAGCAGGACCGCGGCAGTTGTTTCCATCGTTTTTGGTTGGTGGTCGGTGGATTTTGGCACGTGATTACCTAAGTTGGAGCTGACTGCAAGTTCAGCGGCTTGGCGAGAACAAGAGTGTGGGAGGATGACAATTCGGCGAAATGTTGCTGGGGAAGAAGTGGGAAAATGACTTCACCTTGATGGTCAGCTCCCTCGACCCCTCGAGTTGATGCTCCCTTTCCTCCTCATGAGCAGCATTCACAATCATAAAGTAGGCCAGCACTCCTGCTGTGTTCGCTGTATACCTCGCCGGTCAAACATTTTCATTGCCACACGAAAGTGAGACCCATCAGTTTGCCTTCAAGTTTCCCTCAATCATCGAGGTCGATATGCCGGGAGTTGCAGGGCGAGTATGCACAATCTCGACGCTATCGCCTAGACGATCGTGAACGCGCTTGGACATGAAGACCCACCGAGTCCACCTCGCCAATAAAGACGTGCATACTGTATGCTGACCATTTCTTCATCTTGATATCATCCGCGCAGTAATCCAGACAACTTCCTCTTACCACGGCTTTTGCTATGGGTCGATCAAACACAGACAAACATGACCCGCACACAGAGGTACGAGAACTTGACAATCCTCCACCGTTGCAGACAACAGCCGGACCTTCGACTGGAAACGATGGCCTGGAGAGCAAACTCGACCGTCGCGTGAGACGATCCTCTAGTGAGAGCGACCATTTGCCCACCTGTGACAATGTCGAAAGCCTCGAAGATGCTGTCCAGTCGGCGACAGAGAAACGACTTGTCCGCAAACTAGACTTCATCTTCCTTCCTAACGCCTGCATCTCCATCATAATGAAGAAGATCGACCAGACGAACTATAAAGCCGCCTACACGGCGGGCATGCGCGATGACCTCGGACTCGAAGGTACCAACGTCCTCAACTGGCTCGACATCTACTTCACGATCGCCTTTGCAATATTCATGGTTCCTTCCGTCCTCATCATGATGCGTGTGCGACCCTCTATCTGGCTTCCATCTCTCGAGCTCGTCTGGGGAGTACTGACCGGCCTGATGGCGATCGCAAACACACCAAAGCCCATGTACGTCCTCCGATGGCTCATCGGTATGTGTGAAGCCAGCGCCTGGCCTGGTACAACCGTGCTCTTGCTGTCCTGGTACACGCCACGAGAAATGGCAAAGCGACAAGCGATATATCTGTCATCCTCCTACATCGGCAGCATGTTCACCTTCGCGATGCAATCTGCCATCCACTCCACGCTCGATGGCCATTCAGGCCTGCCCGGCTGGCGCTGGCTTTTCATCATAAACGGTATCATGACCGTGTTAAGTGCTTGCATCTCATTCTACACAATTCCGGACTACCCCAACAACACTCGCGCCCACTACCTGCGTCCTGCAGAGCGAGAAGTCGCCAAACTGCGTCTCAAAACCATCGGCAAGCGAACGCAATCCCTCACCGCTCAGCCCATTGGCCCTCTCCTGTTGCACGCCGGCAGAATCATGTTCAGCATGGAATTTGCCCTTCTTTTCCTCTCATACGCGCCCTGGGCCTGGGCACAATGGGCCAACTTCTACTTCAATATGTTCCTCGACAGTCTGACCAACGCCGACGGCAGTAAGCGCTTCTCCGTCTCGCAGGTCACCTCGATTCCCATCGGAGCGTACGGCATCAGCATTGCGTCGGCGATACTCTTCGCGTCCCTCTCCGACCGCTTGCAAATGCGCTGGCAACTGGCGATATTCATAAACATGGTGCAACTCTTCTGCACATCTATCCTGGCCGCTTGGCCTGCCAGCGATGGTCTTAAAATGGCTGCGTTCCTCATATCTTTCACTACGGTCATTAACGAGACGCTGATCATGAGCTGGATGGGCGACACCTTCAAGAAATACCCGACCGAGCGCGCTGTGATTGTGGCGTGGGCTATCTCGCTGCTGTCAGTTGGGAATGCGAGTATGCCTCTTGCCTTGTGGCCTGCACGTCAAGCGCCGAACTACAAGTATGGGTACAAAGTAGCTGTCGGGTTTTGTGTGGCGAGTTGTGTAGGGATATTGTTGTACAGGAGTCTGGTTACGAAGAAGCGACAGTAGCCCCGATTTTGTTGTCTCGAGGGAATAAGACCGTGGTCGTATACATGAAGTTCATCTATAGAACGAGTGTTCATCTAAGTCTATGTTTTACACGATTCAACTTGTCCCAAGCGAGCGAATGCAACCCACTCGTTAACTTTCATCTTTTTCAAGTTCAATCACATCAGTGCGCAGGTGCAATCGGAGACGCCTGCACGTCTTTGGTAGCCTCGGCCAGAGTAATGTTTCCCTCTTCCTTCATGAACTCCTGCGGTACCTTCTCGCTCAAGTTCACAGCAAGGAAGCTCTTTGGCAACTTCACAGTGTGGAACTTCGCCCGCAGCGTTTCGAGGACCTCCTTCCACTGCCCATGGCTGGTCAAACTACGCCTTGGCGCGCATCCTATACAATGCTTACTATCCAGTTGCACGTCAAGAGGGTCGAATGTATGGCAGCCGGGAGAAAGAGTAATGCGAATGGAGTAGTTGTACGTGGTCTGGCCGCTGGCGGGATCAACGTCGTTCTCGGATTCGTAGAGTTCGAAGCAAATTTGGGACAGGTAGTCGAGTTCGGGAATGGCGTTGCGGGCGATCTTGGTCTGCACACCACCTTCGAGAATGCAGTTGAGGAGCGTGTAGATGTGAGATTCCTTGGTGAAGTAGATGAACGACTTTGCGTCGTCGGAGGCTTGAACTGTTGGGTTTATTGGTCAGTATACATTCTTCGTCATTCATGCGACAGCACGGTGAGTGAGCAGTCTTACCTTCTTCAATGTCTTTGACGATTTCTTTCAACAGTGGCAGACTTGTCAAAAGACCAATCTCCAGCTTTTCGGCATCCGTGATGCCATACTCCTGAGGGCCGATGAAGTCGAACAGAATTTTGCTGGAGCTGTACAGCTCGTTAAGCTTCTCCAACCTTACGTCGTGCTTGACTTTGCTCTCGGGATGGTCTGCTTCGTCCCAACCAGTGAAGAGGTTGAAGTACGATTGCGCCGGGTTATGTTGCAATGCTGGCGAAGCAACAACATTACGGTTGACGGCTTGGAGGTCGTAAGACTTACGACGCAGGCCAATGCGCTCAGCCATGCTTGGGATCTTATCCTTGGCACCGACTGGCGGAGAAGCACTGTTGGACGAAGGTTGCACACCTTCATGCGTTTGGCTAAATTCGGCACGGGCTTCCTGACTCTCTGTGCGATGAAGAGTACTGTTGCGATCCGACTGCCCCTCGAGCTCGGCAATCATGGCTTTGGACGGAGTGAACACCCACTCCAGGAATTGCCTGTTGTGCAGAGCGTCAAACTTCATAGTATCGTACAGCTCGCTGATTTTGCTTGGATCAACACGCTCAGCATCCATGAACTCATTGAATAGCTTCTCCCAGCGTTCCTTGAAGAGCTCCGCGTCTTCGCCGGTGCACCAGCGTGCCTGAACAGCCGATGCTTGTGCTACTTGAGGCGTCGACACACTGTTCAAAGACTCGTTGCTGCCGTCCATGGACTGGGGGTTTTGGATCTGTCCAGATGTTCTAGAGCTGTCCGGGGAGAGCAATTTGGCGAGGTTGCTGTGCATGACACGGCGATGGAACTTCATCAACTCGACAACGTTGCGGACAACCAGGAAAGGCTCGGGGGTGCCATCCCGTGGCCAAGCAAACTGCTCAGGAGCTTGGTGGCCCTTACGCAACAGGCTTTTCAGCTTTTTCTTGACCTTGTCCATCTCGTCTTTTGCAGCGTTGCTGTCATCGAGCAAATCTTTGCGGACGCGAATCTGATCCTCACTGATAGGCTTCTGATCGAGGAAGGCAGCGGCAAAGATATGGGCCGATGTCATCACACGACGTTCAGAAGATGTGAAGATTGAAACGTCGTTCAACACTTCGCTGTTCATCAGCAGCAGATCGTTGCGCATGTTCTCGCCTAGGTCAGTGGCCTGGTAACGAGCAGAGTGCGTTGGCTCGCCACCCCATTTCATCACCAGCTGCAACTTGTCAAGGACGAGGCTCTCCTCGGCAGCGGTTGCGCGAGACATGGTGACCTCGGATATGGAGTCACTTCGCTTTGGCTTCTCGATACCCGTGGCATCTTTAAGTTTCTTCTCTTTTTGAAGCTTCTTCTCCCGCTTTTCCGCGGAGGAATGTTCTGCTTCAGATGCCGCCGCAGCTTCTGCCTCGGCCAGCAATTGCTTGGGCTTCTTGAACATCGGCTTGATCTGTACTTTGGTGCCAGCAAGACTCCCCTTCTTTTGAAGAGCATTACTCAATGTGCGCAACTTGGTCATATCCTCTTCACCCTCGCTCAGCGCCACCTGAACTGCATCCTGGACACTCTGCAAAGCTGCCTCACCGACGAGCAAGACCTCTTCCTGGTGACCCTTCAACAAGTCTACGAAAGGCTTGGTGTGGAATGTGAACTTGAACTTTTGCTTTGGAGTTCGGTCTGCATGACGAATCACTGCAACCATGCCCTTCAGCTTCCACTGACTCTTCGAAGCCGGCGCCGGCACTGGGATTTGCGGCTCCTCTTCTTGAACTGCAATATCTTCGGGCATGACGTCCTGCTTGTCGACCGTCGTGTCCAAGTCTTCCGCTTCTTTGGGTACAGCGGGAGGCGGCAATACGACGTCTTTGGGTTGCGGAATTGGTTGACGCGTGGTGGCCGCTATGTTGCGCTCGAAACTCGGCGGTGAAGTCAATGGGCTGGTTGCTCCACTCGGACTTCGTTGACCAGATACGTTTCCACCACGCCCGGTCGCCTGCGAGACACTGTCTCGAAGAGCGGAGATACTGCGGCTCCTGAAGACTTCTTTGAGAGTGCTGCGATGCGGTTCTTTCTCGCGGGGATTCGTGTTCTTTCGTTGGATACCAATAGCTTCAGGCGCGCTACTGGAAGGTAACGACATGACTGCATCGTCGCTTTCCTGTTCGCTGGGAGATCTTTTTGCTTCTTTGCGTGCTTTCGCCTCTTTCGCTTTCATGAACATGTCCTTGAGGTGCTTGGCACTTTCGTCGTAGTAGTGATTGTTGTCCTTGACAAAACTCCAGCCGTTTACATCGATGACAAAACTCTCCTTGTCAACACGCAGAAGATCGAAGCCACACACTGCTTGACCAAAGCCCTTGGCGATCTTGGCTGCCATGATTGTTTCCTTTTCAGTAAGGGGCGTCACGTATCTGATCTCTTTGCCATTCGGGTTACGTTTGACAACACCATCGACAACGGGCGACTTGCGCGTTTCTGCGTGAACATAACCCTGGCCGACTGTGTACGCTTTCACATCCTCTGCATTTTCCACTTTCAGGAATTGCTCGTAGATGTAAGATACACCTGGCTCAAGGATAGCGCGGGGTACGGACAGCGTTTCATCTTTCTCCGAACTCTTGTTGTTGATCTTTCTGAACAGCCTCCGGCCACCGCCGCCTTGTGATTTGGGGTAGTAGATGTTGATGTTGTGGTCCTCACCGCTGACAGGCTTTTCGACGAAAGGCTTGCTCAAGCGCTGACCGTCCACAACCAGAGTGTCGTTGTCGTCTTCCATGTGCACATCAACAGGAGGTTCCTCGCCTCCGCCGCGTCCATCGTCAGATCCTTCGAGCCTTAGTCCAGTAAGTGACTCAACCCTGTCGGCGATGTCGGTGCTGAGTAAGACAGGACCGCCATCACGATTTACAGCTATGCGTCTGGGCGACGGCACTTCCAGCTGATCGAGAATCCTAAGACACATTCTCCTGTCCCACAGCACGGTCTGCATTGGCAGATCATTGACGCAAAACGGTTTCCTAAGCTTGGCGTAGGCAATCGCCTTCTCCAACGGGAAGCCATCGCTGAAGAAACTGATGAGGAAGTCACAAATTGGCCAATTTTCGACGTTCTCATCCAAGATGACTTTGTCGCCGAATATAATGACTTTGAATTCGCCATCCTTGCCAACAAGGCGGTTGAGAATATTCCTTGAGGGCTTAGAGCGAGCTTTCGAATCCAAAGCGCAAATTCCAATGGTTCCAATAAAATTAGGTGGCTCGGCAATGGAGGAGCGATCTTGGGAGGCTGATGCTGACCCCGGACCACTGCTCGGGACACGACCAGTGTTGGGTGGAGCACGGCCGCGGATCGTTCTTCCCTCACCCCGGATGCCGTGTGGTCCTGGTGAAGAAGGGGCAGGCGATGGGACGTAAGCTCGCTGAGGCGCGAGATTTTGCTGACTGATCGAGCCGTTCAACGAAGGGGATAGCGCGCCACTCTGGCTTGACGGGCCAGAGACGTTATGAACAGATGTTTGAGGACCATCAGCTTCGGAGTTGCCGGTTATTGAGCTCGGGCCACTTGCGGTTCCGTACGCTTGTTTGACGGAGGTGTAGATACCAGCTCCGTAATTCATAAACGAGGAGAAGCTCATCCTGTTAGGTTCGAGATCGGGCTCGGCAGGTCGCATGCCAGAGGCCAAGGCAGCGTCAGGAAGGGCGGAAGAGGCGGGCATGTCCAATTTTTGAGAGGCAGCGATAGTCGGGGTGCTTTCACTGCGGGCCGACTCATCAACGTCACCAGAAGCGGAGGGCGACTTCTCGGTCTTGTCGTCTGGCGTGTCGCTAGCAGAGGACATGTCCAGGAATTGGGAGTGGGAAGACGAAGGCCGGATGGAGTCAGAAGTGGCACTGGGCTTTGGTGGCGGCGGCATGGCTAGGCTAGACGGACTTGCTTGTCCGCCGATGGCGTCCGCGTCTGCAGACGGCAACTGTGGCGACAGTGTAGAGGAGACATCAATTGAAGGCGGAGCGGATGAAGCAGGTCCAGGGAAATGCTCCATTGTAGTGTTCGCATCATCCTCATGGGAGGATGTCATGGCTACTGTAAGTAGTAGAGGGAAAAGATACTGTAGCGAGCCGGAAAAGTGGGATAGTGATTTAGGATAGATCTTCAAGCCATTGGGTGCCGGCGAGAAGTAGCGTGGAGAAGTACGGCGTGTGTAACCAAATTAATTCTGATGCTGGTACGGCGAATTGAGGTAGATTCAATGTCAAGTATGATTGGATTAGTTGTGTGTCGAGGAAGCACGAGAGGAGAAGCAGAGAATGATATGTCTCAGGTCCCTTACTCGTGGGAAAGGAAAGGCAAGGAAGGGACGAATAACGTGAAGGGCGAGACCAAGCAAGCAAGCTGTCTGCCTGAGGACCCCCATTCGAAGCTTCCTCTGGAGATCAGAGACCCTCCCAAAATTTCCCCAAGTCGGCCGCCCGATTTTAATTGAAAGAGCAAAGAACAAGCCTTGGTACAAGGCAACTCGTTCTCCAACTCAAACACCACAATGGAGGCAGAGGGTAGAATCGTCAAGCGCCAGAAGCTCAGCAATGGCGTCGCCCAACGCCCGCAGCGCGCACTCGGCGCATCGAGGATCTTTGCGCCATACCGAACCGTAGGCCTGGTATCGCCGACCAGCGTGCCATTCACCAGCGTTCCTCTGGGCAAGACGACCTTCCAAATTACTACCTCGGTTGGACGCAGTCTACAGACGTACGATTTGCGCCGGGGCCTCAACCTCGTTTTCATCACACGACCACAGACACCCGAGCTCATCACCGCAAGCGTGGCATGGAAGGACAAGGTCTTCGCGGCTTGGGGAGGCGCCGACAAGAAGTCAACAAGAGGCGTTTGGGCATTCAAGAGGGGTAAGAAAGAGGCCGAGTTGGAGCTGCCAAAAGGATTGAGTGAGAACGTGAAGGCTTTCTACGTCTTTGGCTCATGGATTGTTGGTGTATGCGACACACGGCTTCTGGTCTGGAAAGCTTCGACGTATGAGCTCTACACAATTCTGCAGGGCATCTCTCCCATGCCTTTCACCGGCTGCATTGCCAGTCTACCCACTTTCCTGAACAAGATTGTTGCAGGCCGACAAGATGGAAGCGTCGAGATTTGGAATGTTTCCTCTGGAAAAATGGTATACACGATTATGCCACCTTCGGCCTCATATGGCGCCGTCACTGCTCTGGAACCTACGCCCGCGCTCGGTCTGGTTGCCATTGCTTACGCACAAGGACCAGTACTCATTCACGACGTCAAAGCCGATCAGACCGTGATCGCGCTCAACGCTTCATCTAGCCTAGCTGTCACATCGATAACTTTCCGTACAGACGGTATGGGTGCTGGCGATGATGGAAGAACACCAGGCGTAATGGCTACAGCGTCTACCGGCTCCGGCGATATTACACTCTGGGACCTGAACAAGGGCGGCCGCAAAGCCGGCACACTACGTGCTGCGCATGCACACCCGAGCCCAAACTACGGCGGTGGTATCAGCAAGGCCGAGTTCTTACCAGGTCAAGCGGTCATCGTGAGCAGTGGCTTGGACAACAGCCTCAAGACTTGGGTCTTCGATGCAGTGCCATTCAGCCCAATTCCTCGCATCTTGCATCAACGTCAAGGTCACGGTGCTGCTGTCACCAAACTCGAGTTCCTTCCGTCTGCATCCGACGGCTCCGACGATACCAACAAATGGCTCATGTCTGGAAGCAAGGATCGCAGCCTTTGGGGCTGGTCTCTGCGCCGTGATGGACAGAGTGCCGAGCTCAGTCAAGGCGCGATCCAAAGCAAAGCTAAGAAGCAAGGACTACTTGCCACTGGCAACAGAGATACTTTGGAGGATTTGAAGTGCCCGCCGATCACTGCGATGGCGTGCAGCCTGAACAGAGACGGTGGTATTGGCGCGATCCCCGGCAAGCACCCGATCTGGCAGGCTGCCAAGGGCAAGAAGGTCGATGCGGAAGTGAGCATGATGACTGGTTGGGAAAGCGTGGTGACTGCACACGAGAACGACAAAAAGGCCCGCACCTGGTTCTGGGGACGAAAGCGAGCTGGTAGGTGGGCGTTCGACTCGGGAGACGGTGGCAATATCAGCTCTGTGGCCATGTCGCCCTGTGGCACATTCGCTGTCGTGGGCAGTGCAACTGGCTCTGTAGATATGTTCAACCTGCAGTCTGGTCAGCACAGGCAGCGTTTCCCGGCCCGCCTCACTCCTGCTCAGGCACAGCAGCTTCAGGCTGACATGGCGAAGCACGGTTTGATCGAAGAGGGCGAGGGAAAGAAGAAGTTCTTCCGTGGACAGGGCAGACATGCTACTGCTGTCGTTGGTTTAGCCGTCGACAACCTGAACAAGACTGTCGTTTCTGCTGGCTCGGATGGCAGGGTCAAATTCTGGGACTTCACCAGTGGCCTGCTTGTTCACCAGATCGATTGGTCCATGTCATGCGGCATCAGCTCCATGCGCTATCACAGAGGCACCGACTTGATCGCACTGGCTTGCACCGACGGTTCTGTTCGCGTGGTCGATATTGCCACACATAAATTGATCCGCGAGCTTTGGCCATCACGGCCTGTTGTTCCAGAATTGGCCAATATCGCGATCTCGGATTATGTGTTTTCGAGCGATGGTCACTGGATTGCGGCGGCGATGGATGATTTGGTGCTTCTATGGGATCTGCCTACGGGTCACCTTGTGGACGCTTTCAAGCTCACTTCGCCGTGCACAAGTCTGGCGTTTTCGCCCACAGGGGAGTATCTCGCTACATCAACGTCTGACAGCGTTGGCGTCGATATCTGGACGAACAAGACACTCTTTACACATGTGCCTACACGTCACATCGGTGCTACAGAACTCAGGGCTGTCCTGTCGAGCAACGCTCAGGCCCCAACCGCCAGTGGCGAAGGAGGTCAAAACCTGATCGCCGCCGAAGTCGCTGAGGAGTCCGACGGTGACGAGGATGTCATCGCCGCTCTACCGGACATCGATGAACTGTCCTCCGACCTCCTTTCGCTGTCTCTCGTCCCGCGCTCCCGCTGGCAGAATCTACTTCACATTGACCTGATTCGTCAACGCAACAAACCTACAGAAGCGCCCAAGAAACCCGAAAAGGCACCATTCTTCCTGCCATCCCTGCAGGATCAGAAGAGCGGTATCACTACTTCTGCTCAGAAGTCAGCGGAGGAGACAAATCTTGCACAGATTGAGCAAGAGCGCAGTCGCGTACTGAAGAACTCGCGCGCCGGAACGCGCAGCCAATTCACCACGCTTTTGCAAGCAGCAGATGTCGGGCCAACGTCTGACTACAGCTCGTTCATCGAACACCTCAAGACTCTTAACCCGGCGGCCGCAGATATCGAGATCCGATCACTTAGCGTTGTGAACGATGAGTTATCGTCCTTCGTACAATCTCTCGCATGGCTTATGGAGCAGAGACAGGACTTTGAGCTCGGACAAGCCTGGATGGCGGTGTTCCTGCGCTGCCACGGTGACGTGGTTGCAAACGATGAGAGTCTGAGGGCCGCGGTTAGCGAATGGCAGCAAGGCTTGATGAGGGAAAAGGAGCGCGTTGTCAAGCTCAGTGGCTATGCAGGTGGCATGGTCGGGTGGTTACGAGCGGCGAGGGTTTAGGATTCGTCGTGGTCAATGTAGATCTCACAGCAGTAGTGTACTAATTTATCAACGATGTATAGGAAAAACTCGATATTGAAACGAAGCATGGCTGCATCGTATCTGCAGCGTCGATCTCGCTCCGAATTTGTTTTCTCCGCTGGGCGATGCTTCGAATCCTTCGAGCACCATGTGGAGATGCTCGACCTCAGCTCGCTCAGCCCCCAAACTCAGCCTTGCTACGCTCCTGCACAATGCCCTTCTAGCAGCTTGACGGATTGTGCTTGTCATGCATATCTACCAAAATCCGAACAAGCCAATGCATGCCATCGAAGCGGTCACCCGACCACTCGACCACTCGTCTTCACTGCCCGACCTGAAGCAATATGACGACGTAGGAGTCGGAGATCATCACCAGGCTGCGCCGCCATACCTTCGACCGCTGTAATCATTCCTTGGGCTTGTCCTGTTATAACTCCGTGTAGGTCCACCGACCAAAAGTAACATCATCGACACATTTACTCTAACTGGCCTCGCATTACAATTCACCTACTCAACATAAACCTCTATCGGAGACACAGCTGTCCAGTCTTGTCATTTTTCATCATCGCCCAATTTTCTCATTAGAAACCTCGTCTGGTTTACATCCGCCGCCATGGCATACTATACAGTCCATGCTACACCGGGCCACCATCTCCAGCCTCAATACAGCTATCCTCATGCGACACCACAGCAACAGAGCTGGCCACCTGTGTACTACAATGCCCAGTCATACCAAACACCGACTTTCCCGCATCAAGGGAGCCACAGTCCTCAAATGCAACCAGATCCACTCCCGCCACACTCAAATCCTTCAGACCTATCGCCAACGCAGTCCCGAGCATTCGCAGGCCCCATGCCTTGCACACCAATCCGTCTAGGCAAAGAAGACGTCTTCGAGCACAACACCAACATGCCAATCCTCTTCGTCTCGCGAGAAGCGGTCCACATGCCCTCGTTCCTCTCGAGCAAACCTCTACTCACGATCACACGCTGCAACACCAACGCACGTCTCGGAACAATCCTCTTCCACCACATGTCCACCTCGGACATCGATCTGAGCATCAACGGTCGCGAGACTCGGCTATCCCCCTCTCGGCTTCACAAGCGCTGGGCTTTCCTGCCTACCTCTGTCGCGAATACGAAGAGGAAGCCGTCGGAGTGGTACTGGAAGCGTGACAAACTGCTCTCTCGCTCGGTGATTCTGTTCGATTCCAAAAAGCGCGGAAGAACCATCGCTCGTATTGATGGGACCGTTCTGACTTTTGAGCAAGCCGGTCTGGGGAAGGAGAATCTTGACGAAATTGTCATGACTGCTGTGGCTCTGGCGGAGCATGCAAGGAGGCATAGCAAGAAATCGGATAGTGTAGATCTCGGTGGGAGTATTGCCGATATTGTTGAAAATCATTACGCAGACGGGAGTGGAGGGACTACACATCACGGAGGTGGACATCACGGTGGTGGCCATCATGGAGGCTTCTTCGGAATTGGAACAGACGGCGGCGGTGGTGGTGGAGGTGGAGATGGTGGCGGTGGCGGTGGAGGTGGTGGTTGCTGAATTATGTTGGTGTACCTCTTGTAGGCTATCCTACATATATCCGTTTCGATGGATTTCTCTTTTCTACGTCAGTTGACTCAGAGTCCTTCGAATCGATGACCAACTTGTCAGCCCTCCATGGCTCAGTCATGTACAGACAGTTGACCAGAATGAGCTCACGCATAATTCATCTTCACATCTAACCGCGGTAGAGGAGCACTGACACACATGGCGACAAGAGTCGAGGAATGTTGTTTCGCGATGCGTAGGGTTGGGGTTGGGGTAAGTCGACAACACCACAAACTCGCAACACGCAGCCAAGGATCATCTGTTCCACCATACAGTTGATCGGACTCTTCCGTGTGGTGATGTGGCTAGTTCAATCCGATTGCTTCGCTGTTTGTAGCCTTCTGTGGTCGATCATTCCATCGAATACGTGAAAACGGGTTGATCGCTAGACAGCCACACATGAGCCAAGCATTACCGGTCTGTACAACACCGCTAGTTTATTTCCGAGCCACGCAACAAGATTGCTTTGTGTTTTTCTTGCAGTCCGGGCATAATACAGCGACTGGCTCGGCGAAAGGTACCACAACCGATACTCTGAGATCTAGACTAAAGTATGGTTGCGTAGCGATTCGACGTTCAAGAACAAGCAGGCAGCGGACGAGATCTTCATTAGAACGTAACAAGGTAGCAATGGAAACCCGCCCAGTTGTCTCATAAATACTTTGTACATACACTTACACCACCCTCCTGGTCAACCTCCTGTTCTCCCGCTGTCTCTGCTGCTTCTTGGCCTCCTTTCTCTTCTTCTTCCACGCACGATTGTTCTCTCCCCTGTGCTCATAGAACCACTTTCTGAATTCGCTTTCTTCCTTCACTTCGCCATCAGCCAACTCACGGACTGCGCTCGCTGCTCCCGGCACGGCGTCTGCCATCTCCTTGTCTCCATCAGAATCACTTTCGTCTTCTCCGCCCTGTTCTGTACCATCGATCGCGAACCGGAACCTCTTGCCAATGCCGGCTGTGTCTGGCGTAGGAGCTGCCGAGCGCAAAGCGCGCCATTCCAAGTCCTGCTTAGTGTGCGGTGTCTGTGGTGGGTGCGTTGGGACCGACGCAACCTCCTCGTCTTCCTCCTCGATGTCTCCAGGGTTGAAGAAGCTGAAAGACGTGTCTATGGCCGGTAGAGTGTGTTTAGCTGCATCTTCTACTGCAGGATTTGGTGCGCGCTTATAAAGAGCCTCCAGAGGGTGGACTTCTCGTGCTGCTTCTGGTTCAGGCGTTTTGAAGTCACCGTTGGGGATTGAACCGCTTGCCTCAGCCTGAGGCGATTTGGTAGCAGTTGTCGAGGGCTTGACCTGTTGCACCTTGCCTTCATCCTCGCTGGGTTCGTCGTCGTCGTCGTCGGAAGCAGAAGATGCATCATCACTGAGGTCCTCGTCGTCTCCGTCAGAAAGTTCCTCAGCCACGCTGTCAGAGTTCTCCGCTACATCCACATCCATAGCTTCTGCCTGTTGACGCTCTTCCTCAGCGCGACGAGTCTCCTCAGCTACCTTCAATGCCCTGTCAAGTGCTCGTTGTCTCTTCACTGATGGTGGTTCGGCTTCAACGATTTCGCCGTCTTCGTCGACCCAACCCTTGCCCTCAATATATTCCGCGGCAGCCTTTGAGTTGCTCTCGGCAGAGGTGATAACATGCTTTTTCTTCGCAAACTCTTCAATCACCTTTGGAGTCTTGCGACTTTTCCTCTCACCGTCTTTCTCGGCTTCTTTCTTTGCCTTCTTCTCCTTTGACTTGGTCTTCTTCTCGTCCTCCAGAGGCATTGCATTCGGTGGAACGCTAGTCTTGAAGAGCATCTTCTGCTCCTTTGTCTTTGTCTTCTTCTCTTTACCCTCCGTCCAGCCTCGCTTCACGTGCCTTCCATCTTCGAGTTCATAGCCAGGAATAACACCGTCCTCCTTCTTGGCCTTCTCCTTCTTTGCCTTCTTTGCCTTCTTCCTCTCGCTTCGTTCCTCCTCTGTTTCCTCGCGCTCAGCCTTGCGCTTCTTCTCCGGCTTAGCCTCCTCCACGCGCGCTTTCGACCCTTTCAACATGAAGCCGTGGATCTTCTTCTTTAGCTTGTCGGCCTCGGTTTTAGGTAGCTCGATATATCCGAAACCGCGCTCGGGCTCGGTTTGAACAGAGTGGTAAGATATGCCAGTTGCGACGGCTTTTGCTGAGGCTGAGACGATGCGGTCGTAGATGTCCGGGTTGAAGGGTGTAATATGAAGGCGCACACGGTCCGAACTGTCTGTCATCTTGAGAGGGTCTGGCCACAAGGTCGGTCGGTTATTGGGACATTATTGTCGCAGGTGGTGGACGGTGATAGGCCTTGTTCGGCAGCAGAGAAGTTCAAATTATTCCAAGCAAAACCCTAAGCGGCGATCGCAAGCAAGCTTCGGCTCCACACTCAGGCGCGCGCGCGAACGAACTGGAGGCAGCATGTGATAGGTAGCAACATACATGTATCGGAATCCATTAGCCTCATACATCCATTATGGCTCGGTTGAATTGGAAACATCTTCTTCTCTTCCTCTCCTTCCTCTCTCTGTCTCTCGCAGCCAGTACGTCCATGAACTCATCCACCATTGACACCTTACTAACGCCCACTCAGCGCCGACGTCCTTCTGCAAGTGCACCTGCTTCTCCAACAGCACCATAATACCTCTCTCCTCGACCACTACCTCCGATCGCAAGACACCCGCCAACAAACCTCCCTTTTTGTTCGACAGAGCCGACTCCGAGAATAAGGAAGCGCCGGCGCATCACGCACGCACTTGCGCCGATTGCACCAAACAGTTCTGCTTGTCGTACAACCTCCCTATATGTTCCACGGCTAAAGAGGAGAACGTGTCGACGGTCTGTTTCCAGAGAGATAGCGCGAAGGACCAAGCGGTGGTTCTCTTGTTCATTGGTGCAACAGTGGGGTTGTTGGTGTGGTCGGCTGTGAGACCGGCGTATGACAGGTGGAGAGACTCGAGAGGGTATTCTAGTCTGGGTGGAGGGCAAGGGCAGTAGTTATTCGTCTGAGGGCGACTGACCTTACGAAACCGGCATGAATTCATTACGACTCTATTGTGCTTAGTCGCGTTGAGAAAGGAAACAACGGTACGTTCAACAACAGGTACTGCAGTATCTATGTATGTTTCGTGATTTGATGATGCAGTGTCCAGATTCTTGTCTTGAAAGTAAGACGAAATTGCGACATTACACTGGATGTTCGTATGCTTACTTCAATGTCAGTCTTGTAGAATAAATCATACCTAACGATGTGCTTCTGAGTTGAAATGATGCGTCGTGTCACGCATCGCTGAAAAGTCAGCATCAACAGTCGACTTCTGAAGCCGAGTCTCTTGATATGACATCCACGAACAGAAGACAAAAAATGATTGCTATGATCCATGGAAACAAGACAAAAGTAATAGCTGAGAATGGTTTCGATCCATTGCCCTCCGGGTTATGAGCCCGGCGCGCTTCCGCTGCGCCACTCAGCTGTTGACTGAATTGAGGCAGAATTGATGCTGCTTCATGACGTCACTGTGTTGACCAAAAAATATATTGTGAGTGTGATGCCACCGCAATATGCTGATCGATCAAAGAACTTCCAGGTGAGATGTGGGACTTGTTCGCCAGCGAGGTCACATTATGAAATCATGCCTTCGAGTAACTCGTTTTTGCATCATACAACTAATAGCAACGATCGAGGTTGACGACGAGGCGCTGGCGATCTAACAAGTGGCAGCCGCCAAATGATAAGTCCAGTCGCTCGGCCCACCACCACACTCCCACTCAATCTCGATAGAGCATCTCCAGATGAGCAACCATCTTCCGTTTCAATTCCAACAAGTCAGCTTCGGTGATTGGGGGACTCCACTTTTGATGAGAGACAGATGAGGCTGCACCCGAAGCTTCCTGACCATCCGTAACGATGAGATCTAAGCTGGTGCCGAAGAAGGGCACACCAAGGCCTTTCAGTTCCGCCGTCATGGCGGTCTCCATAGACTGCTGAGCGGCGTACACCTTGCAGTCAAATGTTGCCAGCTCAGCTTCCTTGGCCTCATCCGACTGCTGTTGAGCCGGAGGTGCAGTGGTGCTCTGGTTGAGCGACTGGAGGATGAACGTCACCTTGGCCGCGGAAGTCGAGCGATTGATCTGAGCCTGTTTCAAAGCTTGACGTTCTGCGTACCAACGCATTTCATGAGAACGTTGATCTTGCATCATCTACAATACGCAAAAGTCAATGGGCTCATGCCTTGATTGGAGGATTAATGAAAACTGCTTACTTTACGGATACTGGTTTCGAACATCTTGTTCTGTGAAGCGATCTTTGTCACGCATCTGAGTCCGTCTTGCCAGACAGTGATTGTGGCAGGATCGATCACGGACGGTGCCTGAGTTTGAACATGTTGAGGCTGGACGTTTTGAGGCTGGAAAGGGGTTGCGGATCGACTCTGGGGCCTCCCTCTGAGGCGTGGATCTACCGGTGCACTTTCAATGCCAGCGTTGTGCGAGATGGCTTGTGTGCTGTCTCCCGTTGCTGGGATCGTCGAAAATTTGCTGAACGTCGCAGTCGGCTGTGGTGCTGGTGGTGGAGCTGCGGAAGAAGCCGACTGTTGCGTATACTGTGCGAGTGTGGCAAGGATGGCCTGAAGATCCGGCTGCTGGGCCATGATGGAAAAGAATGCGTTGAAGGATCTATGCTGCGGTGGCTATGTTGAATGTCATCGGCAACATTCAATCGTTACATGTAGTGTGTCGTTTGATGTCAGGGAGTTGATGTACTGTAAGGTAGTCGTGAGGTTGCTGACCCTAACTTGAGTTGTCGCGAGAAGCCAGAACAAGGGAACCGGAGATGCCAAGGCGCCGAACAGCAGCCAAAGCATCATGCATCCCAGGAAAGTTTAGGAGGAAAGCATTGGAACTCACGATCACCCTGTGCCTTTATCCAGCAATCGACAACAGCATTTCCGTCTAATCGCAGCGGCCATATACACAACCGCCAACATGCCGCGCTCACCATCAGAAGCCACCCGTTTCACCTCCAACGGACCACCTAATGCAGCACCTACAACAACCATAGGCTCACAGATCGACTTTGGCCAGGCTCCTCCAAATGAAACCCCACAGCAAAAGATTTCTCGCCTACGAACTGCGGCCGCCAATGCGAAGCGTGGAAAGGAGACTGTTGGCGACACAGCGGTGCGCGTCGGCAGAGTATGGGCCGACCGTGCACACAAATTCACGGCCTTCAGCTTGATCGGCCTCACAGTGGTCGCGGGTGTCGTGGCAACGGCGGGTATCACAGATATGCTGATGCACAACCGGAGGAGACGGAATGAGTGGTTGGCAGAGAAGACGGCGCAGAGCGCGGCGGAGCTGCTGGAGGCAAGGAAGGCACAGAACACCGGACAGATCACTGAGGATCAGATGCTGGTCATCAACAGAGCACGAGTGAAGGAAGCGGCAGAGGCAGAGAAGAAGAGCCAGCCCGGCATGTTCAAGCGCGCTGGAAGCTACCTGTTTGGCGGCCTTGAAAAGGAAGAACAAAAAGGTGGAAAGCTTGGAGCGGCCGCCGCAAAAGCAGAAGAATCAATGCAACCGTTGAAAGAAAAGATCACGGGTCAGGAAGAGGGTAGCAGCGTGTTCAAGTCTATGGAGCAGAAGCTTGACTCTCACAGAAGGGAGGGCGAGAAAGTGCTCGAGGTTGTCAAGCCCATGGGTGGACCGCTTGACCGACAAGCACAGTCAGCCGCAAATGCTGTTTCTGGCAAAGGAAACGGCTGGTTCAGCTGGGTGACTGGCCGGTAATGGATGGGACGATGTATGTGAATATGTGGATTCATTCGACGCATGGGAGGCGCATGTAAGCATAGACTTTTGTACCATATTTGTACAGGAAAGCTAGATTTCGTGTACGGAGATATTCATGTTCTGGGTTGTTGTTCACGAGCGAGTATCTCTTGAGGTGAACATGAGATGAATGTAAGAGCATTTTGAAGGCAGCGCGCGAAGGACGAACCAACCATAGATGCACGTTACATACATGTGTTACAAATTGATCACTACACAAGTGTTGATACGTATCGCCTGTGACTGATAGATTGGGCAAGTGTGTTGCTCAATCAATTACCTACATCTGTCCGCATTCTGCCAACCCACGTTCACATGCTATTGCAGACGATCACTTCAATTCGCCCCACTTCCAACTAGGTACTTCATCCAACAAAGAACAACATGCCGGCTGGAGATCATTCCGCTCGCCACGCGCAACGATCACGCTCTCCTAGGGACGACCACCATCATCGCGATGTAAAGAGGAATCGCTCGCGCTCGCCGCGCCGTCACCACCACCATAGCCGTCATCACCACAAGACCGAAGCGCCCAAACCCGTGCGCCTACCATTCAATCAGAGGGAGCTACACCGCCGACACCTGGAACACTACACAAACCTGTTCGCGGACTATCTCGACTTGCAGAAGGGACATGACATTGCCGACCTGACAGAAGACGAAGTGAAGGGTAGATGGAAAAGCTTCATGGGCAAATGGAACCGCGGCGAGCTTGCAGAAGGCTGGTATGACCCCAAGACGAAAGAAAGGGCAGACGAATGCGCTTCGGAGATGGCAGTACAGCCTCAGACTACGCGTGAGCCTCTGTCCCAACGACCAACATCAACGCCGCGCGATCAGCAACTCGAGGCTGCGGACGAGGACGACGAAGATTTTGGACCAGCACCGCCGCCAGGCCAGAGGTCTGGACCTTCAGTACCAAGCATGCAAGATCTACAACACAGACAAGAGCTTACAGAGGAAGAGCGTATAGCCCGTGTAGCTGACATCCGCTCCGACCGCAAACTCGATCGCCAGACCCAGAAAGAGCGCCTGGAAGAACTCGCACCCCGAGCAGATCCAGGTTCGAGAGAACGCCAGATGGAGAAGAAGCGCGAGACGACGGCTACAAATCGCTCTTTTGCGGACGCGAAAGACTCTGGGGCTGCAGAAGTGCCAGATGCCGAGATGATGGGTGGCGGCGATGGGGTGGATGAGTTCAAGGCGCAACTGAAGACTCGACAACGGGCAAAGAACGAGCGAGAAATCAGGAAAGAGGAGCAGTTGAGAGCGAGGGAGGCCGAAAGAGAAGAACGACTGGCAGAGCACAGAAAGAAAGAAGACAAAACGATGGACATGCTCAGAGCATTGGCTCAACAGAGATACGGGTGAGGAGGTTGTGAATCGACAGCGCTTCAATGACCTGCTCCCGCCGGGCTTGATTGTGTTCGGGTGTAATTAGTTCTGATGTTCATGTCGCCAATGTATCTCAGGTACGTAGCCGAAAGCTTTACTTGCCTCGTCTTACTACCGGGTTCACCTGCACGCAAAACACTCCCCAGGGCTGAGTGGGTGATCGCACAGTTCATATCCTAACAACCTGGAACCCATGGCTACACCACCGTGAGACGTGGCTGGCCGAAGGCAGTCGAGATGCCCTTTGGCGAGGTCAGGGTGAGCCCGGAAACTGCTTCAATAGACCACAGGAATGTCTGAGGTCCTATTGTCGCCCACTATAGGTATTCGAGTGCGATATAAAAATCTCATTCGCGCTTAATCTTTGCAACCTTCTACAACAATCAGAATGAAGGCAACCAAATTTCTGTCCAGCCTGGCATTGGCTTTGTTCGCAACAGCATCCTTTCCACCTCCGCCAGAGAATATCATCACCAAAAACATCGGGCATGTCCCTGGCGCCTCAATATCGTACAAGGAAACACACACCTGCGAGACCAAAGCCAGAGCATGGGCAGGTTACGTCGACTTACCCGCCGACTACATCTCCGACACGCAAGGCGATGAGCCATACAACATATCGATCTTCTTCTGGTACTTCGAGGCGAGGAATGCACCCAGGAAAGCGCCCACGACCATGTATCTCGCAGGAGGTCCAGGTGAGAGCTCGGTATACGGCGCAACCTCAGACGGCGGACCATGCCACGTACTGGACGACTCCAACTCCACCGAAAGCAACCTTTGGTCTTGGAACGAGAACGTCAACATGCTGTACGTAGATCAACCCGTGACAGCAGGCTTCAGCTACGCGGCACTCGTCAATTCCACATAGAATCTTCTTTGGGATGGCTCCGACAATTCCTACACCCCTGTGACTCCCTTCGCAGCATACAACGGCGCTGTGCCCGAAGAGAACATGACTTTGCTCTACGGCACGCTCCCAGACCAGAACCTAGCGCACTCAGCCAACACTTCGGTCGTCGCTGCTCGCACACTCTGGCACTTTGCGCAGCTCTGGTTCTCAGAGTTTCCGGAGTATCATCGCTGCGACGATCGTATCAACCTTGCAGGTCACTCGTATGGAGGCTTCTGGGTTTCAACATCCATGGCGTACTTCGAGCGGCAGAATGAAAATATTGAGAAGGGTGCGATCAAAGGCAAGATTCTGAACCTCGACCTAGCAATTATTACAAACGGTCAAGTGGACTTCCTACACCAGGCAGAATGGTACCCACAGATGGCATACAACAATACCTACGGCTTCAAAGCCATCTCCGAGGATGCCTACCAAGAGTCTCTCAACAGCTTCACCAAGCCGGGCGGCTGCCGCGATCTCATCGAACAATGTCGAGCTTTAGGAGAAGCCCAAGACCCAGAGGAAATAGGGATCGATCAAGACATTAACGAGCTTTGCGCAGCAGCGATATTGTACTGCTACCAAAACGTGCTCGGCGCATACTCAGCTACCGGCCGCAGTGCTTTCGACATGTCTGTCTACTCTCCCAGCCCCTACCCACCGAGCTACACCACAGGTTTCGCCAATCGCGCCTGGGTCCAACAGGCTCTAGGAGCCCGTGTGAACTTCACCGAAAACTCCTACGTCTCGCAAGCCCTGCTCCAAGTATCAGGCGACCCCTCTCGCCGAGCCGGGCTTAAAGACATCTCATACCTACTCTCTCGCGGCATCCGCGTAGCCCTGATTTACGGCGACCGCGACTACCGCCGCCCTTTGATAGGCGGCGAGGCACTCAGCCTAGCGGCCAACTGGACCGGCACAGACGCTTACAGCCAAGCAGGCGACGAGGATATTCGCGTGAACAGCTCCTACGTCGGCGGCGTAGTCAAGCAGTACGGCCTGCTGTCTTTTTCACGTGTCTTCCAAGCTGGTCACGACGTCTCTTGGTACCAACCGGAGACTTCGTATAGGATTTTTGACCGCGCGGTTTTCGGGCGTGACATTACCACCGGTAGGATAGATTTGAACACTCGGCGGCGGGGTCCTGCAGGAGACCACTACTCTACAAAAGGGCCGCTGAGCGCGTACGGTTGGACGAATGAGATGCCGGGGTCGCCCGAGCCGCAGTGCTATTTGTATGATGTTGCGACTACGTCTACGGAGAATCAGGTGAGTCGTCGGTTTTCGTCGAACAAATGGGACGATGCTATGATGACTGACCGATTGATAGATTGTCGCGATTGCGAACGGCACCGCTGAGATTGAGAACTTCATTGTCGTCAAACCGCTGCCGGAGAGATGATTGTTGGATTTCCTAGAATTGTGTACCAGCCATGACGGCTGATAGTACGCATTGGTTCGCTCGTCTGTACGATGATCAGGTTGCCACGAGCCCGATTGTTGAGATACTTTTGAAGTCGGATACTGTACATGTTCGAATCGATCGCGGTAGCCTTGGACCATTTTGAGCAGGGGTATCGTGTTCGTTGCTGGTGATATTTCAATCCTCGAGTTCGCTATGTGAGTGAAATGCGCCATAGAACGATTCGTGAATAGATACCTTTAATAAGCAAAGGCAACTTGTTCCAAGTCACTGTACTCAAGTCGGGTAACATCCAGTCTGCGTTCGAGTGATCAATTCTTCAGCTAGTATTCTAGTCAAGGGTGAGGATAACACACCTGAATACGGCTCTATCTGTAAGATCCTTCGAACAAACGGAACAAGATTTGGGAGGCTAAATGTACATACATCTACCCACGCTTCTAGCTACAAGCGCAGACAGAACCTTTTCAGAGCGGAAAGGCCGTGGCTCTGCTCACTTCCTCTATGACAAATTACACATGAAACCCCTCTCCTCTGAAACTCTTCTCCTGTGATATCACATTGGCTCTCAAAAACTTCTCACAACATCCCTGGTCTCCTCTACGACAGCATCCTGGTCATGTCGCCGCGGATTCTGCTGTAGTCGAACAGACCCTCGATCTGGCCGACGGCGGAGATGGCAATGTCGCGGTCCCACAGCTTGCGCTTGGCAAAGTCCATGACGTCGTTGGCAGAGATGGCACCGACAACGCGCTCGACCTCTTCAGGCGAAAGGCGACGGCCGGTGGTGATGATCTGGCGTCCAATGTCCTCGGCAACGGCGGTGGTGCCGTCAAGAGACAGGAGGATGGAGGCCTTGAGCTGGGCCTTGGCACGCTCAACCTCGGCCTGGCTCACGTTGAAGCTGAGGCGCGACCACTCACGGAGGGTGAAGTGGACAAGGTCGTCCAGGCGGGTGACGGCGTCGGAGACGAGGTAGATACCCCAGAGACCAGTGTCTGAGTAGGAGGTGCTGAAGGACATGAAGGAGTTGGCGAGCTTGTTCTCGTGGATGAAAGTGCTGAGCTTGCTGCCGAGGTAGGGCGAGTTGCCCATGGCGCGGTCCCAGTTGCCAACAATGGCCTGGGTGACCAGGGCAGTGAAGTAGTCGTCGTCCTTCCAGCTGACACCCTCGACTGCGATGGCGATGTTGGCGGTAGGCATGGTGTCGTCACGGATCCTGACCTCGGAGCCGACGAAATCGGGCTTGGTCTCGAGACCGCGGGCGGCGGCGTTGGCCTGGCTGTTGGCGCTGGCGTGGGGGAGCTTGGAGAAGTGCTTCTCGGCCAAGTCGACGAGCTGCTCGTGGGGAACGCCACCGGAGCCAACAAGGACCATGCGGTCAGCGGTGTAGTTGGTCTTGATGTAGTTCTCGAGGTCGGAGCGCTGGATGCTGCGGATGTTCTCCTGGGGACCAAGGATGGTGCGGCCAAGAGCCTGGCCCTGGAAGGCAGTGGCGTGCAGGTGGTCGAAGACAACCTCCTCGAGCTGCTTGTCAACCTCCTCTTGCTCGCGCAGAATCACATCGCGCTCGCGCTCGATCGCTGAAGGCTCGAGCTTGCTGTTCTGAAGGATGTCGGAGAGGATGTCGACGGTTGCGGGCACGTCCGAGTTGAAGGCCTTTGCGTAGTAGACGGTGTTTTCGCGGCTGGTGTAGGCGTTGAGGTGGCCGCCCATGTTCTCGATCTCCAGCTCGAGCTGGGACTGGCTGCGCTTGGCAGTGCCCTTGAAGGCCAGGTGCTCGAGGAAGTGTGCGGTACCATTGGTCTTGTCGGTCTCGGCGCGCGAACCGGCGTCAATCCAGACACCGACGGTGCTGGTCTGGGCGTAGGGCGAGTGCTCAGTCGCAATCTGTTAGAGGAGCGGTCAGCGGACTGCACGGCGGCGGAGGGCCTAGCTATCAATGGCATGGACGACGTACGGTGAAGCCGTTGCTGAGGGTGGTGCTCTGGGTGGTGCTCTGGGTGACAGGAGTCGCCAGGCTGCGGGTCAGCGCCTGGTGAGGCTTGACGGCGCGGATGGCCTTCTGGGCGCGAAGGCCGTGGTTAAGGCTCATCGCGAGCCTGCGAGATGCCATGGCCATTGTGTGTGAGGGGGGAGGAGGAGGGTGGGTGGATGGGTGAGGTGTTGCTGTGCTGGTAAGTGAGGCTGGCGATTTCTCACGCCAGAGACGATCGAGCGAGGACGTCCGGCTTCGAGGTTCGAACGAGAGCGCCCCGTCCCGGCCCGAGAGTAGGGTTAGGTAATCGCCTATGTCTGATTCGATGCATCCATCTGCTCCTCGGTTCATCCGCTCTTCCCCGGTTAACTGCGAGTGAGCGTACCCAAACTACGACCAACATCACCACGACCACGTCCCTCCGCCCTCCCCTCCCGTACATCCCCATACACCCACCCCCATACTACACACGCCATGGCCGCTTCTCTCCGCCCAACCCTCATGCGCCAGGCATTCGCCGCGCCTGCGCAACGTAACCTCACTTCCGCCGTCCTGCCTGCTTTCCGCGTCCAGAGGAGCCAGCCCATCCTCAAGTCGATCCCGAGAGCGACCTTCCAGACCAGCGCTGCACGACACATTCTCCCACCTCTCCCTCAGGTCATCAGGGGCGGTGTCAATGACCCTGCGCCTACTCCCGCACCCCACCCTGCCCACGGCAGCTACCACTGGAGCTTCGAGAGGTGCGACAAGAGTTAATGAAAGAGTTGGGCGTAGAGGGGGATTGCATAACTAACAGAAAGCAGGGCTGTCTCGATCGCGCTCGTCCCTCTGACCGTCATCCCTTTCGCCGCTGGCGCCGCACTGCCACTGGTCGACGCTGGTCTCATTTCCATGCTCATCCTGCATACATACATGGGCTTCCAGTGAGATCAATTGATTTGTCAATCACGCTGTCGACTCTTTTTCTAACAACCAATACAGGTCCTGCATCACCGACTACTTCCCCTCGTGGCGCGTTGCCTTCATTCGCAAGGCTGCCGACTGGCTTAACTTCCTCGCCATCTTCGTTGTCGGCTGGGGCTGGTACGAGTTCGAGACTAACGATGTTGGTCTTACCGCCGCCATCAAGAAGGTCTGGCAGGCTTAGAACACATGTATGGGATAGGGATAGGGATTGTACAAATTGTTTGTTTTTTCGACTTCTTGTCACGGTTGCAGTGGGACCTGTGATGATAGAGAGGTAGTATTTCTGCAACATTTTCATTGAACTCTCGTACAACAAGCTCAAGCAAACTCCATCATTGCTCATTCTCATTTCGATCCATACTCGTTTCAGTCCATACTCATTCCAATCCATATTCATTTCAATCCGTACTCATTTCAATCCATACTCATTTCAATCCATACTCAATTCCGTCCAAACTGCAATCCTCTCATCGTCATTTCCAAGCACCATCTCGTCATTTCCAAGCACCATCACAGCACAATGAAACGCATCCCAACGACAAACTGCTGCTCCTGGAACTCCCCACCACGAGCCTTGGCCACCTGACGCTGCTGCTGCCCACCAGCGTACGAAACTGTGCTTCCCACGCAAAGGTCTGGAACCTGGAATTCCTTGAGAGCTTGATTGTGCTTCGGCTCCTTGGGCAACCATGCCTCACTGCTCCTCTTGGAGCCGTAACCAATGCGCTGCGCGTGTGGAGTCGTCGGCGCGCCAGACAAGGGGACCGAGGGTTGCTGCTGGTTGTCCTTGCTGTCGGAAGCAGCAGCGAGAGCTTCGCGTCTGATCTGAGACGGCCACTTCTTGACGGGGAGGTGGATGGGTGAGTTGCTCAAGGCGGAGGCTAGGGTTGCTCTCGGCGGAGTAGCTGGCGGGAAGGACCGTTGAGTCGGAGATGGCTGCATCATCGACGGCTGGATCGGAGGGGGCACCTGAGTCGGAGACGGCTGCATGATTGTCTGCTGAGCCGGAGCAAACCATTGAGCGGGAGAAGGCGGCGCCATCACTTGCTGAAGCGGCGCTGGAGGGAAGTAGGGGGTTTGCTGCGAAAAACTAGAGCCATAGTCTACAAACTGCGGCTGGGGTGGCGGAAGAGTGTAAGCGAGGCTGCACGGATCCACAGCATCGAGTGCGTCGAATCTGTCAATGGGTTGACCGAAGATGATCTCAGCATCGTCGTCGTCGCTCATTGGACGCAAGTCAACGGCGTCCGAACTGAATTGAGCGTTTTTGCTAGGCGTCGCTGGGTGGAGGCGATCGATTTCAAAGGCTTCCTTGATGATGTCAAAGGTCTTTTCGTCAAGCTCTTCTTCCAGTTCGGCCAAGACTTCATTCCTTTTCCTTGGCGACATCTTAGAAATGTCGCCCAGACGCTGCTTCAGGGTGCGTCGACCTTTGAAGTGGCCACGCGCGTTCTCGTAGTTTGACAGGAGCTTTTTGATGGGTGTCGCGTCAAGGATTGTGCGATAGGTCTTGGTGCTCTTGTGTTCCTGCTTGGAAGGCAGAGGAGTGGGTGACGGCGGCGGTGGCATTTGCTGCACCGGATACGTGGGCCACTGGATATTCAGGAAGGCAGATGGCTGGATTTTAGTGTCGAGGAAGTCGCGTGACTGGAAGTTTGACAGCCCTGGGTCTCCAAGAGGCGTATGAACGAAGTCATCGTGTATGTTGTATTCGTACGGATCTGGGTGTTGGCCAAAGTCATCATCAACAGGAGCGATGCCTGTGAAGTTGCCGTCAAAAAGACGGGTCGGCACAGTGATGTAGGATGTTTCGGCGCCATGTTTGCGTCCTTTGCCAGCGGTGATGATCACGTCAATGACTGCAAATTGTCCACCTTTTGCGCCGACGCTGTCCGGCAATTGCAGCCGCGCCAAAGCGATGAGGAACTGAGCAGATAGTGGACGTCCACCTTTCTGATGCGTGCCGCGCTGAGATGCCTCTCCTTCCAACTCCCGACTGATCTTGGCCCAGCGCTCAGTCGCCAGACCACCAGTGTTAGTTGACGCCGTACCCGGCATGTAGATCCAGGGCTTTTCGGCCTGGCGATGGAATCTTTTTCCGCTATAAAGATACTTGCCCATTGTCTTGCTTTGGCGCCGGTTCTCGAATGTGACGTTCACGAGTTGACCGTTCAAGAACACCTCAATCTTCAACTCCTTTCCTTGCATATCGTCACTGTTGATGAAATCTTCGCAATCCACTTTGAGGCTCAACGCGAGCGGTTCAGCAGCCGAGATGGTCTGGTGCTGGGACCGCTTCTGTTTTGAGGCCGGCGTTGTCAGGGTTGCTTGGTCGCGGTCGCTGCTGTGTCCATTATCGCCGGTCTTTTTCTTCTTGCGGCTTGCGCCCACTTGTACGAGCTCGACCATGCTTGTTGAGTCTGAATCGGCGAGCGACTGCGAAATGAAGCTGCTCGCGGTTACGGAAGAGGGTTCTACGTTAGTGAGGGAACCCAGGGAGCCACCCCCAGGTTCACCAACCTCGACTGCGAAAAGTGCCATGTCTCGCTCATCACCAAGAAATTTTAAAACACCTACCATGTAACTGTTTTGGCCAAAAGGCCGCTCCTCCAGTGTGCGACCATTGAGGAGTTGGAGTCTGATGCGTTCGGTCTCCTCGCGCTGATCGGCTCCCATGCGGAGTTGGATCTCATCGCAGAGCGTGCCTGAGAGCTCAGCGACGACGAGTGAGGCGCCAATGCCGGTCGATTTGTATGTCGGCATTGTGAGTGGCGATGTGGTGTGCGGTCTCGCGAACCTGTTGAAGATACACAAGATGTGTTGTGGACAAAACAAAGAGACGGCAATTGCAAAAAGAAAATGGGACTGACAATTCGGTGGTGTGCGTGAGCGAGTCTGTTGTGATGTTTGAAGTGTGCTCTCGAGCGACCGAATCGGGTTTAGAGTTTCTTAGCGCGCATTGCGGAGGATCACATGCATGTGCCTTATGAGAGGGAGATACATCTAAGCGCTATCAGAGGCATCGCAGTCTCTTCCACGCACCCAAATCACCCGGCTCTTTGAAGGTTCGGCTCCTAAAATCAGCCGTCTAAGCAGTGCAGCGGCGAGACCCTCCATGGCATGCCAGTCTCGAGCGTCCTGTATGTTTGCAGACTTTCGCAGGTCGTCAAACACCCTATGAGAACTGTGCTCAATGGTCGAGGTCAACGGTCGGTATCACTGATATCTGCTCTGTGACAGGTGTCGGAGAAACCAGGTGTGCTGCGTGTGTGCCGAAAATGAGAGCAGTTCCAATGCTCGCGAAGCCTGTCTCTGCTGATAGATTCCCAGGTTTACTGGCGGCAATGATTGCTGACCTGTTGGCAGTATGATCGATAGTATCCATCCAGGTTTAGCCTTCGGTGATAATGCCGATGTCGGGTGTCTCCAGGCTGTCTCCCAGCTCGACCATAGTGTGGTCGTACACCCTTGCGATTTGCATCTCCCACGACTCTTCTTCTTGACCCGGCGCATACGGGCCATCGCCCTCCAGGATCAACTCGCCTTCAAGATCATCGTCGACATCCATCTCCGACTGATTCTTGTCATCTTCTTCGCCAGACTCGTACGCATCATCCAGCTCTCCAGACTTCAAGCTTTCCAAAACACTTCTTCTCGTTCTTTCGATCAAGCTTCTGATTCGCACCTTCTCCGTTCCACTCACACCTCGTCTATTCTCGAAGCCAGGTAATCTCTCGCCACTTTCCACGTCTTTTCCCTGCAAGAGACTTGCAAACGCATGGTCCAACTTGGCCAGAACTCTGAACAGCTGCTTTGGATTCGCGGGCATGTCGGCGATGATAGTCGTCAGAAGAAGCGCCAGATTGATCAAGTAAGGGATTTGAAGGCCTGGCGTTCCGCTCACCCATACAACGCCCATAAGTTCTTCGAGGTCTTTACAAGCCTCGCGCATACTCTTGTAGCCTTTGACACTGTCCCATATTGCAGCAGCGTCTCGTTGTGCTTCATCACCGTTGATCGAAGGTGTCTCGCGCTTGGCGAAGCGTCTCTGAATCCGGAGAAGTCGTTCGTCCACATACCGTATGAACGCGCTCTCCTTACTACCTCCAGGCTTCAAGGGGGCAGAGCGAGGATGAGGCAATTCCGAGTTTGCATTAGTGATTGCAGAAGTCACCGACGGCGGAGGCGAGAGGATGAAGCCACCCGACTGGGCTGGTGGTGTAGACATTGTGGTGTTGGCAGATTAGACGCGACCATTCACTAGTGACGGTGTAAAATTTGGCAGCGACTCGATTGCTAGACACGCAAGATTATATTGAGAGTTTCGCGTTCGATGGAGTCATATTCTTCGAGATGACCTACTGTGGCAAGGGAGAGGTGAAGTCCGATGTCAGCACAGCCGGCTTGGCACAGTCAGATCTTCTACGCGCTCTGTTTGACACATGCAAGCTCTAGGTATGTACATTTTCGAGGAACGAACATACTTCAAGTGCTTTCACGAGATAATATTGCCGACTTTTCACACTGCACGTGATAGTGTCTGGACACATAAGACACCGAGTCTACTATGCATCAAGGACAGGAGGTTGGGGCAGTGGCGATTCTTTCCCCCGCCCTTCCTTGTTCCCCATCAACGACCCCAAGATGAAACTCCATCGGTACATGTAGTATACAGAACGGAGTTTGCATCTAGTAAGATACGAAAAGCATTAGTCAATGCATGCCAAGATGACCGGTTGTCATATCGATCCGTTGAACCTGCTCACATGCCCAGCAGGACGCGCTTTCGACTTTGGCTAGTGTACCTAGTCTCCGCGGTGCAGCGGCATCACTCGATCGACGAACAGTTCATATGCAAACGAACCGAAGGAAGCACTCATTCTTCGCGTAGGATCTGCTTCGCTTCAAGCACGGCTCTTGTCGGATACATCCCTCTTTGTAAAGGAAGAAATCTCGCCATACAACCAGGCTGACACCACAATGGCTCTTCTGCCGATCGACAACTGGTGAGTGATACCATGAATGAATTGCTCCCTACCAACATCGTCACCCAAGACACGAATACTCACACCAGCAACACAGCACATCAAACGCGCCGTACGGCGTAAACACGCCTGCCTGTACACCCAGTATCTCGTCCAATTACACCACGTACCCGAGTTTTTGGACATGCTCGCGAGACCAAGACGTTGCCGACCAGCAGTTCTGTTACGTCGTCAGCAACGGTCGTGCCAGCAACTCTTCGTCTTCCTCAGATGATGACGGCCAGCCCTTACTGGGAGCGTTAAGGCACTGTTGTGAGGGAGGTGTAGGTGAGTTCAGGTCCGATTGTCTTAGAGCCCTTGGGCCCGAGATCCTTGAAAGAATACTCTGCACGCGAGGGAGTGCGCTTTTAAGGTGAAGTTAATCCGCTTACCACGAACTGTTTTGCCAGGCGGCCAAGGAACACCTTGCATTCAGTGGTGCCCGTTTTCGCAGGACCTGAATTCATTCAACGACTGTCTTACCTCTCGCGGGGTTGGACCAAGTCGTGGTGATGTAGGTCTCGTTCGGGACACTTATTGCGTGCCATCGCTCGCGGATCAACAGGATAATGGCGCAAATGTCACTGCTGCCAATGAGATATCCCCAGAGTCGTCCTCTGGCCCGACAAGCGCCGCCGATTCGTCGTTGGAGCGGGTGGGAGGTAACAGCGTTGTGAAGTCGGTGTTGGTACTGGGATTGCTGGCTGTGGGGACATGCTGGTACTGATACTGATTATACGCTCGATAAACGACTCCAAGCTTTGCCGCGCGAGAAGCCGAATTCTCGCCAATCTTATGTCACCCTTGCTGTGCACACGAGACGGTCCTGCCAACACAGCACGTGGTATCATGTATTCTCTATTGTCGGGACTCGATTCTGCGAGCACAGCGACCGCACGGAGGCTAACATCCGCCCATATCCTATATCGAAAGCATGTGCGCCGAGTACCATGGTATCAGAGGAACTTTGTTCCTGTAGCTCGATGGTCCCTTCTTACGAATCACCTATGAGGTTGTGGTCTCCTACCTATCGGCGCGTCATTTTACAATGGTAGCTTCTTCTGCGAGGCAATCAAAGGCTGAACGACAGGCCTCCGCACTGCTTGACACTTTCCATGGTCAAGGACATATAATACTGTCAATGTCAGTGTCCATCATCAAAATGCGTCTAACGGTCGACCGTGTCATTGATTCAAATCTTACCAACTGATTGTTACCCACAAAACCCGCTATCTAGCGACGCTTCCTTCGTTCCATTCGTGGTGGAGCAAGCATCTTCAAAAAACTTTTCATCTTATGCAGTATGCGGATATGTCGGACTACTAGTGCATTCCACGACCATTATCATTGCGTATAAGCTTTGTGTCCATAGCTCCAAGACAGCTGACTTCAACGAGCATCGACCAGTATTGTTCTCTTCCGTAGAAGCAGGTTTTCGACGTATAAGTCTGGCAACATTCGCCTCGCACGTGAAACATGCAAGTTTGACCGTCTTACATTCTGGCTCCATCGCAAGCACATTACAACCAGTAAGGCTTCACGCAACTAGTCAAGCAATATGTCCTGATCTAATCCTGATGCTAGCAAGCAAGCTTGATCATGTACATCTCTGCCGCCATCACAGCCATCCTGGCCTGCTCCACCGTTGCAGCGCGACCACTGCCAAACTCGCCGACGACCTCGCCGGAACATGACGACTTCGCTTTGCAGCTTCTGAACTCGCGTAAGCGTGTGCTTGAAGCCCCAATTCTGGAGAAGTTCGTTTTCTTGAAGAACAACGAAGACGCCCATGTCCTAGAGAAGTTCAATTTCTTGAAGCATAACGAAGGCCATGGCCCTCACGAAAAGCGTGGTTGGTTTGACTTACTCGCCATTCCTGATCTCGCTTTCCGAATCAAGCAGTGGAAAAAGGACGGAGTTCCGTGATTCGTTCTCGAAAGGAAAGAAGGTCCGCGGGGCATCTTGCCGTTCCCGTTTGAGGGATATTCAAAACTGCGGCCGAAGTGGACTGATTAGTGGGATGCATCCAATGAGTCGGAGGTCATTTTGACAACAACTAGGTGGCGTGATCAGGTAGCGCTATGAGCGGTCGAGTAAACTATATAAGATAGTCCAGTCCAATTTCGTTCTCGGGGTACGGAGTGAAGGCTAGGCTGTATATTTCGAGAATCATGCCTAGTACGTTGTTGAGGTGTGCCTGAAGATACTCATCCCGATAGGTCCATTCGATAGACCGCTTGAGTTAGAGTAGCCATCTCCGAAGGTCAAAGTCTCCATCCCTGATGCGCCTGTGTTGGTGTAGCTTCTATGATGTCCAACTGCAAGCTCGGGACCATGTTGATGTGATTGAATCGATGCGAACAGTCTCACCGGGCTCGCCAGATGTTGCGGTGATGGACTTGAAAACTGTGTGACTGTGGTCTAAATCAGGATAGCGTTCAGCGGTTGTGTAGTGTGTGTATATGGTCAGTTGATTACGCTCACTACCACCTTACCAAGTGCTTCCCTTTTTGACTCGGTGAAGGTAGGAATGATGATTGGCCTTACAGCAAGTGTGATCACTTCCAGGCTTGTCGTAATTAATCGTGCGGCTTATTGATGCAGCCTATGAGTCTGGACAAGCCCAAAACATTCGTTCAACACTTGCTTAAATGTTATTTACAACATACAAATGAAACCCACCAAGCACGCATTCGGACGCATTTTGTCTAGTCCAGTGCAAACTACTCATCCCCAGCCTTGCGAGCCCTCAAAGCTCTGGGACCACCGAGCTCGGCCTCGAGGCCATCAGGGAATTCCCGAGGAGCGGAAGGCCTGTCAGGGTAGTAGGTGGAAACAACCGTCAACATGCCGCAGAAAGCGGTAACGAAAGTGCCCTGATTTTGGTCAGTATTTGTCCACGCTTTGCTCGCATTTTGACATGTATACTCACAATGAGCACGAGGCCCCAGCCGGGGGTGAAGTGGGTGTACGACTCGGTGGTGAAGATGCCGAGAATGTCGTTGTCCTACCGGTTTAATCAGCCATTGCCCCTTCACGATACCTTCTCAGCACTATCCTCACCTCGTGAACGGGCTCGCCGTAGTTCCTCCTCTCTTGAGGGTCCCACCACTCCCCGCGAGGGTCTCTGAACTGCCTCTTCAATGGCAGGGCCGAGGTCTTGGACGGGTCTGGGTAGTTGCCGTTCATGTTCGGGTCGCTGAGGTCTTCGCTGGCCTGCTCGGCCTGCTCAACGGGCTTGTCGGGTGTGGCCTCGCGAATGGTGGCCGTGGCATAGGTGCGAGGAAGGGCGGAAGTGATGCGGGAAACGGGCATCTGGCGCGCAAAGGGTGCGCGTTGCGCAAGGCGCAGTGCTCTGAAAGCGGTGGCCATGGTGTGTTGTATGTGTGTGGTACCTGGAGTGGTGAGGTGAGTCGAAAGTGGCTGTTCTCACTGTCACTACCTAGGTACCTTCGTTGGTCGTCAAGCTGTAATGCGACCAGACGCGCGACCACCAGAGCTCGGCTCAACCCGCAGGGTTAGGGTTAGAAAGTCTATGGACTCAGAGAACCATTCTCAAGTATACTGCAAAGCCACGCGACGACGCCTCAGATCAACATTCCACCTCGCCATAACTCGACCAGCACGACCCGCATCGCAAATCCCGCATCACCACGATAACCGGCGCTCTGCAAAGTACTCCTGGACCTTTCTGCCCGGAATTCTACAACTGGCTCGATGACGATTGGAGGGGCTAGGCCACGTTGATGACCGCGACAGGACCTCCAGGCTTGGAGGACAAATCGCCGGTGGAATCGAAACACGGCGTTATCGACGCGTCGCCATCGAAGTACGAGAATACAGTTGCTGGAGCATCCCAGGAGAATGGTGATTTACGGACGGAACACGCGACCGGGCCGGGAGGCATCAAGGAGGAACTTTTGAACGGAGGTACTGCGAACTCGATGGCGGAAGACGAAGTGCTGGAGAATGCCGAGACGTCGACCACGCTGCGGCCGGCGCCCCAGCCTAGCACGAAACGACGAGAATCGGTAGCCGCGGAGGCAGGTGCACCTGAGATGAAGGTCAAGTCAGAGAAGAAGCGCAAGCGTGGTGCCTCTCCGCCATGGCAATTTCCCACTGCGCAAACATCAACTCTCAAGACGGCGGACGGACGGCGAGTTTCGGCACGATTTGGGACCGGATCGAACACACCCGCAGTAAGCGAAACAGAGAGCCGTGGTCGAAGCGATAGTAGAGCGAATTCGCAGTCTAGACCACCGAGTCCACCTTGGAAGAAGTTTGCCGCGCAAGGCCCGACGACGCTTCAAGTGGACGGAAAAAGGAAAAGTGGACGCGTGAATAAAGAGACGAACGATACACCGCAGCCGAAGCGTGTGAGTCCGAGGAGCAAGAAAGTTGTGGATAAACTGGCAAGCGGCGATCAAAATGGCACTAGTGCTTCCAAAAGGACGGCGATCAAGTCGAACGTGGATACACCTACCAGGAAGAAGCCCACCAGGGAATCAATGCGATCTTCGCGCGGAACAGGTGATCAAGCTCGGATTGAGGACCTAAAGGCACGAATTGCTGAGCTGGAACCTAATCGGTCCTTCGAATCTCCTCTTGACACCTCTACTGTCAAGGTTGAACACAAGAGGAAGCGTAGCTCTGGCGAAATCACCGAATCGCGTCGTCCATCTTCACCAACATCCCAGCGCAGGTCACGAAAACGAAGCGATGCCACGCCATCTCCAGAGGCCATCCGTCCTGGCGCGACTGGCCTGAAGCTCAAACTTCGCCGTCAAACCACCTTCACTCCTGTTGAACCACCACATCCCAACGCTGTGCCTCCTTCGCCCCCAAAGCCACCTCGACGCAACCTGTACCAAGTCATTGAGGATTTCGAACTCAAAGAACAACAGCAACCCTACTCAGAAAATGAACGTGGTCCACCTTCCAGACAAGAATTTGCCATTCGTCATAAAAAAGCCGCCGAGCAGGAGGCCGTCATGCGCCAGAAGATCCTCGAAGCTGCACAACCCGGCAAACCGCTGAGCGCCGACGTTTGCAGTATTTACCGAGAAGACCACATGCAGAGGGAGCCGCCTCAGCAATACGGACACCAAGACCATCTCGCCTCCCATGTGTTGTACTTCCGCCACTTGCAACTGAGGGAGAAACAGAACCACCGTCAAGTTGCCAAGAAAATCGCATATGAAGCCCTGGACTACTGGAAGTCGAAGCGTGGTCCCACAGAAGAGGATCTCAAGGCCGAGGCGGACAAAACCTTCAAACTCATTGCAAAGCAAGTTGCCTTCGACATGCGTGCGAAATGGGAGATGGTACAAAGATATGTCGACGACCGTCGACGGGCGCAGTGGGAGGCTGAGCAAGAAGTCAAGCGTCAAGAGCGGCTGAATAAGCAGCTCGAATGGAGTCAGAATATGGTGGCAAGGCAAAGAGGCGAGGCTGAGAGCGATCTTGACATCTCCGACGAGGAAGATAGCCTCGGCGATGTCTCTAGCAGTGATGAGGACAGCGATGGCGAGGCAGAGGACTGTGAAGAGAACATGTCTGACTCAGCAAGCGAGGCAGTCTCTGTCAGAGATGAAGAAGAGGAGGAAGGCGACATGGACGAAGAAGCACTAGCTGCCTACCTGGCCCAGCGAGATGCAGATCCGCCGGGCCCTGTGTCAGGACTCGGCGAAGAGAGTGCAAGTGATTCGGAATCGCAGCGGGATGCAACAGAAACGCCAGCGCCCATACTTGACAATCAGGCCGCTGGTGATGAAGACAAGCCTGCCGCAGTAGATGCGGACCCAGAATCTACAGTATTGCCTGGTACAATATCGCCCAGCGAGCCTGATACTGCGCAGATGGACACCGACGAGCCAACAGCAAGTAACGACGCAACCCAGCGACAAGGGCTGGCTAGCAACGAACGCAATACAGCATCCACGCAAGAAGAGTCAAACGCCGACGACGGACTCTCGTCCGACGAGTCGACTAACATGGACTCCGAAGACTACGATTCGGATGAGGACATGAACGATACTGAAGACGACGGTAACGATGGGACCGACGATGATGAGGATCAATCGATATCAAGCGAGGATCCTGGTCACTCTAACAGCTTGTGGGCTTTGTTCTCTGCCAAAGAAAAGAAAGCACTAGGCCTGCCCACCCCAGTCACCAGTGCTGAGGAGAATATCGAGGATCGTGAGGATCGTGAAGACGATCAGCCCTACACGCAGGAAGATGTGCAACAGCCACAGGATTTAAGGATCGAGGGTGACACCCATGCACAGTCTCCCACTGCCCCCCGGATCGTCGAAGTGGAAGATGTCGAGATGAGTGAAGCTACTGCAGACCAAGTCATGCCTGATACAGAGCCAACGCATACTCTGACCGAGACATCAAGACCAGAAACACCAGCATCCCAAATGCGGGCCGACACCTTGACCAAACCGGTCGTAACGCAGCCGTCTTTGCTTCGTGGCGATCTTCGATCCTATCAACAAGCAGGCCTCGAGTGGTTGGCGTCTCTTTATCGCAACAGGACCAACGGGATATTGGCGGACGAAATGGGTCTCGGCAAGACAATACAGACCATTTCGCTTCTCGCCTATCTAGCCGAGCAGCATGGCGTCTGGGATACGCACTTAGTCATCGTACCGACGTCGGTCATCCTGAATTGGGTGACCGAGTTCCAGAAGTTCCTCCCTGGCTTCCGTGTGCTGGGATACTACGGCACCACCGAGGAGCGGGCTCTGAAGCGAAAAGGTTGGGTCAACGACCCACACCATGATCAAAGAGAAAAACGCGGCTACAACGTAGTAGTCACGTCCTATAACATTGCGCTGAGGGATATCAATGCCCTCCGCAACGTCAAGTGGCATTACATGATCTTGGACGAGGCACACAACATCCGCAACTTCAACAGTCAGCGGTTTCAAGTTCTCATACGCCTGCGGACCAAAGCCCGCTTGCTGCTGACTGGTACGCCTCTGCAGAATTCGTTGACCGAATTATGGTCTCTTCTCACATTCCTCGCGGCTGGAGATGAAGATGATGCTGCACATCATGGCACGCTAGAAGAGTTTCTCACGAATTGGAAAGAGCCTGTGAAGGAAATCTTCGATCGCGGTGTACAGACACTGTCCGACGAAGCTTCGCGTGTTGTCAGCCAGCTTCACATGTCGCTCCGACCGTTCATGCTCCGCCGTCTAAAGTCTGAGGTCGAAAAAGATTTACCGAAAAAGACAGAGCACACCGTCGTCTGCAAGCTCTCTAAGAGGCAGCGTGAGCTTTACCAAGATTATATGGGTCTTGCCGACACGAAAGCGAAACTCAAGCAAGGCAACGCTGTATCAGCAGGCAGAGTCTTATTAGCCCTGAGACGTGTGTGTAACCATCCGGATTTGTTTGACCCAAGACCTATTCAGACCAGCTTTGCTATGGAACAGAGTCCCTTGGAGCCTTTTGCTGTCAAGGAGAATCTGGTGAGAAAGCTCCTTGGCGCGCAAAATGAAACGCCACGAAATTTGCTTGTCATCAGCAATGAGTCAACGGGCAAGTATGTTTCGCGTCGATCAAAGCAACTGTCCGGCGTGCACCATCTCAACCGACAAATCGTAGAGCTGGAGCGGGCCCTCGGTCCGGCGAAACATGACTTGTCTACAGTCTCTGGATGTCAAGCCTACCAACGATTCCGCCAACGCCAGGGCAGATTGGCCCAGATACGTGAGGCCATCTCGTTCACCGAGGCCACCCAGTCGAAGACGCCTGTCTACGGGTCCGACTTGCGGGAAGTTCTCACCGTCAAAGGGACAAGAGCTTCTTTGGGCTGTGCCGTCCTCGGCAGATTATCCGTGCTCACTCCGAACGCCGACACGAGGGTCGGCCCTGCAGAATTCATGCTTGCAGAGGGAATATTCGATCGCCTCCAGTCTGGTAGCACGCTCATTCAACGAAGCTTGCCCACTCTCGAGCACTACGGTGAGAGATTCCAGGGTCTCCTGACACGTTTCTCCTTCTGTACTCCCGAAGTCACAGCTCCTGTTCTCAAGCTTGTGATGCCACCGAGACTGCAAAGCCTCATTCGGGCAAACACGACTTATCCATTTGCTGCCGACTATGCTCACGAGGCGCGCGTGCGGAACAGTATCGTTTTCCCAGATTCGCGGCTGCTTGTTTACGACAGTGGCAAGCTCCAACGTTTGACCGTTCTGCTGCGAGAACTTCAAGCAAAGGGCTCTCGATGCCTCATATTCACGCAGATGACTTACGCATTGGACATTCTCGAACGATTCCTGAACCTGCTTGGGCTCACATATCTGCGACTGGACGGCAGCACCAGTCCTGAACGCCGTCAATTCGTCACTACCGAGTTCAATCATCCCGAGTCAAAGTACCAGTGCATGATCCTTTCGTCCCGCGCCGGTGGTGTAGGTCTCAACTTGACAGGCGCCAGCTCCGTGATTTTCTTCGACCTTGACTGGAATCCGCAAATGGACAAGCAGTGTATGGATCGTGCCCACCGCATCGGACAAGTGCGCGATGTTGAGGTGTTCAAAATGGTCAGCGAAAAGACAGTCGAGGAGAACATACTGAGACGCGCGAACCAGAAGTCTCTACTGGACCAGGCTGTCATTCAAGACGGATGCTTTACCACGGATTACAACACAGCGCCAAAGCCTGATACGCAAAGCGAGGAACCTGACGACGTTTCCGCGGCTATCGATCGATTCCTGTCTGGTGGCGACAAGGTCGTGGCTAAGACGATCGAGTCCGTCGAAGACAAAGAGGATGTTCAGGCAGCACAGCAAGCGCAAAAAGAAGAACAACAGGACGCCGAAGAGTTCGCAGACAATACGAGTAAAAACCCATCTGTCCCGCCAACACCTGGTGCAACAGGCCCCAACGAAGAGGACGACAATCAAGACGCCGTCAACCGCGAGGGACATGTCGATAACTACATGATCAAGCTCGTCGAGGCTTCTTTGAAGAATGTACCTTTCGTGCCCCCCAAGCCAGAGAGGAGGCTCGACAAGCATGGGCGTGATCCGAGTCATAGACCTAAAAAGAGGAGATAGAAGGGAAATATGTATGATGAGTGTGAGAGTACCATTGATTGTATGATTATGTACAAAAGAAGTATGCCAGTAATGAGAACAGGAACATCATTCGTGTTCTACTTTAATACGCCGCTATTGCACAGTGCTGTGGCCTTTCACGAATATCGGGAGCTGGTGGTGAGTCTCTAACGGCCCTTCTTTTATGCGTACCGAGGTAAAGTCGATCCGACTCCATTGCGCAGTCTACGAGGCGAATAACATCACGAACAGTGAACGGAACATCTTCCTCTGGCATATTAACACAACGGTCTAGTTGGCTCTCTCCATTTCGATAACAATGGTGCTCTGGAAATCTCCCCACCTAGATGTCGAAAGTCAGTGCAAACACAGTGATTACAGCAGTCTATCGAAGAAATCGTTAACATCTCAATCAGTACCCACCGATCTCACAACCTGGCAATGGGCCTTCGAACACCCCATCCACTCCCCTATGGCTTCTCTATCTCCCGGAGCCTACATCGACGCCTTGAACCCATCTACCCGCCTCTCCTTCCCGGAAGTGAAAGAACTCGCCACAAGCCTCAGCAACACCCTCGTCAAAAGCTATGGTCTCCGACCCTGCGAGACGGTCTCCCTATTTGCCACCAACTCCATCTACTACCCCGTCGCAATGTGGGCTGCTCTGCGAGTCGGCGGGCGGATCAACGGTGCTAGCCCGGCGTATGGAGTTGACGAAATGGTGCATGCGATGCGGACTGCGGGGAGCAAGATCGTTTTCACTTTGCCGGCTTGTTTGGAGGTTGTGGTGCAGGCGGCGGGAATCCTAGGGATTGGGAAGGAGAGGGTTGTCTTGCTTGAGGGGGAGGTTGACGGAGTGAGGAGCTTGGGGGAGTTGGTCGAGAAGGGAAGAATGCTGGGGGAAGTTCCGGTGGCGGCGATTCCGGAGGGGAAGAGCAACAGAGATGTTTGCGGGTAGGCTGGTTGACTTAATGATCTCGTTTGGGCATATACTGACTAGGTCGCAGTTCGTCGGACAAACAACCCAACGATACGAATTCAATGCTAACAGCACCCAACTTCTAGGCTATCTCAACTTCTCCTCAGGAACCACAGGCCTGCCCAAAGCAGTAATGCTCAGCCACTACAACATCATCGCCCAATGCCACCAGCTACGCCAACTCCAAGTCGTTTCTCCCGGCGACCGCTACAGGATCCTAGCCGTTATGCCACTATTCCACATCACCGGCCTCGTACGCTTCTGCACCTATCCCCTACTAATGAACGGCGAGTGCTTCATGATGACCAAATTTGACCTCGAAGCCATGATGCAAGCAGTGATCAAACACAAGATCGAAGAGCTCATCCTCGTTCCTCCCATCCTGATAAGACTAGTCAAAGACCCATTGGCATTGAAATATCTACCTGGCCTCCAACGAATAGTGAAAAGATGGAGTTCCGGCAGCGCCCCAATCAGCCCCGAGATCATAACCCTACTGCAAAAGAACTTCCCAGCAACAGGTTTCCGACAGGGTTACGGCGCTACCGAGTCCACAGCTTGTATCTCAGCGCACCCGCCCTCGCACTACGACTACAAATATGCCACAACAGCGGGCAAACTCGTTGCAAACACGGTTCTCAAAGTCATCCCTCTCGATGGTTCACAGCGAGAACTAGGCGCCAACGAAGTCGGCGAGCTATGTGCGAGAGGCCCGCAGATAGCAATGGGCTACCTGGACAATGCGAAATCTACAGCCGAGACGTTCAAGGACGGCTTTTTTCACACCGGAGACGTCGGGTACGTTGACGATGACGGACTGCTTCATATTGAGGATCGGATTAAGGAGATGATCAAAGTCAAGGGCCAGCAGGTCGCTCCGGCCGAATTGGAAGATCTGCTTTTGGGGAACGGAAATGTGGAGGACGTGGCGGTGTTGGGCGTTCCTGATGAGTATAGTGGGGAGAGACCAAAGGCCGTTGTTGTGCTCAAGAGTGGAGTTTCTCCTAGTGAGGATTTGGCGAGGGAGCTGATGGCTTTCGTCAAGGCGAAGAAGGTGAGGTATAAGTGGTTGGTTGAGCTTGAGTTCCAAGATGGCATTCCGAAGAGTCCGACTGGGAAGCTTTTGAGGCGGGTGCTAAAGACCAGGGAAATGGAGTCAGGGAGGGTGAAGGGTGTCCATTTCACGGAAGCTGGAAGAGCGAAGCTGTGAGAGACGTTTGCCTCCTGCCTCGATCTCTCAACCGCGCTACCTGTTCTGGTGTCAACTCGTAATCCGGCTTCAAGTTTGGTCATGAAGCCATCTGCCCCGTCAACTCGGTTGTGCTCTCGCGTTTCTCGGGCGTGGCGTCAAGTGCAATGGAGCCCTGATCTGACTTGAAGAGGACAAGGAGTCTGAGGGGGACTGATGCACGTGGAAAAGTTTCTTGTGAAAGGCTATAGAACTGTAGAATAATGATGGCAGAATCACCCAATTCCACCCAACCTTCCGCACTTAAAACAAATGGTTTACTCTCAACATTACTCGTCTCGTGATATTTACAAGCGAAGGTAGAAGCAACTTTAAGCAAGTACTCCACTAGCGAGACGCCAGGTCTATGTCGGAAGAGCTTTGCAAAGCTTCACGTCAGCAATGTCGAACGTGGCGGACCGAAAGGAGGCCTTCATGAACCAGACGGTCATACGCATAGCATGCTTCAGCATTGCGCGACGCAGTAGAGTCAAACTGCTTCTCTCGATGAACGCGAAAGAGACTTTGAAAGCATTGTCGTGTCCAGGAATTTGTAGCAGCATGCTTATGGATGGCTTCGGCGATAAATGACCAGGTTCGGTCAGACGACGATCGATCGTAGCACAGAGTCACAACGAGCCCGTAATATGCAAACGCGCCAGATTGGTCACAGTACTGGCAATCGAAAGACAATCACCGGAAAGCCACACCAAGTAGTAGGTCACGCACACGCAGCGTGAGTTAGACAGCGGCGAGAATCAGCAGTGCAAAGAAGCGTGTGGCAACGCAACGTAATCCGAGTAAGATGGTCGAATCAAAAGCCTGGGCACGAAAGACACGGTATTAATCGCGTTCACGTCTCACGGCGAGAAGGTGTTGCACGTCAACAGACATCGTCGTCCTACTGCTGACCAGGGGCACCAGCACCTGGCTGTTGGCCCTGCATCATCTGCTGCATGTACCACTGCGCGTAGAACTGTTGATACGCCGCAGCCGCAGCCGGATCGGCCGCAGCGCCCGAAGCCGGTGTGCCTTGCTGCGGTAGAGCGGGCATCTGGAACGGCATGGCCGCAGGTACCTGCTGCTGAGGCTGGTACTGGCCGTATCCCGACGAGGCGGGTTGTTGCTGCTGTTGTGAGTATCCGTCGTAGGACGATCCTTGGTCGTAGCCACCGCCTCCTCTGCTGGCGCCGCCGCCGCCGGCACGGCCACCTCGGCCACCGGACTGGCCATCACGCTCCTGGACAGTCTCGACCTTCTCCCAGATTGCTCTCTCGGCGTCTTCCATTTGACGTGGCGATCCCTCGAGATCAATGTCGCGGTTGATGTCCTGCCCAGATGGCTGGTGGACGTTGATCTTGCAGCCACTAGTACGTTGAAGATCCTTGATGGTTTCGCCGCCTTTACCAATGATCATACCGACAGCTTGAGAGGGAACTTGAATGGTCTTGGAAGATCCACCTTGGGCGGCACGGCCGCCGTCATAGGGTCTCTCACGCGCAGAGTTCATAGCATTAGATCCGGTGCCTTGCTGTTGTTGGCCTCTGCTATCACTCTCGACGATTTCAAGAATCAGATCTTTGGCGACGCCCACAGCTTGCACGCTACCGATAAGGTTGATCGGACGCAGACCGTTGATGCTCTTGGTCTCGCCGAGGATGTTAACGTGGCAACCACTGCGCTCTTGAAGATCTTTGATGGTCTCGCCACCGCGACCAATGATAAGGCCCACGGTCTTATCCGGAACCATGACTTGGGTACTATCCTCGCCATCACGGAGAGCAGGCAGGTTCACCTTTGCACGGCCAGGCATGCCGGCGGTGTAGGCACCCTTATCTTGCATGACATTGGCACCACCGTTTTCTTCAATGATGGCAAAGATGGCGGTCTTGGCAGTGTCTCTACTCCTGGGAGGCCCGGTGATAGTGCACTGACGCTCCGTGGCATGAGGGTCTTTTGTCTGCAGGAACTGCACACGAGCGCCCGACTCAGACTCGACCTTGCGAAGGTTCTCGCCCGCGCGACCAATGATCAAACCAACAAGAGAAGATTTCACACGGATAGTCTCGGAATCAGCATCACCCTGGCCACGGTTCGGAGGGTCTCTAGAGTTGCGGTAACCGCGATCTGGAGAGTTGGAGCGGCGGTAGCTACCGCGTCTCGGGTCTTCACGACGCTCATCACGGTAGGGGTTGCTATACGTGTCACGCCTCGGTGGGGAGCGCGACCTCGATCGCGAAGGTTGGTAGCCGCGACCAGCGAGTCTAGGATCATCACGTGGCGTGCTAGCTCTTGGGTCGTAGGAAGACACACCCCTGTTGGCGGCGATGTTCTTTGCCTTTGCGATAGCCTCGGCGATACTCACTGCGCCGCTCGGCGGAGGCTGGTTTCCGCGAAGGTCGAGGCTGCCGCTGCTAGTGGGCTGTGGAAGGTATGCACCAGGCGGGGGTGCGCTCGGGGCTTGCGCTGGGATTGCGCCTGGATAGGCGGCGGGTGGGGGTTGGCTCGGCGGCGCCTGTTGCGGAGTCGGAGTAGCAGCCTGGTTTTGCTGAGCTAGAGTGACATGTTAGTCGCGTGGACTCGAGGACAAGGTAGGCGATGCGCGCAAGTGCTTACCCAGGGCTGCGAGAATGGAGGAAATGTCTGGCTGAGCCATGTTGGACAGGAAGTGTCGCGGGGTGTTCCAGTGAAATGAATCGTTTGCGCGTAGCCAGTGCGGATGTCGGTATGGTAAAATCGAGAGTGCGCGCGCGGGTGTTGGTGAACAAAGAGGAGGAGGAGGAGGAGGAGATTGGTGGATCGTCGCAAAGGGAACAAGGGAAGGCGCGCGCCTTTTCTGCAGATGCCAACGACGACCGTGCACGAGACCCGATTAGCTTTCATCTCACGTGGCAATCAACACTTCAATTACACTTCATTCATACACATGTCAGCTTCACTCTCTTGCCATTATTAAAGTGCCATCTCGTGCACTGAATTTCTGACCATTTATTCCGCCAAAGAAGTGCTTTGACTTCAGAGCAGACACAAGAAAACACACTTCATCGAGTCACTTCCTTGACTTCAACTCGCGTACATCAAGTAAACGAAAGGCGAAACATAGCAAGTCAAACAGTAAAAAGACTCCAAAACTATGCCACCAACAAACCTGCTCCTTGGTCTTTCCGGTCCCTCTTCCAGCGGCAAGACCACAATTGCCCGGCTCCTTCGCGATATTCTGCCCAAAAACGTCTTCATCCTGCACGAAGACGACTTCTACAAAACCGACGCCGAAATTCCCCTAAACACCACTCACAACTTAGCAGACTGGGACTGCCTGGAATCGATAAACCTGCCCGCCCTCAGCGCCGCTCTCACTCACATCAAAGCCCATGGCTCGCCACCACCAGACCTTCAGAGCAAAGAAGACCTAAATTCGGTCGGCGAAGTGGGCGTCAATCCCGGAGTCCTGGAAGGTCTCAAACGACAGGCAGAGGGGTTAAAGTTGCAAGGAGATGTGAGAGTGGCGATTGTAGATGGGTTTTTGCTTTACTCAAAGGAGATGCAGGAAGTCAGGGATGCTTTCGATGTCAAGTTGTTCTTGAGGACGGATTATGAGACTGCGAAGAAGAGGCGCGAGGCGAGAAGTGGGTATGTTACGCTGGAAGGCTTTTGGGCCGATCCGCCGGGGTATGTTGACAAGATCGTTTGGCCAAATTATGTCAAGGATCACAAATATCTGTTCCGGGATGGGGATGTGGAAGGCGAGGTTGATGACCAGGTTGTTGGAAGTTTGGGGATAGACGTTATGCCAGCATATACGCAGGGTGATTTAACTGCTAGCTTGGAGTGGGCTTACGGGAAGCTAGAAGGGGCACTGCTAGAGCTCAGCAAGTAATGCATACGCACGACACGGTCAGGCCTCCCGTTCTACGAAGCGACCAACATCGCAGCATCAGCAACCGCGACCCTCGCGACCTTCTTCACTACGCCCTTCCAATCCGCCTCTCGGAAAGGCTTGCCAATTTCAAGGCCCTCCCGAACCTCAATCGACAGAGTCTCGTAACCCTTGCGAATGATGATTGCTACTTCGGCCGGGCTAAGGTTCGTGCTCTTTCCCTTGTGATGCTCAACAATCATGTCGCGATAATGCGACGAAACGCCAATCAAAGTGTTGATCGAGGTGTGATCGTCCGGTTTCGCCAAGTTGTAAGCCGAGCGCAAAATAGTCAGAGCTTCTCCAGATTCCACGAGCTTGTAGAATAAGTCGTCATAAGACGCCGAGTCGGGAAGGAAGGATTCGCCTGTGTTTAGGGCTAGGGTGAGTAGATCCACCAGTTTCTGCACTACTTCCTGGACGCCATGCAGTTTGTTGAGTTCGTCCGCGTAGGTGGTAAGGAAACGGACGAATGAAAGCAGAGAGCGCCAGAGCTCGCTCCAGTGGTACTGCAGCTTCGTCCTGGTCTTCGCTAGGTGGCTGAGGATGCGCGAGAGGACGACGATGCTTTGCCTGTAAAAGACCGTGTCGAGTCGTTTGCGCAGATTGTGATTGACGCCGTCGACGAAGATATCGATCATTGTGGCAATGTAAGGACGCTCAGGCTTGCTCGGCATGGGTAAGTGGGGTGGCCGCTGTCGACTCAGACGCACGGGAGCGGCATTTTCGCAAAGCAGTTTCGCGGTCGTTGGATTCTCTACCAGAATCCAAAGGATGATAATGGTAAGCTGGGCGTAAAGCGAAGACCGCGAAGTTCTGTAGGCGTGGTGGGTGAGGTAGGAAGTATACGACAGAAACATGCTGAACGGTGGTGGGAGATCTGCATCGCTGCTTGGCTGTACGATGAGTTTCTGGCAAAAGAGTTTGTTCGATAATGCAAAGTCGTAGAGGGCAAGCAATGAGGAGGCCTGAGGCCCAGGTCTGTGAGTTGTGTCAGCATGCTCATGGTTGCAAACTCCATCGATACCACTCACTGCTCTGCAAACAACGTGCGCTGCTCTTCCTCGGTCAAAACTGGTGCAGCAGGTTTGGTTCTCGCCAGTGCACCTAAGCCCACATACGATAGCGTGCCGCCTATGCTCCAGACCGCAGGCGTGTCGTCCAAAATGGCGATGTAGCGTTCTTGCAGTAATTTGCACGTCCAACCGATGGATTCGACGACTTTCTGCATTGTACTCTCGTTCAAGTAGTCAGCCAATCTCGCACGATACTGGTTGTGCGTCTCGAACTTGTCGTAGTTGGCGAGTAAACCAATAAGGAGGAAGGGTTCTGACGCTCGAAGGGGATGATCCATGGTATGTATGTGCTGGGACACGGAATCAGTATGCAGTTCGAGGGTTGAAGGTATTGACGCCTCACAGTCATGAGTGCCGGAAACAAGTCTCGGTGGACAAAGTAGGACACGAGAGCGGTCTGGTATCCGCCTGCCACAACGGCAATGGCAGTCCTGATAGCTTTCTGCCTCGTGGAGACTAAGGTAAACAGGTCAACAGATGTATGCGATAATATCCGAATCCACCATACCATCTCGGCCATCCTTGATCGCATTTTCCAGGGTGGCTACCAAGTCCTGGAAAGCAGCGTCGACATTGTCTAGCCCAGAGAGGACCTCAATGATATCAGAACTCGGATTGGTGTATTTCTTAGTCAAGACAATGGAGAAGAACACTGTGAGAGTCTAAGTCATGAGTTGGTCCAAAGATAGAATGATTCGGTGTCACTGGCTCACATCGAGAGCGTTGTCGTCAGCCGGAGCAGTGGCCTGCTTCACGGCAGCAATGCCTTGCAAGAGCAGTTGGCGTGGTTGATGCTGATTTTTGGTCAATAACGAAATCGTCACAGCACACGATCAAACACGTACTGGCGCGTGGAGAAGGTAGTCCCCGCCTGTGTCGTCTAATATCTGTCGGAGACGTGAGATATCTGGTTTGAGCAAGAACAGCTCACGCCAGAAGCCTTCAGTGTGCTCAAGATCCTCGACATCCTGATCAAGACTGATTAGCTTCGGTCAATACATTCGTTGTCCGGCGAAGAAGATCCTACCCTGAACAGTTCCCTATAGAGTGTGACGATCTTTGGCTCGAAATAGTCTGGTCGACTTTGTTGGGTCAACGGCGATTGCAAGTCCATGCTGGAAGGTAAGGTAAGGAAAGGAGCGTGCGGAAATCAAGCCAAGGATTTGTTAACGAGTGGAAGTAAGACCATTGACAATGTTATTGCTAAAATATCCCTCTGTCGTTCAGATACAAAGGCGGTATACGTAGAATGTACGACTGGAGAGCTGCCTCTTGCGGGTGAAACATACGCGGCCGTCCTGTTTCAAATGCCCGGACCGACAACAACCGCCTGTGATTGGACGACTAGACGATCGGACGGATGATCGACCACCATTCCCGCATGACGTAGCTTGGGTGGATGAGGGGGGAGGGGTCAACCTAGGTATTCTTCAGACTCGGACGACTGTTGTTGACTTTCTCTACCACACCTTCGAACCCATCCCTCATTCACACCATGGCGGGAATGTTCAGCAAAGTGAAGGGCCAATTTGGGGCTTTTGGCGGCGCACGCGACGAGGCTGCCAACGAGGCTGCCAATGCGAAAAAGGCCGACGAAGAGGGCGAATCTCTAACCACAGTACTTCCAACCGACGAAGACCGCGCCGCTCTTACCTTACTTGTGTGCGACTGTACAGAAGTCATGCGCCAGAATGTAGTCGACATCTTCGACGCGGAGCACACTGGACATCAGTACGATACGGTGACGAACATGGAGCCGGTAACTGGAGATCAAGCGACCTTGAGCCCGGAAGCTGATCCCGCGACCGTCGACGCATCAGCCCAGGACAAGGCCATAAAAGAGCTGGCAAGAAGGGAGAAGGAAGTCAACAGCACTAAGATGCAAGAGCTGAAGAAAGCAGCGTTGACATACTTTGACGACTGGAGGGATCATGTCATCCTGCGCATCGGAGAGGTGGTCAACTCGAAGGAGACGGCGGAACAGCAAAAAAACAATTCGCAGCCCAAGACTGAGAGGCCACCTACTGTGGGCACCACGAAGTCTGCAGCCGAAACCGAGCAAGACAAGAATGTGCAGGAAGCACTAGCGAGGCTGTATCCTCCTGTCGACAACCCGCTCAAGAAGCTGTCACGAGGAAAGAGGGCTTTGGTTCTCAATTCAATGCTCCTGCTGCTTTTGAGTCTGGAACATTATCACGCCCACTCAAGGACTCTCTTGCTGCACCTTACGTCAAGTCTGGATCTACCTGCCAGTGTCCTCGCCGAGGACGAGAGCAAAGTCGCCCGCGGCCTATTGACAGCAGCCGAGAACATGCAAGCCGACGAGGAGACGAAGAAAAAGCAAGAAGAGGGATCAGACATGCGGAAATGGAAAGTTGGACTGGCTACCGTCGCTGGTGCAGCTCTGATCGGTGTGACTGGAGGTCTCGCCGCGCCGCTACTAGCAGCTGGTCTAGGATCTGTGATGGGAGGTCTGGGACTTGGAGCCACCGCTGGAGCTGCATACTTGGGAACACTTGCTGGAAGCTCCGTCATCGTCGGCGGTCTGTTCGGCGCCTACGGAGGAAGGATGACCGGCAAGATGATGGACCAATACGCACGCGAGATCGAAGACTTTGCGTTCATCCCGATCAACAGCTACCACAAGCCCCGAAAGATCGAGAAAGAGTACCGCAGGCTCCGTGTGGCAATTGGCATCAGTGGATGGCTAACAGACAAAGATGATGTCGTTGAGCCTTGGAAAGTCATTGGCATTGGCATGGAAAG
>Ga0265798_10000499_pt1 | contig 65271 bp, 57 predicted proteins | sample P3T30metagenome_FD_192430 | JGI IMG/M metagenome (GOLD analysis project Ga0265798, IMG submission 192430) | Plant litter microbial communities from East Loma Ridge, Irvine, California - P3 T30 | ecosystem: Environmental > Terrestrial > Plant litter > Unclassified | place: USA: California... | reverse complement strand
CTGCCGCCAGCCGGCAGATCTGGGCGCAGTCCATGTCAAGCGCGATGCAATGCGCCATCATTTTCACGTCGTCTTCTTGTAGACATGCTGTTGAACAGGTGTCGCAAGCATCGGCACATGCGTTGCAAGCATCGATGCACGATTGATTCAAGTGTTCCATGCGTCTTCCTTGAGTGAAGAAAAGCGTTTCTCGAGGTCGCGGAGTGCACGCGGCAGACACGAGTCTAGGACAGAACGCACCGGCGCCGTCGTTCAATTCATGCAAGCAATCCTGTCGCCCTTGTGCCTGTTCAAACCTGCAAGCCGGACGAGCTATGCGGGAATCGCCAGCGCCGCCCGGCGCCGGATTCCACGCATTACTGTCTCACCAACATTCACACAGTTGTATCGATGCAATAGCGCCAATTGACAAAGCATCGCATAGCAACGACATTCGATCGATGTGGACGTAGATCATCGCAAATTTCCACAAGGAATCAGCCTTTTGTCAGATTACCTAATTACCCTAATTAGCGAACAATCCAATTTGCGGACAAAGGAAATCATCATGGAAAACGACAACTGCATTACCTTCATGGCACGCAAACCTACGCAAGCCGAGTTGCAGGCAGCGATCACGGCCTTCTATAGCGATGAAGAAAAGTCGGATATGCGCCTGATCGAAGAAACGGTGCCGATCGTCGGCGAAGCCTGCGCGCAGCTCGACGATGGCGCCTCGCCCGACGACGTGATCGAGGCACTGGGCGACCTTGGTATCGCAATTCGGCCCGCACCTTTGTCGGCATGGCGGCACGCGCGCTGCTGCTGAACGACCCGGTCGCCGACGAGCGCTATAACGAGCGCCATTAACGAGTGCTACCAAGAACCTATCCCGGCAGGCAATGAGTCGTCAGCGGTTCGCCGCGCCAGGGCGCATCACTCGTCCAGGTCGCCGCCGACACGGTTCATCTCGCGGCGATCGCGCTTGGTCGGACGCCCCTTGATCTCCAGGCTCGGCTCGGGATACAGGCGCCGCGCCAGCTTGTCGTTTTCGCGCCGCGCGATGCTTTCGTCGGTCTCGAAATACAGCGTACGCGCCACCGGCGCCGGGCCGCGCGCGCCCGAGATCGCGGCCACGATGATTTCCCAGCGGTCCGAGCCGTTGTCGATCAGGATCCTGTCGTTGATCTTGACAGTGCGCGCCGGCTTGACCGGTTCGCCACCGATGCGCACGCGGCCGCGGTCGACCGCGTCCTGGGCCAGCGAGCGGGTTTTGAAGAAGCGCGCCGCCCACAGCCATTTGTCGAGTCTTACATTGTCTTTTTCGTCGCTCATTGTCTTTTCCAGTTCATCCCTCAGGTGTAGCCGATCGTGACAACCCGCATCGCCAGCTTGTAGAGCATGTAGGCAGTGCCGTAGCTGGCCCGCCGCAGCCAGCCGGTATGGGCGAACGCCTGCGGGCACACCTCGACCCCGTCCGCGATGCCGCGCTCGATGTGGCGGCGCAGCGTCGCGGCAAATGCCGGATCGTCCACCACCACATTGGCTTCCTGGTTCACGAACAGCGACAGGCCGTCGCAATTGCTCGAACCCACCGTGGCCCAGTTGTCGTCGATCACGGCGACCTTGGCGTGCAGCTGGGTCTTGCGGTACTCGACCACCCGCACGCCATCGGCCAGCAGCTTGGGATAGAACGAATGGGCCACCGCATCCTGGATGCGGAATTCGCCCACCCCGATCAGGAGCGTTATCTTCACCCCGCGCCGCGCCGCATGCGCCAGGGCCTTGCGGAACTTGCGCCCGGGGGCGAAGTACGGCGTGGCCAGCAGCACGCTGTCGCGCGCATGGCCCAGCGCCTGCAGGTAGGCGCGCTGGATCGTGCTGCGGTTGCGCAGGTTGTCACGCACCACAAATGCGGCCCGGGCCGGACTTTCGCAAGAGGGCATCGGCTGCTTGCGCATTTCCTTGAACAGTTTCAGGCGCGTGCGCAGGTGCAGGCGCCCGGTGCGCATCCACTGCCCCGCCGCTTCGTGGTGGATCTGCGCCACCAGCGGTCCGCGCACGCGCACCGTGAAGTCCCAGCGCGGGGCCGGCAGGCGATGGCCGTCGGCGTGGTCGCACAGCCAGTCGTCGTTGACGTTGATGCCGCCGACAAAGGCGACTTCGCGGTCGATGACGGTGATCTTGCGGTGCGAGCGCGCCACGCCACGATTACACAGGGGATTGAAGATGCGGTACTGGGCGCCGGCCGCGACCAGCTCGGCGCCGAGCCGGCGGCTGAAGCGGTGGCCGGTGCCGAACCAGTCGACCAGCACCCGCACCTTGACGCCGCGCTGCGCGGCGCGGATCAAGGCCTCGGTCACCGCGCGGCCGGTGTCGTCGTCGGCGAAGATATAGGTTTCGAACAGCACCTCGTACTGGGCGGCGTCGAGCGCCGCCGTCAAGGCCGGAAAGAAAGCGACGCCGCTTTCCAGCAGGGTGATGTCGTTGTTGTCTACAAAGCTCAGGCTGCGCATGGCGGACCGGCAGGCCCTAGCGCACGGCGCAGTGCTTCGCCGGGTCGGCCAGCTCGAGTTCGGCCACGATCGGGGCGTGGTCGGACAGCTTGGCCCACAGCGGACCGTGCATCACCTTGGCGTTGTTGACCTTGAAGCCACGCACGTAGATGCGGTCCAGGCGGAACCACGGCAGCGCGGCCGGGAAGGTGCGCGCCGGGGCCAGGCGCGGCTGGCGGCCGGCCCAGCTGCGCACCATGTCGCCCAGCGGCGAGCGCGGGCCGAGTTCGTCGAACACTTCGGTCACGCCCAGGCCGGCGCGCAGCTTGTCGCTGAGGGTATTGCGCCAGTCGTTGAAGTCGCCCGCGATGATCACCGGCTCGCCGTTCGGCGCCGAAGCGTTGACGGCCTCGATCAGCGACGCCACCTGGCGTCCGCGGCTGCCCTCGAACAGGCCCAGGTGCACCACGTAGCAATGCACCTTGCACTCGGGCGTGCCGAGCACGCAGTGCAGGATGCCGCGCTGTTCGTAGGCGTGGTCGGAGACGTCGTGGTTGTGCGAATTCTCGATCGGCCAGCACGACAGCAGCGCGTTGCCGTGGTGACCGTGGTCGTACACGGCGTTCATGCCGTAAGCGGTATGGTGGGCGTCAGGCGCGAAATAATCGTATTGCGCCGTTTCGGGCCAGTAGCGGTGACCGCGCTCTTCCTTGCCATAGCGGGCCTGGAAGCGGTCGTGCCGGCCCTGTACTTCTTGCAGGAACACGACGTTGGCGTCGAATTCGGCGATCGCTTTCTTGAGGGCGATCACGCGGGGCGTGCTGCGCAGCGAAGAAACGCCCTTATGAATGTTGTAGGTGGCTACACGAATTTTCATGGGAACATTCTACCCGGATCGGGCCGGCGTTCTCGTGAAACGGGCCCAATCGTGCGCTTGCCTGAAGCGCGGGGTGCATCGCAGCGGCTGGGGGGTGGCCGGCGCGTTGGCCGGTGGGTGCCGTGCGTAGGAAAAGAGCGCTGCAGGGGCGGCTCAGCCGAGCGCCAGCGCCTCGTCGTAGATGGCTTCGTGACCGGACACGATCATGCGGCGTGGCTTGCGTTCGGGCTGCTGGTCGGTGATCTTGGCGACCGGCGCCAATGGACCGCTCAGGCGCAGGCCGCCGAACAGGTCGATATAGATGCAATCCTCACCCAGAGTGATTTCTTTCACTTTTTTGTCGTTATTGAGTTCAGGCTTGTTCAATTTGATCCTCCAGAATCATCGGCTAGAAAAAGGGCTTCTTTCAGGTTTCACCTCCTGGTGAACTGTTGACGATATTCTACTGATTTCTATATGTCAAACGTCGAATATATGGTGTTTATAGGCGAGATACAAATTTCCTACGGTTATTAAAATGCCGTGAGGGATGTCAAGAAGTGTAATTTCATAGGAGGATTTTGTAAATTCGCCCGTCATATGGGCGTTACCGCACAGATACGGCATGAAAATAGCACTCTCGTACTTTTGCTAAAAAACGTCAGCTTCTTATTTTCTACAAGTAACAAATTATTACAAAGTGAACAGGATTTGACTCTGTGAAACGCGAGTTGTTTCCGTAGGTAAATGCTAATTACCAAGCTGATGCGGTAACTGGAGGATGGCTTCGGCGTTCGACGACGAAAAGCAGCGGTCGGCTGCCTCAAGCCAGGGCAGCCAAGCGTGCTGCACATGCTCGCGTGGACTGAGAAGGATGGGAATATCGCGGGGGACACAGACCGAGAACACGTGCTCGGTGTTGTGGGTAATGCCGGGGGCGTAGCGGTGACGCCAGACCGGGTAGATCTCGTAGATGTTCGACAGGCGCCAGTCGCGCAGGCGGATGTGTTCGCCGTCGACCACGATGCCGGTCTCTTCGAACAATTCGCGTGCGGCGGTCGCCAATAGCGGCTCATCCGGCGCGTCGAGCGAGCCGGTGACCGATTGCCAGAAGCCCGGACGATCGGCGCGTTCGAGCAGCAACACGTCCATGGCGCAAGTGTGGATGACGACCAGGACCGATTCGGGGATTTTGTGGGCAGGCATACGTAAAAATGGCCGGGCATGCAGCCCGGCCATTCAAGACCCTATCAGGCCACCTTCTGCTCGGTGCGCAGACGGATGTGCAGTTCCTTGAGCTGCTTCTCGTCCACTTCCGACGGCGCATTGGTCAACAGATCTTGCGCACGCTGGGTTTTCGGGAAGGCGATCACGTCGCGGATCGATTCGGAGCCGGTCATCAAGGTGATCAAGCGGTCCAGGCCGAAGGCCAGGCCACCGTGCGGCGGCGCGCCGTATTGCAGCGCGTCCAACAAGAAACCGAATTTGAGCTGCGCTTCTTCGGCGTCGATCTTGAGCGCGCGGAACACCTTGCTCTGGACTTCTTCGCGGTGGATACGGATCGAGCCGCCACCCAGTTCCCAGCCGTTCAGGACCATGTCGTAGGCCTTGGCGATGCAGGCGCCCGGATTGGTCTCCAGCATGTCTTCGTGGCCGTCCTTCGGCGCGGTGAACGGGTGGTGGGTCGCGGTCCAGCGGTCGCCGTCTTCGTCGTATTCGAACATCGGGAAGTCGATCACCCACAGCGGCGACCAGACTTCGTCGAACAGGCCGGCCTTCTTGCCGAATTCCGAGTGGCCGATCTTCACGCGCAGCGCGCCGATGGCGTCGTTGACGACTTTCGCCTTGTCGGCGCCGAAGAAGATCAGGTCGCCGTCTTCGGCGCCCGTCAGTTCCAGGATCTGGGCCAGCACTTCGTCGGACAGGTTCTTGACGATCGGCGACTGCAGGCCATCGCGGCCTTTTGCCTTCTCGTTGACCTTGATGTAGGCCAGGCCCTTGGCGCCGTAGATCGCCACGAACTGGGTGTAGGCGTCGATTTCCGAACGTGGCATCGAACCGCCCTGCGGCACGCGCATGCCGACCACACGGCCGTTCGGCAGGTTGGCGGCGCTGTTGAACACCTTGAACTCGACCGACTTCATCAGTTCGGTCAGTTCGGTGAACTCGAGCTTGACGCGCATGTCAGGCTTGTCGGAACCGTACATGCCCATCGCGGTGGCGAAGTCCATCACCGGGAACGGGTTCGGCAGGTCGATGCCGGCGGCGTTCTTGAACACCACGCGCATCATGTCTTCGAACAGGTCGCGGATTTCTTGCTCGGTCAGGAACGAGGTTTCGCAGTCGATCTGGGTGAATTCCGGCTGGCGGTCGGCGCGCAGGTCTTCGTCGCGGAAGCACTTGGTGATCTGGTAGTAACGGTCGAAGTTGGCCACCATCAGCAGTTGCTTGAACAGCTGCGGCGACTGCGGCAGCGCGAAGAAGCTGCCGGCATTGACGCGCGACGGCACCAGGTAGTCGCGCGCGCCTTCCGGGGTCGACTTGGTCAGCATCGGGGTTTCGATGTCGATGAAGCCCAGGTTGTCGAGGTACTTGCGCACTTCCATCGAGACTTTGTAGCGCAATTTGAGGTTGTGCTGCATCTGGCCGCGGCGCAGATCGAGCACGCGGTGCGTCAGGCGGGTGGTTTCCGACAGGTTGTCGTCGTCGAGCTGGAACGGCACCGGCACCGAGGCGTTCAGCACTTCCACGGTGGTGGCGGTGACTTCGATCTTGCCCGACTTCAGGTTGTTGTTGACCGTGCCCTCGAGGCGGTTGGTCACGGTGCCGACGATGCGCAGGCAATACTCGTTACGCACGTGCTCGGCAGCTTTGAACACGGCGGCGGCGTCCGGATGGCAGACCACCTGCACCAGGCCTTCGCGGTCGCGCAGGTCGATGAAGATCACGCCGCCGTGGTCGCGGCGACGATGCACCCAGCCGCACAGGCTGACGGTTTGGCCCAGCAGTTCCTCGGTGACGAGGCCGCAGTAGTTGGTACGCATGGTGGACATAGTTTTCGTTCCAGGTTGGTTAAATTGGCGGGCCGAAGGCCCCTATTCTGTGCTTGCTGTTATTTGCTGAGCGCGTCGAGCGTTACGCTTGCGACCGGCGCCGCGGCCGGCACACTGGCCGGCGCCACCACGCCCATCGAGACGATGTATTTCAATGCGGCGTCGACCGACATGTCGAGTTCGCGCACGCGGCTGCGTTCCATCATCAGGAAGAAGCCCGAGGTCGGATTCGGCGTGGTCGGCACATACACGCTGACATAGTCGCCCACCAGGTGGTTGATGACGTCGCCGCCCGGCACGCCGGTGAGGAACGCGACCGTGTACGAATCGGCGTGCGGATACGGAATCAACACCGCCTGGCGGAAGGCATTGCCCGAGGACGAGAACAACGTGTCGGACACCTGCTTGACACTGCCGTAGAGCGAACTGACCACCGGCACGCGCTTGATCAGGCGTTCGCCCAGGCGCATCACGTAGTTGCCGACCAGGTTGTTGGCCAGCACGCCGGTGAGGAACACGATGGCCAGGGTCAGCACCGCGCCCACGCCGGGGATGTCGGCGCCGAGCAGCACGCGCGGCTGCCAGGCGGCCGGCACGAACAGCAGCGACTGGTCGAGGGTGCTGATGATCAGGTTCAGCACCCAGGCCGTGATCGCCAGTGGCACCAGGACCAGCAAGCCGGTGAGGAAATATTTGCGCATCGGTTTCCGTTATTGTTGTGATGGCGCGGCGCGCGGCCGGCGTCGGATCAGCTGCCGCTCTTGTCGCCGCTCGACGTGGAACCGGAAGCCGGCGCAGGCGTGGCCGGGGCTGCCGGTGCTGCCGCGGCGGCTGGCGCGCTCGACTCGGATGCGGCCGCTGCGGCGGCGCCATTGCCGGCCGTGCCGGTGGCCGGCGGCGTGCCGCCACGGAAATCGGTCACGTACCAGCCGGTACCCTTGAGCTGGAAACCGGCGGCGGTCACCTGCTTTTTAAAGGCCGGCTTGGCGCACGATGGGCAGACCGTCAGGACCGGGTCCGACATCTTTTGCAGTACATCTTTGGTAAAACCGCATTCTTCGCAGCGGTAGGCGTAAATCGGCATTCTCGGTGCTCCGCAAAAATCGTCAAAACCCTGAATTATAAAGCTTTTACAAAGGGATTAGCCGTTTGGCGGCGATGGGGCTGGCATGAATGCATGAGGCTGGCAAGCGGGACGCGGCCATTGTTGTTTTTCGCCATCTCTAGCGACGATTAGCGGTGTTTCATTTGCTCAAGCATTAAGTTCGATGTTTTAATACGCCTTCTTCACCGAATGTTGGTTGCAGGGAATCCCTGCTACTCCCCGTAAAGAAGAAACAGAAGATGGCGCGGTTTCGATCAGCGCAGTCCATAGAAGAATACTTGCTTCAAAGCCCGCGCGAGCGGGCTTTTTCTTTGGCTGATCGGTTTTCACGCCATCAACCGAACATCCCCACCACGCCAAACCCCGCCAGCACGGCAAACCCCGCCACCACGCAGCTGACAAACACCAGCAGGCGATTGGTGCGGCGCTGCTCGATCAGCAGCATCGCCATCAGGTCGGCATTGTTGGTGTGCGCATTGACGATGTGCGGATGGCCCTGGCGCTCCAGCGCCTGATGCACCAGGCGCGGCAGTTGCGGGAAGATCTGGGCGTAGCGCGGCGCTTCGGCGCGCAGGCGCTCGAGCAGACCCTGCCAGCCGACCTGGTCGCCCATCCAGCGTTCCAGATACGGTTTCGCGGTCTTCCACAGATCCAGGTCGGGATCGAGCTGGCGCCCCAGGCCTTCGATATTGAGCAGCGTCTTTTGCAGCAGCACCAGTTGCGGCTGCACTTCGACATTGAAGCGGCGCGAAGTCTGGAACAGGCGCAGCAAAATCTGGCCGAACGAGATGTCTTTCAAGGGCCGGTCAAAGATCGGCTCGCAGCAGGCGCGCACGGCCGATTCGAGTTCGTCGACGCGCGTGCTCGGCGGCGCCCAGCCCGATTCGATGTGGGCTTCGGCCACGCGCTTGTAGTCGCGGCGGAAGAAGGCCAGGAAGTTCTGCGACAGGTAATCCTTGTCGAAGTCGTTCAGGGTGCCGACGATGCCGAAGTCCAGCGCGATGTAGCGGCCAAAGGTTTCCGGCTCGACCGACACCAGGATATTCCCCGGGTGCATGTCGGCGTGGAAGAAACCGTCGCGGAACACCTGGGTGAAGAAGATCTCCACGCCGTCGCTCGACAGCTTCTTGAGGTCGATCCCTTCGGCGGCCAGGCGGTCGATCTGCGACACCGGGATACCGCGCATGCGCTCCATCACGATCACGCTGCTCGAGCAATAGTCCCAGTACATTTCCGGCACCATCAGCAGCTCGGAATTGAGGAAGTTGCGGCGCAGCTGGCTGGCATTCGCCGCTTCGCGCATCAGGTCGAGCTCGTCATGCAGGTATTTGTCGAACTCGGCCACGACTTCGCGCGGCTTCAGGCGCCGTGCTTCGCCCCATACTTTTTCGATCAGGCTGGCCGCCAGGCGCATCAGCGCCATGTCTTCGTCGATCAGCTTTTTCATGCCGGGACGCAGCACCTTGACCGCCACGTCCTTGCCATCCTTCAGACGCGCGAAGTGGACCTGGGCGATCGAGGCCGAGGCCACCGGCTCGCGCTCGAAGTGGGCAAACAACTCATCCGGATGGGCGCCCAGCGAACGGGTGATCTGGGCCACCGCCAGGTCGGAACCGAACGGCGGCACCCGGTCTTGCAGCAGCGCCAGTTCGTCGGCGATATCGGGCGGCACCAGGTCGCGCCGGGTCGACAGCACCTGGCCGAACTTCACGAAGATCGGGCCCAATTCTTCCAGCGCCATGCGCAGCCGGATCGCGCGCGGCGAGGTGATGGTGCGCCAGAAGAAGAAGGTGTTCATCATGCGTGCGGTGCGCGGCGCATTGATGCTGGTGACGGCGATTTCGTCCAGGCCGTACTTGGTGAAGACGGTGAGGATGCGCAGCAGGCGCAGGAATTTCAATATCATCGACGATCCGGATTCAGGTCTGCGCTGGGAAGAGTAAAAGTGGGTTTGCTGTCCATCTGCGCCAGTTGCTGCTCGAGGCGCGCGATGCGCTTGGCGGTGCGCTCGACGTCGTCGCGCAGGCGCACCACGTCCGAAGCAAAGGCGTCGCGCTGGCGCGGACGCACCAGCACCGGGCGCTCTTCGGCCAGGAATTCGGCCAGGTTTTCAGCCAGCCGGCGCCCTGCCCCGCCGGCTCCCGCCACGGCGCCGCGCGCGGCCTGCGCCAAGCGGCGCGCACCGAGCGGGCCGACCACGCGCTCGAGGTCGTGCTCGGCATCCCAGCGCAGGCCGTTGGCCAGCTGCGAGATCGTGTTGGCGAACTCGGCGTCGCCGTCGATCTTCACGTACGACAGCGCGCGCGTGCGGTCTTGCAAGATCAAGGGCAGGTCGGCCAGCTTGACGCGGATGGTGACGTCCGCTTCGAGGCTCGTCCCCTCGGCGGCTTCGAACAGGCCATCGGCCGCCACCCGCAGGCACAGCCGCGCCGCGCCGGTGTCGACGCAGACCTGCTTGCCGGCATGGCGTGCCAGCGCCTTTCTCGCCCAGTCTTCCTGGGCCAGCAGATGGTTGATCACGGCCGCTGCCGGCAGATCCAGAACATGGCGCGGCGACAAGGCGGACAAGGTGGTGGGCATACTGGGAAACATGGGAGCCTGGGCTAAAAAAACAAAACCGCCCGGGGTAAAGCGGGCGGTCTCGATCTTACCAGTTTGCCGGGCGCAAACCCGGTGGCACGAAATGTTTGTCGAAAAATAATTCGACCGTGCGCTTACAGTCCGTTATCAAGCGATTTGCTGGATACCGGCCAGCACCCAGCCACCCGCACCGGCCAGCGGCTTGGACATGTTCCACACCTCCACGAACGGCTCGGCCGGCGCATTTTGCGCGTTGCGCATCATGCCGGTGAACTGCACGCTGGCCAGGTAATCGGTGGCGGTCTGTTCGATGCCCAGCAGTTGCGACTCGATGCTGACCACGTCGGTGAAATCGGCTGCGCCGCCGCGTTCCTGGATCTGCAGTTTCAGTTCGGCGAACACTTCGGGCGAGGTGAATTCGCGCAGGTCGTTGGTGTCGCCACGGTCCCAGGCCGCCTGCATGCGGATGAACGACGACTTGGCATGGCGCAGGAAGCTTTCGCTGTCGAAGTCGGACGGCACGCCCCACTGCTGGTGCGCCGGCGCTGCCGCGCCGCTGTTACCGAAAGCGGTGCTCTTGTCGAGCGCCACGCCGCCAGTGTTGCCCTGGAATGCGGCCGGCTGCTGACGCAGGCCCGAACCGATTTCAGGCGTCGCAACGCCGCCCGCCATGGCCGGCTTGAAGTTGCCATTCATGTTGCCGCCGAGGCCGGCGTTGGCCGGGGTGTCCTTGCGACGGAACATGCGCACGATGAACATGATGGCCAGGCCCAGCAGCGCAATCATCAGGATCGTCGAGATCACGCTGGCCAGCGCACCGCCGATACCGAGGTGCGACAACAGCGCGCCCAGGCCGAGGCCGAGCAGCGCGCCGCCCAGGATGCCTTTCCACATGCTTGGACGCTTGGTGGCGGCTGCAGCGGCAGCGCCGGTCGCGCCGGCAGCGGCGGCAGGCGCAGCCTGGTTCGGGTTCTGGCGCTGCATGTTCGGCGTTGGCGCCGGCGCCGGGGCCGGCATCTGGCGCACGGCTTGCGACTGGCGTCCCACCGAGCGCTTGCCGCCCAGCGGTCGGGCGAAGGCGTCAGCGACCATCGAGAAGGCGCTCACCGCCAGAATCGTCGTCACTAGAAATTTTTTCATCGTCTCGTCCTTAAAATAATTGTCTGCTTGCAGCGTTACAGCGTGTGAATCACATCTTGATGCCGGTGTGCAGCGCGGCCACACCGCCGGTCAGGTTGTAGTACTGGACCCGTTCCAGGCCCGCGTCGAGCATCATGCCCTTGAGCGTATCCTGGTCGGGATGCATGCGGATCGATTCGGCCAGGTAGCGGTAGCTTTCGGCGTCGCCGGCGATCTTCTGGCCCAGCCACGGCAGCACCGAGAACGAATACAGGTCGTACGGTTTCTGCAGCGGCGCGATCACTTTCGAAAATTCCAGCACCAGCAACTTGCCGCCGGGCTTGAGCACGCGGCGCATCTCGGCCAGCGCCTGGTCCTTGTGCGTCATGTTGCGCAGACCGAAGGCGACGCTGACGCGATCGAAGTAGTTGTCCGGGAATGGCAGCTTTTCCGCGTCACACAACATGGTTGGGGTGACAAGACCTTTATTCAAGAGACGGTCGCGGCCAACCCGCAGCATCGACTCGTTGATGTCGGTCAGCCAGACCTCGCCACTCTTGCCGGCCTGCTTGGCAAACGCCTTGGCCAGGTCGCCGGTGCCGCCGGCAATGTCGAGCACCTTGAAGCCGGGACGCACGCCGGCCTGGGCGATCGTGAACATCTTCCAGGCGCGGTGCAGCCCGGCCGACATCAGATCGTTCATGACGTCGTACTTGGCGGCGACCGAGTGGAAAACCTTGGCGACTTCCTGGACCTTCTGGTCCTCGGCAACCGTCTTGTAGCCGAAGTGAGTGGTATTGGTCATATGTGCATGCGGGTTGGGGTTGCCACATTATACAAGCAGCCATTGGCACGAGACGCGCAGCCATAAGCGCCTGGCGATGCTGCCGCAGCGCAAGCGTGTTGGATACCCACAACGGCTTGGCACGCGACGCATATTGCGCTTCCCGACCCAAGCTTCGACCGGTAATATCGTATCAATTAAATAATGATTGTCCGTATCATTTGGTATGACACCGCAAATGGTTCATACGAAGCTGAAACCATTATTAAAACAATGCCAACTTCTCTCGCGCCGACTGCATGCCCTTCCGGGTTTCATGGAATCGCCTTTCTTGCCTGGCAATGCCCTTGCTGCAGCACCGGGGTCAAGTCCATGCAATCCAGCACCGGGACTCACGATAACAAAGCCGGCCAGATCCGGCGCTAACGAGGGGCGACGGTGACGATCAAACGGCTACTTTGTATCAGCAGCAACGGCAGCGCCCAGGCACGCGCCTGCCACGGCGAGCTGCCCGGCTGGGATGTTTGCGTGGTGGACAGCCTGGCGGCGGCGCGCAAGGTGCTGGCGCAGCAGCATTACGGCGTCGGGCTGCTGCTCGACCGCGGCGACGGCGAGGCAGACGCCGACATCGAACGCTTCCTGCGCCAGCACCACAGCATGCGCTGGGTCGGCGTGTTCGACGCGGCGCGCATCGACCAGCCTGCGCTGCGCGAACTGGTCGCCGCCCACCTGTTCGATTTTCATACCCGGCCCGTCGATAACCTGCGCCTGCAGCATTCGCTCGGCCACGCGCACGGCATGGCCACGCTGGGCCGGCCGATTGCCCCGTACAAGCGCATGGCGCGGGCCGGTCACATCGACGGCAACTCGGCCGCTATCGTGCGCCTGCGCGCCCACATCGACAAGATCGCCGCGATCGACGCACCGACGCTGATTTCCGGTGAAAGCGGCAGCGGCAAGGAACTGGCGGCCCAGGAAATCCACCTGCGTTCGCAGCGCGCCGGCGGCCCCTTCATCGCCATCAATTGCGCGGCGGTCGCACCGGCGCTGATTCACTCCGAGCTGTTCGGCCATGAGCGCGGCGCCTTCACCGGCGCCAGCCGCGACAAGCAGGGTTTGATCGAAGCGGCATCCGGCGGCAGCATCTTCCTCGACGAGATCGGCGACCTGCCGCTCGACCTGCAGGCCAGCCTGCTGCGTTTCTTGCAAGAGCGCACCATTTACCGCGTCGGCAGCACGCGCACGATTGCAGTCGATGCGCGCGTGATCGCCGCGACGCACGTCGACCTGCCGCAAGCGGTCCGCGAAGGGCGCTTCCGCGAGGATCTGTATTACCGCCTGAGCGTGTTTCCGATCCGGGTGCCGCCGCTACGCGAACGCAAGGAAGACTTGCCGGTGCTGACCGAGCTCATCTTCAACAAGTTCGCCGAAGAACGCAGCGCGCAACTCAAGGGCGTGAGCCGCGAGGCGCTGCAAGCCATGGCGTGCTACGACTGGCCCGGCAATGTGCGCGAACTGGTCAACCGGGTGCGGCGCGCCATGGTGCTGGCCGAGCATCGCCTGATCATGCCGGAAGACCTGGATCTTCCCGGCGCCGGGCCGATCGTCGCCGTTGCCGAAGGCCTGGGCAGTTCACGCCTGAGCGCCGAGCGACGTGCGATCTGGGACAGCCTGACGCGCAGCGGCAACAACATCAGCCAGGCCGCGCGCGAGCTCGGTGTATCGCGCATGACACTGTATCGCCTGATGGCCAAACATTCGATCAGTACGTAAGCCGATCACCTTCCCTGCCGTCATCCTGCGCCTACGCAGTTTCGTCAATCAAATCAAGGCCTTCGCACCGGTGTGCTTGCCTCGGGGCAGCATGCCGGGGCCGAACGGCAGCCCCATGCACCCTGCATGCCAGTCACAATTTGATACAGTTTTATCGGCTTGGCAACAGCATTGTCACATTCTTGTGACAATCTCACCTTAACAACTTGTCCATCCTCATCGAGTGCTTTCGAGGGTTCTGAGCTCATCAAAATAGTCTCGCAAAATCAAATACTTACGAAATCGAGGCGGGTTGGCACGCTAACTGCTACTAGCTAATCGGACCGGGTGTCATGGGGACCTCGGGAAAATTTGATCAGTGACATTTAGGGGAGCAACAAATGAAGCGCACTATCCTGGCAACCGCAATCGCCCTGACCTTCAGCATGGCCCACGCACAACAAACCACTCCAACCGAGGGCACCACGTCGACGGTTACCAACACTGACAACAGCACGGTCACTGATACCCGCAACAGCAACAACACCACCGACAACAGCAACAACAGCACCAACACCGACGACCGTTCCGCCCAGAACAACAGCACCGGCGACGCGCACGCTGCTGCAGCCGGCTCGGCAGCGTCGAACGGCGGCGCAGCCACCTCGTCGCTGGCCAACTCATTCAATACTTCGTCCGCCACCGCGACCAGCTCGCTGAGCGGCAGCGTCAACGGCAACACCATCAGCAACATCGGCAATAACGCCCAGAACAACGGCTCGGTCGCCGGCGCATCGGGCACGGGCGGCGCAGGCGCTGCTGGCACCGGCGGCTCGGCCACCGGTAACGGCGCAGCAGGCGGCGCCGCCACCGGCGCGGCTGGCGCGGCCGGCGGCGCGGGCGGCTATGCCACGGCAGGCACTGCCACTACCGGCACAACGACGGTCGGCAACGCAACGGCCGGTGCTGGCGGCGCCAGCGGCGCGTCGGGCGCCACCGGCGGTTCGGGCGCAGCAGGCGCGGCCGGCGGCTACGCGGCCGGCGGCAACGGCGCCGCAGGCGGCATGGGCTCGGGCGGCTCGGGCGCAGCGGGCGGCGCAGCCAACGGCGGCGCGGGCGCGGCCGGCGGCATGGCAACCGGCGGCGCAGGCGGCTCGACCGGCTCGCTGGCCGGCGGCAACGGCGGCGCGAACGGCGCGATTGGCTCCGGCGCCGGCGGCGCAGGTGGCGAAACGGGCGCGGCAACCGGCGGCGCCGGTGCATCAGGCGGCATGGGCGGCGCGGGCGCGTCTGGCGGCACCTCGACCGGCTCGACCCTGACGGCATCGAATGGCGCGCAGGGTGGCGGCGCCGCCATCGGCGACGCCACCTCGACCTCGGGTTCGGGCGGCATGCCAGGCACTGACACGGCGGGCACCGGCGGCGCCAGCGGCAGCGCCAGCAACACCGGCGGCACCAGCACTGCAGGCAGCCCAACCAGCGGCGCCAGCAGCAACACCGCGGGCGACTCGATGGCCGGCACCGGCGGCGCCGGCGCAGCAGGCGCGGCCGGCGGCTCGGGCGCAGCTGGCTCGAACACCTCGGGTGCCGGCGCAGCAGGCGGCTCGTCGACCGGCGGCACCGCCGGTAATGGCGCGGCACTGGCCGGCACCGGCGGCGCTGGCGCCACCGGCACCGCAGGCGCGGGCGGTTCGGGTGCGGCAGGCACCGGCGGCGCAGGCGGCGCAGGCGCGACCGGCACTGGCGGCGCGGGTGGCGCCGGCCAGGGCGGCACGGCCGGCACCGGCGGCATGGGCGGCGCGGGCGCGGAAGCGACCGCATCGACCGGCAACAGTGGCGCAGGCGGCGCAGCGACTGGCGGCACGGCCACCGGTGGCGCAGCCACCTCGGGTGATGCGACTTCGGGCGCCGGCGGCGAAGGCGGCGCAGGCGGCGCCACCACCAGCGGCGCAGGCGGCAGCGGCGGCACCCTGACCGCAGGCGCAGGCACCGGCGGCATCGGCGGCGCAGGCACTGGCGGCAACGGCGGCACCGCCAACGTCACTACAGGCGAGTTCAATATGTCGAATACGATGAGCGGCATCGCGCAAAACGCAGCTGGTATCTCGGTCATCAGCCAGAACAACGGCTTCTCGTCGCTGATCCAGCAAAGCGTCAACGTACAGTCGAACCTGAACGTCGGCGGCCAGTAATGGCAAACGAGTCTGCGCCAGGCATTCCTCGAATGTCCGGTGCGGCTTAACAGTAGCGACCCGCCACGCGGCAGCTGCGCGTGGCGGTTTTCAAGCGAGGCATCATGAAACGGATTACCCCTCTTCTGCTGGCTGCGCTGCTTGCGCTGCCGCTCGCGCCCCGGGCCGACGAGCCGGCCAAATTACCGGTGAACGTGAGCTTCCTGTCGACGGTGCACGTGGCGCCGGGCCGGGATGCGGATCCGGCCAATGGCTGGGGCCAGACTGCCGATACTGCCGTGCTGGGCGAATTGCGCGGCGGCGCCGATGTCGTCTTCACCGAAGCGACCGCGACGCTGGGCGGCACGGTCGGCAACAACAGCGCGACCAACGTCACCACCGGTTTCAACATCATCGACAACGGCTCGTTCTCGGGCGCGTCGGGTCTGCCGGTCGTGATCCAGAACAGCGGTGCGAATGTGCTGATCCAGAACGCCACGGTCATCAACCTGCAATTGCAATAAGCGAAAAGAAACATGAAACAAGGTCTCAAGATTGTTGCACTGAACGCTGCACTGAGCGGCGTTCTGCTGGCGCCGCTGATGGCGTCGGCGCTCGACATGGCGATTCTGCCGCGCGTCAACGTGCCGGTGACCAGCCTCAAGGACATGAAATTCAAGCGCACCACGCGCCAGGAATACGACTACAGCTGCGGCGCGGCCGCACTGGCCACACTGCTCTCGCATCACTACAACACCCCGACGCCGGAACAGACCGTGTTCCAGCAGATGTACGCGAATGGCGACCAGCCCAAGATCCACAAGGAAGGCTTTTCGATGCTCGACATGCAGCGCTTTCTGGCCACGCGCGGCTTTCGCGCCGATGGCTTCAAGTTGCCGATCGAAAAACTGATCGCCGAAAAGCTGCCGGCCATCGTGCTGATCACCGACCGCGGTTTCAACCACTTTGTCGTGATCAAGGGCTCTGAAGACGGCCGCATCTTGCTGGGCGACCCGTCCACCGGCAACCGCGTGGTGAGCATGGAGCGCTTCCAGGAAATCTGGCGCAATAAATTGCTGTTTGTGATCCACAGCCACAAGGATGGCGTGGCGTTCAACATGCCGGAAGACTGGCGCGGCGCCCCGCGCGCCCCGCTTGGCACCGGCATGCACCAGGACCAGCTGAGCGCCTCGCTGCCGAAGTTCGGCCCGGGCGATTTTTAAAAGGAATGATCATGTGCTGGACGCGTTCAACCCGGGCCACCCTGCTGGGCCTTGTCGCCGCCACATTTGGCGCACTGCCGGCCAAGGCAGGCGACGCCGGTGCCAAGCCGCTGCCGGTGCTCGGCACCCCGGTGGCGCACGAGACGCTCGACAAGGCGCGCGGCGGTTTCGAGGTCGCCGGCGGCCTGAACCTTGCACTGGGCATCGAGCGCGTGGTGTCGGTCAACGGTGAAGTGCTGTCGCGCACGAATATTGCGATTCCCGATCTGTCGGCCATGACCGCGGAGCAGGCGCGCCTGGCGCACGACGCGCTCGGCGCTGCCAAGGTGATCCAACTCGGCAACAACAACTTCGTGGCCAGCGATATCGCGCTCAACAATGGCGCGACGCTGCTGCAGAACACGCTCAATGGCCAGGACATACGGGCCGCTACCACGATCAGTTCGTCCGTCAACAGCATGTCGTTGTTGAAGGACATGAATTTCCAGTCAACTATCCGTGACGGCGTGCTACGGGCAGTTCGAAACTAACAATTTTTAATCTCAACCATGGAGAATCTGGATGCACCCACATGTCGCGCGGCTCGGCGCCGCCGGCCTGGCGGCCGCCTTCCTGGCGCCGCCCGTGCTCGCCCAACCACCTGAAACGGGCGCTGGAGTCTCAGCCCAAGAACAGAAGAATGAACTGTTGCAACTGAAGAACGAACTGGCACAGCAGCGCGCGCTGGTCAATCAGCTGGTCGACGAATTGCGCGCCCAGCGCGCGCAGCTACAGCGCATGCAACCGGCGCCCGCCACCGCGTCGCCTGTGGCCGACGCGCCGGCATTGGCGGCACAAGGCGCCCCGCTCACCGATCCCACGCCATTGAACGGCGCGCCGTTCGCCTTGCCGACCGCAGGCGCCGATGGCGTCACGCTGTCGCAGCAGCGCGGCACGGGTGGCAACATGACCGGCCAGGCGCCGGTCGCCCAGCCGCCAGTATTGCCACCGGCCTTGACCGGCGTGCCGGCGCCTGCGCCGCCGCAGCCGCGTCCCGACCAGCCTGGCGTGCCTGCACCGGGCCAGCCGGCGGCAGCACAGCAGCAGCAGCCGCAGCAGGCCCAGAACAAGCGCAACGACACCACCAACAAACCGCCCGAAGTGGCCCCGATCTTCGATCAGCCCGGCGTGCTGACCCCGCGCGGCACCTATGTGCTCGAGCCGGCGATACAGTTCGGCTATTCGTCGAGCAACCGGGTGGCGCTGGTCGGCTATACGGTGATCCCGGCGCTGCTGATCGGCCTGGTGGACGTGCGTGAAATCAAGCGCAACACCTTCACCACCTCGATCACCGGCCGCACCGGCATCAACAACCGGATGGAAGTCGAGCTCAAGGTGCCCTACGTGTACCGTTCGGACGCCACCGTCAGCCGCGAACTGTTCACCGGCACTGCCGTCGAGCGCGTGTTCGATACCACCGGCAAGGCAATGGGCGACATCGAAGTTGCCGGGCGCTACCAGCTCAACAAGGGTGGTCCCGACAAGGGTTACTACATCGGCGGCCTGCGCTATAAAAGCCGCACCGGGCGCGATCCGTTCGAGGTCGTCACCGACTGCGATCGTCGCTGCGTCGGCGAAAACGTGACCGGCACCGGCCTGCCGTTGTCGCTGCCAACCGGCTCGGGCTTCCACTCGCTGCAGGGCAGCCTGACCTGGCTCTATCCATCAGATCCGGCCGTCTTCTTCGGCAACCTGAGCTACCTGCACAACTTCAAGCGCGACAACGTCACGCGCCTGGTGCGCAACGGCGACCGCGAGCCGCTTGGCTCGCTCGAACCGGGCAGCGTGATCGGCTTTAACTTCGGCATGGGGCTGGCCCTGAACGACAAGGCCTCTCTCAGCCTGGGCTATGACCACAGCACCATCGCGCGCATGAAACAGAACAGCGTCACGGTCCCCGGCTCGGTGCGCACCCAGCTCGGCACCCTGCTGCTCGGCTTCTCGTACCGCCTCAGTCCACAGCGCTCGCTCAACATCGCGGTCGGCGCCGGCGTGACCCGTGACACCCCCGACGTGACGCTGACGGTGCGTTTGCCGCTGACCTTCTGACACCCTCGCGGCCGCCTGCACATGCGGCCGCAAGATACGTGTTCGGCATTGTGGAAAAAACTACGCACGGATGAAAAAATCTTGCCGAAATTTTAAAAATTCTGCCTATAATTAAAGTCGCAACGTTGAGTGTTTCGCTGGTTCCAGTCCTCCGATTCGCCTGCGAAGCAATAACATATAAATCAATTTTGAGGGATTCAAAAATGGCGACTGGCATTGTCAAATGGTTCAACGATGCAAAAGGTTTTGGTTTCATTACCCCTGACGGCGGCGGCGAAGACGTGTTCGCACACTTCTCGGCAATCAACTCGACCGGTTTCAAATCGCTGCAGGAAAACCAGCGCGTGACCTTCGACATCACTGCCGGCCCTAAAGGCAAGCAGGCTGCAAACATCCAGCCGCAGGCATAATGTCGCTGCCCGCTTGACGGGCATGCAAACAGCAAGAGCACGTCCGCGGACGTGCTCTTTGTCGTTTACGGAAGGCGACCCCAAAGTGAAAATCGAAGGAGTGCCGGTTGCCTTTGAAGGCCACGCCACGAGCTGTGGCGCCAAACTCATTTCCACCGTGTCGAACAGTGGGCGCGGTTAAGCGCACTGCGCCGCTTGCGTCAAGCGGCGCACCAATCAAAAGTTACTTGCAGCCGCAGCTACCCGACCCGCAGCCGCCACCCGACTTGGCCGCCACCGGCGCCATGCCCGGCAGCAGCGTACCCGGCGCGCGGCCGCTTGCTTCGTCGAAGCCGGCTGCCTGCAGGCGCGCCAGGTATTGCTGCCACAGCGAATCCTGGCTGCGTCCCAGCTCGTACAGGTAGTCCCAGCTGAAGATGCCGGTGTCGTGGCCGTCGCTGAAGACCGGCTTGATGGCGTAGTTGCCGACCTGCTCGACGTCGGCGATGCCGACGTCGCGTTTGCCCACTTGCAGCACTTCCTGGCCAGGGCCGTGGCCTTTGACTTCGGCCGACGGCGAATACACGCGCAGCAGCTCGAATGGGAGCGAGAAGGCGCTGCCGTCGTCGTAGGCGATGTCGAGCACGCGCGACTTCTGGTGGAGGGTCAGTTCGGTTGGATTGTGCATGATGGCTTTTCTATTCAGTTGAAACGGCGCGCGATCGCGGCGCCGAGTTGGTTCGACAGCGCGCGTCGCGCCGCCAGGATGTCAGGGTCGGTCGAACGCACCGCCTGCGCCCACACGGGCGCCGGGAAATGCGCGTCGTCCGCATAACGCGCAATGATATGCCAGTGCAGGTGCGGCACCACATTACCGAGGCTGGCCACGTTGACCTTCAGCGGTTGCATCACTTCGCGCACCGCCTGTTCGACCTGGAACACGGCTTCGTTCAACAGCAGGCGATCGTCCGAAGACAGGTCGCTCATCTCGCGCACATGGTCACGCCAGATCACGCGGCAAAAGCCCGGATAGTTGGCGTCGTCGACCACGATGACGCTGAACTTCTCGTCTTGCCACACGGTGGGCGCAGCGAGCGCGCACAGCTCGCAGCCGGGTTCACGCAAAGAGTCCGTCATACCAGCACCCGTTCGATACCGCCGTTGTTGGCGCGGCCGACATAATCGGGCAGCCAGTTCTCGCCCAGCAGATGCCTGGCGATTTCGACCACGATGTAGTCGGCGGTCGTGCCCGAATCGTCGTTGTAGCGCGACAGGCCTTGCAGGCACGATGGGCAGCTGGTCAGGATCTTGACGTCGCCCTTGAAGCCGTCGGCGCGCAGTTTGTCGGCGCCCTTTTCCATCTCGACTTCCTTGCGCGAACGGACCTGGGTCGCGATGTCCGGACGCGTCACCGCGAAGGTGCCGGACTCGCCGCAGCAGCGGTCGTTCTTTTCGATCTTCACGTTGTCGACGGTCGAGACCAGCGCATTCACGGTTTTCAGTGAATCCTGCATCTTCATCGGCGTGTGGCACGGGTCGTGGTACATGTAGCGGGTGCCGTTCACGCCTTCGAGCTTGACGCCTTTCTCGAGCAGGTACTCGTGGATGTCCATGATGCGGCAGCCCGGGAAGATCTTCTCGAATTCGTAGGTCGCCAGCTGGTCGTAACAGGTGCCGCACGAGACCAGCACCGTCTTGATGTCGAGGTAGTTGAGCGTGTTGGCCATGCGGTGAAACAGCACGCGGTTATCGGTCATCATCTTGTCGGCCTTGTCGAACTGGCCGGCGCCGCGCTGTGGATAACCGCAGCACAGGTAACCCGGCGGCAGCACGGTCTGCACGCCGACTTCCCACAACATCGCCTGGGTCGCCAGGCCGACTTGCGAGAACAATCGCTCCGAGCCGCAGCCGGGGAAGTAGAACACGGCTTCGGTGTCGGCCGTGGTCTTCTTCGGGTTGCGGATGATCGGGATCACCTTGTCGTCTTCGATGTCGAGCAGCGCGCGCGCCGTCTTCTTCGGCAGGTTGCCCGGCATTTTCTTGTTGATGAAGTGGATCACCTGCTCGCGGATCGGCGCCTTGCCGACCGTCGGCGGCGGCGCTGCGGTCTGCGGCTTGGCCAACCCTTTCAGCATGCGGTTGCCGAGGCGCTGGGCCTTGAAGCCCAGGCCGACCATCGCCTTGCGCGTGGCGTTGATGGTGGTCGGATCGGTCGCGTTAAGGAAGAACATGGCGGCGCGGTTGGCCGGCTTGAAGCTGCGCTTGTCCATCTTGCGCAAGAGGTTACGCATATTCATCGACACGTCGCCGAAGTCGATGTTGACCGGGCATGGCGTGACGCACTTGTGGCACACGGTGCAGTGGTCCGACACGTCTTCGAATTCTTCCCAGTGGCGGATCGAGACGCCGCGGCGGGTTTGTTCTTCGTACAGGAACGCTTCGATCAGGGCCGACGTGGCCAGGATCTTGTCGCGCGGCGAATACAGCAGGTTCGCCTGCGGCACGTGGGTGGTGCACACCGGTTTGCACTTACCGCAGCGCAGGCAGTCCTTGATGCTGTTGGCGATCTCGCCGATATCGCTTTGCTGCATGATCAGGGATTCATGCCCCATCAGGCCGAACGACGGCGTGTAGGCGTTGCGCAGGTCGGCGTGCGCGCCTTCCAGGTTCAGGAGCTTGCCCTTGTTGAAGCGCCCTTCCGGATCGACGCGCACCTTGTAGTCGCGGAATTCCTGGATCTCTTCATCCATCAGGAATTCGAGCTTGGTGATGCCGATGCCGTGTTCGCCCGAGATCACGCCGTCGAGCGAGCGCGCCAGCTTCATGATGCGCTCGACCGCTTTATGGGCGTCCTGCAGCATCGCGTAGTCGTCCGAGTTCACCGGCAGATTGGTGTGCACATTGCCGTCGCCGGCATGCATGTGCAGCGCCACGAACACGCGCGAACGCAGCACGCGCTGGTGGATCGCGGTGGTCTCTTCGAGGATGCATTTGTAGGCGGCGCCGTTGAAGATCTGACGCAGCGGCGTACGCAGCTCGAGCTTCCAGGACACGCGCACGGTATGGTCCTGCACCGCGTCGAACAGGCGCGCGTCCGGTTGCACGATCAGGCGCTGCTCAAGTGCGGCGGACAGGTGATCGAGGCCGAACGACTCCAATTGCGCCTGCGCCTGGCCGAGCGGCAGATCCAGGTTGGCCAGGATGAAGGCCCAGCGCTTGCCGACCAGGTCGACCAGCGCACGCGCCTGCATTGGGCGCTCGCCCATGATCTCGTCGCGGTCGACGCCGTCGCTGGCGTCGTCGCTCTTCTCCAGCGGCAGATGGTCGCTGGCCAGGTAGGCGGCCAGTTGCTCGACCAATTGCAGCTTGTTCTTGATCGACAGCTCGACGTTGATGCGCTCGATGCCGTCGGTGTACTCGCCCATGCGGTTCAGCGGAATCACCACGTCTTCATTGATCTTGAAGGCGTTGGTGTGGCGCGCAATGGCCGCGGTGCGGGCGCGATCGAGCCAGAACTTCTTGCGCGCTTCCGGGCTCACCGCGACGAAGCCTTCGCCGACGCGGGTGTTCGCCAGGCGCACCACTTCCGAGGCGGCGATCGCCACCGCGTTCTCGTCGTCGCCGACGATGTCGCCGAACAGCGCCATCTTGGGCAGCACGCCGCGCTTGGATTTGGTGGCGTAACCGACCGCGCGCAGGTAGCGTTCATCGAGGTGCTCGAGGCCCGCCAGGCGCAGCGTGGAAAATGCCGGGTTGCCGTTCTTCGGCAGGCTGTCGAGGTAATCCTTGATCTCGACGATCGATGGAATCGCATCGCGCGCCTGGCCGAAGAATTCCAGCGCCACGGTGCGCGTGAACTTCGGCATCTTGTGCAGGATCCAGCGGCCCGATGTGATCAAACCATCGGTGCCCTCTTTCTGGATCCCCGGCAGGCCGGAGAGGAACTTGTCGGTGACGTCCTTGCCCAGGCCTTCCTTGCGAAAACGCTTGCCCTCGATGGTCAGGGTCTCGGTGCGGAATGGCTCGCCCTTCGGCGCGCCCCTGGTCGACGGATGGCGCCACTCGAGCAGGAATTCGGCGGTCGGCGCATCGTGGATCTTGCCCAGGTTGTGGCCGATGCGCGTGACATCGAGCCAGTCGCCGTTCGGGTCGACCATGCGCCACGAGGCCAGGTTGTCGAGCGCGGTGCCCCACAACACGGCCTTCTTGCCGCCCGCGTTCATGGCGATATTGCCGCCCACGCAGGACGCGTGCGCCGAGGTCGGGTCGACCGCGAACACGAAGCCGGCCTTCTCGGCCGCCTGCGACACGCGCTGCGTCACCACGCCGGCGTAGGTGTGGATGGTGGCGTAGTCGCGGTCCAGACCCGGCATCGCCGTCATCTCGACTTCGCCGATGCCGATCAGTTTTTCGGTGTTGATCACGGCCGACATCGGCGTCAGCGGAATCGCGCCGCCCGTATAGCCGGTGCCGCCGCCGCGCGGGATGATCGTCAATCCGAGTTCGATGCAGCCTTTCACCAGGCCGGCCATCTCGTCTTCGCTGTCTGGAATCAGGACCAGGAACGGGTACTCGACGCGCCAGTCGGTGGCGTCGGTCACGTGCGAGGTGCGGTGCATGCCGTCGAAGCGGATGTTGCGCTTGTCGGTGTAGGCGCCCAGCACCTTCGTGGCGCGCTTGCGCAAGTCCCAGGTGTCGGCGAACTCGCGGCCGAAATCGTCCACCGCACGGCGCGCGGCGGCGAGCAGCTGCTCGACCGCGGCGCTACGGGTGGCGACCATGGCCGGATCACCGCCGTCGAGCGCATCGACCGTGGTGCGGCGCTTGTCGATTTCGGCCAGGCGGTGGTGCAGGGCCGCGATCAGTTCGGCGCGGCGCTTGGGATTGTCGAGCAGGTCGTCCTGCAGGTAGGGATTGCGGCGCACCACCCAGATGTCGCCCAGCACCTCGTACAGCATGCGCGCCGAGCGCCCGGTCTGGCGCGCGCCGCGCAGGCTGTCGAGCAGTTCCCATGACGACTCGCCCAGCAGGCGGATCACGATTTCGCGGTCCGAAAACGAGGTGTAGTTGTAGGGAATCTCGCGCAGGCGCGCGGGTGCGTTGTCGGCGAGCAGGGTATGGATATGTGCGGGTGCGTTCATGGGTGCAGGCTGGGAGGCAATTCGACAGTCGGACAGGCCCGAAGGATGTTCATTCTAGCGTATTGCGTTGCACCACGCTCGGGCAGTGCCGGGTTCGCCATTATCGGCAACGCAACAAAATGTTTATCCTAAGAATAATGTGCAAACTTTATTTGCCAGCGGCTCATTGGTTGCAATGTTTGTACAGTCGGGGCATCGGAATGGCATATCTCGTCAGGCGCCGGAAGTCGTGGTCGGGTCGCCATCGCCGGTACTGACTTCGAAGGCCTCGCCGATCTCGAAGAAGTGGCCGCCGGCGACGTAATGGATGCTTTTCTTGCCGCCCTCTTCCATCTGCCAGTGCCCATCGCGAAATGCCGCCGGATCGGCCCAGGCCGCGACCACTTCGGCCAGGAACAGGTCATAGGTTTCCTGGATGTGCGGCTCGGGAATCAGGCGGCACTCGAGCCAGGCCAGGCAGCCGTCGAGCAGCGGCGCGCCGACCCGCTCGCCCTGCCAGGCGCCGGCGCCGAAGGCCGCGAACTTGTCGACGTCGCGGCCCGAGGTCGAGCCGACCTGCAGCGTCAAACGCGCCAGTTCGCGCGATGGCACGTTGAGGGCGAACTCGCCAGATGCTTCGATCATGCGCCGCGAGAGCGTGCTCTTGTCGAGCACCACCGCCACCTTGGGCGGTTGAAAGTCGAGCGGCATCGACCAGGCGGCGGCCATGACATTGACGGCTTCGCCGTGCCGGCTCGACACCAGCACGGTCGGGCCGTGGTTCATCAGGCGGTAGGCTTTTTCGAGGGGGACGGGAAGCGGCTGGGTCATGGAACGGGTCTTTCGAGATGCAAGGTGAATGACCCATTATGGCGCGCCCGCGCCAGGCGTGCCGGACGCCTGCCGTGGCACTTGGTTACGCTAGCCGAAAACGCGGGTCAGCATGTCGCCCAGCGAGTGCCAGAAGCCGTCCGGGATGTACAGCAGCGCGATCGTCATGGTCAGGTAGCGCATGAACTTGCCGATCAACATGTACATCACGCTGGGCCAGAACGGCAGGTGCAGCCAGCCGGCCAGCGTGCACAGCGGGTCACCCACGACAGGCAGCCACGACAGCAGCATGGTCTTGGCGCCATAGCGCTTGAGCCAGTTGAACCAGCGGCTCTGGCGCTCTTTGGCGAACGCCACCTTGGCGCGGTAACCCAGGAAATAATCGAACGCGCCACCCAGCGTATTGCCGGCGGTGCCGACCAGGATGGCCGGCCAGAACATGTCGGGATTGGCCTTGATGACAGCGAACACGGCCGGCTCGGAGCCGAGCGGCAATAACGTTGCGGAGACGAAACTGACGATGAAGATGGAGGTCAGACCTACGCTGGGTGCGGCGATGAGTTCCAGCAGCCACTGGACGGCGGATTCGATCATGAGCTTGAGCGTTGGTAATATGGCTCCATTATAATGAAGCGCACATATCGTAACGACACGATACGCCGGGCCTGCTATCCAGCGCCCCGTATCGGCCCGCACGCAACGGTCACCCACCCGAGCAGAACGGAGCGTCGTCCGGATCGCCAGCCCCTGCTGGCCAGACTTTTCCATCCCGACCATGACCACCGACTACCTCAAAAAAATCCTGACCGCCCGCGTCTACGACGTCGCCCAGGAAACCCCGCTCGACCTCGCCCCCACCCTGTCGCAGCGCACCGGGAACCGCATTTATTTCAAGCGCGAAGACATGCAGAGTGTGTTCAGCTTCAAGCTGCGCGGCGCCTACAACAAGATGGCCAACCTGACGCCGGAGCAACTCAAGCGCGGCGTGATCTGCGCCTCGGCCGGCAACCACGCGCAGGGCGTGGCGCTGTCGGCCTGCCGCCTCGGCTGCCGCGCGCTGATCGTGATGCCGACTACCACGCCGCAACTGAAAATCGACGCGGTCAAGGGCCGCGGCGGCGCCAACGTCGAGGTGGTGCTGCATGGTGATTCGTATACCGATGCGTATAACCACGCCTTGTTGCTGGAAAAGGAACAGCGCCTGACCTTCGTGCACCCGTTCGACGACCCGGACGTGATCGCCGGCCAGGGCACGATCGGCATGGAAATCCTGCGCCAGCACTCGGGCCCGATCCACGCGATTTTCGTCGCCATCGGCGGCGGCGGCCTGATCGCCGGCATCGGCGCCTACGTCAAGCAGATCCGGCCAGGCATCCGCATCATCGGCGTGCAGACAATCGATTCGGACGCCATGGCGCGCAGCCTGAAGGCCGGCGAACGCGTGACCTTGTCCGACGTCGGTCTGTTCTCGGACGGCACCGCGGTGCGTCTGGTGGGCGAGGAAACCTTCCGCGTGGCAAAGGAAGTAGTGGACGACATCATCCTGGTCGACACCGACGCCATCTGCGCCGCGATCCAGGACGTGTTCCAGGACACGCGCAGCATCCTGGAGCCGGCCGGCGCGCTGGCGGTGGCCGGGGCCAAGGCCTATATCGAACGGGCGCAAATGAACCGCGAACCGATCCGCGGCGAAACCCTGGTGGCGGTGGCGTGCGGCGCCAACATGAACTTCGACCGGCTGCGCTTCGTGGCCGAGCGCGCCGAGTTGGGCGAATCGCGCGAAGCCGTGTTTGCCGTCACCGTGCCCGAGCAGCGCGGCAGTTTCCGCCGTTTCTGCGCGCTGGTCGGTCCGCGCAACGTTACCGAATTCAATTACCGCATCAGCGATGCGAGCGAGGCGCACGTGTTTGTCGGTGTGCAGGTGGGCAACCGCAGCGAATCCGGCCTGCTGGCACGCACCTTCGAAGAGCACGGCTACAAGACGGTCGACCTGACCCACGACGAGCTGGCCAAGCTGCACATCCGCCATCTTGTCGGCGGAAAAAGTCAGCTGGCGCACGACGAATTGCTGTATCGTTTCGAATTCCCCGAACGGCCGGGCGCGCTGATGCGCTTCCTCGACAGCATGGCGCCGAACTGGAATATCTCGCTGTTCCACTACCGCAATCAAGGCGGCGACGTGGGCCGGATCCTGGTTGGCCTGCAAGTGCCGAAGACCGAGATGGCAGAATTCCAGCAATTTCTGGCCTCGCTCGGTTATCGCTATTGGGATGAAAGTAACAATCCCGTCTATAAATTGTTCTTGGGGGCATAAGCCTCCGTCTGCGCTTCTTTCGATGAATACTCCTGACCAATCACCCCTCGGCAAATCGTCTGCCTACCAGACCCAATACGCCCCCGACCTGCTGTTCCCGATCGCGCGCCAGCAAAAGCGCGACGAGCTCGGCCTGTCGGGCACGCTGCCCTTCTTCGGCGTCGACATCTGGAACGCGTATGAACTGTCGTGGCTGAACATGCGCGGCAAGCCGCAGGTCGCGATCGCGACCGTGACGGCGCCGGCCGATTCGCCCAACATCGTCGAATCGAAATCCTTCAAGCTGTACCTGAACTCGTTCAACCAGACCCGCCTGGCCGGCCCCGACGCCCTGCTGGCGCTGCTGCGCGACGATCTGTCGAACGCGTTCGGCGCCCCTGTGCACATCGTGCTGACCCATCCGGATCAATACGGCAGCCTGAAACTGGGCGAACTGGACGGCGAGCTGCTGGACCGGCTGGACGTCGAGATCGACCAGTACACCCCATCGCCCGAGCTGCTGCGCGCCAACCACGATGAAGCGCCGGTCGAGCAGACCCTGGTGTCGCACCTGCTGAAATCGAACTGCCTGGTCACCGGCCAGCCGGACTGGGGCACGGTGCAGATCCGCTACGCCGGCCCGCAGATCGAGCAGGAAGGCTTGCTGAAATACCTGATCGGCTTCCGCGAACACAATGAGTTCCACGAGCAATGTGTAGAACGTATCTTCATGGACGTGCTGCGCCAGTGCAAACCGAACCAGCTGGCCGTGTACGCCCGTTACACCCGCCGCGGTGGCCTCGACATCAACCCGTGGCGCGCCAACTTCAGCACCGGAAAACCGTCCAACCTGCGTGGCGCGCGCCAGTAAATATCGGTTCCGGGGCAGGATACGGCTCAGCGGCTGACCGAACGCTGTGCCTTTTTGGCGACAGCACCCAGCCGCGCGTGGCCCTGCCCCTGGCCACGCCACTCTGGCCGCCCTGCTCAAGATTTAAGCATGGTGCGTGCAAAAATCGGAGATTCTGCCGCCCAACGAGCAATTGCAGGTACGGGCCGCGAATTTGTCTTGGAAATTGCGCGACCTAACAGTTGAGCAAAAATCGCTTGTCTGTCGTGTTTCGCCGGCTACCGCATCGCCTTGCGGCGAGGACGGCAAACTGTCGCGAATTCGAGTGTCTCGCGCCGGAAACAGGCCTATAATCCGTGCTCGCTAGCACTCCCACTAGTGCATCGCACCACATGTCATGACCAATCTCAGCAAAATCCTTTCGCTCGAAAATGTGCAGCTCGACATCGAAGTATCGAGCAAGAAACGCGCTTTCGAACAAGCCGGACTGATCTTCGAAAACAATTGCGGCATTGCCCGTTCGATCGTGTCGGAGAATCTGTTCGCACGCGAGCGGCTCGGCTCCACCGGCCTCGGCCATGGTGTGGCCGTCCCGCACGGCCGCATCAAGGGCAGCAAGAGCCTGAAGGCGCCGTTGGCCGCCTTCGTGCGCCTGAAGGAGCCGATTCCATTCGAGTCGCCCGACGGCCAGCCGGTCAGCCTGCTGTTCTTCCTGCTGATCCCGGATCACGTGACCCAGCAGCACCTGGAGATCCTGTCCGAGATCGCCGAACTGTTCTCGGATGAAGCAGTGCGCACGGCCCTGGCCGGCGACACCGATCCGAAGTCGGTGCACGAGCGCATCATCAACTGGCAACCCAGCCTGCAAGCCCTGGGTTAAACTGTCTGCTCGGCAATCACGCCGCGCCTTTGACGACCACGCCATGCTGCAGACTCCGCTGACCATCCAACGGCTGTACGACGATAATCGCGACAGCCTGCAACTCGGCTGGTTCGCGGGCTTCCCCGGCGGCGAACGCCAGATCGCCGGCGACGCCGCGTCGGCCGCCGACCAGGTCGGCCACTTGAACCTGATCCACCCCGGGCGGATCCAGGTGTTCGGCCACCAGGAGCTGAACTATTACCACCGCCTGAAGCTCAATTCGCGTACCCACGTGATCGGCGAATTGATCGGCGGCGGTCCGCCGGCGCTGATCATCGCGCAAGGCCTGGAAACCCCGCCCGACATCCTCGCCATCTGCGACGAGCAGAACATTCCCCTGTTTTCGACCCCGCTGCCGGCAGCGCAGGTGATCGACTTCCTGCGCGTTTATTTGTCCAAAAAGCTGGCGCAGCGCGTCATCATGCACGGCGTGTTCATGGACGTGCTCGGCGTGGGGGTGTTGATCACGGGCGACTCCGGTCTCGGCAAGAGCGAACTGGGCCTGGAGCTGATTTCGCGCTCGCACGGCCTGGTGGCCGACGATGCGGTCGAATTCTCGCGCATCGCCCCGAACATGATCGAAGGCCGCTGCCCGCCGCTGCTGCAGAATCTGCTCGAGGTGCGCGGCCTGGGCCTGCTCGACATCAAGGCGATCTTTGGCGAGACGGCGGTGCGGCGCAAGATGCGCCTGAAGCTGATCGTGCACCTGGTCAAGCGCGGTGCGATGGATGAAGAAGTCGAGCGCCTGCCGTTCCACTTCCCGACCGAAGACGTGCTCGGCCTGCCGATCCGCAAGGTGGTGATTCCTGTTGCGGCCGGCCGCAACATTGCAGTGCTGCTCGAAGCCGCGGTGCGCAATACCATCCTGCAATTGCGCGGCATCGACACGCTGCAGGAATTCATGGAACGCCAGCGCCAGGCGATGAGCTCGGATTAATGGCCCCGGAATACCTGCACTAACGCGTATTTACAGGGTCATATTGACACGCATCATGGTGCGATAAACACTATCGCAATCTGGTTTGCGATGTGCGCTTGCCCTGGCGCTTGCGGTATCATTCGCACCATGCACATCGTCCTCATTACCGGGATCTCCGGCTCGGGCAAATCGGTCGCCCTGAACGTTCTGGAAGACGCAGGCTACTACTGCGTCGACAACCTGCCGCCGGCGCTGCTGACGGCGCTGATCAATACCGTGAACGAGACCGGCACCGGCAAGATCGCGGTAGCGGTCGACGCCCGCAGTGCCGAATCGCTGGTCGAATTGCCGGTGAGCGTGCGCCGCCTGCGCGAAGACGGGCACTCGGTGAAGGTGATGTTCCTGACCTCGAGCACCCACTCGCTGGTGGCGCGTTTCTCGGAAACCCGGCGCAGCCACCCGCTGTCGCACGAGCTGCGTCCCGGTGAAAACCCAGCCTCGCGCCGCACGCTGATCGAGTGTATTGCCGAAGAACGCGAGCGCCTGTCGGCGATCGAAAACCTGGGCCACGTGATCGACACGTCCGAACTGTCGGCCAATAAACTGCGCGCCTGGATCAAGGAACTGGCCGAACTGGCGCACGCGCCGTTGACGCTGTTCTTCGAGTCGTTCGCCTTCAAGGTCGGCGTCCCGCTCGACGCCGACTTCGTGTTCGACGTGCGCGCGATCCCGAATCCGTATTACGACCTGGCGCTGCGCCCGCTGACCGGCCGCGACGCCCCGGTGATCGCCTTCCTCGACGCCCAGCCGAGCGCGGCCGAGATGCTGGAAGACATCCGCGCTTTCGTCGCCAAGTGGCTGCCCTCGTTCAAGACCGACAACCGCAGCTACCTGACGGTGGCGGTCGGTTGTACGGGCGGGCAGCATCGCTCGGTGTACATGGCCGAGCACCTCGGCGCTTATTTCGACAAGTCCGAGCGGGTGATCGTGCGGCATCGGGAGCAGCCGAAGAATCCGGCGGCTTGAACCATTGGCTTCTCCGCAGAAGCGTTAGCAGAAACGGATATGCATGACGCACTTCATGCAAGGTACTTGAGCGGGTGCGCGTAGTCGGGCCACACCGGTTCGAAGAAGCGCGCCACCATGTCCGGCGTTACCTCATCGAGTGTCGGCGGATTCCACTGTGGCAGGTTGTCCTTGTCGATCACCAGCGCGCGTATGCCTTCCAGCACTTCGCCGTGCTCGAAGTTGTGGCGCACCAGCGAACGTTCCATGCGCAGGCAATCGGCCACCTGCAGCGCCGCGCCGCGTTGCAGCAACTCGTGCGTTACGCACATCAGCAGCGGCGAACGCTGGCGCATCGCCTTGAATGCCTTTTGCGCGAACGGCGATTCATCGCGTTCGAGCGAGGCCATGATCGCCGCCACCGAACCGGCGCCGAAGTGGGTGTCGATGGACGCGCGCTGCGCCTGCAGTTCGCCGGCGCCGGCTTGACCCGCAAACCCGGCGGCGAATGCACGAATCGCTGCCGGCACATCCGCACCCGGCGTTGCATCGATCAGGGCCATTAAAGCTTCGATCTGTTCGCCCGGAATATAGACGTCGGCCAGCCCCACATACAGCGCGTCGGCGGCGCCGACCGTCAACCCCGTCAAGCCAAGGTAATTGCCCAGCTGCCCCGGCGCGTGCGACAGGAAATGGCTGCCGCCCACGTCCGGGAACAGGCCGATGTTCACCTCGGGCATTGCCATTTTCGTGCGCTCGGTCACGATGCGCAGGCCGCACCCGGGACCGCCCTGGGCAATGCCCATGCCGCCGCCCATCACCACGCCGTCCATCAGCGCAATATACGGTTTCGGATAGAAATGGATCAGGTGATTCAGCGCGTATTCTTCAGTAAAGAAATCTTCCAGCAGTGCGCTGCCGCCTTGCGGATTGCCGCGGCCGACGTCGTAGAAGAAACGGATGTCGCCGCCCGCGCACAGCGCCTTTTCGCTGCTGCTGGTGAGCACGACTGCGTTGACCGATGCATCGTCGCGCCAGGCCAGCAGCGTGCTTGTCAACGCGCGCACCATCTCGAGCGACAGCGAATTGAGGGCCTTGGGACGATCGAGAGTGATGATGCCGGCGCCGTTGGCGACGCGGGTCAGGACGTGGTCGGTCATGATGTTTTCGGTAGCGGGAAAGCGTCCATTTTACCGAACCGGCGCCACAACCAAGATGAACACCGCACACGCAAAAAGGGCGCCCCGTTGGACGCCCTTAGCTATGGTGCCGCGTGTCAGGCTGATGTAAACAATCAGGCTTCCGCAGCTTCGCCGTTTTCCGGCAGGCGTTTGATCGCCGTTCGATTATGGTCCTGCAGCATCTGCTTGTGCTTCAGGATCTGTCTATCCAATTTATCCATCAAGGTGTCGATCGCGGCGTACAGGTCTTGTGCGACGCTGGCCACGTGCAGGGTCTTGCCGGACACCTGGACATTGATTTCAGCTTTCTGCCTTTTTTCTTTTTCAGTGAGGTTATCGACCGCCAAAAACACATGCGTGTCGATGACCTGGTCGAAATGGCGAATAATGCGCTCGAGCTTATTCTGAACGTATTCACGGATCGCTGGGGTAACTTCGAGATGGTGACCGCTGATTGTGAGGTTCATACACACTCCTTTGAAGATGATGCGCCGGGTGACCCACACCGGCGCCGCAGGAGTGCGGCACTTGAGCTGTGTGGACGGCGCAGTTACAAGGCTTTGCGAAGACTTACAGGGGGTATCTTGAGGGCTTCCCGGTATTTTGCAACCGTCCGGCGTGCAATGACCATGCCTTGTTCCCCGAGCATCTCCGCGATCTTGCTGTCGGACAATGGATTCTTAGGGTCTTCTGCTCCTGTCAATTGCGCGATGAGCGCGCGGATCGCCGTCGAGGATGCTTCTCCCCCCGCTTCGGTGGCGACGTGGCTGCCAAAGAAATATTTCAGCTCAAACATGCCGTGCGGGGTCAGCATGTATTTCTGCGTTGTGACACGAGAAATTGTGCTCTCGTGCAGACCCAGTGTATCAGCTATCTCGCGCAAGACAAGGGGACGCATGGCAACCGCGCCGTGCGAAAAAAAGTTGCGCTGACGCTCGACGATGGCCTCGGCCACGCGCAGGATGGTGTCGAAACGCTGGCGCATATTCTTGATCAGCCACTTCGCTTCCTGCAGCTGGGCGCCCATCTGCATCTCGCTCTTGCCGCTCTTGAGCAGGCCCGCGTACAGGGTGTTTACGCGCAGGCGCGGCATCACGTCCGGGTTCAGGGTCACTGCCCAACCGTTCCTGGCGCGGCGCACGATCACGTCCGGCACCACGTAATCCGACACGTTCGATGCGAACACGGCGCCCGGGTGCGGATTACATTGGCGCACCACGGCCTGCACCTCGCGCAGGTCGTCGTCGTCGCAGTCGAGCGCTTTTTTCAGCTTGCTGTATTCGCGCTGCGCGAACCAGCTCAGATACCCTTCGACGATCGTCAAGGCCAGGCGCCGCGTCACCAGCGGCACGCCGGGCATGCGCCGGATCTGCAGCGCCAGGCACTCGGCCGCGCTGCGCGCGCCCACGCCCACCGGGTCCATGCTCTGCACCATCGCCAGTGCGCAGCGCAGTTCGTCAATCTCGACCTCGAGCTCCTCGGGCAAGCGCGCATGGATGTCGTCGAGCGGCTCTTCCAGGTAGCCGTTGTCGTCGAGCGCATCGATCACCAGTTCGGCCAGCGCGCGGTCGCGCAGCGCCAGGCTGGTGGCGCGCACCTGCTCCATCAGGTGTTCGCGCAGCGACACGGCCGATGCTTCCAGTTGCGGGCGGCCGTCTTCATCGTCGCCGTTGCTGGTGGCGCCGCTGCCGCTGCTCCAGTCGATCTCGCTGTCGCCGTGTTCCTGCTCGCTGCCGCTGCCTTCGCCGTCGCTCGCTGCGGGCGCGCCCTCGCCTTCGGCCTGCTGGCCGGGCGCCGGCGGCGCTTCGCCGTTGGCGGGCGCAGTGTTGATGGCGCCATCGGCCAGCAGCCGCACCGAATTATCCAGTGGGTCGTCGAGCCGTTCGAGCAGCGGATTATCGTGCAGGATCTGCTCGATTTCCTGGTGCAGTTCGAGCGTCGACAACTGCAGCAAGCGGATCGATTGCTGCAGTTGCGGCGTCAGCGCCAGGTGCTGCGAAGTGCGTAGTTGCAGGGACTGTTTCATCACTACATGCGGAAGTGTTCGCCGAGGTACACGCGCCGCACCGATTCATCCGCAATGATGTCGTCCGGGCGGCCCGATGCCAGCACCGCACCCTGGTTGATGATGTAGGCGCGGTCGCAGATGCCGAGCGTCTCGCGCACGTTGTGGTCGGTGATCAGGACGCCGATCTTGCGCTCCTTCAGGAAGCGCACGATGCGCTGGATCTCGATCACGGCGATCGGGTCGACCCCGGCGAACGGTTCGTCGAGCAGCACGAAGCGCGGGTTGGTCGCCAGCGCCCGCGCGATCTCCACGCGCCGCCGCTCGCCGCCCGACAGCGACAGCGCCGGGTTCTCGCGCAGCTTCTCGATCTGCAGATCGGCCAGCAGCGTGTCGAGCCGTTCGTTGATCTGGTCTTTCGACAGCGGCTTGCCGTTGTCCTTCTGCAGTTCGAGCACGGCGCGGATGTTTTCTTCCACCGTCAGCTTGCGAAACACCGACGCTTCCTGCGGCAGGTACGACAGCCCCAGCACCGCGCGGCGGTGGATCGGCAAACTCGAGATGTCGGTGCCGTTGATGTCGATCGAGCCGGCGTCCGACGGCACCAGGCCGACGATCATGTAGAACGAGGTGGTCTTGCCGGCGCCGTTCGGGCCCAGCAAACCCACCACTTCGCCGCACTCGACCTGCAGCGACACGTCGCGCACCACCAGCCGCTTGCCGTAACTTTTTTGCAGGCCCTTGACGATCAGGGTGCTGCCGCCTTCGCGCATCTCGGTGCGCGGCGCCGTCATTGGGCCCCTCCGGTGGCGGCGCGCTTGGGCGCCAGGATCAGGGTGCCGCGACCGCCGCCAACCTTGCTTTGCCCGCTGGCGTCGTTGCGCACAGTGGCCACTTCCTTGCGGTTGTCGTACGAGATGAAGGGACCAGTGATCTGGTTGGTCATGCGGCTGCTTTCCAGCTCCTTGACGATCGCCTTCGAATACAGGCGCACCAGTTCCGAACGTTCGTCGTATTCGATGCGCTCGGCCTGGCCTTCGATCCACAGATCGGGGCCGCCGTCGCGCTTCTGGCGGAAGGTGGTCAGCTTGCCGGCGTTGGCGGTGAGCGTCACGCTCATATAGCCTTCCGGGCTTTCCTTGAGCAGGGCGCGGTCGGCTTTGAGCACCAGGGTGCCGCGCGTGAGGATCACGTTGCCGGTCAGGATGCGGGTGCCGCTGACTTCATCGACGTCGAGCGAATCGTATTCGACGACCGCCTCCTTGAGCGAGTCGGCGCGTTCGGCGAATGCTGTCAGCGACAGCAGGGAGAGAAGTGCGGCAGCGAATAATTTTTTCATGTTGGAGGCTGGTCTTGGGTTAACGCGGCGCCGGCTCGATGTTCGAGCGTTCAGCGCGGGCGTGGCGGATAGACGATCTGGCCGCGGCTGGAAAGGTGCAGCTTCTGGGTGGCGTTGTTGGCGACCATGCCGGTGCCCTGCACCCTGGCGGCGCCAAGCTGCATCTCGATCGGCAGGTCGGTCTTCAAAATCTCTTCATCGGGCAGCACCGTCAGCGCCTGGGTGCGCACGTGTAGCGCTTCGGCGGCGGCGGTCTTCGGACGCTGCAGGTCGACGTCGCCAAGCAGCTCGACCCGGTGTTCCCTGTGATGGATGCGCGCGTTCTTCGCGTTCACCGTCATCGGCGGGCGGCCCGGTTCGACGCCGCGCAGCAGCGGCGCGTCGACGTACGACACGTCGCCTTCCGGGATGTGCTCGAGGCGCTTGCCCGAGATCAGGTAGCTCGGCTGGCCATTTTCCGTCATGCGCACGAACGAGAAATTCTCGACGATGTAATCGGGTTCGTTGGGCGGGCCGCCCAGCTGGCCGTCGGGGTCGGATGCCTGCATCAGCTGCAGCAGCCAGAAGCTGCCGAAGGCGAAGAACACGCCGACGACCATCACCACCAGCAGGTTCCAGCGGTGCGCGCTGCGTTTATAGGTGGTGGCCATGCGCGGTCCTTACGCGAAGTACGGCGCGAGCGCCTGTTCGTAATTGCCCTGGGCGCGCATCACCAGGTCGCACACTTCGCGCACCGCGCCGCGGCCGCCGCCATTTCTGGTGACGTAGTGCGCGCGGTGCTGCACTTCCGGGTGGCCGGACGGCACCGCGACGGCGAAGCCGACCCGCATCAACAGCGGCAGGTCGATCACGTCGTCGCCGATGTAGCCGCATTCCCCGGCCGTGACGCCGGTGCTTTCCAACAGCTTGGCAAAGCCGATGCGCTTGTCGTGGATGCCCTGGTGGACGTGCGAGATACCCAGGTCGGCGGCGCGCTTGACCACGATCGGCGACAGGCGCGCGCTGATGATGGCGGTCTGCACGCCGGTCTTGTTCAGCAGCTGGATGCCGAGGCCATCGAGCACGTTGAAGGTCTTGGTGACTTCGCCGTCCGGGCCATAGGTCAGGCTGCCGTCGGTCAGCACGCCGTCGACGTCGAAGATCATGACCTTCACGCGCGCAGCGCGCTGCATGTGGTCCACTGGCGGAAACTGGGTGCTCATCAGATTACCTTTGCGCGGGTCAGGTCGTGGATGTGCAGTGCGCCGACCAGGCGACCATCCGCATCGGTGACCAGCATCTGGTTGATGCGGAATTCTTCCATCACGGCGACGGCGTCCACCGCCAGCTGTTCCGGGTGCACGCGGCGTGGATTGGCATGCATCACGTCGCGGATCAGGATGTTCGAAAAATCGTGCAGGCGCTCGATCAGGCGGCGCAAGTCACCGTCGGTGAAGACGCCAATCGGACGGCCATCCATGTCGACGATGGCGGTCATGCCCATGCCCTTCTGGCTGATCTCGAGCAGGGCCTTGGCCAGCGGCGTATCCGGTCCCACCTGCGGAATCGCGTCGCCGCTACGCATCACATCGCGCACATGGGTCAGCAGACGGCGACCGAGGGCGCCGCCCGGATGCGACAGCGCGAAATCCTGCTCGCGGAAACCGCGCGCGTCGAGCAGCGCAATGGCCAGCGCGTCGCCCATCGCCAGCGTGACCGTGGTGCTGGTGGTCGGCGCCAGGTTCAGCGGGCAGGCTTCCTTGTCGACATGGATGTTCAGGTGCACGTCGGCCAGCCTGGCCAGGCGCGAAGCCGGTTTGCCGGTCATCGCGATCACGCGCGTGCCGAGGCGCTTGACGGCCGGCAGGATGTCGAGCAGCTCGGACGATTCGCCCGAATTGGAGATCGCGATCAGGATGTCATTGGCGGTGACCATGCCCAGGTCGCCGTGCGCGGCTTCGCCCGGATGCATGAAGAAGGCCGGGGTGCCGGTCGAGGCCAGGGTGGCGGCGATCTTGCGCCCGACGTGGCCCGACTTGCCCATGCCCGACACCACGACCCGTCCCGCGCAGCCGAACATCATCGCCACGGCGCCGACGAAACTGTCGTCATCGCCCAGGCGCGCCTGCAGTGCGCGAATGGCGTCGGCCTCGATGGCCAGGGTCTCGCGACCCAGCGCCAGCACGCGCCCGGCCTGGGTCTCGTCAAAACTATTCAACATTGGTTTTTGATCGGTTACACTCATTTTGGAAGTATAAACGAATTGAGAAAGCAAAAAACTTGCCAGTCGTAACAAACTACAACAGCCGGCAACGTGATGGTCGCGGCGCCACGTATTTCACGGGTGCATCCAGTCATGTATTGACAGCCGCATCCCCTTCTGCTTTACCCACGCGTGCCCGATGCATTCCGGCCTCGAACTGACCCTGTTGTTGCTCGGCTGCGCCGTCCTCGGCGTGGTCGCCTTCCGCTCGCTGCAATTGCCGCCGATGCTCGGCTACCTGGCCGTCGGGGTCCTGATCGGCCCCCACGCGCTGGCGCTGGCCGAAGACAGCCCCACTACCCACGCGCTGGGCGAGTTCGGGGTGGTGTTTTTGATGTTCTCGATCGGCCTCGAATTCTCGCTCAATCAGCTACGCTCGATGCGCCGCATCGTGTTCGGGCTCGGACTGGCGCAGGTAGTGACCACGCTCGCCGTGGCCATGGGGCTGGCGCTGCTGGTGGCCTTCATGCTGCCGCAGTTGAACCTGGGCTGGCAGGCCGCGTTCGCGCTCGGCGGCGCGCTGGCGATGTCGTCGACTGCGATCGTGGTCAAGCTGCTCACCGAGCGGCTCGAGTTGGAGAGCGAGCATGGCCGGCGCATCATCGGCATTTTGCTGTTCCAGGACCTGGCGGTGGTGCCGCTGTTGATCCTGATTCCCGCGCTGGCGCGCAATCCCGAAGACCTGGCCGCCACCCTCGGCTGGGCCGCGCTGAAGGCGGCGCTGGTGCTGGCGCTGTTGCTGTTCTTCGGCCAGAAGCTGATGGGACGCTGGTTCACGATCGTGGCCAAGCGCCGCTCGCAAGAGCTGTTCATGCTCAACCTGCTCCTGGTGACGCTGGGCGCGGCCTGGATCACCGAGCAGGCCGGCCTGTCGCTGGCGCTGGGGGCTTTCGTGGCCGGCATGCTGATCTCCGAGACGCCCTACAAACACCAGGTGGAAGAAGACATCAAGCCGTTTCGCGACGTCTTGCTTGGCCTGTTCTTCATCACCATCGGCATGCTGCTCGATGTGCGCATGGTGCTCGAACACTGGTGGGTGGTGCTTCTCTTGCTTGCGCTGCCGGTCGGCTTGAAGTTCGGCCTGATCGCGCTGCTGGCGCGTGCCTTCGGGGCCGCGCCGGGCACCGCGATGCGCACCGGCCTGGCGCTGGCGCAGGCCGGTGAATTCAGCTTCGTGCTGCTCAATCACGCGTCCGAATCGCGCCTGGTCGACCCGTTCGTGATGCAGCTGGTGCTGGCCTCGATGGTGCTGTCGATGCTGGCCGCGCCGTTCATCATCGCCCACATGGACCGCATCGCGATGAAGGTCGCGGCCAACGAGTGGATGACGCAGTCGCTGCAACTGACGCAGATCGCGGCGCGCACCATGAAGACCCAGAAGCACGTGATCATCGCCGGCTTCGGGCGCAGCGGGCAAAGCCTGGCCACGCTGCTGGGCGAAGAAAAGCTGTCGTGGTACGCGCTCGACCTCGATCCCGAGCGGGTACAGGAAGCGCAGGCGGCCGGCGCCAGCGTCTCGTACGGCGACGCCGCGCGCCGCGAAAGCCTGATCGCGGCCGGTGTGAACCGCGCCAGCGCGCTGGTGATTACCTTCGCCGACACCCGCCTGGCGCTGCGCGTGCTGCACCTGGTGCACGAGCTGGCGCCGGCGCTACCGGTGATCGTGCGCAGCCATGACGACGCCGACATGGATGTACTGAAGGCGGCCGGCGCCACCGAGGTGGTGCCGGAAGCGCTGGAGAGCAGCTTGATGCTTGCCTCGCATGCACTGGTGACGATGGGCGTGCCGCTGCGGCGCGTGGTGCACCGGGTGCAGGCCGCGCGCGACGAACGCTATGCGGCGCTGCGCGGCTACTTCCACGGCGCGGGCGATGCCTCGGGCGACCTGGAACAGAGCCAGGTGCGGTTGCATTCGGTGCGGCTGCATCAGCATTCGGTGGCGACCGGGATGCGCTTAGGTAGCTTGCAACTGGAGGAGATCGGGGCCGAAGTGACGGCGCTGCGACGCGGGGGGCAAGGGCTGGCGCTGGCGCCGGACGTGGTGCTGCTGGCCGGTGACGTGGTGGTGCTGCGGGGGGATGGCGAAGCACTGAATCGGGCCGAGGAGCGCCTGCTCTGACCGACCGACCGATGATATGGTGCGTAGGGTTGGCGGCTTCGCCGCCAACCCTACGATCGCCGCGTTATTCGGCGAATATCAGGCGAACATCACCACCTGGTTACGTCCACCCGCCTTGGCCTGGTACAACGCGGCGTCGGCCGACGCCACCAGATCCTGCGCCACGCCTTCGATGGCGGCCTCGCGCGCCGCATCGGTCACGGGTGTAACCAGCGCCGCTACCCCGATCGACACCGTGACGTCGACCCGCTCGCCCGTGCTCAGGTCAACCGGCTGCGCGGCCACGCCGGCGCGGATGCGCTGCGCCACGATGTTCGCGCTCTCCAGGTCGGCGTCGATCAGCAGCACCACGAATTCTTCACCGCCGAAGCGGCCCAGCGCATCCGACATGCGCAGTTCGGCCTTGATGCGCGCGCACACTTCGCGCAGCACGTCGTCGCCGCCCTGGTGTCCGACGGTATCGTTGACCCGTTTGAAGTGATCGATATCGATGTACATGCACGACAGCCGATACCCCTGGCGCCGCGCGCGCGAGATCTCTTCCACCAGGCGCCGGTCCATGTAGCGCCGGTTGTAGACGCCGGTGAGCGAGTCGGTCAGGCCGATGTACTTCAGCATCTCGTTGCTGATCACGTTTTCCAGGCAGATCGCAATGATCGAGCCCATGTGCTCGACGAAGTCGGTGCCCAGCTGCGGCGTGAAGCGGGTCGGGTCGGCGCTGCCCAGGTTCAGGCTGCCGATCAGGCGCGTATTGCGCAGCAGCGGCACCAGCGCCACGCTTTGCAGGCCAACGGGTGGGTGCGGGAAAGCGGCGCAGTGCCGGCTTGGGGTGTACGGCCCCAGCAGCGGACGCGGGCGCCGCTCGGGCGACATGTCAAAGCCGAGCTCGACTGCGTGCTCGCAGAACATCAGGTTCGGGAACCCCTCGAAATCCACGCCCAGGCGGTGCATCACGGTATAGATGTCGGCGTCCGGATCGACCAGCGACAAGGTGACGATGTCGAGCTCCGAGATCACCGGCAGCGTGCGGAAGATGGTGGAGACCAGGTCGGGGAAGCTCCCGGCGCCGACGATCTCGAGGTCGAAGGCCTGGTGGCGACCCATGATTTCATGGTTGCGTTCGGCCTGCTCGAGCAGGTACGCCATGCGCGCGCGCAAGGTCTCATTTTCCACCATCAGTTCTTGCGCCGACGCGCTCGGCTCATGCATAAAGCATTCCTTTCAGCAATAACCGTAACATTACGCCATCCCGGAATGCTTGGATATGAAAAATGGATTGCCGTAGACGATTCGCTACACTGTTGCAGTGCTCCTGCCCAGTATTTGTTGCTGCTTCAAAACACGAGTTCAGCGTCGAGCGCCTGGCCGACCCGCACCGTGTGGCCGATACCGTCGAGCACGATCATATTCATGCCGACCGTCACCGCGCCGTCCATGCGCGCGTTGGCGCGGTAGGCTTGCAGGATGTCGAGCGGATCGGGGCCGGGGATACCGGTGGCCTGGTCGATGGCCGGGATCGGGCAGCGCGCGCATGGCTTGACCGGTCGCAGCGCGACGCCGTCGGCGGTAAAGGCGCCGACGAAATCTTCTTCGAACGCGTCGATCCCCGCCACCACCAGATTCGGGCGGAAGCGGTTCATCGGCAGCGTGGCGCGGCCGGCGCGCTGCAAGCGCGCGTTCAAATCGTCGAGCGAAGCCTGGCCGATCAGCAGGATCGGATAGCCGTCCGAGAAACGTGTGGCGGCGGGCACGCCGTCGGTCCATTTGGTGCTGGTCGGGCGCACCACGTCCGGGCGGAAGCGCACCAGGCGGCACGGCGCGCCGAGCGCGCTCGAGAACCACAGCGCCGCGGCGTCGCCGCAATCGGCGGCCAGCACCCGGTCATCCCAGATCTGCACTGCCAGTGACGTCGCAGTGGCATCGTGCGCCAGCGGCAGGTGCAGCGGCGTCATGCCGGGCGCTTCCACCAGCAGCGCATCGCCCTCGAGGCGCGGCTGGATGACGGCCATGCGTGGATATTCGCGCTGGGTCAGGAACAGGCCCTCGGGCGTGACCAGCATCCACTCGCGGTCGTACACGCCCTGCGCCGCCAGGCCGTCGATGCACAGCATCGCTTCCGGCACCGACAGGCCGGCGCAGGATTTGATCGGGTAAAGGACGAGTTCGGAGATGGTGGCCATGCTGTCGCGAAGGGAAACAGGTAAGGCCATCAGTATGGCAGCATTCAACGGCGCAGGCCGAATTCCGATGGCTGAATCTTGCTTCGGAATCGACTGCCTGCGCCGCTGGTTTTAATGCTCAGCCGTTTCGGACAACGGCTGGTCGGCCAGGTAGCTCGCCAACAAGCCAGACGGCAGCGACGGCCGCCCGGCATCGAACAGCTTGCCGTTGCCGATGACGATAAAACTGTCCCGGGCGCGCGAGACTGCGACGTTGAGCATGTTCGGCTTCTGGTCGAAGAAGGCGCTGCCGTTGAAGCCTTCGCCATAGGTGGGCGAGAACAGCACGATGGCGCGCTCGGCGCCTTGCAGCGCGTGCACGGTGCCGACCGTCAGGCGGCTTTCCTTGCGCAGCAGGTCCGGCAGCTCGCGCCGCAAACGCCGTTCGATCGCCGCGGCCTGGGCCGCGAACGGGGTCACGATGCCGACCAGTTTCCAGATCGGCGTCGGCGCGCCGTCCACGTCGATGTAGTGCTGTTCGATGCGCTCGCGCTGCGCCTTGAGCCAGTCGACGATCGCTGCCGCCTCGCTGTCGTTCCAGCGGCTGCCGCCGCGCCGGCTGTCGGCGCCGCCCGTATGAATCAGCGCCAACGGCGGCAGGATGCGATCTTCGAGCGGGATTGGCGGGCGCTTCGGCTCCAGGCGCCCACCGTAGATCAGCGTGTTGCAGTAACCGATCAGTTCCGGCACGCAGCGCCGGTGCTCGGTCAGCATCAGGCCGCGCAGGTCCGGGTATTGCTGCACGGCGCAGCTGCGGTTGGCGATGCGCATCAGGTTGCCGCTGGCCGGAGTAAAGCCGCCCCCCTCCAGCACGTCGTAGGCCGGATCGTGCGTTGTCGGCGCCAGGCCGAACTTGACGGCATTGGCGCGATCGAGCGCTTCGCCGCTGTTCCAGACCGGCTCGATCTGGAAGGTGTCGCCGACCACCAGCGCGCGCCGCGCCAGGGCGAACATCGGCGCGCCGATGTCGGGCGATACCTGCCCGGCCTCGTCCACGATCAGCAAGTCGATCGTGTTCCAGAACGGCATGTCCTCGCCTTCCCAGGCGGTGAAGAACGACGGCGCCATGTGGAAGTTCGACACCAGGCACGGCGCCAGCTTGGCAAAGCGGCGGTACTTGGCTTCCAGCTTGCGCCGGCCCTTGGTGTCCTTGACGGCAGCACGGATGCGCTGGCGCACTTCCAGGATCCACTGGCCCGACCAGTACCAGTCGGCGACCGAGAACATGCGCGCGCGCAGGGTGCGGTCCAGGTAGTCGTTGAGGTTGGCCAGGCTGGCATCGAGCAATTCGGGATCGTCGCCGGCGATGTCGTGCCAGGCGCCGAAGGCAGCAGCAACGCGCGCACGTTCCTGTTCGGCCTGGGCCACGGCCTGTTTATGCGCGTCGACCTGGTCCGCCAGCGCCTGCTTCTGGGCCAGCAGCGCAGCCAGGGCTGCGGTCTTGTGCTGCAGCGCCTCTTTTTTGAGCATGTGGAAGTGGCCCGGTACGCCGTCGGCGCGGTGCAGCAGGTCGGCCGTCAGCGGGTGCCCCAGCAAGACCTGGCGGTCGCGCGCCATGCGCCGGCGGCGCAGCGGCGGCAGGAAGCTGAGCAGGTCGAGCCAGACCGGGGACTCGGCCAGGTAGGCGGTCCAGGATTTTTCGGCCTGCACGATGTCGTCGCGCCGCGCTTCATAGGCGCGCAGCGCCTCGGCGCTGGCGGCGTCGCATTCGTCCATCGCGGCGCGTAATTGCGCCAGCGCCTGGCTGCAGCGCGCCAGCTCGGCGTCCCAGGTCGCCATCAAGGTTTGATAGCCGGCCACGGCGCCGGTGTCGACATCCTGGCCAAAGGCATGGAACAAGGCCTGGCGCGCTGCGACCAGCGCTTCCAGGTCGGTAGCCATGGCAACCAGTTGCGCGTGCAGGTCATGCAGCACGGTGCCGACGCCATCGCTGCGGCGGCGGAAATAGCGCGCTGCGCAATCGAGGTAATGGCGCTCGACCGCGACCAGTGCTTCGGGCGTTTCGAACTCCTCGAACGGATGGCTCTTGTGACTGCACAGCGGGTGCTGGCTCTGGCGAGATTCGGACGCCATGAACAGGCCGAAGCCGCGCCCGTACAGGTGCCAGCGCTTGTGTCCGGTTTCCAGGGCGATGCGCGCAAAGCTGTCCAGCACGTTCTCGACCGCTTTCACGTTGGTCGAGGCGACCACGATCAACGGGCACTCGGCGCCGGCCAGGGCGGCATCGATCCACAGCTGCGCCACCACGCTTTGCAGCAGCGTGGTCTTGCCGGTGCCGGGCGGGCCATTCACCGCCAGCACCCGCCCTTCCGGCAGCCGCTGCAGCTCGACCATCGCGTTGCGCTGGGACGGCGACAGCGGATACGCCGGGTTCATGTGGCCGACCGTTCTGGCATAAAACGGCGCCGCATCCTGCAGCGCGAGCGGCGCGCGCGCTGGCTGTTCAAGCAGCGTGCGCAGCGCGTCGAGCAGCGGCGTCGGCGGGCGCTCGCTGATGATGCTGTCGTACAGTTTCACCAGATGGCGGGCGACGATCGGCGGCTCGTAGGCGATGCCGTGCCAGCCTGACACCAGGTGATGCTCGTCGAGCGCGAATTCTAGCAACTGCTCTTCACCCAGGTCCAGCGCCAGCACGGGCAGCCCGGCGCCCGTCACCGCTTGGAACAATTGCGCCGCGATGCGCAGCACGTCGCTCATGCCACCCGGTTTCAGTGGCAGGCTGCCGATGAAGGCATCCTGGCTGTCGAGCGTGCCGAGCGCAATGCGGCGCATGGTTGGCTCCAGCAGCTCGCGCGGGATCCACGGCAGGCGCTCGGGGTCCGGCAGCAAGACGCCCTGGCGGTCCAGCAGGCATGGAATGCACAGCACCGACGCGCCCCGGTGCAGCTCGGCGCCGTCGTGCTTGACGCCGTGACTGGCCGCCGGGGTCAGCCGCGCAGGCACCAGCACAAAGGGGATGCGGCCACCACGCTCGAGCTTGCTGGCGGCGAACTGTCCCTCGACCCAACCCGCCACGTCGGGCACCGCGCGCGTGATGCGCCATTCACCTTCGGCTTGCCCGATGGCGATCGGATGGCTAGCGGGCGCGACCTCGGGATGCAGCAGGCTGACTTCGGCCAGCGCGGCGCGCCAGTACGGCAGGGGTATCAACTGATTCATTCTTGCAGGGGAAGGAAACATACTAAGGGGCACTGAATGCGCAAGCCAAAAAGCAACAAGCCCTTCCGGCGGGAAGGGCTTGCGAGGGGTGGGCGCCGAAGCGCCCGGTAGATCAGACGTTGAACAGGAAGTTCAGCACGTCGCCATCCTTGACCACGTATTCCTTGCCTTCGGCGCGCATCTTGCCCGCTTCCTTGGCGCCGGACTCACCCTTGTAGGTCAGGTAGTCGTCGTACGAAATGGTCTGGGCACGGATGAAGCCACGCTCGAAGTCGGTGTGGATCACGCCGGCCGCTTGCGGGGCGGTGGCGCCGATCGGCACGGTCCAGGCGCGCACTTCCTTCACACCAGCGGTGAAGTAGGTTTGCAGGCCGAGCAGCTTGTAGGCGGCGCGGATCAGGCGGTCCAGGCCCGGCTCTTCCATGCCCATGTCGCCCAGGAAATCGGCCTTGTCGGCGTCGTCCATTTCAGCGATCTCGGCTTCGATGGCGGCGCTGATGGCCACGATCGGGGCGTTCTGCTTGTTGGCGAACTCGGTCAGCTGGTCCAGCAGCGGGTTGTTGGTGAAACCCGTATCCGACACATTGGCCACGAACATCGCCGGCTTGGCGGTGATCAGGTGCAGCGGATAGATGATCGCCATCTCGTCCTTGTCCAGGCCGATGGTGCGCACTGGCTGGCCTTCGTTCAGGTGCGGCAGCACGCGTTCGAGCAGCGCGACCAGCTTGGCCGCATCCTTGTCGCCCGAGCGGGCTTTTTTATTTTCGCGGTGGATCGCTTTTTCGACGGTGCCCATGTCGGCCAGCGCCAGCTCGGTCTGGATGACTTCGATGTCGTCGATCGGGCTGACCTTGCCGGCCACGTGAATCACGTTCGGGTCTTCGAAGCAGCGCACCACGTTGACGATGGCGTCGGTTTCGCGGATGTGCGACAGGAACTGGTTACCCAGACCCTCGCCCTTCGAAGCGCCGGCCACCAGGCCCGCGATGTCGACGAACTCGACGATGGCCTTGACCACGCGCTCGGGTTTGACGATCTCGGACAGCGCGTCGATGCGTGGATCCGGCACTTCGACCACGCCCACGTTCGGTTCGATGGTGCAGAACGGATAGTTTTCAGCCGGGATGCCGGCCTTGGTCAGGGCGTTGAACAGGGTGGACTTGCCGACGTTGGGCAGGCCGACGATGCCGCATTGGAGGGTCATGGGAATTTCTTTCAGATTCGGTAAACGCGAGCGGCCAGGCGGGCGCTCTCAAACCCCGCATTGTAACCCCGGACGCCCTGCCCTGCCGCAAAAAACGGCGCGCTTCCATCTAGCCTGCAACGCTTTGCGTCTATCGCGTTTGGCTAGATCGGCAGGATGCGCGACAGGTCGGGACGCTCGGCGAACTCGGCCAGCTCGTCGCGCAGGCGTCCGCCCTCGCCGATGGATTGCTTCCAGACGCGAATGCGTTCGTCGTGGTTCAGGCCATAGAAGTGGAAGTCGGTGCGGTCGGGCAGCTTGGTGTTGGGGAGCGTGGCCAGGAAATCGTTCGACGGCGCCACCAGCAGCATGTTGTCGAGCCAGCCGCGATTCGGGCCGCGCGCGGCGCGCCGCCACGGGAAACTTTTGTCGAGCCAGCCCGGCACGATGTGCGGGGTGAAGTGGGGGTAAAGCACCAGTTCGCCCTGTTGCGCATCTTCTTTCGGCATTGCCCGGGAATACGGCAGCGCCAGGTGATAGTCGACCAGGCCGCCGTCCCAGTAGCTGCCCTCGGGCGCACCGGGGATCCCGGTGACTGGCTTCATGATCAAAGGCAGTGTGCCCGAGGCCAGCAGGCCGGATGCCAGGTTGTCGCGCGTGAGCGCCGTGAAATGCGTGGGGAAGGCGTCGAAACGGTCGCGCAACCAGGGCGCCGGACTGCGCATGTCGCTGATCACGACGCGCTCCATCAGGCGCCCCAGCCAGGCGCGCGAGCCGGCGTTGTGCAGCGCGGCCGAGGCGAAGCCGCGTAGCTCGGCGTAGCGGTGACCGGGCGCGGCCAGTGAGCGGCGTCCGCGCGCGGCGATCAGGTGCAGGCGGTGATGCGGGTGGTTGACGATGTCGTCTTCGTGTCCGCGCACCAGCTCGGCCAGAAGATTCTGCACCACGTCGTCGATCTCTTGCGGCGTCGGTTTCAGGCTGGTGTAGCGCTGGCCGGCATACAGCTCGCCCAGCAGCGCGAACGCTTTCGCCGGATCCTTCTGGCAACCTGCGGCCATACGCCAGGCGCCGATCGACGCGCCGATCAGGTCGCGCCGGCGTGGCGCGCCTGGGAACCAGTCGCCGAACATCCAGCTGTCGAGCGCCTGGAAGATCAGGCCCTTGGGACCGCCGGCAGCGGCCGGCACGATGGCGATGTCGCGCGCCTGCAGGCCGTGCTGGGCAATGCGGGCCATGGCCAGCGGACCGGCGTGGAAAGTAAGTGCCTTCATGGCCGAATTATCGCAGGAAGAGTGTGCTTGCGCCGGATCAAGCGCGGCCTTGCGCCGCCCCGTAACATGAGTCGGTCGCGTGCCTGGAGAATGCCATGCCCCTGCGCTGCATCGTCATGTTGAGCCTGCTTTTGTGGTCGCTCTCCGGCCTGTTCCCGACGCATGCGCGCGTGGCTGCCGGCTCAGACCATGGCACCGACCATTCGGTAACCGTCGAGCGCCACGTCCAGCATTTCGTCGTCGAGCCCGACGGCAGCTACACGCTCACCGTCGAGCAGGTCAAGACCATCGCCACCCGCGACGCCCTGCACGAGCACGCCCAGCATTACATCAGCTACAACGGCTCGCTCGACCAGGTGGTCTCGGTCGAGGCGCATACCGAGAAGGCGGACGGACGCAAACTGGCGGTGCAGCCGCACCAGATCCGCGACCAGCAAGAAGCGGCCTCGTTCGACGCGCCGATGTTCCAGGACACGCGCCTGAAAATCGTGGTCTTCCCCGATGTCCAGCCCGGCGACCGGTTGGCGCTGCGCTACGTCGTGCGACGCCATACGCCGCTGTTTCCCGGCCAGTTCGAAGACCTGACGGCGGCGCGCTTTCACCGCCAGCGCGACTTTCGCCTGATCTATGACATGCCGCCGTCGATGCTACTCCACGCCGATGCGGTCGGGTTCGAGCCATTGGCAGGCGCCGGGCCACCCGGCAAGCGTCGCTACGCCTGGCGCTACATCGACGGCGACAACGCCCGCATCGAAGCCGATTCGGTCAGCTATCTCGACTACGGCAAGCGGCTCGCGGTGTCGACCTTCGCCGACTACGCCGCCTTTGCGCGCGCCTACCAGGAACGGGCCGCGAGCAAGGCGCTGGCCGACGATACCGTGGCGGCGCTGGCGGCGCGCGTCGCAGGCGACAAGCTCGACCGGCGCGAGCGCGCGATCGCCCTCTCGGACTGGGTGCGCCGCAATGTGCGCTACGTCGGCGTGTATCTTGGTCCGGGCGGCGTGGTGCCACACCCGGCGGCCAGCGTGCTGGCCAACCGCTACGGCGACTGCAAGGACCACGCGACGTTGCTCGAAGCCCTGCTGGCCAGCGCCGGCATCGACAGCACGGTGGCGCTGGTGAACAACGGCGACGCCTACCGCCTGCCCGAAGTCCCCACGCTCGGCGTGCTGAACCACGCCATCGTGTACGTGCCGTCGCTGCAGCTGTATCTCGATCCTACCGCCGAATCAGTGGCGGGCGGCTTCCTGCCCCCTGGCCTGCTGGGCAAGCCGGCAGTGCTGGCGCGTTCGGGCGAGTTCACGATGATCCCGTTCCTGCAGCCGGCGCGCAGCCGCACCCTGACCCGCTTCGACATCGGGCGCGACGGCAGCAGCCGCTTTCGCGTCACCCGCACCAGCAGCGGCGCCCAGGCCGAACCTTACCGGCGCGTGGTGCGCGCCACGGCGTCGGGCGAGCGTGAGCGCTTCGTCGAGCGCATGCTGCAGGGGCTTGGGCACGAAGGCGGCGGCGTGCTGGAGCCGGGCGATACCGACAGCATCGGCGACGACTACACGCTGTCGTTTCGCGGCGCCAGCGACAGCTTCGCCCAATTGCCGGGCCCGGCCGGGCTGGCGACCACTTATAACTTCTGGGGCGGGCTGGACGACGCGGTGCAGGCATTCGCGCAAGAGCCGCAGCGGCGCCAGGAATTCGTGTGTCCGGCAATCGATGCCGAGGATGAACTGCAGTTCAGGTTGCCGAAGCGGGCGACCGTGCTGGCACTGCCGCGCGCGCTGAAGGTGGAAGACGCCAACTTCGCCTACCGCTCGCGCTACGAGCGGCGCGGCGCGCTGGTGACGGTGAAGCGGCAACTGAAATTCCGGCACACGGCGGCGACCTGCTCGCCTGACGATTACCGCCGCATGCGGCCGGCGCTCGAACGGATGCTGCGCGACCTGCGCACGCAGGTCGTGGTCAAGGGAGGGTAATTTTTACTATGACGGCGAGTACGAATCAGGACGTATGCAAACGCATCATCGCCGTATCGAGTTTGCCTTCGCAGGCGAGCGGGATGATGTGCAGGGCCTTGTCGATCGACTCTTCGATCAGGCTCTGCTCTTCGCGACGCGGGCGGTGCAGCACGAAGTCGGCCACGGCCTGCTGCAAATTCAGGCTGCGTGGATGACCGATGCCGAGGCGCAGGCGCCAGTATTCCTGGGTGCCGAGGGCCGCGGTGATGTCCTTCAGACCGTTGTGGCCGCCCGAGGAACCGCCCTTCTTCAGCTTGGCGACACCGGGCAGCAGATCGAGTTCGTCGTGCACGACCAGCACTTCGTCCGGATTGATTTTATAAAAGCGCGCCAGCGCGCCGACCGACTGGCCGGAGCGGTTCATGTAGGTCTGCGGTTCGAGCAGCCAGACATCGTTGCCGGCGATCGAGGTCTTGGCGACCAACGCATTAAAACGCGACTCGCGCTGCAGGCGGCACCCCGGCAGACCGTTGGCCAGGTTGTCGACCAGCCAGAAGCCGGCGTTGTGGCGGGTTTGTTCGTATTCGGGGCCAGGGTTGCCGAGGCCGACGATCAGGCGGATGGACATGCGTGAGTTCGGTAAGAAAAAAGGGATTATCGCTCAAACCGGGGATTGACGGTCCCAGGACATATGGCAAGCAGTATCGTAGGGTCGGCGGCGAACCGCCAACCCTACGATGACCGATGACCATCCGGCACGATCACGATTGCAGCATGAATGACCATCTACACAAAAACAAAAAACCCGCCGGGCAAGCCGCGGCGGGTTTTGATCGATGCGCCGTTTTCGCAGCGCAATCAGCTGATATTACTCAGCGGTGTCAGCAGCAGCAGCTGCGCCACGTGGGATCGACGAGGTGACGATGGTCAGGTTCTGGCCGTGGGTCAGCGCGGTCACGCCTTCTGGCAGGACCAGGTCGCCGGTGTGGATCGATTGGCCGGCTTCCAGCTTCGACAGGTCGACTTCGATGAATTCTGGCAGTTGACCTGGCAGGCACGACACTTCAACTTCGTTCAGCACGTGCGAGATGACAGCGCTGCTCAGCTTGACGGCTGGCGAGATCTCGGCGTTCACGAAGTGCAGGGTGACCTTGGTGTGGATTGGCTTCGACGAATCGACGCGCTGGAAGTCAGCGTGCAGGACCAGTTGCTTGAATGCGTGCATCTGGAAGTCGCGCAGCAGCACTTGCTGGGTCTTGCCGTCGATTTCCAGATCCAGCACGGAACCGTGGAATGCTTCTTTCTTGAGCGCGTGGTACAGGGCGTTGCCGTCCAGTGCGATCAGTTCTGGGGTAGCGGTGCCACCGTAGATGATGCCTGGGGTTTGGCCAGCCTTACGCAGGCGGCGGCTCGCTCCGGTCCCCTGCAGAGTGCGGGTAAATGCGACTACTTTCATGTGATGCTCCAAAAAAATAAAGGGTCCGAATGCCGGTTATTGCCAGCCCGGTAACCCAATGGCGACCATCCCCGCGACCAGGGACAATCAAGAAAGAGCGCCAGGTTGCGCGCTCAAGAAATACTGAATGCAGGGTTCTGGCGACAAAGCCCTGGATACAAGATTCCGAGATCTGAAATTCCGGATACTACAACGGCGCGCCGGTCAATGAAACCAGGCGCGCCGTGAAACCGCGTCAGTGTTGCTTAGTCGACGAACAGCGAAATAACCGAGTCGCCCTTGACGATGCGCTTGAAGGTCTCGGCCAGCAGCGGCGCGCACGACACTTGACGGATCTTGCCGCAGGCGGCGCCTGCCGCGCTCAGCGGGATGGTGTCGGTGACGACCAGTTCATCCAGCGGCGAGCTGGCGATCCGGTCGATTGCCGGACCCGACAGCACCGGGTGGGTGCAATACGCCACGACTTTCTTGGCGCCGCGCTCTTTCAGCACTTCGGCAGCCTTGCACAGCGTGCCTGCGGTGTCGACCATGTCATCCATGATCACGCAGTTGCGGCCTTCGACTTCACCGATGATGTTCATCACTTCCGACACGTTCGCCTTCGGGCGACGCTTGTCGATGATCGCCAGGTCGCAGCCGAGGCGCTTGGCCAGGGCGCGGGCGCGCACCACGCCGCCGACGTCCGGCGACACGACCAGCAGGTCGTCGTAGTTGCGCTTCTGCAGGTCGCCCAGCAGGATTGGCGACGCGTAGATATTGTCGACCGGGATGTCGAAGAAGCCCTGGATCTGGTCGGCGTGCAAGTCCATGATCAGGACGCGCTCGACGCCGGCTTCTTCCAGCATGTTGGCCACCACTTTGGCCGAGATTGCCACACGCGCCGAACGCGGACGGCGGTCTTGACGGGCGTAACCGAAGTAAGGGATGGCGGCGGTGATACGGCCAGCCGAGGCGCGCTTGAGCGCGTCGACCATCAGCATGACTTCCATCAGGCTGTCGTTGGTCGGAGCGCAGGTCGATTGCAGGACGAAGACGTCCTTGCCGCGCACGTTCTCATTGATCTCGACCATGACTTCGCCGTCCGAGAATTTCGAAACGACTGCTTTACCGAGAGGAATACCGAGGTTCTTGGCGACCCCCTCTGCTAGTGCCGGATTGGCATTGCCAGTAAAAACCATCAGGTTTTCGTAAGCCATGGGAGTCCCAAAAGAGTGATAAGCGTTGATACTGCAGAAAAACAATCAGCCGGCTATACCGGCTGATTTATCGTACTGACGGGCGCTCGGCACCGCATCGTAATTTTTCTTGCTGGACGCATCCGCATCGACAGATCAAGAAAACTTTGGCAGGGGAACAAGGATTCGAACCTTGGTATGCCGGAATCAAAATCCGGTGCCTTAACCAGCTTGGCGATTCCCCTACACGACCTTCTTTGCTGCCTCATCGTTTTGCATTTCGCTCAACGCCGAGACAGGCAAAATTATATTCTCTAACTCACTGATTTGCAAGAGCGATTTCTTCATCAAAGAAATTCAGAGGATGTCTTTCGAGCGACTTCGCTTTCCATGCCGTCCACTTGTCCGGCACTTGCGCCAACACTTGGTCGGCAGCGATTTCGCTGGAAAACGCGCAAAATACACACGCCCCTGAGCCAGTCATCCTGGCATCGCCGTAGCCCCTCAACCATTCAACCGCCTCTCTTACCGGCGGGAACAGGCGCATCGCCACGTCCTGCAAATCATTTTTCCCGAAGCCAACCAAACTGCCTGAATTGGTGTCTCTGGAAAAGTCCGTTATTTTGACCGGCTTCGTGTTTCTTGTCAAATCCTGTGCGGAAAAAATTGCAGGGGTCGGCACGGCGACGCCCGGCTCCAGTACCACGTACCAGCAATCCGGCCCCGCCACTGCCTGCAGCGCTTCGCCGATGCCTTCCGCGAATGCAGTCTGGCCGAACAGGAAGAACGGGATGTCGGCGCCCAGTGGCAGGCCGAGCGCCATCAGTTGCTGGCGCGTGAGCCCTGCCTGCCATAAATGGTTGGCCGCCATCAGCGCCGTGGCCGCATCCGACGAGCCGCCGCCCAGGCCGCCGCCCATCGGCAAGATTTTTTGGATCGCCACATCGATGCCCGGTGGCAGTTGGCCATGACGACGTTCGTATTCCGCCTGCAGCAAGTGCAGCGCGCGCACGATCAGGTCCTGGTCTTGCGGCACGCCGGGCACGTCGTTGGTGCGTACGATCTGGTGGTCGTCACGCAAGTCGAAATGCAGGGTGTCACCGCGCTCGATCAGTTGGAATACGCTTTGCAGCAAGTGATAGCCGTCGGCGCGGCGCCCGGTCACGTGCAGGAACAGGTTCAACTTGGCCGGTGCCGGGCAATCGTGGAGCGAACGCAGGGTCATGGCTCAGGCCGCCGGATCGATGACGATGCGGATCGCCAGGTCCTGGATGTCGCCCACCGCGGCGCGCTCGGCGCTAATGACGCGCGGCTTTGGCTGCGGCGCATTTTCATCTTGCCAGCTCATGAAGCGCAGGCGCCAGCCATCTTTCGTCACCACACTGCTGTTGGCCGGCGAGGCGCTGAAGCGCTGGCCTTGGCCGTCGGTCGCATATCCTTGCAGCCAGTCGCGCAGACCCGACACCGGCAGCGGCCAGCCCAGCGCCTGCTGGCTCAGGCCATCGATGTTGCTCGCCGTGCGCGGCGCCTGGCCGGCCTGGACCAGCATCGCGGTGCCTGGTGTGACATTGATGGTGGCCACGGTCTGGCCCAGCGGCGAAACCAGGGCGACGTCAATCGCCGCCGGCCGCTGCGCCCAGGTGAAATTGCCGTTCAGCGATTCGCGCCGTCCATCCTTCTGGTAATTCACCGACAACCGCCCTGCCAGGTCGATCGTTTCCTGGTAGGCGCCAACGGTGGCGCGCGACAGGTTGGCAGTGCTGGTGGCGCAGCCGCCCAGGACGGCGGCGAAGGAAACGGCCACGGCAAACGTGGCAAAGCGACGGGTCATCGGCATCGGGAGCATCTTCAGGAAAGTTGTACAGAGTTGGCCGGACGCCAAGCGACGCCCGAACCAGGATGGATTATTTCACAAGCATCACAACGACAGGCCCAGGCGCGCCAGCGTCGTGCGCAGCGTGTCGTTGTCCGGATCCTTGGCGCGCGCTTCGCGCCACAGCTGCTGGGCGGCGCTCTTCTCTCCCTGTTGCCACAGCACTTCGCCCAGGTGCACGGCGATCTCGGGATCGCGGCGCAGGGTGTAGGCGCGGCGCAGGAAGTTCTCGGCCTCTTTCAAATTGCCCATGCGGTAGTGCACCCAGCCCATGCTGTCCATGATGAAGGGATCGTCCGGCGACATCTCCAGCGCCTTGGCGACCAGGCCATACGCTTCCTGCAGGCGCACGTTGCGCTCGGCCAGCGAATAGCCCAGCGCATTGTAGGCGTGGTGGTTTTCCGGCGCCTGCGCCATCACTTCGCGCAATTGCACTTCCATTACATCGACCCGGCCCAGCTTTTCAGCCAGCAGCGCGAAGTCGTACAGCAAATCCGGATTCTTGGGAAAGCGCTTCGACGCCGCTTCCATCAGCACATAGGCTTCCTGCAACTGGTTGGCTTCACGCAGCAGTTGCGCCTCGGCTGCCGCCACTTGCGCCTGGCGCGCCGGCTCGCTCGGCTTCAGGCTGGTGAGTAGTTGGCGGGCGCCGGCCACATCGCCCTGCTTGGCCACCAGCTGGGCGCGGCGCAATTGCGAATTGAACAAGGTTTGCGGATCGGTTCCTTCCGGCACCTTATCGAGCCACTGCAGGGCGCCGGCCAGGTCGCCGCGCTCTTCGGCCAGCTGCGACAGGATCAGGAGCGCGCGCGACGGATCGCGTTCGTCTTCCGGGTTGCGCCCCAGCACCTCGACGAAGCGGGTGAAATAGCCTTCGGCGCCAGGCGCATCGTTCATCTGGGTGGCCAGGATGCCCAGCGCATACAGGTGGGCGGCGTTGTCCGGCTGGTCTTTCAGCAGGCGCTCGAATTCCTGGCGCGCGCGCGGATAGTCCTTGCGGTTGACCAGCACCCGGGCCTGGGCCGCGCGCACTTCGCGCGCCTCGGGATACTTTTGCAGGAAGCCATCGAACAGCTTCATCACGGCAGCCTCGTCATCGGTGACCTGGGCCAGCATCAGCATCGCGATCTCGGAATTCGGGCGCAGCGCCAGCGCCGCCTGCGCTTCCACCCGCGCCTTCGGCTTGTCGTTACGCACCAGCGCGATCTGGGCGCGCACGATGTGCACTTCCAGCGTGCCCTGATACGGCGCGATCAGGCGCTCGAGCATGGCGATCGAGGCGTCCTTGTCCTTGGCGCGGCCCAGCAATTGCTGGACCTGGAACAGCAATACGCCGCGCCGATTGGCGGGCGCTTCGCGCAGGCGCCCTTCGAATACCGGTTCCAGTTCAGCGATATTGTCCGAGGTGACCACCATACCGACGTAGTACTGGGTCGCTTCGTCCGATTGCGGGTCGAGCCGGTACCACAGGCGCACCGCCGCCAGCGTGTCGTCGGCCTGCTTGGCCGCCACCGCCATCTCGGCCGCACGGCGCGCCAGGCGCGGGTCGCCCGTTTGCTGGGCCAGGCTCAGCATCGTGAGATAGGGACCTTGCCAGTCGCCATTGCGAAACGCGAACTCGGCCTTAAGTAACTGCTGCAACATGGTCGCGCTCAGCTCGACCTTGGGCAACTTGGCTTCTTCCTCGGCTTTCGCCTTGGCCGCCCGCTCTTCCTCGTCGGGCTCGGTCTCTGGCGCCGTCTCGGCGCCCGCTTCCCGGGTTTGCACCTGGCCGAAGCGGTCGTTCGGCGCTTCGCTGCCCGACGTCGCCGCTTGCTGTTGCGGCGCGACAGCACATGCCGTCAACAGGCCGGAGAGGGTTACAATGGCGAAAGCGTTTTTCAAAGCAAATCCAGGTGTCCGAGTTGTTGTCAAATTCTACGCTCAACTGTTCGCGCCTGCCGCGCAGGTAGCCGAACTGGCTCCCGGACCCATGCACCGGGCGCTGCGCTGCCATGGCCACGAACAGCAGCCAACCGACTTTACACGAATCCCCTCCCCCATGCCTGAACTGCCAGAAGTAGAAGTTACCCGGCGCGGTGTCGCGCCGCATATCGAAGGCCGCATCGTCCTGCAGGTCGTATGTCGGCGCGAAGGCTTGCGCTGGCCGTTTCCGCCCGGTTTGTCCGAACTGCTGGCCGGGCGCCGTATCCTCAATACCGGCCGGCGCGGCAAGTACCTGTTGATCGGTTTCGAGCACGGCACCCTGATCATCCACCTCGGCATGTCCGGCCACCTGCGCGTGCTGCCGCCGGGGATCGAGCCGCGTACCCACGACCATTTCGACCTCGTCGTCAATGGCGACGAAGGCCGCCAGGTGCTGCGCCTGCACGACCCGCGCCGCTTCGGCGCCGTGCTGTGGCACGCCAATGAGGATGGCCCGCTGGAGCAGCACGTGCTGCTGCGCGGCCTCGGCGTCGAGCCGCTCGGCGACGAGTTCGACGGCGCCAAGCTGTTTCGCGAAACGCGCCGCCGCAGCGCACCGATCAAGCAGGTGCTGCTGGCCGGCGACATCGTGGTCGGGGTCGGCAATATCTACGCCTGCGAAAGCCTGTTCCGCGCCGGCATCAGCCCCAAGACGCCGGCCTCGCGCATCAGCCGCGTGCGCTACGACCGGCTGGCGCTGGCGATCCGCGACATCCTGGCCGCCGCGATCGTCCAGGGCGGCAGCACGTTGCGTGACTTTATTGCCGTAAATGGCCAGTCGGGATATTTCCAGCAGACGTATTTCGTCTATGATCGTGCTGGTGTTCCCTGCAAGCAATGCGAGTCACCAGTCCGCCAGATCAAGCAGGGGCAACGCTCCACGTTCTATTGCGTGCAGTGCCAGCGCTGACCACCATCGACGGATAACAAGCATGCAGGATCTACAACAGTACGGCGCCTGGCGCGCCGGGGCCGCCGCCGCGCTGGCGGGCTATGGCGCCGAACTGCGCCAGGCCGGGCTGATCGACGCCGCCGGCGAACAGATCCTCGAGCGGGCCCTGGCGCGCCTGCGCGACGACCGCCTGTCGGTGGCGTTCGTGGCCGAATTCTCGCGCGGTAAAACCGAGCTGATCAATTCACTGTTCTTCGCCGATTACGGCCAGCGCATCCTGCCATCCAGCGCCGGCCGCACCACCATGTGCCCGACCGAACTGCTGTGGGAGGCGCAGCTGCCGCCGTGCATCCGCCTGCTGCCGATCGCCACCCGCGCCAGCCAGCTCTCGCTCGGCGACTACCGCGACGACGACACTGCCTGGACCGAGCTGGCGCTCGACCTGGACCATCCGGCGCGCATGCAGGACACGCTGCGCCAGGTCAGCCAGACTTGCCGCGTGCCGGCGCACGAGGCCGAGCGCTATGGCTTGTTCGATCTGCACGATCCCGAGCTGGCCGCCGAGGTGGGCGCCGACGGCACGGTCGAAATTCCGCAATGGCGTCACGCCATCATCAATTTGCCGCACCCGCTGCTGCAACAAGGCCTGGTGATCGTCGACACCCCGGGCCTGAACGCGATCGGTCTTGAACCGGAACTGACGCTGAACCTGATCCCGAACGCGCACGCGGTGCTGTTCGTGCTGGCCGCCGACACTGGCGTCACCAAGAGCGACATCGAGGTCTGGCGCACCCACATCGGCGCCGGCCCGGGACGCCTTGCGGTACTGAACAAGATCGACGCCATGTGGGACGAGCTGAAAACCCCGGATGCAATCGAGGCCGAGATCGCGCGCCAGCAGCACGATGTGGCGCGCCTCCTGGGCCTGGACGCCGAACAGGTGTATCCGGTGTCGGCGCACAAGGCGCTGGTGGCGCGCATCGGCGCCGACATGGCCTTGTTCGAACGCAGCCGCCTGGGCACGCTCGAATCGGCGCTGTACCGGCACCTGATTCCGGCGCGGCGCGAGATCGCCGAAGGGCAGCTGCGCGCCGACCTGGGCGCACTGCTGGCGGCATCGAACACGCTGGCCGCAGGCCGCCTGCGCGACCTGGTCGAGCAGTTGCAGGAACTACGCAGCCTGCGCGGCAAGAACCAGGGCGTGGTGGCGCACATGGTCAAGCGCGTCGAGCTCGAGAAAAAGGAATTCGACGCCGGCCTGTTCAAGCTGCAGGGCACGCGCGCCGTGTTCACGCGCCTGTCCACCGAGCTGTATACGACGCTGAGCATGGACCTGCTGCAGGAACGCCTCGATGGCGTGCGCGCCGGGATGACCAATGCGCGTTTCGCCACCGGCATGCGCGCCCCGGTGCGCGACTATTTCGCCGCCGTGCGCGCCACGCTGGACGCGGCCCAGGCGCACATCGACGAGATCAAGGCCATGATGGAAGCGATGGGACGCAAGTTCGCTGCCGAGCATGGACTGGCCATCAACGCGCCGCCGACGCTGTCCTTGCGCCGTCAGCGCGACGAAATCGACGCCGTCGAGGCGCTGTTCGCGCGCCAGTTCGGCACCGCCACGCTGTGGATGACCAGCCGCGCCACGCTGCTCGAGCGCTTCTTCGATTCGATCGCTTCGCGCGTGCGGCGCGTGCTGCGCGCGGCGAATGCCGATCTCGAAGCCTGGCTGAAGGTGGTCAACGCCCCGCTCGAAGGCCAGATCCGCCAGCACCGCGACGGCCTGCGCCAGCGCCAGGCCTCGGTGCAGCGCATCCTGGAAGCCACCGACAGCCTGGAACAAAAGATCGCCGCCTTCGAACAGGGCCAGCTTGAACTGGACAACACGCGCGCGCAGCTGGCGGCCAGCGCCGCGCAAGTCGACGCCGCATTGGCGACCGAGACGACGACACTGGAAACCGCACACGCACAATGAAACGACTGAACGACTTCGGCCCCGCAGTATCCGGATTGGGCGCGCTCGACGACCTGGTCGACCCGAGCTTCTCGCAAGCGGTGGTCGACTGGCAGCGCAGCCACGGCCGCCACACCCTGCCCTGGCAAAACACGACCGACGCCTACCGCGTGTGGCTGTCCGAAATCATGCTGCAGCAGACCCAGGTCGCGGCGGTGCTGGGCTATTACGCGCGCTTCCTGGAGCGCTTCCCCACCGTGCAGGCGCTGGCCGAAGCACCATCCGAAGACGTGATGGCCCATTGGAGCGGCCTCGGTTACTACACCCGCGCGCGCAACCTGCATGCCGCTGCCAAGCGTGTGGTGCAGGATTACGATGGCGTATTCCCGAGCGACCCGGCGCTGCTGGCCGACCTGCCCGGCATCGGCCGCTCGACCGCCGCTGCCATCGCCGCGTTCTCCGGCGGCGTGCGCGCCGCCATCATGGACGGCAACGTCAAGCGCGTGTTCGCGCGCGTGTTCGGGATCGACGCCTACCCCGGCATCAAGCCGGTGGAAGACGCGATGTGGCGCCGCGCCGAAGCGCTGCTGCCCGAAACGCAGAACAACCCGGGCGCGATCGAAGCGTATACCCAAGGCTTGATGGACCTGGGCGCCACGCTGTGCACGCGTTCGCGTCCCGACTGCGGCCGCTGTCCATTACAAGACCGCTGCGTGGCGTTTGCCACCGGCCGCACGGCCGAACTGCCGGTGCGCAAACCGAAGAAGGCGACGCCTGAAAAACGCACCGCCATGCTGGTGCTGCTGCACGGCGGCCAGGTGCTGCTCGAGCAGCGCGCGCAAACCGGCATCTGGGGCGGCCTGTTGTCGCTGCCCGAAGTCGGTGGCCATGTGCCGATGGAACAGGACCAGGCGCCGGTCGGTACGGGCGATATCGCGGCGGCGGCCGGCGTCTTCGGTGCGCTCGACGAAGTGCGCGCCCTGCGTCCGCTGGTGCATGGCTTCACGCACTACAAGCTGCACATCGCGCCGTTCGCGGTGACGCTGGCGGCGCGCGCGGACGCGGACCCGCGTTATCAGTGGTGGGATATGGCGACGATCGGCGCCGCGCCGTTGCCGGCGCCGGTCAAGAAGCTGCTGCTGGACCTGGCACAGCCGAACCTGTTTGGCTGAACGGTATTCACAGCCTTGGCAGAATCCCGGTTCTTGGTCAATGCGAAAAAAACAGTTGTAGTAATTACACAACTGACAAAAAAAATTGCAAAGGAACTAATAAAGGAATCGCTATACTAATGCCTGTAGGATGCTTCCTACGCGCATGGCCTGTGTTTTGCCTGGGTGCGCGTCCCGGATTTGTCCTGTCAAACATGCGTCGTGACGATTTAAACGGCGCAAGACCTCTCCAGGCACACCGGGACGAAAAAGGGCGGCGGCATGATCGATGTTTTATTTGCACGCCGTCTGCGCGCTCACGGCAGCCGCATAGCGCTGATCGGCGACAACGGCGTGCAGCTGACCTACGCGGCGCTGGCCGACGCGGTCGACGCGCAGGCGGCCGAGCTGGCCGGCGCCGCGCAGCTGGCGATCATCGAAGCGGCCAATACGCCGGCCTGCCTGATCGCTTACCTGGCCTGCCTGCAAGCCGGGTATCCGCTGATCCTGGCCGAGCCCGGGTCGACCGCGCTCGATCCACGCACCGCCGCCACCTATGGCGCGGCGCTGGTGTTTCGCCGGTCGGCGCAGGGCGAATGGCGCTTCGAAGCGCTCGAGACCGCGGCGCCGCCCGCGCTGCACCCCGACCTGTGCATCCTGCTGTCGACCTCGGGCACCACCGGCAGTCCCAAGCTGGTGCGCCTGTCGCACACCAACATCCAGGCCAACAGCGCCTCGATCGCCGCCTACCTCGGCTTGACCCCGACCGACCGCGCCATCACCAGCCTGCCGCTGTACTACTCGTACGGCATGTCGGTAGTGAACTCGCACCTGCATGCCGGCGCCACGATCCTGATGACGCAGCACTCGGTGGCCGACCCGGCTTTCTGGGACTTTTTCGCCGGCGCCGGCGCCACCAGCCTGTCGGGCGTGCCATTTACCTTCGACCTGCTCGAACGCAGCGGCTTTCGCGAACGCGACTATCCCGCACTGCGCTACCTGGCCCAGGCCGGCGGACGCCTGCCGGCCGAGCGGGTGCAGCTGTACGGCGCATGGGCGCGCGACCGCGGCAAGCAGATGTTCGTCATGTACGGCCAGACCGAGGCGAGCCCGCGTATGGCCTACGTGCCGCCGGCCCTGCTGCTGGAGAACGTCGAGGCGATCGGCATCGCGGTCCCGGGTGGCAGTTTCGAACTGCTCGGCGACGACGGCGAAACGATCAGCACCAGCGATGTCGCGGGCGAACTGGTGTACCGCGGCCCGAACGTCATGATGGGCTACGCCGAATCGGCCGCCGACCTCGCGCGCGGCGACGAAACGCCGGCCCTGCATACCGGCGACCTGGCCTGCCGCAAGGCCAACGGCTGCTACGTCATCACCGGGCGCAAGAGTCGCTTCTCGAAGATCGTCGGCCTGCGCATCAGCCTCGACGAGATCGAACGCTGGATCACGGCCAGCGGCCTGCAGGGCATCGTCAGCGGCGACGACCGTCTGATCGTGGTGGCCATCAATGGCGCCGATCCGCTGCACTATCCCGCGCAGAACCTGCTGCAAGACCTGAAGGCGCGCCTGGTCCAGCGCTTCGGCTTGCCGGCCTCGGCACTGATCGTGCTGGCGCCGGATGCGCTGCCGACCCTGTCGTCCGGCAAATTCGACTACCGCACGCTCCTGCGTCTCGGCCATGAAGCGCTGGCCGCGCCCACGTTTGCCCCGGCTTCGCTACTCGAGGCCTACCGCGAAGTGCTGGGCAACGCCGACGTGCGCCCAGGCGACAGCTTCCTCGACCTCGGCGGCGATTCGGTCAACCTGGTCGAACTGTCGCTGGTGCTGGAAAACTACCTCGGCAAGGCGCCCGACAACTGGGAAGCGCGCCCGATCGCGGCGCTGGAAGCGCTCAAGCCGGCGGACGCATCCGGGACACCGGCGCCGGCGCCGATCCGCAAGCGCGAGGGCCTGCTGCAGGCCGCCTTCGTGATGCTGACGCTGCTGTTCGTCGGCGAAGCGCTGCTGCAGGCGCGTTCGTACATGAAGAGCGGGCGCAGCGCGGTCGCCATGTTCACCGGGCAAAGCCGGGTGGTCCTCAACGAGCGCCTCGGCATCAATACCTACCGGCCCAACCTGAAAGACCCCGATACGGCCGACGGCCTGGAATTTACCACCAACGCGCTGGGCTTTCGCAGCCCCGAGATCGCGCCCAGGCCGGCCGCGGGCGAATTGCGCATCGCCGTGGTCGGCGCCTCGACGGTCGCCGGCGCCTACGCCAGGACCAACGACGACACCTTTCCGCAACTGCTGGCACGGCGCCTGCGCCAGGCCATGCCGGGCCAGAACATCAATGTCATCAATGCCGGCATCGAAGGCTATACGGTGGCCAACATCGAGCAGCTGATCGAGCGCGCCATCATCCCGCTGCGCCCGCATGTGGTGGTGATCTATCCGGGCTTTAACGACATGGTCCAGATCTGCCGCGTCAGCACCGCCAGCAACAGCGTCGTGCTGCAGCCGCTGCCCGCGCCGGTCGTGCCGAACTGGGTGCTGACGCGCGAGCTGATATCGAAGAACACCGTGGCGCTGCGCGAAACGCCGGTGCGCGCCAACCGGGTAGACCTCGACACCCATTTCCCGGCAGCGTATGGCGAGCGCCTGGACAGCACGGTGACCAAGCTGAAGGCGGCCGGCATCACGCCGGTGCTGATGACTGTGGCGCGCGCCTTCAAGCCGGGCGATGGCGCCGGCGGCAAGCGCCTGGCCGCCACCGCCCTGTTCTACAACCATTGCCTCGACTACGAAGGCCTGATCCAGGCCGGCACCATGTTCAACCGCACCATAGCCGACGTCGCGGCGCGCCAGGGGGTGCCGCTGATCGACCTCGGCGCCCGGATGCCGAGCGGTCCGCGCCACTTCGCCGATGCCGCGCATTTCACGCGCGAAGGCGAAGAATTTTCGTCCGAGCTGATCTATCGTGAGCTCGTCGGCAACACGACCATTGCCCGCCATCTGGGCCTAATGGCAAGCAATTAGGAACCGCTGTGGATATTACCGGCTTCGGCTACCTGGTCTTCTTCAGCGTCGTGCTGGTCCTGCACCGCGCCTTGCAGGGACGGCAGGAAACGCAGAAATGGCTCCTGATCGGCGCCAGCTATTACTTCTATGCGACCATCGACTGGCGTTTCTGCGGCCTGCTGGCGGTGCTCACCCTGATCAACTACGTCGCCGGCCAGGCGGTGGCGCGCACGCTCGACCGCGGCGCCGCACGGCGCGCCATCGCCGGCGCGGTCGTGCTCAGCCTCGGCTTGCTGTGCTATTTCAAGTACCTGAACTTCTTCGGGTCGATGCTCAATTCGCTCACCGCCTGGCTCGGCGGCGGCGCGCTGGTGCCGTTCGTGAACATCCTGCTGCCGGTCGGGATTTCGTTCATGACGTTCCAGGCGCTGACCTACCCGATCGACCTGTACGGGCGCCGCCTCGACCGGCCCGGGCGCGCCACCGACTTCATCCTGTTCATGGCGTTTTTCCCGCGCCTGCTGTCGGGACCGATCGTCACCGCCGCCTATTTCTTGCCGCAGCTGTCCATCCCGCATGCGGGCGCAACGCGCGACGACCGGTTTGCCGGCCTGGCGCTGATCATGCGCGGCGTGGTCAAGAAGGTCTTGATCGCCGACACCCTCGGCGCCCACCTGGTCGAGCCGGCATTTGCCGATCCGGCCATGTTTTCCTCAGGCTTCCTGTGGCTGGCGCTGTTCGCCTACAGCTTCCAGGTCTACCTCGACCTGAGCGGCTACACCGACATGGCGCGCGGCGCGGCCACCATGCTCGGCTACCAGTTGCCGGTCAATTTCAACCGGCCTTACCTGGCCACCAGCATCGCCAATTTCTGGCAGCGCTGGCACATCACGATGTCTTCGTTCTTCCGCAACTACCTGTACGAGCCGCTGTCGAACACCAATTTCGCGCCCGCCTACGTCAACCTTTTGATCGTATTCGTCGCCATCGGCCTGTGGCACGGGGCCGGGTGGAATTTCGTGGTGTATGGCCTGGTGCACGGTTCGCTGGTGGCGTTCGGGCATTGGCGCGACCAGGCCGCGCTGCGCGCCGGCCACCCACCCGTGGTTTACCGCGGCCGCCGGCTGGTGCTGCGGGTGGCCTTCATCTTCCTGATCGTGGTGCTCACGCGATTGCTGTTTCGCAGCACCGACCTGGATGCGGTAAAGGCGTATGCAAAAGGATTGGCGGGCGCCAGCGGCGGCCTGTTCCCGGTCTCGGCCGCCGGCCTGCTGGCCCTGGGCGCGGCGGCGGCGCTGCACTTTTCACCGGTTCTCTGGCGCGACCGCTTCATGGCTTACGCCAACACACGTCCAGCCTGGCTGTTCGGCATCGGCGCCGCCGCCATGATCTACGGCGTGATCGCCCTGTCGCGCGGACGGGGCGGCTTCATCTACTTCCAGTTCTGAGGTGCTGCCGCGGCGTTCAGAAGTGGTCGAGCGAGAAAATCCGCCGATGCTCGCGAATCGCATAACGGTCGGTCATGCCGGCGATGTAGTCGGCGATCTTGCGCGCCTGCTTCATCGGATCGTCCGCCACCTGGTAATCGCTTGGTAGCAGCA
>Ga0265798_10000497_pt1 | contig 65344 bp, 78 predicted proteins | sample P3T30metagenome_FD_192430 | JGI IMG/M metagenome (GOLD analysis project Ga0265798, IMG submission 192430) | Plant litter microbial communities from East Loma Ridge, Irvine, California - P3 T30 | ecosystem: Environmental > Terrestrial > Plant litter > Unclassified | place: USA: California... | reverse complement strand
CTTTTTCCACGCTTTGTCGACGTGCGGATAGGAGAAGCGAACGTTGTCGACGCGGATCACGCCTTCGTTGTAGATGACGTAATTTTTACCGCGCGATTTGACAGTCAATGCAGCCATGTTTATTTCCTTCAAAATTTTCAGATAAATGAATTCACGATTTTTCGACAAATTCGCTAAAAGCATCGTCGTAGGCATCGACCAGTGCTGGCCGGCTGTCTTTCAACGGTGCCAGGGTTGCCTTGCCTGGAGGTTGGAACACGATCTGCTTGAGCGCTTCCTTCGCGTCCTTCGCAGAGTACCCTTCCGCCATCAGCAACTCTTCAGCCTTCGCCGGACTGACCAACTCTTCAGCGAGCAGATCTTCCCGATTCAGGCCCAAGGCGACCAGTGCTTCGACCGCCTTACTCTTGTTGCGGAACACCCTGTGCGAGCGGCCTTCCACGGTTTTGAACAGCTTCAACTTCACGCCGTCCCTTGCCCGCCGATCCAATTCCTCGCCCACCTTTTTGAAGAACTTCTCGACGGTCCCGCGCCAGCCGTACAGCTTTTCCATTTCCAGCGTCGACAGTGTTGCGATGTCGGCGATGATTGGATTGTCAGCCACGGCCAGGTCTTCCCTGAACTCAACCATATCGGCGTTGCTCACTTCCTTGCCCATGTTCTCGAACAGTCCGCCGCCGAGTTCAATCGTCATCTTCGCTTTTGCTGCACACGTCGCCTGGATCTTGCACCACAAGCATGCCTTCTCGCTCGGCGTGCGTGGCGCGTTCTGCACCCATGCCGCAAATGCGCGTTCCTTCACGTATTCGGCGAACTTCAGCAGATACGCACGATCCACTGTCCATTCCTCGAACACGTCGAGCCTCGGCTGCGCGATCCGTACCACGATCTCTTGAAAATCGTAGAGCCAATCCCATTCGTAGAAAAAGCCGAGCGCATACAGCAACGCCTGGCTATTTTCTTTGGCGAAGACGCGAACGCCTTTACCCATTTTCAAGTCGGTGATGACCAACCGTTGCCACGTACATGCGGCGTGATCGGCGGTGCCGCCCTGGCCGGGAATCGGCGTCAATTGCGAGAAATCGACTCGCGTCTCGACGTGATGATCGCCTGGCAAAAACCTGCACCAATCGACATACCGCTTCACGTACTCCATCATCGCCGCGTCGACAGTGATGAAGTATCCCCACTCGCCGGCCTGCACGAAATGCCGTGTGCCGAGCAGGTGGTTCGGCCTGGTCCGGTCTCTCAGCCATGTCTCACCGACCATGTGACCGACCGTGCCATACGCCGCGTCCTCGCCGGAATCATCCTGCGCGAACAAGTTCGGGATTAGCGAACCACTGCAACCGAGCCACATCGGCGAACCGGAAGGGGAGAAAACAGAGTGACCCCCATCCACGATCCGCTGCATCGCCGCCCGCATATCTGCGAGCGTGAATGTGTGCTCGGTCATGCCAAATTACAGATCGCCGTCGTCTTCGCCGTCGTCAGCTTTCGGCGCCAGGTATTCGGTCGCAGCGTCGAAGACCAGCTTCAGCTTTTCGTCAGGGATCTCGGCCATCTTCACGACGCCGGCCAGGGCGACCAGTGGCTTCGCTTCCGAAGCACCGTTTTCATCCTTGATCTTGGTCAGCAGCGCGACGACTTCTTCGCGGGTCGGACCTTTCGGCGTGGTTGCTTTGGTGGTGGTCTTGCCGGTCGTTTTGCCAGCGCCTTTGGTGGTCGTGGTTGCGGTGGTTGCAGCGGTGGTTGCTGCTGCATCGGCCGCGCCGGTCGAGTCGGCTGGCACCGTGCCGCCGTGGGCTGCGGTGTTTGCGTCGAGGGATGCGATCAGTGCGCGGATCAGGGTTTCAATCATTTGTTGCTCCATTAAGTTGTGAGGGTGGACAGCACTTGATCGGCGGCGGCGATGAGGCGGTGCAGAGCGTCCAACTTTTCCGGGTCCGTCGTGTACGTCGTTCGGCGCATCATCGCCTGACGTATAGCCGTCAGTGCCGCAATGTCCTCGCGTCGCTGTCGAATCCCGAAACTCGTGTTGTCGTATTCCGCTGCCACCGCATCTTCCTTTGTCGTCGATCAGTGCATGGAAGACATCTTCGCAGATACATTGCGGGTCGTCAAGCGTTTGTACTATAATTTATTCCGAATTCTTAACTTATTTCGGAGGACTAGACAGAATGATTACTTTCCCTACCTGGGTTGAAGGCGCTCGCGGCCAACCCCGGCCGACTGACGAAGAACTGGCGCAGCGCCGCATGCGTTACATGATCTTGCGCACGTCCATCGAATGCACGGAATCCGGCAGCGTTGCATCGCTGGCTGATTTCTGCGGCGTCGAGCGCGTGTATATCCACGCCGCCATTCGCAACGGCTGCACGCCCACCAACATCGCCAAAAAGATCGAGCAAGCGTGCGGTCGAAAAGTGGTGCGTCGCGAATGGCTCATGTTCCCTCTCGATATTGAAGAACTGGTTCACTAATGACAGACGAATACACACCGAAGAACAGCGGCCCGCTCGCTTACCTCGGTAGCCGGCTGATCGACAATGGTTACTCGATCATCCCAATCGCAGTTGGTAAGAAAGCGCCTGGCTTCGACGGCTGGAGCAAGACGCGATCGACTAAACCGCAACTCGACGAGTGGATCACGTCAGGACATCGCCAATCCGGCGTCGGCATCCTGACCAGGCACACGCCAGCGGTCGACATCGACGTTCTCAACGAAGACATCGCGCTCGAAGCCGAGGCAAAAGCGCGCGAGATTTTCGGCGAGGCACCACTGCGGATCGGCCGCGCACCGAAACGCCTGCTGCTGTATCGCACAGAGGCACCTTTCCGCAAAATGCGGTCCAACAAATATCAAGATGAATGGGGAGACCTTCACCAGATCGAAATTCTCGGCGACGGCCAGCAGTTCGTGGCCTATCACACGCACCCGGACACCGGCTTGCCGTACACCTGGCCGGACGAGAAAATCGAAGACGAAAAAACCGTAAAAAAAGGTGGCCCGCTCACCATCAATGCGAACAAGCTGATCGACATCAGCCAGGAACAGTGCCAGGCGTTCATCGACTGGTTCGAGGCGCGCGCGGCCGAAGAGAGCGACTGGAAAATCGTGAAAAGCCGGCGTACCGGCGCCGTGGGCGAGATCGACCTGGACAATCCGTTCATCGAAGACGCCAATCCTATCGACATCGGCGAGGACGAACTGCGCAATCGCCTGATGATGGTCCCGAACCCGGACGATTACGACATCTGGTTCCAAGTCGGCATGGCACTACACCACCAGTTCGACGGCGAAGACATCGGCCTGGACTTGTGGAAAGAGTGGTCCGAGACCGCCGAAAACTACGACTGCGATGCGCTCGAACGTCGATGGGCCGACTTCGCCATCGAAGGTAAAAAGCGTGCGCCGCTTACGGCTCGCTTCATCCTGAAATTGTCGAAAGAGGCTGCGGCCGAGTCGACCATCGCACTGACCCTGAAGTTGCGCGATATGTTCGGCAGCGCGAAGGATCTGGCCGCGTGGGAAAAAGCGCGAGACGCGACGCGCGAGGCGGAAATCGACAGCCTGGCTCGTTCGGCCATGGCAACGCTGGCGAAAGACCGGCTCGACATCATCAACAGCAGCAAAACACCGCTGTCCGAGGTGAAAAAGGCCATCGCATACACGCCGTCGAAGGGTGAAAAAACGCCTGGATGGGCATCGGATTTTGTGTACGACACGTCCGATGACCGCTTCTATGACACGGAACGCAAGTTCTCGGCCACGCAGCAAGGCTTCAATGCGATGTTCGACCGCAAGGCGATGACGAAAAAGGATCTGCTGGACGGCAAAACGAACCCGACCAGTACCGCGTCGGCGCTCGCGCTGAACGTTTTCAAGATCATCACCGTCAACGGTCGCCGGTATGAGCCGGGCGCCGACAAAATCTTCCACCGGAAGGACGGCATTTTCGCCAACACCTACCCCGAGCACGAGATCCCGGAACTGCCGGATGAACTGCTGCCCCGCGACAAGGTTGCGATCAAGCGCGTGAAAAAACACGTCGCCCACCTGCTCGAAGATCCGGTCGAGCGCCGGCTGCTGGTGGACTGGTTGTCATGGGTCGTCCAGAATCCAGGCCAGCACGCGAACTGGTCGATCCTGTTGCAAGGCGTGGAAGGCGACGGCAAGTCTTTCTTCGCAATGCTGATGCGCTCGGTCATGGGCGTGTCGAACGTTCAAATGCTGAACGCTCACATTCTGGAGTCACCCTTCACCGATTGGGTTGTCGGCCAGTGCATCACCTGCATCGAAGAAGTGCGGCTCATCAAAGCGACGAACAAGTACGAGTTGCTGAACCGGATCAAGCCGTTCATCACGAACGACGAGATCGAGGTGCATCCGAAGGGTAAGCCGCCATACCAGGCAAAAAACACCACTTCATACCTGATGTTCTCGAACTTCCGCGACGCCTTGCCGCTCGATGACGACGGTCGCCGGTATTGCGTGCTGTTCAGCCGGTGGCAGCGAAAGGATAAACTCGACGCGTTCCTCGCTGAAGATCCTGAATACTACGAACGCCTGTATTCGACAGTCGCCACGTCGGCGCCGGCACTGCGGAAGTGGTTGCTGGAGTGGGAGCAGTTGGACACGTTCAAGCCGAAAGGCAATGCGCCGGCCACGGCTGCGAAAACCTACATGATCCGCCAGGCGCAGCCCGAGTTCATCCAAAACCTGAACGACCTGATCGACGAGGGTGAGCATCCGCTGATCTCGAACGATCTGATCGACTCATCGAAAATGATCGAAGTCATGATGGATCACGGCATGGATCTTCCGGGGAACAAGGCCATCGGTGCAATGATGTCCAGGTATCACTTCGAGAGCATGGGTAAGATCCGCGTTAAAGGTGAACTGCGCACCTACTACACGCGAGAGCCTGAAATGTTCCAGTTTCGCGACCAGGATGGCGGAATTCACGTCGACACCGTGAAAGTTCGCAAATACGTCGAAGATCGAACGCAGAAAATCGACGATGACGACGAACTCTGACCATTGACCACCCCTCATGCCCGGCCACGAGCCGGGTTTTTTACGCCTTCAACTTTTTACACAGAAGACTGAACGACTTCAAACTTGCGTTTTTAGAGAACATAGAGATCAGAATTGCATCTTTTCGACCTTTTACACCCCTTTTAGTTATCTATATTCTCTATTTACCCTATTCTGATTACGTGTAGCGAGAAAAAAAAGAAAGTAAAGAGGATAGATATAAAGTGAAAACGCCGATTTTAGGGACTATGGGGAACTTGGTAAATCGGCTGACAAGGTAAAACAGTGTTTTCGAGTTGGTGCTATGGCCGTTTTCAGAAAATCTCGCAAACCGAGGCTCTACGGACCCCCGGAGGCCGCTACCCCCTGGGGAGGGACCCATTGACCCCCGATAAGCACCGAAGCGAATACAGGACCGCCACGCCGATTGGCCGGCATCAGACTAGGCGGATACCAATCGACCCCCGTTCGCAGCGTGGCGACCCCATAGCGGCCACGCAAACCACATGCGCATCGCCAGGCAACCCCCGATATGCTGCTATCCACGATATAAAGCTATCCAGCTATGCCGATATGCCGCTATCCGGCCACGCATCAGCCCGCCAGGCCACGAACAGAGGCAAGCCGATATGCGGATATAGGGGAGTGCGGCCAGGCCGCTACCGGCCAGCTATGCGGCCACGATGAAATGAGGGAAAACGAAGTCTCACGCGTACAGGTGCGAGCGCGAGCGGATATGCACGTACGTGCATGCGAGAGGGGAGAAGGTAAGGCGGAAATGCAAAAAGCCCGCATAAGCGGGCCTGTAGGGGGAGTGATGCGGGTTAGTGGTTAGGTGGTTGCCATGGTTCGCGCGCTTTCTGGAATGCTGCGAAGTCTGCACGCTGTTCGTTGTTAGGCTGAATGAACCACACGCCGATGGCAACCATTACGGCAAGCTGGAGCGCGTCGCCTTTCTGGCCGATGCCCACCAGGATCAGGCACGCCGCGCCGCCGATAAGCGCGAGTAACAACGTGGCCACCATGCGCAAGAGAATAAACCACATCATGATTGCACCATGGCCGCATCGCGCGACAGGTAGACATAGAAAGCCGCGCCCAATGACAAGCATGATGTGATGCTCTTGCGCCAGGACACGGCACGCGCCATATCTTGCAATGCGGATCGTTGCGAGAACGAAAGTGTATGCGGATCGTTGCCGAACACCAGCGCATCGGATTTTGCCAACATGGCGCGGATCGTGGCGCGACGTTTTGCGCCTTCTATGGTTCGCAGGTGGCGAAGATTGTTTGCGCACATGGCGATTAGCTCCAAAGGGTTGTAAAGGGTTCAGCCACACATGCGGCGCAATCGTCTTTCGTCATATCGCCGGTTCGATTGTAAAGCGCGTCAACATCATCAATGAAGGCGCGCGCATCATCGCCTTGCATGAAAATGTCATCTTCGCCAGGTGTCGAGATAGTGACCGTATCGTAAGCCGAGTCAATATCGACGGTCACATGCGTCATGCGTGCTGCGCCGATGCGCACAATTTCCGATAACGTCATGGTTAGTTTTCCTCTTCTTCGTTGACGATTGCGCCGCCTGCCGTCGGGTCAATCATGTTCCATTGGTCAATGTCCACGCCGCCATGCGTTTTTGCCGCATCGCTCAATTCACGGCCAAGCGTGCCAGGCATACCCCTATCCCAAAACCCTGTACCGTGACCGTTGCGAGTAAGCCAAAAATCGTGGCCTGCGCACGCTTCAGGTGATCCCGCGTCAGCATGCGCCGAATTGCCGTTTTCATCGTAAAAGGCGTACGCCTGAACCAGCAAAGCACGCTGCGATTTTTGGAAGTCGGCGCAATCCTCGATTGCTTGCGCTTTCGTCTGTTCGTCAATGTCGTCAATGCCAAAATAATCGTCGAGCGGTTCGCCATCATCAGCGCCGCCCATGACGCGACTACTCCACAATGCCGCGATGAGATAGTGACGCGTAAATGTGTCGAGTGCTGGCGCATCATCGGGCGGATAGGCGCATTCGATCTTGCGGCCGGTATGCACGCACGTCAGTTCGTTGTCTTCATAGTTCACGGACACGGCCACTACGCGCCAATCGTCGTTTCCGGTGTTCGGGCCTGCGATGATGGCGTCGCGGATCAGTGGCGCGACATCAGGCAAACCGGCCACATCGAAAGCCAGGCTTTCACCGTCAGCCATCACGAAGAACAGCGGATAGCCGCCAGGGAAGACATGCGAGCCTTGCGACAATGCCAGGTTGAACTGATCGCAGCGAGTGATAAGAGTGTGGGACATGATGCGCGCCTTTAGATGATGTCGGCCAGCGTCATACGCTGAACCGTGTTAATGCAAGTACCGAACATTTCGCTTTCGGAATCGAACCGGCCATATTTCACCAATGCCGTTTTCATGCCGCGCGGCGCGGCATCTTCGCCACTGGCGAACGACAGCGCCGCATCTACAGCATCGCGCTTCGTTTCGCAGTAGGACCGCGATTCAGACATACAACCCGGAACATGCCATTCCGCTACCCACAATTGGCGCGACAATGCGCTTGCCAGCACTTCCGAAGACGACAACGGGCGCTCATCATTGATGCGGTCCATTGCTTCATCAAATGTCAGTTTTTTCATGATGTCGTTTTCCTTTTACAGTTCGATGTCGGCGTATTCGCTTGCGAGCGTGGCGCGCTTCGTGCGCATCGTCTCGATTGTTTGCGCCAGTTCGCGACGTGCGCGACCATGGTGGCGCATGGGGAACAGTTCGGCGACATCGGTTTTCAACATTTCGACATCGTGCGCCAGGTTGCACGCATCGTTATAACGCTGATCCTGCTCGCGTTCTTTGTCCGCTTGAATGCGTGCATGTTCGTCAGCGGCGCGCGCCGCGTCGTTTTCGTCATCGTAGATGTGACTGAAATAAACGCGTTCCTCGTTTTCCGAACATTCATAGCCGGCGATAAATCGGCCATGCGGCAGGCCCGCAACAATGCCGGTTATCAGTTCCAATCCGTCAATGTCAGCGTACCAGCCCGTATGGTTCATGCTCACGATGTTGTGCGCCTTGCGCTCATTGCGGAAATGTTCGGCGCTGCTGTGCGAGTACCAGACCGGCACGCGATACGATCCGCAACTATTGAACCCTTGTGCCAGGCCGGTGTCCAGCGTGCGGAATGTCGTGCGGCGTGCCTCGCGCCAGGTAGCGAAACGCATGCTAGGCGGGAGTTTCACGTCGTGCGCATTGGTGTATGCGGCGGCATTGCGCAACACGGCCAGGCGGGCGGGCGCACTGGCGCGCAAGTTCAGATAGTGCGATTCGTTGATATTAAGTTTCGTCATGTCGATTGCTCCGTTTGCGGGATTGTTTGATTGCTTCGGTTTAGTTCGTGCGGAAGATGTAGTATCCGCCCGCTTCGTATTCGCTACCGTCATAGCCGCTGAATTGATGCCCGTAACCATCGGCGTACGCATTCTTAGCGGTCTGTTCCCAATCAATCGAAACAGCGATAAAAGCGGGGATTTTGTCCAGCTTCAGCACGTCTGAATAGCAGTCTTCCACGGTGTTCTGGATGGCGTCACGGTAGATAGGCCAGATGACATCTTCATCGGATTTAATCAGGCGGTATTCGTTGCCGTCGAACTCAAAATTAAAATCATCGGATTCATGGCCGCCCATCAGCGTGACCAGTTCGTCGAGCGTGTCAAATTCGTCCGGCGTATAAAGCGTGTCATGCGTCAGACCGGCCAGGGCATAGGCCGCACCGATTACGATAAAACGCGTTTCACCGTTAGCACGTTTGCCATCATGCGATTCAGCGTAAGGGGCGCATGCCGCATTGCCGTTAAACACGCTCCAGCCCTTCAGGTTGTCGAGCATTTCTTCGGCCAGTTCGTCAGCATCCACACTGAAGCTGTGCGAGTGTTCGTCAGCGATGGTTTGCAGGATCGACACGGCGCGGCCCATGTCACTATCTTCAGTCGGGACCGGCTTGCCGAACAGCGCGAACAGGTTTAAGAGCGATGCATTTTTAGTTGCGAAAGACATGGTGAAACTCCTTTTTGGATTGCGTGAGAGGGTGAATTAGTAGTCCTGAAGCGCTTCGCTGATTTTCGCGAACAGTTCTCGACCAATAAGCAATTGGAGACGGCGCGCGTTTTCGCAGCATGCGTTATACAGGGTCAATGCCTTCATGCTGTCGGCGTCATAACCGAAGTCAGCGCACCAATCAATAAAGCACTGCTCCAGCGCTGAACCATCCAGAACCAACGAATGCAACAGGCCCGCGACGTGCGGCGCTACCGGCAGAACATGACGCTTGTTAAATTCTTCAGCCGCAATGCAATTCGGATTTACAAACTTCGGGCGAAGTGCTGGCGCAAGATTGCACTTGCGATGACCGATGCCGGTGTAGTAGTCGAATGATTCGCTCTTGCGCTGTGCATTCGTGATCGTGAAACGCCAGGCGTCGCACTTCCAATCGTTGTCGCGAACCTGTTCACCCTTGCCGATGACGGATACCGACAGACCGACGTTTAACAGCATCGCGTCGATTGATTGATTGATGATTTTGGACATTTGAGATTCCGTTTAAAAAGGGTGAAAAATGACAAGCAAGGCCAGCACAGCCGCGCCAGCGTGCGGCAGGTAATCGGCCAGGCGGTAAATCAGTCCGTCGAATTTCTGTTCATGCGGCATGTGTGGCCTATGCAAAAGTGATGACAAGGTAAAACAGTGTCAGCGGGCAAACTTCGCCCTACTGAATACGCATCTTAACAAACAAGGTTTTATCTTGTCAATGCGTTTGCAGATATATTTCGTTCAGCCGATGTAGACGTACATTGACGGCACGCCATATTCGACAAAATCGCGCTTCGCGTCGTCCCACTTTTTGCGCCGATGTCCCGCCGATAAGCGGATCGTAAGCGCACAGCCACGCGCGACAAGTGCTTCGTGGAAGACATCGGAGACGAACATTTCAGCCGCACAGCGTGAGACATGAATCGAACCACTGAAGGCGCGCGGCAAATACTTGTCAGGCGTATCCGGCAATTCGGCATCCATGCACGCATGCACGCGAAAGTGTGCGCGAGACTTCGCCAGGCGCATCACGGCCAATGCTTCATCTTTCGTGCGGCATGTGTATTTCGTGCCGCCATGCCCATCGGCCACGCCTTCAGGCGGTTTGACGCGGGCGCTCATGCTTTCACCTGTTCGGCGCGACGACGTGCGAGCGCAAAACCCTGTTCCCACTGATACCAGAATGGCGACGGAAACGCATAAGGGTTATCGAGCGATGCGCTTTTTCCGGCCGCATGGGCGCGCATGCCTTTTTCCGTTGGCGACGGCACGCCGGACAGTTTGCGGGCCGCATCGGCGCGGGCATGCTCATGTGCCAATGCTCGCACCTGCTCATTGCCCGTTATGCCGTCGTCCAGCGCGGCCGGTTCGTCATCATGCGCGGCCAGGTATTCAGCAGTCAGGCGAATATCACGCACGAAAGCGACGGCGCGCGCCATGATTGCCGCGTTCGATTCTTGCGGGACATCGGCCAGGAAAGCCACGCATTCCGGCGCGGCGCGCTTGGTCAGGTCGACAACGTACGCATTCCAGCTAGGCGTAACGATTCGGTGCGCGTGCGGCGCGGCGCTGTAGCATTCTTCCGGCGTGGCGTATCCGTTCATATCCGTGAACATGGTGACGACGCCATGCGGCATTGCGACCAACATCAGTTCGCCATCAGTGTCGGGAATCTCCAGCCAATCAAGGCACTCGCGATTGATGCGCCCGGCCAGTGCCATCACGGCCAATGGTTCCCCAGGTGCGCACGCAGGCACGACTACCGGCGCGGCATCTTGCGCCAGGTATTCCGCTTCGGTCACAAATTCGCCACGCGCTGCGAACATTTCGAGTTTCCCCATGTATGCGCCCTTGTACCAGCCATCGCCGGAATCCAGCGTGACGAAAGCGTCAAAACCAGCGCCGCCAATCATGTTGGTTTCGATGCCAGTGACGCGGAAGATACGCGATTCAGCCACGCCGCAAATGATGCGCATACGTTCAGCGGAAAGTTTGAAGAATTTTTGCATGGTGCGCTCCGTTTTAAGGATTGTTTGTAAAGGGTTCTCGGGTGAGAGATTGCATATTAACAGACAAGGTTTTTTCTTGTCAATGATTCCGCAGTCGTGCCGTGCGCATTGTCTGAAAAGAGACAAGTCGAAACCTTGTCAGGCAATCCGCAGTCACGCCGCCAGGCCAGGCCGCGCCGCCTATATAGGGCGAACCACGCCAGGCCACGCCGCCACCATACCGAACCGTACGATATACGGCAGGCCCGCCAGCGCCGCCGAACAATATGCGCCACGCCCGGCAGATTCGCCATACTTTGTAAGGCAATCCGGCCGATCGACCAAATTTCGTTCAGATCGGTGTTTTTCGCTATGCCCCGCACAGCCAGGCGCCGCCGCTCACCTGCACTGCGGACCCGCTGACAAGGTGATACCATGTTTTCCGGCTTACTTGAGCACCCTGGCCGGTTCCAAATTTTCGATTCCAGAATTTCAAAAAACCTTGTCGGCTTACTTGAGCACCCCGGCCGGTTCCAAAATTTCGGCGGGCGAATTTGAAAACTTGTTGACAAGGTTTAGCCTTGTGCTGATAATGACTCACCGCTACCCAATGAATAGGAGAAACACCATGGCAAAAGCACCACCGAACAGCAACTCGATCACCAGCATCACCGAGATCCGTGACCAGGCTCTCGCCCTGATCGACAGCATCCGCGATGTGCGTCGTCAGGAGAACGCGATGTACGTGGACAGCGACAGCCCGGCACGCGAGACCATCGTTCGTCAACTCGACCAGGCCAACGTCGCAGCACGCTCCGCGTTCGAGGCGCTGGACAACGCACTGAACAGCCTGTAAATCACATGAACGAGTCAGGGTTCAATGCAGTCAAGCGCCTCGTCGGAACGCTCTCGCTGACGAAAGCAGCCATCGAAGGCTTGCGTGACAGTGAGCAGGATGAGTTTGACAACATGATCGACGCTCTGCAATCACCGAAAGGCCAAAAGATTGCGAGCACGATCCACGAACTCGAACAGGCTTGCGAGCATATCGACAAGACAGTGCAGTGCTTGATGGACGCTCTGTAAATCAATCAACAAGGAAAAACCATGTCAGCAAAACAGCAGTTACTCAGCGCGGCTCTCGTCGGCGCCATGAGTCCCGAGTCGGACATCGCAGCACCGCCGCGTGCTCGCGTGTTCTCGTTCAGCGCAGCAGTGGCCGATCTGGAAGTAGGCGACATGCCGGCTGCGCGCGTGGTCAAGATCGACGAAGACCAGTCTGTCGCCGACGCACTGGCCGGCCTCGACACCATGTCCGTGAAGCTGCGCAACAGCCTGGCCTCGGCAGTGTCAGCGGCCAAGCGTCGTATCCCCGGCTCGGACTTCAGCATCGAGATCACCGACATCAAAATCAAGAGCGGCCTGTACCTGCTGGCCCTCGTTCACCGGACTGCGTAATCATGGACAAGATCAACTTCACGAACCTGCCGCACATGACGCCAACGGCAGCGCACGACTCCCTGGCCGACACCTTCCCTGAAGAGACCGGCGACCGTCGCTTCGTGACCATCGACCTCGAATCGTCGAGCCTGCGCGAACTCGAATCGCCGAGCCTGCGCGAACTCGCGGCCAAAATGGGCGGGCCTTTCGACGCGTCGAACATCAATGCCGTGTACGGTAAGTCCGGCTCGATGTCCGAGTTCGTCGAGCGGAACATTGCGATCCGCGCCGAGGCCAAGATCAACATCACCGCCCTGCCACGCGGCGGCATGATGGTCAGCGGCAGTGCCAATCAACTGCGCAACTACATTAACCGCGACATCGAGTTCGCCGAGAAAGCGGCCAAGGATCTCGCAGTCGAAATGGTGATCGCCGAAGCGCTGGTAATGCAGCGTCGCGGCCGTCCTGCACCGCTGCCACGTCCGACCTATCTCGCGGTGGCGATCCGCGCAATCTACGACGACATCGAATCCTGGAGCCGGCCATGAGCATCAACGAATTCGGCGAGCCACCACGCAGCCTTTACGACAAGACGACCGATCTGCTGGTTGCAGCGGAACGCGCTCGCCGTCCGGCCAATGTGCGCCCCGCTTACCAGAACACCAGCGACGCCATGAACATCGCCGTTGAGGCACTGCGCCTGGCCGCGTCCAATGCGCGCATGGAAGGCGCACCACCGGCACTGATCGAAAAACTGAACAGCCAGTCCGCACGCCTGGCCGCTGTCCGCATCGAAGTCATGAAGGGGAATCCAGCATGAACGCCGACCAACTGAAGCAGCACATTCTCATGCTGCGCAACCAGCGTGCCGGCATCCAGGTAAATCTCGCACGCGCTCACGTCGAACGCCACACTGTGCTGACGAACATCGACAAGGACATTGCCGCGTTCAACGGCCTCGTGCTCGACCTGGACGTGCAGATCGCCGAACACATGCGCGACTACACGACGAAGCTGCGGGAACCGGACACCAGCGACAAGCCGCGCCGTCCGCTCGGTGCGGTCGGTACGATGATTGAAGTGCATCCGACGATGGCGCACATCTACGATGCGGTGACGACAGCAGGCGTCTACACGGTGCCGAAAGCGCTGAACGAGAAGAACCGGGCAATCGTCACCAAGTTCTGCTGTGATCTCGTCGAATTCGGCGTCGCACGCTGGAAGGACAGCATGACGCTGGTGCCGATCAAGCCGGTGAACCCGGTCGGCATGCCATCACCAGGGCGCGGTGGCCGGCCATGAGCACGAAGGGCCTGACCCGCACGCAGGCGAGCGTCATCGTCGCCATGCGCAGCGGTATCCAAATGCTCTACAAGCCCGAGACACCGCGCACCCTCGAATGCTACTGGCTGACCAACGCCTCGATGCAGGGTGTCACCGGCAGCGCCCGCGTGCTGGAGCGCGAAGGCTACATCGAGAAGCACAATCAGCGGGCCAGTGGATGCTGCGAACTGCTGCTCACCGAGAAGGGGATGAAGGCATGAGCCGCAATCGCAACCGGCACCCCGCATTCCGTGAAGACCCGCCGCCCTTTCGCGAGACGCTGAACCAGTACCTCAACACGCTCACGCACGAGGAACTGACCGAGGTGATGTTCAAGCTGCTCGACCACCTCAAGCTGTCACTGGTCCGCACGAACTGCACGAAACACGGTGACACGCAACTACTGCTGGAGGACGACGAACTGTGAAGCTGCCACCCCGCGATCCGCTCGTCCATTACGGGCCAGGCGAGCGATGCGAGAACTGCCCGAAGTGCAACAAGCCACCGAAACCGAAGAAAGGAAGAACCGATGACCGACACGATCATAATTGCACTGCTGCTGGCCCGCGCGGACGTAGCGGAAAAAGCCGGCCAGCTTGAACTGGTGTCGCGCTTGAAATCTGCGGCACGATCTATCGAAACGCACAACCGAAACGCGGAACTGCGCACCATCGTCAGCCAGCACAACGCCGACGATTACGACTCGTGGATGCAGTGCGGCGCGCGACTCAAGGCCACCGGCTATGACCAGGCGTTTTACGCATGGAAATCGTTCAGCAAAACATCGCCTAAATACGATTGGGAAAATCTCAACAAAGCATGGGTATCGTTCCCGAAACCACCGGAGCCACAAGCATGAAAGCAATCGAGTACAACCGCGTCGCGTCGGTCGCTGAATACGCGGACGAAGGCGTGAGCCAGGCGGCACCGCAGGCCGTCGTCCATGTCCTGATGCACAACGCCGACAAGACGCTGTGCGGCGCCCACGCTGCGCGCGACACGACCCGCATGAAGCCACGCCGCACCGTCACCTGTCCGAAGTGCCAGGATGGCCTGCGCAGCGCACGTCAGGAGCAGCGCGACGAGCCGAAACCACGCTCGATGGCGCAGCGCAAGGTCGACATCAAGACTGCGGCCAACAAGGCACGCCGCCAGCAACTCATCCGCGACGGCGAGGCCATGCAAAAGCTGCGCGAGTGCTGCGGCTTCGTCGAGAACGGCAGCAGTCAAACAGTGAAGATTTTCCAGGACGACGCGACGCGTAGCTGGATCGTGATGTGCGGCGATGTGCGCATGATCTCGACCATGCCGGTCACGCACAGCAAGGTCCGCAGCTATCACGGCAGTTCCCTTAACGAAGCAATCGACACGGCCTACCGCGTCGAAAAACAGGAGTTTTGAAATGAAGATTTTGACCACGAAGCAAACCATCGGCGCACTCATCGCCGTCGCTCGCGCAGCGCGTACCATCGTAGCAAGTGACCGTGCAACCGGCACCGCACTGACCGAGGTGAGCGTCGACGATCTCGCCAACCTCGAAACGCACCTCAACAGCCTCGACGTGCTGCCGGCGAGCGAGGGCGATTACATCAGCATCGCCGAGGCCCGGCTGCGCTTCCACGGCGAACAGCCGCACAATCCTCACCTGGCAGTCTGCGTCAAGCGCACGCACCCTGACGCCAAGCTGCCGCGCTATGGCACGCATGGTTCCGGTTGCTTCGACCTGTTCGGCGTTGAAGGTGTCATGGTTGAGCGCGGTCTTCCTGTCGAAGTCGACACTGGCGTGGCGTTCGAGATCCCCGAGGGCCACGTCATGCTGATCTTCTCGCGCAGCGGCCACGGCTTCAAGTCCGACATTCGCCTGTCGAATTGCGTCGGCGTGATCGACAGCGATTACCGCGCCAGCGTAAAGGTCAAGCTGCGCATGGATGAAGCGAATGAATCACTGCCCCTGCTGTACGGCCGCGCCATCGCACAAGCGATCATCCTGCCATTCCCGCGCGTCGCTTTCCTGGAGGTCGACGAACTGAGCGAGACGGCACGCGGCACTGGCGGCTTCGGCAGCACCGACAAACAATAAACGGAGAACACTATGAACACGAACCCGAACGCAATCATCCGCGCGCTGCTGGACATCGCACAAGCGGCCTATGTGCTGATCCACTCGCCGGGCAGGGACATGGCCGACAACCTGCGTCGCAATATGGCGCTGCTGGAGGAACTGCCGCAATACTGCGACAACCCGGTCAACGGCCCGGCTCGCGCAAGCTACTACCTGCAATCGCTCCTGGTCGGTGGCTCGACGCTGGGCCGCGACGAAGAGATCGAAAGCCTGATGCAGCGCCGCGCGCGGGCCTTCCCGCCAGTGATCGTGAACGTCACCAACCTGTCGGACGAAAAGAAATCCGAACTGCTGGCGCACTTCAACCTGCACAGCGGCGGTGTGGTGCCTGGCAAAAGCACCCTGGTTCCGGTTCTCTCGGGCGACGCCATCGGCTTCGAGGTGACGCAGGAATGGAAAGGCCCGGCCAAGCTGCACATCGAGCGCGAATTCGTGCCGAGCGCCGAGTTCCCGACCAGCGGCCCGATCTCGCACGACTTTTACTCGCACCGCCAAGCGTGGCGCGACCTGATCCAAGAGGCCGAGAACGCAACGGAATCCGAAGACCACGCCAGCTACATCGAACACGAACTGCGCGCGTTCGACCGTGCGTTCGCCAGCCTGCCACCTGACGGCGAGCGCCGTGCAAAGCCGCGTCTCGATCTGCCCACCATCCCGGTCGTCGGCAAGGACGCGCTGATCGAAGCCACCCGCCCGCTGTTCGAGAAGGCGATGGTCGCACTCGGCCACCGTGCGGAACTCGACTCGCGCGGCCTGTACAAAGGCACGACCGAATATCGCTTTGAAGGCTGGCGCGCTGCGGTCGAGACGATGGGTTTCAAGCCCGGCAGCGACGACATCGGCTCGTTGCGCGAACAGGCCGAAGCCTGGCAAGCGGTGTCGGCTGCGCTGCACCAGCACGTACCGGAATGGTCAAAGCTGTCCACGCGTGCCATGGACTCGGCAGTGATGACCATCGGCGACCTGGCGAAGAAGCGCGGCGCGACGATCCTGCACCACATGCTCGCCGATAAAACCGACGAAGCGCACAAGATCATCAACGACGCCTGCCTGCTGGCGAACCTGCATGACCTGTGCAACGGCGCCAAGGTGAGTATCTGGAAATCACTTGAGCCAGGTGTCGCTGATCGACCATGGTATCTGTCGGTCTTTTATAACGCTGAAAACTACGGCATCCGGTCGTCGACCAGCTTCCACCAGGCCATCGTCGAAGCGCACATGGCTGAACGTGATCGCACGCAGCCCGAGCCGGAAGTGTGCCAGTTCTGCGGCTTCACCGTCGAGTCGCCGTGCGAGGCACCGCCGCCAGCCGAATGCCCGGTCGCCATGGCAGCGCAGGTCAAGGACATGGACGCCGGCATCGCGCAGGCCAATGAAATGCAGGACAACATGCGCCAGTACGGCACCATCGACAAGCCGGCGCTGCTGACGCAAGTTGGCTGGCGACACATCATGCACCAGGAGCACGGTCAGGAGCGCGTAGCGTTGACCGAATCGAAAGAATGTCCGTGGGGCGAGCGCGGTGTTGGTTTCGATGAGACCTACGCCGTCACCGCAGCGCCAATCTATGAGAAGGCGGGCGAGCGGCCCGAGCCTGAAGGCGACGCGTCGACGTTCGTGCCGGCCAACCCGACCGAGTTCGAGATCCGTCGCAACTACATGGAAAAGCTCCTGGTCGACGTGAAGGAACGTTTCGGCGCACCAACCGCAAAAACCCTGTTCGGCAACTACACGCCGTTCGCTAAAATGTCCTTGATCCCCGACGCTGACATCGAGACCGTGATCGCTGCGGCCGAGGCAAAACTGAAGGAACCGAAATGATCGCCGATCTCATGCAGTTCGCAATGGCGCATCCCGGCCTGTACGTGGGCGGCGTGACGATTGTCGGCCTGGCCCTCATCCTGATCGGTGGACTGAGCGGCGGGAGCGGCCGATGATCCGCGACAGCTACCCCGCACCGATGGGCGCCGTCGTGCTCTCGACCGGCACGTTCATCCCGCCGATCACCGACCCGATGGGCAAGCACTGGCGCCAACCGGACATGACCGATGTCGAGTTCGACGACACGCATGCCATACTGACGCAGGCACAATTCGACGGCTTGCCAGAATACTCGACCACCACCCCTGGCGGCGTGTACCCCGGAAAGTGCTGGAAGTCGCAGCAGTGGGAATGGGTGCCGGTTGCAGGCGGCATGCGCGAACGCTGCTGGACCGATAAGTGGAACCTGTGCTGGTTCGGTGAAAGCGAACTCGGTCCAGGCTATTGCAGCAACAAGCACCGTGAAATCATCATCCTTTAAAACGAAAGAGAACGTCATGAGCCACAACAAAGCACTACTCCTTATCGGCGGGCCAGCGGACGGCCAGCGCCTCATCGTGTCGGCTGACGCGCGTATCCACAACACCTGCGAACACGGCCTGCCGGACAACGATGACATCATCAGCCTGTCGCTGCCGAGCAAGATCCACACGTATGCCATCCAGGCTGTCCAGGGAGCCGGCCACGAGGTTTATAGCGTCGGTGTGATGGATCTGTCGGTTTGCATCCAGCACGCCCTGGTGGCCGGTTATCGCAAGCCCAAAGCGCACGACAGCGACATGAACGTGGCCGAACAACTGGTCACGCTGCTCGGCGGCGAGAAGGACGGTCAACAGGTAGTCGTGAACAACATGAGTGCCCGTTATATCTCGCGGTACGGCTCCGACATCTACCACGTCATCACCCTGCTCTGCAAAAACGGCACGAAGATCCGCGTCGGCGTGACTGATCCGCGCACCGACCCGCTGCCGATCCTGCTCGCAGGCTATCGCTTTGGAGTGCCAGCATGAAACAAGATCCGAAACCTACGACACCACCGCTGCCGGGCGCGCTGGCTGCGGCCCTGGTCGCTGCGTTGAAGAAGGGTGCCGACTCGAAGCCGGTCCAGCAAACCAACACACCGAAGGAGCAGAAATAATGCGCAAGGTGATCCAGATTGCAGCAGCGATTCAATCCGGCGCCAGCTACCCCGACCTGTTCGCGGTGTGCGACGACGGCACTACCTGGCAGATGCTCAACCACGATAGTACGTGGCAGCGTCTTCCCGACATTCCGCAACCCGACACCGAGCCGTCACTGCTGCCGCAGATTTCCCGCTGCAATGCGATGCAGCACAGCGATCAAATGGTGTGCGCACCCTGCAATATCGCGTGGGACATGAACGATCCGGCACCACCGGCCTGCCGTCGTTCGCTGTTGAAAGGGTAGCGATTCACATGGCCGGGTTAAACTATGAAACCGAGAAGTCGCAGGAAACGATTCGTCGCATCCTCGCGTTCCTTCTCGGCCGGCCGCGTGAAGGCGCGACCCTGAAACAGATCCAGTCGATGCTCGATGTCAGCCACGGCACCGCGCACCGCTTCGTGAACTACCTCGTCGAGCGCAACAAGATCCACGTCTCCGTCGAAGCAAAAGCAACGCAGCAAGGCCACACCCCCACGTACTATCGGCTCGGCCGGCGCATCATCACAGCGCTGATTCCGGGTCTCCAGTACGGGGACATTCCACTCAACTTTTTTGGGAACAAGAACATGACCACTGACACCCCGACCGAAGCGTTCGGCCATCACCACTACCAGGAGAACGCTGGTCCCGCCATGACCGACTACATGAACGCCAGCGACTTCCACCCGGCCTACGTCGGCCCGTACCAGTGCAAGATGATCGGCGCGTTCGACGACGGAACCGGCGTCACGCACATGCGCTGGTGGGATGGCGAGAACTGGTCGTATCCGCTCCAGCCTGACCATGAAGACCTGGACGGCAACTACAGCAAACCCGAGGACTCGTTCTTCGTGCCAGCCGACGATGCCGCCGAATACAACAAGCGCTTCGCATGGTGCGGCTTCACGGAAGATCAAGACCCACTGTAAATGCGTTGACAAGGTAAAACCTTGTCTCTATACTTGCAGTCAATCCAACTCACAACGGGAATGCAAAATGAGCAAAAACAAAGTCAGCGTCAAGGGTCTCCAGAACATCGGCGCCATCCTCGGCCGCAGTGACGCACCGCAACCGGCGCCGAACCGCGAGAAGCGTGACATCAACGGCATCATCAATCACACCCGCGCCAAAGTCGAGGCTGCGGCAGGACTGGCACCGAATGGTCGCGAGCAGATCATCGCGTTTAAGTCGCAACGCGAACTGCTCAAGACGTACATCACTGCCGGCATTCGCGAAGCCTATAGCGTCGGCCACGCCGATGCGCTGGCACAGGGTAGCGAGGTCGACAAGATGCTCGACAAGCAATATGAGGTGCGCACCAGCCTGCTCACGCCGACTGTCGTGTGCGCGGTCATGGAGCAGAGCGGACTGTCGTCGATGTCGCTGGATCTGGCTCGCATGGCGACGGTGTTCGAGCGCTGCGACGTGCAGTGCACGCTCGATGCCGACACGAACATCATGTCGTACACGATGCGCCCCGCCTCATTCTTCAACGGTCCTCTCGGCCACCCTGAAGAGATCGACCCGCGCGATGATGCCATCAGCGCGAACACGACCGGCGCTCTCGGCAAACTGCGCAACCATGTCGACATCGAAGACGACATTCGCCATCAGGTCGAGGACATCGAGCAGACGGCCGGCCCGATCAACGTCGACTCGGAGCAGTTCGAGGACAAGATATGATCTGGTGGATGCTCGGCGCGTTCATCGCCGCCATGTGCGGCCTGTGCTACCTGATTGACCAATGGGCCGACAACAAATACAACCCGGAGAAATTTTATGAACATGAAACGAAACGCTGACCCGGACATTCTCATGCCGCACGACCGGCACGGCCGGCCACCTGTAGCGTGGCTGATCGAATCGCCGACCAGTGGCAAAGTCTACATGACCGAGAAGCCGGAAGTCGCGGAGAAGCGCTACCTGGCGCAAGATCACGTCACCCCGTACCACTCGAAAAACCAGCCCGATTCGACGGAGCGCCAGATCGCCGCCGAACTCGAAGAAGAGGACGAACTGTAATGGCAAAAGCAATCAAAAGCATCAAGGCGTTCATCCCGCTCACCGTGAACGACGCGCTGTTCAAGTGGTGCGCGCGTGCCGTGAAGAGTAGCGACGCCGCGCGCGACGCAGTGCAGAACTTCATCGCCCGCGATCCCGGCAACAGCGAATGGTCGACCCTCGGCATCACCAATGTCATGCCCGGCGAAGACGCTATCGTCCACGATCTCGACGGCGCCGGCTACCTGTTCATGTACCGCTTCGCCGAGCGCAAGCTGCCGGCGTCGGTGCGCGACGAGGAACTGAAGAAGCGCTATGAGGCACTGGTCGAGAAGGAAGGCCGGAACCTCAACAAGAAAGAGTTCGCGCAATTGCGGGACGATGTGGAAATCGCCCTGCTGCCGAAAGCGTTCATCGTGCCGAAGACCATTCCGGTGATCGTCACGAAGAACCGCCTGTATCTCTGCACGTCCAGCGCGACCATGGCCGAGAAGATCATGATCCACCTGACGCGGCTGTGCGAGACACGCAAGACGCCGATCAAGTTCGAGTGGTCGGATATGATGACCGCCGTGTCGCCGTCGTCCATGCTCACGCAGATCGTTCGCGACGGCCTCGCCTACTACGGCGACGAAGACGAAATTCTGCATCCCGGCAAGTCCGCAGTGTTCAAGGGTGACGATAAGCGCGCTGTTCGCATCAAGGACCGCGATCTGAATCACGACGAGTTCAAGACTATCGTGAACGATGGCGCATACGCCGTCACCGAACTGGCACTCGCACTCATCCTCGAAGGCGTCACGCTGTCCACGTTCACCGTGACCGACAAGTTCGTTTTCAAAGGTGTCAAGCTGTCGGACGTGAATATCGCCGGCACCGGCATCGACGTGGCTGATCTGCATGCGACATACTGGTTGTTCGCCAAGGAGATCGGCCGCATCGTCGACGCAGTGATGTCGGTCTACTTGGAAAACCAGGATGCGCCGGCCGAAGACGAAGACGAAATCTAACTACCTCGGGAAAGCATTCATGCCGCGCGATAAAACAGCAGAACAGCAGGTCCGCGTTCTCGTCGAGAAGGTGATCCGCATGCTGCCGGGCCAGTCGTTCTTCATCCCGGACGTGAAGCGCGCGGACGTGGAATTCCTGCGGCGCCCGGTGGTCCGTGCCGGCGTCGGTATCCGCATCGCGCAGGTCGAGGAAGACGAGATCTACTTTCAACCAGGCGTGCGGATCTGGCGCGAGGAAGGGGAATACGATGACCTGTGATGGCGGCTGGCCCGACAGCTATCCGGCAAGCGAGTACGTGAAGATCCAGATCGAGAACGGGCGGCTTCGTGCTCAAGTCGACCGGCTTGGCGGTAGCATCATCGAACTCACCGGAGAATTGCCCGTTGAGCATCCGGCACAACAGGAACTCGACCGCCTGCGCCGGCATGAGAAAATCGCATGGGATCATGTCGCGGCATTCAAGACACTGGCCGACGACAGCCAGGAAGCGCGACAAAACGCCGAAGACGAATTGGCCGCAGCACGCAAGACGATCAAGCGGATGCGCAGCACCATCGCTAAACTGGAGGAAGAACTAGGACTAGATCAAGATCTGTAAATGCTTTAACACTGTTTTACCTTGTTACTTACTTTTCACTACAACCACAAAAGGAAATACCCATCATGGCAACGAAGAAAAACGCAACCAAAGTCGCAGCAGGTTTCCCGGCCAAGTCGGCACCGTCGAAGACTGTCGAATTCGATGAAGCGAAGCACATGGAGCGCGAAGCCGCGAAGGCCGCGAAAGCGAAGAAGCCGACCCGCGCGAAGAAAGCCGTAGCCACCCCGGCAATGGCCGCTGCCGGCATCACGCCGAAGATGCTCGGCAAGTCCGCAGGCAAGGCTGCAACGAAGCCGGCCCGCCCACCGGCAGTTCTCGCCAAGTCGGGCAAGCTGCTCGCTGCTGATCCGAAAGGCGTGCCAGGCACGAAAGCCGTTCCAGCATCGAAAGCCAAGCCTGCACTGAAGAACTCGCGCGTGCGCACCGTGGCCGTTCCTGAAAACGGCATCGCTGGTGTGCCAGTTCACGAAGTGACCAGCGTGGCGGAACTGGCGAAGGTGCTCGCCGACTTCCCACGCGGCTCGACGTTCACCGCCGATCAGTATTTCGGCAAGGCCCGTATCCAGATCTACAACCTGCGCGGTAAGCTGGTCGCGGAAGTGCGCCAGATCGCCAAGCCGGCCAAGGTCGCGAAGAAGTAATCACCACCCGGCCGGCGCCAGTCGTCGGCCACCTTCTCACAGGGGACCACCATAATGAAAAATTTCGTCTCATACCTCAAGGCGCTGTTGATCGCAGTCTTGATGTGGATCGGCGTCTACGTCAGCACCATCGGCGCGCTCGCGGCCGGATTCACCTTCAGCCTGATCCTGCTGATGCTCGGCGTTGTCGTGATGTTCATCGGCGCGATCCTGGCCGCGACCATGCTTCAGCGCTCCGACGATAAGTGGCTGCGCCTGGCCCTGGTGCTGCTGCTTTCTGGTGGCACTGTGATCGCTGTGCGCGCCATGGGCGGCATCACCAGCATCGCCTGGTTGAAAGGATTCTGATATGACCACGCAAGACAAAACGGTACGTGTGACGTTCACGCGAGACGAGTTCGCGAAGAGGCCGTTCGAGAATCAAGGCTTCCTGATCGGCACGCACATCATCAAGACGCTCGCGCGACGCGGCGTGCCGGTGATCGGCGTCGACGGCATCGTGGCCGTCGAAAAGGGCAAGCTGACGGTCGAGTACGTCGACGGCCTGGACGGCGATGAGTGGCTGTACACCTACGTCGGACCTCTCGTGCCGGACAGTGTGATCCATTCGCACCCGCACGGCCAGCACGTCCACTACACGTTCGGTAAGCCGCTCGCTGTATGCGAAGCCGAGGCTGTCGCACGACCTGCACAGGTGGCCGCTGAACTGGCGCGTCGGCAGGAGTTCCAGCGTAAGAAGCTGGAAGAGGACGACGAACTGTGATCCTGGCCGCAGTCACCGCTATCTGCGCCACGGCCGTGCTCGCGATCCTGGTCGACGCGATCATGGGACTGCGGCCGTACATCGGCGCGATCAAACTGAAGAAAGGAAAGTCGTGGTCTACTCACCGTTAAAAGGCAAGGTGTATCCGGTCTCTAAGCTGCCAAGGGAAGTAGTGATTTCGGCGCGTAAAGGTGCGAAAGCCTACACCGGCCGCGCGAAAGCGATGAAGATCGGCGGCGTCGAAGTGATCGTGATTGGCCGTACCATGGCCGATCTGAAAACCGTCTACGATCACGTTCAATCTGCGCTGCATGGCGGGCCAGCCAACATGCCCGAGCAGTTCGTTGCCATGCTTTCGCCCGAGGTGGCGATGGTCGCGAAAGAAGCTCTCACGTTCGACGACGAGTTGTAATAAAAAAGGCCGGTCGGGATTTCTCCTAACCGGCCTCAAGTCCTTCTCACTATGGGCGCATGTCCAATGCCAGCGAATTATAGCGCGCCCACGAGATCAAGTCACCTCCTTTCACCAACCACAAAGTTTTCGCCCTAATTTATTGTGAGCGAGGATCTGACGCGCCGACTTATCCGAGATCACTTTCGTGTCAGCCTCGGTGACATAGATTGGCAGCGCGTTCGTGCAGAATTCAGGTCGACTTGCGGCGATCTGTTTTTCCACTCGGGTCTCGGTCGGCTTCACGGCGCACCCAATCACGAGCAAGTTCGTCAGCGGCAGCGCCATCATCAAGCCCGCGCGTTTCAAGTTCAACATCATGTCGTCCTTTCGCTCCAGCGGCAGCACGCACCGCTTCGTCAAAGTCATATCGTTTAATAGTCGCCTTGCGAGCAGTGCGACCTCCAATTGCGTAGGCACCGAAGAGTACCAACAGCACGGCCAATGCTGTCAATGCCCACGCTTGCAGCCGTGGCACGATGCTCATCACGCCACCACGCCGGCCTGGTGTTTCTTGACCTGCGAATAGGCGATGAACACGGCCATGCCGATAGTCAGCACGCCCATCACCAGTTGGACAATCGAGCCGGACGACAGGCGTTCCTGCGACGACTCGATAGCGACCATCACCTGCGGCAGCACGTCGGCCACCTGCGCGGCGCCGAGAGTCGCGGTAGCCGTTGCGCCGATGGTCTCGCGAGTCACTGGCACGGACGCGATCTCGGAATGCGGCTTGACCACGCCGGCACGTTGCAGGCCGGTTTTGATCGTGGCGTCGTCGTACCAAGTGTTGATCGTCGTCTTCGGGCCACGGCCGTTCTCATGGCGGATGATCGCTTCGAGCACCGGCCGCAGGTTGTCGTAATTGTGCATGTCCAGCTTCTCGATCTGCGTGAAGCCCGATGCGTCGCAAACGAAGTCGATGTACGACTGCGTGTCGTTTTCCACTGGCGGCGCCCACCGATTGATGATGCCCTTGATGGTGCGGATCTTGTGCTTATCCTGGTAGTTGATGAGCAGGATCGCCAGTGCGCGGATGCCCCACGTCGGATCTTTGAATTGCGCGAAGCGGCCATCGCCTTGCGTCACGGCCAAGCCTTGCCACTTGTCGGCGCCGAGTTCGATGTTGCCGGGATTGTGATTGCGGATGCCGCGAGGCTGCGCTTTCTTTTGTGCGTTTGTCGCCATTATTCTTTACTCCATTCTTTCAATTGTCGTTTGCTGACAGTGGATGATGGCGCGCTGAAGATGATCTGGTTGAGCATGCCTTTGATCTCGCCCATTTCAGTTTTCATATCATCGCGGAGGGTCTTGCTTGCGGCGATCTGGTCGGCGCGCACGGTGTTGATCGTGCCTTCCACGCGGTCGACGCGCTGCACGAGGGCAGTGACGGCCAGGTCGGTCATCATCTGGCGCTTGTCCAGGCTGGAGTAAATACCGACACCCCACGCCGACACGGTAACGGTAAGCACCGCCAGCGTAATCATTGTTGGAAGGTTAATTGTGAGATCGAAGCGAGAGCTATGTCGGCGCTCGCCGTCCGCTGGAAGCGGGCCTGGTGGCGTGCCGGATGGTAGGGTCATCGGTATTTCTCCGTAGTTGGTCAGGTGGAATGAATAAAGCCGGAAGTCATTATAACCCCCGGCTTTTAACTACGAAATTGTTACAGATATGATCGGCCTCGGACCACTCCGTAATGCGACACCCTTCATCGTCGGGTCGCGCGTAACGTAGAACTGCATCACCGATGGCGACATGATTTCCGATCCGCCGACAACGCCGGCCAGCGATGGGTCGCGCAGGGCCAGGAACGAGGCCACACGCTGCGCAAGCACGTCGGACAGGGGAATCGTAGGGTCGATCCACTGCGCGTCGCCTACGGCCGCAAATTCGGCCACGCCGTCGACCAGGATCTCGGACAGCGGGATCGCCGGATCAGGCATGGTCGAATCGCCAACCACCAGCGCAGCCTGCACGCCGGCCACCATCGCATCCGATTGCGACACGTCCGAACCAGGGAACACGTCGCCCACGGCCACCGACTGCATTACACCGTCAGCCTGCACCACGGACACCGGGATCGTCGGATCGCTCCAGCCGGCATCGTCGCCGAGCGCGACAGCCGCGAACACGGCAGGCACGGAGACGGCCGAGACCGGCGCCCACTCGCCCGCGTCACGCAGCAGCACCACCTCGCTCACCCGATAGGCCAGCGTCTCGGATGGTTCCGGTTCCGGGATCGGCGGCGCATCGAACTGATCGCGCAATGCCACCTGCGCGAACAGCCCATGAACGAACCGACTATCCTTGCCGATGGTATCCGGTGGCGTCGTCTCGCGGTGCTGCACGGTCAGCATGGACAGCGTGTATGCGTGCCGGCCGACAGTCGGGTCGATCACGTCAATCGGTGGGACCGTGGTGCGGCCGAGCACGAAGCCAAGCCTGATCGAACCGACACTGATCGGCGAGTGCGGCGCCGGCCGCGCGTAAGCCTGCACCGACTGCTGCACGAGACTGAAGACGTGCCGGCCAAGCGCGAAGCCTGGCGCGTACGTGAAGCGATGCAGCACCGTCAGTTCGTGCATACCGGACACGCCGACTTGCGAGCGTGGCGCCGGCAGCACATTCGCCGCGACCGACAGCAGGCGCAGCGCTTTCACGTCGACAGCACCGAACGGCGGCGCCGGCACGCGCGCGATGGCGACCTGCTGGCGATACGATGCAACCCGGTCGTCGATCCCCGGTGGCGTCACGTCGCGGCGCTGCACCACCATCCGGCGCAGCGTCATTGCGTCGACGCGCGAGAACGGCGCCAGGCGCGATGTCGACATGACCACCTGCGCGGCCAGGCTGTTGACGAACGCGTCGGTCGTGATGACCGGCACCTGACTCTCGATGCGACTGAGCACGGTCATGTGCGCCAGGCTGGTGAGCGTAATGGTCGACCACATGGCCGGCGCGCTGCGCACCACTCGGGCCTGCACGGTTTGATGCTTATACCCTTTCATGAAAACGCCGGACGATGGCACGTACGCGTTGCCGCGCGACTGCACCGTCAGCATGTGATAAGTGTTCGCGCGGATCGTGCTGCGCACAGCCGGCGCTTCGGTGAAGTTGCGGCGAACGGTCGATTGCTGGCGAAACGTTTGCGCGAACTCTTCGCTGCGCGCCCACTGCCGCGACGCCGGCAACACGATCTGCTGGCGAAGCGACGGTACGAACAACGGGCTGCGCACCGTGGCCGGATCAGGTAAGCCGAGGCGCATCATGGCGACTGTCTGCGCGTACCCTTTCGCGAGCCGGTGGACACTGAGGTCTTCGTTCAGCATGCTCACCAGCACTTCGCGATAAGCCACGGCCAGTTTGAACGGCGCCTCACCGATCAGGACTTCGCGCACAGCCGAGAGCACGCCGGCCGGATTGCTCGCGCCGACGCCATCACCGACAATCGTCTCGCGTACCTGGCCGGCATACGCTTCAGCCTTCAGTTCGAGGCCAACACGATCACCGACCAGGATCTCGATGCGCGCACCCTGCGCCCCGGCCGCGCCGGTACTGCCGAGGCCATCACCGACAATCGTCTCGCGGATAGTTGAGGTGAACTGAGTTGGATTAGCCACGGTTCACCGTCACGATGTGACGCGCACGCCGAACTGCGATTGCGTCGCTTCGGCAGGTGTCCACGCGGCGCCGGTATCAGGATTGATGGTCGACGAGTTGAACGCCAGCTTGTAGCCGGCCAGTGGTGCGAGATCGGCGTCGAATTCCTGCGTGGTGTATGCAAGCTGCGCGCCTTTCATCGACGCGAAGATCCAGTCGCCGTTGTATGCCACGCATGCACCGAGCGGATACAGCGCCGTGGTGAATGGCGCTTGAGCCACAAAGCGACGGAACCCCTGCGACGGATCTGACGACAAGAACCAGAATGCGTCCGTGAAAATACCGAATACGCCGCCTGCACCGAACACGATACGCGACGCTGTGCCACCCGACGTTGTGCCGACTTCGCTTGTGACGATGGACGGTGTAACCCATGTCACGCCATCCGTGGAATACGTCGATGCCGTCACGGTGCTCGACGGATAAACGCCGACATACAGCAAGCGTGATCCATCGCTCCCCATCTGATCCCGGCTTGTTGTCACGCTAGTTCGAGCAGCGATACCCGGATCGACATACGTCTTACCCATATCGCTGCTGATCCGAAGAAGACCCGTAGTGGTGATGAGAGCCAGCTTGTTCGACGCGGGCGCGTACGCCGGCCGCTGGAAGATCATTGACGTGGTGATGCCTGGAACAGTGATCGCTACCCAATTGGCCGGCACGCTCGGATCACTTTCGCAACGCCATACGCGAGCCTGCGCGACAGAGGTCATCGTGAACGCGCCATCAGGCGTCACCAGCACTCCCGCAATAGGGTTGGTGTTCGCCACAGCGCCGGGATTGATGACCGGGCCGGGAGTATCGCTGCCGGGCTGGATCACTTGGATCTTGCCGTCGCTGCGGCCAATGACGCCGAGACCATTATTGCGGAAAGCGATTGTGTTGAAGATCACGGTACTCGAACCGCCGTCGACAACCATCGACCACGGCGAGCCTGGAATACCGTTCGGTGGCGTCTTGTACAGCGTTTCAGCGGTGCCGCACATGAAGATCGCGTTGTCGCTTGGCCGCAGCGCGCAGTGCCAGAAGTCGCGGTTGCCGGCAGCAATCACACCAGGCAAAACTTTCAACTCGCGAGCCTTCGGATCGACACGTTCGACACCACTGGCCGAGCGGATCAGCGCACGCGCACGGTGCGGGATGGCCTCCAGATTCGACACCAGCACCTTCGTCGCCACGCCGTGAACCAGCTTCGCGTTCGGTGTCGAAATGTCGCCGGCAGCGGCATACACGTCCTGGTCGCCCACGTTGATTGCCTGAAGGGTCAGCGCCGGCTGCGCGACAATGCCTTGCGATGCGATCTGCGCGTTGCTGTTGAAGCCGGCAGGACGTTGGAAGTCGACATCGACATCGCTGCTTGGCCGCACACCGATCACGCGGGTTGTCGGCCCGAGGCGCACGTTCGGCGCGCGGTCGTCTTCGGCGAGCGTATAGAAATTGCTGATCGCCCACCGGCCGCCTGGTCCGAGAAGCGGCACGTACTGCGCTGCCGTCAATGTCTGGAAATTAAACGAAATGGCTTCAGCGACCAGTGGCGTCAAGTGCTGCAATACCAGCACGTCATCGAGCCATACGCGCACCTCGCCCTCCGAAATGCGGAACTCAAGGAAGTGCATGCGACCCGGAGTCAACGCACGAGCCGACTGGTTGATGCCGCGCATGCGGATCTTCAGATCCAGGCCAATCTCGAACACTTGCACAGCCGATGGAGCGCCGAGCGCGCCACCAACTACGTTCCACACGTTAGCAGCCACGCCAGCCGGCGTCGCATTCACCGCCATGACAGGCGTTGCGGCTGTGCCGACCACGAACTCCTGCGGAATGTACAGGCTGAAGCCGCCGATCACCGCCTTGCCCTGCGCCGGCAGAACCTTGCGTACGCCGACCGCCGTACTGGACAAGCTGCCCGCCGACGGTGGAATGGAATACACCATCGCCGCACGATCAGGTGCAACCGGATCTGGTCGAATAACGAACCCGATGGAAGTCCACGGTGCATCGAACGCGCCGATCACCACGTCGTATCCGGCAGTGCGCAAGTTCTCGGCCACAGCCTTGCGGATCGCCGTGTTGTCCGCAGTGTTCGCGTCGTCGACGGTCAGCCTGTCGAAGCCCATAAAGGACTCGGTGTGCATCATGGTCATGTCGTCCCCTTATCGCGCGATGATGCCGAAGTTCGACGACTCGACCAGATTGCGAGTCCACGCCTGACCGCCCGGCGCCTGCTCGAAGATCTGCTGCTTGAACTGGTACGCGGTGTCGAGCGGAACCTGCACCTCGACTTCGCCGCCCGCCGTGCCAATGGTCATGCCGAGTTTGCGATTGTCCAGGTCGCCCTTGCGCGCATACGACACGAGCGATACGGCGAAGATCTCGTTCGCATTCGGCAGCACCACGTTCGAGGTGAACTTGTCGGTCTTGCCCTCGACGTTGGCTTGCAGGTACGGCGCCGACGCAGCGCCAGGCGAGAGTTGCGCGAGGATCGAATAGTGCGCACCGGCAGCACCGACCGGCGTCCACTCGATCTGCACGTCGGCGGTAGGTGCGCGCGTGATGACCTGGATCGGGCCGAGGCGTTCGTTGTTCTGACCGCCGCTGCTGTCGACAACATAGAAGTCGTCGATGTCGATCACACCGGCAACCGGCGATGGGGAGGTCATGCCCCAGGTGATCGTGTAGACCGAGCCAACGCCGCCCGGCAGCGGGATCGTCAGTTGGAGCGTATCGTTCGCCCACACGCGCACTTCGTTCGCGGTCTTGTCGACCTCGATCTCGATGAACCAGAACGCGTTCAGGATAATCACGTCCTGGCCGAGCACTGAGCCGACCTTCATCTTGCCGGTGGTGGTGTCCCAATCCAGGTCGATGACGCCGGCAATGCGCGCGAAGCGCAGGCGCGATTGCGTGCCACGGAACGAGAAGCCGAACACCACGAGCGCGGCGTCGCTGGTGATCGCGCGTGACAGGGATGGCGGCGTGGCCGCACCTGCGCCGACCGTCATCTTCAGGCCGAGCGAGTTCGCATCCTGTCCGTCCGCGATGTTGAATGTGTTGGTGGCCGCGTTCGTCACAACGTAGCCGGCTGCTTGCAAGAGCGCGGTGATGTTGGCAGCGGTTTCGGTTTTGGCTGCGTAGTGGTCGAAGCCGTCAGTATGTTTGAGCATGTCAGTGATCCTTTGTTATGGGCGAACGGCGATGCCGAACGGTGTAGATAATACATTCTCGGCGGTCCAGGCCACGTCGCCGGGCGCTTTCTCGAAGACGCCATAGCTGTACTCCAGCGATGTCGAGAGCGTGGTGTCGATCACCTCTTTCTGATTGCCGACCGCGCCGACCACCAGGCCAAGCTGGCGATTGTCCAAGTCGGATTTCTGCGCGAGTGCGATGACGCCCACCGCGAGGATCGGCGCATCGACAGTGCCGGCGCCAGCGGGCAGCGGCGTGCTCGACGAATAGAGATCCTGCGCACCGGACTCGGCCGAACGCACATAGCTGCCCGACGACGGCGGCAGCAGGCCCACCAGCGGCCAGTGCGGACCAGGCGCAGATCCGATCCAGTTCACGTCCACGTCGGCGGTTGGCTTGCGCAGTGGCACGCTGATAGGCTTCAAGCGCGTCGTGAGCGTCGATCCGCCGGCAGCATCACCGTCGAGCAGGTACAGGTCGTCAAACGCCGCCACGGCCCCATTCTCGGCCTGCCAGGACAATGCGTAAGTCGTCAGCGCTGCGGCGCCGGCTGGCAAGTCGATGGTCATGTCCAGGGTGTCGTTGACGTAGAGGCGGATCTTCCCGGCCGTCTTGTCGATCTCGATCTCGTAGTAGTACCAGACATTGCGGATCGGGACCGACGCGCCGCGCACGCCAAGGATCTCGATGCCGGCCGGCCAGTCGACGTTCAGGAGATTCGCGATAGCCAGGATGCGGCCACGCGCGGTTGCCCGGTGAGCGAAGCCGATGACGACGCGGGCATTTGTGGAAGTGAAGGTGCGCGAGATCGTGGTGGGCGGCGCCATCGACACATAGATCGTCGCGGTCGCCGAAGCCTGCGCGCCGCGCTGGCCGACAACGCACCAACCGACTTGCGTACCTTCGGACACGTTCACGTCGTAGAACGCATTGGTCGTGCCAGTCAGCGCCGGCTTCGTCCACGTCGCCGTGTCGTCGCTCATGAAGATGGCCGCGAGATCGCCGACCACGATCCACCGGCCCTGCGACACCTTGATCGCGTTCAGTACGCCGGAACCCATGAGTTCGGCAGCGGCCACGATCCACGACTCGCCCTTGTTGACCGACCGGCGCACACTGCGCGCAGTGACGGCGAGCCAGGTTCCATTGTAGAACGCGATGTCGTTGACATCGGTGTTCGCGCCGAACGTGCGCGTCAGGAACGACAGGCCGGTGTCGGACGTGAGCACCTGGCCCTGCGCACCGCCGACCAGCCAGCAGTCGCCGTACTCGACGCACAGGTTCGCAAGCGCGCCGGGATTTTCAACCACTGTGTTCCAGGTCATGCCGTCATCTTCGGACACGATGACTGCGCCGGCATTGCCGTTCGCGCCGACAGCCAGCCAGCGACCGTTGCGATTGCAGGCCACGTCCGCGATGTTCATTGTCGGCAGCGGCGATGTGCGCGCGGTCCACGCCTGGCCGTCACGCGAGCGCAGGATCGTGCCGTTCTCGCCCACCGCAATGAAGGTGCCGTTCACGCATTCAATCGAGCGCATGTTCCGTTCCGTGCCGAGCACCAGTGCTGCCCACGAGATACTGTCGACCGATGTCAGCGCGACGCCGCCATCCCCGACTGCGACGAAGCGGCCCTGCGCATTAGCGGCGACCGCGCGCAGATTCGAGCGGGCAGTGTTCGTGCGGCTCGACCATGTTGCGCCGGCCGCGCCAGGCGACACCTGCAACTCCAGCGCGAACGAATCCGGCTTGCGCCCGGCAGCGATGGCGAGACCGTTCGTGACCGCATAGCCTGCGGCCTGGAGTGACGTGAGCAGCGCTTGCGCCGACTGACCCTGGAACTGGTCGAAGCCGTCAATGTGTTTGAGCATGATGATTTTCCTTATGGTGGGGATACGGTAAAGCCGAATTCTGAAGCGAGGATGGATGCCGGCGTGTCCGGTGCGCGTCCGTCGAAGAAGATGTAATGCGTGCGCCACTCGCCGTCGACATCGGTGCTGGCCTCGCGCTCACTTGCCGCGCCGCCGACAAACACGCCGAGCCGCGCATCGAGCGTCGGTGCCTTGCGGGCCAGCACGACCACGCCAGTCGTGAGCACCGGGTTGTTGTTGGTGAGCGCGTTGTTCGACGTGAAGCGATCCTCGGCACCGATGGCGTTCGCGGCCACGTAGTTGTCGAGCGGCTGCGGCGGCAGCTTCGACAGCGACTCGTTGTGCGAGCCGGTGACAGCAGCCTTGAACCATTCGACGTGCTGGTCCGTGGTCGGGAATCGCGTGGACACGACGATGGGTCCGAGACGCACGCCGTCGCGCATGTAGAAGTCGTCGAACGTCTTCGTCGCGTTGTCGACCGGCGCCGGCACGACGCCTGGCCGGTACACGCTCGGCGCCACGTAGCCCAGGCCCACCTCGATCTCTTCAGCGGTGATCGGCAGCGCAAGCTGATACGTCATGTCGACGCGGTTGTTGATCGCCAGCGTGAGCACGCCGGTCGAGCGGTTCAGTTGCACTTCGTAGAAGTACCAGCGATTCTTCGTCGGCAGCGCGCCGCCAGCCTGGTCGTTCAGTTGCGGCAGGCCGGTGTCCGGGTTCATCCAAAGCGTGACCTGCTGCTCGCCCACCTTCAGGGAACACGCAGAACCACGGTCGTCGAAGATGTGCGCGAAGCCGAAGCTGCATGTGTTGGTCGACCAGGGCATCTTGCGCGCCAGCGATGCGCCACGAGCGGACACGGCCACCGGGCCATTGCGTCCAGCAACCACCGACCAGGCGCCGGCCACGGTGTACTGCGCGCGGGTCAGCGCATTGCTCGGCGCCTGGTCTCGGCCGAATTGCTCGAATCCGTCAATGTGTACCACTTCAACCTCCGTTATTTGGCAGGATCAGGCGCAGCGTCACGCCGTAATTTGCGAAGCCAGCGGGCGGATTGTCGGGCATGTGGATTGTGAGCAGGTCGCCGGTAGCGAAAGGCTTGTCTCCCTGTACCGTGAAGATCGCGCGCACGCTGTTCTGCGCGAACGTGATTGTACCAATTTCGCTTCCGTTCCTTCGGATAGCCAGGCGCAGGATACCGTTCGGCGAAGCCAGGCCGCGCCCCCACGATCCGGCTGCGGTGGCCGGCAGCGTCATCGGTTCCGGGATGGTGAATACCAGCAGCGTCTCGCCGGCTTCAGGCTCATAACCGACAGACATGGCGATGTCGTAGCGCGTGCCAATCAGCGGCACCGGAGTGCTGTCGTCCTGACCCTCGCGCAGCCACTCGGTCCCGGTGTACCAGATCCAGCTTGCCGGGTTGTTCAGTCGAGCGCGGACGCCGCGTGTCGGCAGCGCGAAGATCCAGCCAGTCGTGGTGCGCAGCGCAAGCTGTCCGTCGCGATCCAGCCAGGCGCCAGCGCCGCCAGCGCCGACGATGTACATGCTGCCGACCGGCGCGCTGATACTGGCCGGGTTGACCTCGGTGAGCGACTGGATCACCGGATGCAGCAGCATGTCGATTGCGACGAAGTTGGCCGAGACCGGATCGCCCCACCAGTCTTCGCCGCGCAGCCAGCCGTACGATAATTTCAACCTGCTTGTTTCAAGTCGTGGCATTTACGTTCCCTCGTTGTCTTTCGTGTATGCGTCCCAATGGCGATCCCAATTCAGATCCCAATGCGCGGCCAGTGCGGGATTCGGTTCTTCCGGGTCCGGCTCCGGTGGCTCGATTGGATCAGGCCAGTCAGGCGGGACAGTCGGCGGTGCCGGTGGGCCGGTGCCGTTGTCGCCGCCGCCATTATCGCCGGGATCAGGATCGTCACCTTCGTTGTCGCCGGGTGGCTGCGTCGGGTTCGTCGGGTCAGGCCCGGTGTTCCCGTTGCCGCCACCATTCGTCGGTGGAAGCTGACCACCGCCAGGCGCCGTGCCGGGCGGGCAGGCATACGATGGGAGCAGCAGCGGGATCACATAGTTCTGCCACGAGGCGAATTCGCCGCGCACCGATTCGAGCACCAGGCCGACCGTGACACGACCGCATGCCTTGAGCAGCGTGCCGGCGCGGTAGCCGTCTGTCTGCGCCATCGCATAGCTGTAGTTGAACGATTCGCCGTCGACGATCTCGCTGCGCACGACAACCGGATACGGCCGCGCGTTCGGGCCTGGCGGATAGACCGTGATCGTGATGTGCAGGCGATAGCGCTGGCCTGGTTCCGGTGCGCGCGATGGGCCGTGATGATCGACAGCCAGCGCAGCCTGCGTGTCGCGATTGCGGTGGCGCCAGGTGATGAGCGTGTCGACGCCATCGGTGATCTGCGAACCGTTGAACCAGGGTCGACCGTTGACCAGCACCTCGCCCGGCGCGTACGGCCGCTCGACGCGGAACGCCATGTCCAGGCGATCAGTCGGCACCTGCGCGAGATCGAGCGGTGGTCCGTAGACATCGGGGACCAGCTTCACCTGCGCGGCAGATCCGGCCACGCCGGCCGCGACGGTGATCGGGTACACGGTTGGATCGTTGCCGGCCGCAGCCTGGAAGAACCACACGCGCGCATTCGCTGCATGCTTTGCCGGCACCGTGTCGTACACGCCGCGCGCAATGACGAACTCGGTCGCCGTGCGCGAGACAACCATGACCACCTCGGCATCGAGCAGCGCGACCTGGCCGGGCAACACGCGATCCAGCGCAACGCCATCATAGAAAGACGAAGTGGCGATGGTCACGGTGGTGTCGAGATAGTCGAGCGGCGCGTCCAGGGTGAGCCATGGCGTGAACGCCGGCTGTGCGCGTTCGCCGAATTCCAGCGTGGCGCCGATACCGGCAGGGTAGTCGTACCGCGACCACAGGCGATGGGAGTCCGTCAGGCGGTCGCCAGGACGCGCGGTGACGGTGATGAGGTGCGCGCCCTCGATTGGCATGCCGACGCGGCGCAGGTGCGCGTATGGCGCCTCGAACAGATTGCGGTTCAGGCCGGTGTAGAAGCTGGTCGCCTGGCCGGCACCCTCGTGCATCGCAGCGACGAACATCGCGTCAGCGGCCACCACGTCGTCATAGTCTTCCGGCTTTGCCCCCTGTGCCGCGATCTGCACCACCTGGCCGGCCGCAATCGCATCGACTGGTGGATACGCACCCTCGTCGACGTTATCGCGCTGTGCGGCGATCTGAGCGGCCTGCGCCACCTTCAGGAAGTAACCCTGCGTGTCGACGGTGAACGGGATCTCGTAGCCCTGCCACGAATCGAAGCCGTCGCGCGTGGCGAACACGGTCATCTTGCCTGGTACGATGCGGCCGGTCTCCAGGCCAGCCTCGGCATCCAGGTCCGACATCGCCTGTTGCCAGTGATAGTCCCATTGCGCCGGCAGCATGCGACCATAAGCATCGAGCGGATCGGCCATGATCCCGACTTCCGTGCGGCGCAGCGTGCCGGCTTCGGTGTAGATCCGCACGGTGTAGGTTGTGCCAGGTTCAGGCTTGACGCCGGCATCGTCGTGACCGAGCAGCTTGTCGGCCTGCGTGACCCGATTGCGGTGGACCCAGGTCAGGTTCATCACCGGCTTGTCGGACGTGAGCGAGAACGGCAACCACCACCGTTCGCCATTCGCGCGAAGCTGGCCCGGTGGATACGGCCGGTACATGCGCCAGTTGTACGTCACGCTGTCGATCTGGCCGCTCTCGTCCACGTTCATGCTGCCGCCGCCGATGGTGTACGGGGAATACTTCACGGCCGTGGTGTCGCCTGCGCTGTATTCGATGCGGTCGGTGCCGAGCACGCCAGTGTCGACGAACCAGATCAGCGTCAGTGCTGCGTGGCGCGCAGGCACGGTGTCAGCGCAACCACGCTTGACCGCGACGCCGCCCGGCAGAATCGCGGTGATCTCCATGAACTCGTCGTCGACCAGTGCGGCCATGCCGACCCGCAGCGAATCGAGACGCGGGAAGTTGGCGCGGCCGAGTGCGATCACCGGGTCCAGGTAGTCGATTGCCGTGAACAGTTCGGACATCGGCGAGAAGTCGCCCCGCCCGCCGTTTTTGATGTAGTCGCTTTTCGCCATGAGTTAGCAGGGGAATGAAGGAACGCGGATTGGCGTGATGTACGACTGAAGCGATTCGAGACCAGCGCGAACCGACGACAGGCGACAGAGAATGGTGACGGTGCCGCAGATACCGAGCGCGCTACCAGCGGCCAGGCCGTCGACGATAGCCATCGGGTACGTGTAGTTGAACGTCGCGGCGGTGTCCACGTCGACCTGGCGCAGAACGTGCTGCACTGGCTGCGTGCCACCGGACTCGGGCGGCGTCTCGTAGTAGAAGCGCAGCCGCGTCACCTGGCCCGCCTCGGCGCCCTGGTCGACATCATCGTGCGCGACGACGCTGGAACCCTGCTTGACGCGATTGCGCCAGGCCCACGAGAACACCACCGGCTGACCGGACACCGCTTGCGCCTGCTCGAACCAGGGCCGGCCATTCACCACCACTCGACCAGGCGCATAGGGTAGTTGCGCGCGTCGGCCGTACGTGACCGCGTTCACCGGCAGAGAGGCCAGGTCGTGCGGCGTGCCGTAGCTGATCGGGCGAGCCTTGTACTCGACCACCTCGCCATCCGAGCGAGCGAACGGATCGAACACCGACGACGTGCCGAACAGCCACAAGCGGGCGCCAGCGGTATGCACGGCAGGCACGGTATCAGCGCAGCCGCGCCGCACGGTGATCGTGTTGCCGGGACCGATCGCCATCACCTGCACGATCTCGTCGTCGATCAGTCCCACGTCGCCAGTACGCACGCCGTTCAGCGCAACGCCATCGTAAAACGACGACGTGCGGACAGTGATCGTGACCTCCAACTCGGGCAGGCGGAAGTGCGACGTGATCCATGGCGTGAACGGCTTCAGTTCCGGTTCTTGCGCGAGCGCTTCGTCGCCATACAGTTGCCAGTAATCGGCCATGCGGTCAGCGGGGCGCGCGGCCATCGCTACAGCGTGATTAGTCTCGCCGACGCTGCGCTTCGCATTGACGAGATACGGCGACTCGATGACGCGCTGATCGAACGCCAGGAATGGGATGGCGCCGATACTGGCCGGCGAGAGTGTGAACGAGGTTTCGTAGTCCTGCCATGCGTCGAGACCATCGCGGCTGGTCGTGAACTGAAGAAGCGCTGTTTGCATTGTTTGACCCAGGTCCGCGAGAGCCTGTGAATGACGGTAGAAGAAATCGACGCCGACGATGCCGACCTCGGTGCGCACCACGTCGCCGCTGGCCGCGATCACGCGCATGGTGTAGGTGGTGCCTGGCTCGGGGACAATCGACTCGGCCTCGTGCGGGACCAGCTTGTCGGCCTGCGTGACGCGATTGCGGTGGCGCCAGGTCAGGTGCAGTGCCGGCGTGCTGGCGTTCAGTTCTGCCGGGTCCGACCAGGGCTTGTCGTTCACGCGCATGCGGCCTGCCGGATACGGGCGGAAGAAGCGCCAGTTCAGATCGACTTCATCCGGCGATACGGTCGACGTGGGAACGCTGCCGCCGCCGATGGTGTATGGCGAGACCTTCACGGCCACGGTGTCGCCGGCAGAGCGCTCGACGTAATCGCTGCCGACAGTCGTCGAGTCGAAGATCCACACGATGCTGTCGACGACGTGCATGGCCGGGATCGTATCGGCACAGCCGCGAGCCACGGTGATCGAGCCATCGGACACGCTGGTAACGCTCATGATCTCGTAGTCGACCATCGCCGCCATGCCGACCTGGATGGCGTCGGCGCGGGCCAGGCGGGATCGCGTGTAAGGGATGGTGGTGTCGAAGCGGCCGAGCGTGGTGTCGAGCGCGATGATGGACGCGAACGAGCCGGCGCCGGTTTTGTTGTATTCGGAATTGGACATTAGGCGGCTGGAGTTGGTGGGTAGTCATCCTCGGTGATCTCGCCTGGTTTCACATGCAGATCGTAGCCGAGGGCTAGGTCGGTCGGTTTCTCGACCACGGTGCCGAGGAAGCCGGCATCATTACCGAGGAATGCAAAGTCGGCTGGCGTCATGCCGGCGACCAGGAGGAAGTACGGCACCTCGAATGCACGGTGGTTCTTCAGGATCGGCCGCGTGTCAGGCTTGATCCAGTTCGGCGGTTCGGTGCCGATGAACGACGTGCGTGGCAGCGAGAACACGTCCTGCACTGCGGTGATCGTGATGGCGCCCTTTTGCAGCGTGCCGTCTTCGATCTTACCGATGCGCAGTGCGATGTCGCCGATGCCGCGCTCAACGTCGCGGATGCGGATCACGCCGGCAGGTGGCAGGCGCCATGCACGCCGGTCGAACGTGATCGTGTAGCGGCGCAGCGAGATCGCATTGACGCGGAGATCCCGCTGTGCGACGCGGCGGGCCAGTTCGTTTGTCGGCAGGCCGGGATACTGTTTCTTCAGCGAGTTGAACACGCCGCGCGACGCCTGCAACGATGCGAGGTTCTGCTGGTTCACGGTGCGCGTCTCGCCAGTGATCGGATCGGTGTACTCGACCACGATCTCGTTGACGGCCGGGCCGAGTGCGCTGGCCTCGGCTTCGCGGATCTCCAGGATGCCGCTGTCGGTGTCGTAGATCGGCAGGCTGTCGAAGTCGTAGTCGAGACGGATCAGCTTGAGCGTCAGCAGCGCGCTCTCGCGGTCGGCGTAGATCACAGCGCCGATGTGGTCGATGACGGACTGGATGAATTCTTCCATGCTGTCGCGGCGCGTCCACCGCAGGCACAGCCCGAACTTCTCGTCGAACAGCGTATCGGCCACGCGGGTGAACGATGCGACGTTCAGCGCCGACACCGGCAGGCCGCGCCCCCATTCGCTGTTGGTCAGGCATTCGTAGATGATGTGCGCCGGGTTCATCGAGTGGATCATCGGCGTTTTGGTGATCGTCTCGGGCGCGTCTTCGTCGTCCCACTTGGCCGGCTCGCCGTCGTTGTTGTTCTTCGGCGGCTTGGCCGGCTTGACCTTTTGCGGGTCGCCCTTCAGTTCGATCATCGCCTTCTCGGGATACCACGGCGCATCGTTCTGCCAGCCTTTCGTGGTGCGGCGCGTGCGCAGCGTCCAAGCTTTCGGATACGGCGAGTTTGACGCGATGGTGCCGTCGAAGAACGCGGTACACATGCGGCGGAATCCCGGCAGTGCGTGGCCGAGCATCGAGACCAGTGCCGGGATCGCTTTCTGATCGGACTTGCCCATCATGACCTCGAACTTGCCGACCACGCCGCCTTCCTGCTTGTCGCCGCCGAAGAGTTCCGGCGCGTCGATCTGCACCGAGCCGGTGTCCGTGATCGAACCCTGCCATGCCGTCTTTTTGCCAACCTTGATCTCGACGATCTCGTTGATCGGGCCACGGCTCAAACCCATGTGGATACCGAAGAAATACTTGTACCCTGTCACCGGGTTTTTATTCTTGCCCATCGCTCACTCCTGTTTGTTGTGCAGCTTCCTCGCGCGCCGTGCGGACCAGCAGCAGCGCGAAGTAATCGCCAATGGCTTCGAGGCGTTCAACCGGAACGCCATGCTTGAGATAATCGGAATAGTCGATGCCGTTTTGCGCGGCCCATACGCGAGACCCGCGTGCGCACAGGCCGGCTTTCTGCGCGTGCCGGCGATACACGCGCATCACTTTTTGCCGCCGCCTGCGCGGATCTCTTCGACGCGGTACTTGCCCACCGCGAGAACCATCCAGTCGCCGGTCCAGCAGTCGCCGAACACCACGGACTGCGGTGTACCTTCGTCGGCTTGCGGGAAGTCGATGTCACCGAACGCCGTGGGCGCCGGGGTTTGCTGTTTTGGAGCCATTGCAACGGAGACGATTGCCGAGACAATCAGCATTGCAATGGCGATATAGATATTCATGGTCCCGCCTGTTAGAAGACTGGATCACCATCGAACGGGGATTTGCCGGGAAGATCCGGTATGCCGCCGTAGTTGTCCAGGTTGTTGAATTTGTCGGTGCAATCCGCGACGGTGCGACGGCATCCCGGATAAGCATTGACGGTCAGGCCGTAGTATAAGCCATCACCCAGGCCGAACATTTCGACGGAGTTTCCGACCTGGCTCTCGATGCCGCGAAACTCGGTGCCGCGCACCGGATGCACCCATTCGATGAAGCCGCCGTCGAGCGTGTTGTCGGCCACGCCCGCCAGGCCGGCGAACACGACGATGTTGCCCTGCACGTCGTTGATGGTCAGCGGAATGACGTGGGCCATCTTGTCCGCTTTGCAGGTGGCCGCGTCGTACAGCGCATACGGACAAGTGCGCTGCCACGACAGGCGCAAGCCGTCGCGCTGCATGGATGCGTTGATCGTGTCGCAGGTGATCGTGGCGCGGCCAGGCTCGGGCCGGTTCACCTGCAACACCTCGCCCATGTAGCCGAGGATCGCTTCGCTGTCGGTCTCGTGGTAGCGGAAGATCCGCACGATGATCGGCTGCGACGGCGGCGTGCCGATGAACATGACCACTGGCGCCAGGGTCGACGAGCACTCGATGTCGAGCGTGTCGACGTTCGCCTCGCCGGTCAGTTTCACGCCGCCGTCCGAGATCGGTTCCGCTTTCCAGTTGTAGCCGCCGTGCTGCACATCGGCGTCGGACGACGTGTACCGGAAGACGGCCGGGCCGATGGTGAAAGCGTAAAGGTAAATCGGGCGACCTTCGTCGTCGCTAAGTTCGATGTCGTTGTAACTCATGCTGGCAATGTCCTCGGGTTAGATGCCTGGCGCAGAACGCACGCCACGTCGATCACCACCTGGCCGTTTGTCGGATGGTAGATCTCGAACGAATCCTGTTCAAAGCGCGTCTCGCAAACGAACGAGATCCGCTTCAATTCCGACAGTGTAATCGCTGGCAGCGGGTCGACCATCACAAGCGTCTCGGCCACCAGCTTGCCCCCGATACGCGTCTCCCGCACATCGGCCACCGTCGCATAGATCGTCGGCGTGCCGTCGCGGTACTGGAACGCCAGTTGCAGGCGCACCGGCTGCGGCGCGATCATCGACTGGCGGAAACCCTGCGGCTCGATCTTCACCTCGCGCGTACCGTTCCTGATGTCGTCCATCGGGTAGATGTCCTGCATGTAGGTCGGTGCGAAGAAGTGCCGGGCCATACCGCGCGCCGACTGGATGAATTGGCGGAAGCGGAAAGCCGATGCGCGGCCCATCAAGCGCAGCCGCGTTTGCACGACCACGCTGGTGTGGCGACCGTGATCGGTGATGCGCGGCTGGCCCGATCCGTTGTCGAGCACGTACGCCTTGCGGCTGTACTCCATGTCGACCGGCGTGGCGCGATCCACGGCGAACGGGAAGAACGGCTGACCCGACACCTGCGCGCCCCACGAGGCTTCGATGTAGTACGGCTCGGCCAGGGTGAAGCGCACCTGCGCGCGACGCACGCCGTCCGTGATGCCGCTGACCCGCGCGTCGTTCGGCTCGATGCGTGCCAGGCGCATTGGATAGATCCGCGTCTTCGCCGGCCACGAGCGCTTCGGCGGCACCTTCCACGAGAAGCGGTTCTGCTCGACATCGCCGACCTCCAGCAGATCGTAATCGTTCGGGTCGCCGTTGTTGACGAACACGATGTCGCCCTTGCGGAACTCGCGCAGCCGCAATTCACCGTCCGCGAAGTTCACGCCTGCGCCGGCCATGTCGATGCCGTCGAGCATGCTGACCTGCTCGTGCCACAACGGCATCAGGAACGACGAGGGACCGACACCGACGAAGAACGCGTCCATGCGTGCTGCGGCCTCGCGCTGGCGCAGGAACGACGCCTCGAACGAGCGGCGCGCATTGCGGCGCACCGAGCGGCGCTGTTCCGCGTCTGTCTCGCTTGCCATGACATCGGTTTGCCACGACAGGCTCTCGGTGATGCCGCCCTGCCAGTTCGGGAGCACCGACCACACCGGCAGCATGTAGCGCACGTCGGCGCTCGGCGGCAGATCGGCGTCGCTGATCGCGATGTCGTCGAGCAGCCAGCCTTCCTTCGCCGACGTGTAGATCACCTGATCGCCGCGCATGATGACCATGGTGAAGTAGCAGGGTGTCGGCGCCACCGGCAGATTCACCAGCGTCACGTCGATCCGGTATTCGCCGGCCGCGAGCGTCACGTCGACGGACACCGGCACCTCCAGCGTCGGCGTCGCGATGATCCGCTGGTTGAACTGGTCGGTGCCTATCCAGACCGTTGCCGCGTCGTCCGCTGCGACGAGGAACTTGTATTGGCCTTCGGTGAAGGTGAATCGACGCGAGAGGTAGTAGGTGCGCGCCCCTGCCGCCGAGCCGAGTGGGTCAGCCACCGAGACTTGTTTTTCACCGAGCGGATGGGTTTCGGGATCGAGTGTGAAGTCATAAGGAGTTCGGATAGCCATGGTTATTTGAGCATCGCTTTGATGGTTGAAATGTTGTTCTTCAGGTGGATCATGGTGACGCGCTCACCGGCCGACGACTGCATTGCGGCAGGGACGTTTGCACGGTCATCGACGAGCACGAACTTGTTGCCGGCATCGCCGCCACCCTCGCCACCGGCCGCGCGCGTGCCGCCGTTCAGGACATGGCGCGGATCGTCGCGGGTCAGCACTTCCTCATTGCGCTCCAGGATCGCCGGCACCTCGTTCGGGCGGAAGCCGGCCAGGCCACCAGTGTGATAACGCATGGCGTTGTTGAAGGCTTCGCGTGGCAGTTCGCGCACGACACCCTTGCCGCGACCGACGACGCCGCCCGAGTGGAACAGGGTATTCGCGATGGTCCCGCCAGCAGCACCGCCGCCACCACCCATGGCCGCAGTGATCGCGTTCAGGATCGTTTGCTTGATGATGGCGAGCGCGATGTCGCGCAGCAGTTGTGCGAAGAACTGAGCCATCGCAGTGAACGCTCCCCGGAAACCCTCACCAATGGATTCGGCGCCGGTTGCGACATTGGCGATTGACGACGCAAGCGACTCGAACGCGGTGACGCCGTTGCTGGCTACCGAGTTCACGATCACCTTGTCCAGATCGCTTTGCGCCTTGACGTTATTGGCCGTCTCCAGCGTCAGGCCGGCAGCGGCGGCGGTAGCCTTGCGGTACGACTCTTCGCTCATGCCGCCGACCTCGCGCGTCTTGTCCAGGAGCGTTTGCAGTGCGGCCACGGTTTCGAGGATCGACTGCTTGTAGTCCTCCGTCACCTGATTGGTCAGATCGCGTTCCTGCTCGGACGTGATGATGTTCAGTTCGCGCTGCATCTTGATCGCGTCCAGCTTGTTTTTCTGCTCGTCGAGTAGTGCGTTCAGTTGAGCCTGTTGTGCGGCCAGGTTGGCACCAGCAGTCATCGCTTCAGCGTTTGCGGACACCATGCCTGTACGGATACCGGACACGAGGGTCTGGAAGGCCACAGGGTCCATGATCGAGCGGAAGCGTTCAGCGAACTCCAGCGCAGCTTCACCAGCAGCAACCACGCCTGGCGCCAGTTCAGCAATGGCGAGATTGGTTTGCTCGCGCTGCTGCTCTGCCGTGATGCGGCCGGCCGCGTACAGATCATTGATCTCTTTGATCTGCGTCGTCAGGATCGTCTGCGAATCCTCGAATGCTTTCGACAGGCGCTCGGCTTCCTTGCGGTCGCTGTTCTGGCCGGCCAGGAGCACATGCTGCTTGCGCAATTCAGCAGTGGTCGCGAGATCGGATGCAGCTTGTTTCGGCTTGGACTTGGCGTACTTCGCGATGTCGTTCTCAAGTTCGCGATAGGCTTTTTCAACCACACCGACAGCAGCCGCGCGGCGCTTTGCGTACGGGATCGTCGGATCAGCTTTGCCTTCCTTGTTGGCGAGATCTTCCGCGATCTTGGCGAGACGTTCGGCCACGGACTGCGCCTGATTGACGGCCGCGTTCCCCGACTCCTTCGCTTTCGACGCTTGCTCATTCTGGAACTTCAGGCGTTCAACAGCCTGCGCTTTCTGCGACGACTCATTGATGCGTGCGATCACCGCGTTGTACTCGGTCTCGCTCTTGGCTTCCAGCTTTGCCAGCTTGCGGCGTTCCTCGAACTGCTCGTCGATGATCTCCAGGCGGTCGGCCAGTTCTTCTTTCTTCGAGCGCAGGCGTTGCTGTTTCAGTGCCTTCGCGCTGCGCTTGTCCTCGGCCAACAACTCTTCGTTGGTTTTCTTCAGCAGATCGACAGGACGATCACCTGGATCTTCGGTCTCTGTCGCGTACTTGCTGGCTGATCGCTTTTTGCCAGCCCCGGCCATCGACGCTTCCTGCTCGGCTGTCAGTGGGACATACGAGTCGCGGGCTTTCTGGATCGCGGCCTGCCGCTTCTTCTCGGCCTCGCCTGCCAGGTTGCGCATCTTCTCGTAGTGCGCCTTCGCTGCCGCCTCTTCTTTCGTGCCTGCCGCTTTGGTCAACGCCGCGCGCGCCTCAGTCGCTTTATGGAATGCAGCGGTCGAAGCGTCAATCGCCTTTTTCGCATCGGCCACGTTGCTGTCGGCGAACGCCGTGAGAATACCTTTCGTACCGAAGTACGCCGCTGCCGCTGCGCCGAGAATCGGGACCGCCAGGGCCAGGCCGCGCAGTGCCGTCGCCAGGAATCCAATCTGCGTGGTCAAGCCGGCAGTCGCGATACCCAATGAGCCGAGCCAGCCGGTAAGCGCCGTGGTGATGGCACCAATCGAGAGGCGCGTGTTCAGCAGCAGCAGCATGCCGTTCAGCGCGATCACCTCGGTCTTCACCGCCAGGAACAGGGCCGGCAATGCCGCGAGCCAGCTAATGAACTTGACAGCAACCAGGCCCACCACTGCGACTTTGATGAGGTCGATGTTGTCGGCCACGAACGAGAGCACGCCGACCACGGCACTGAAGCCGGCCGACAGGTTCTTCGCGAGAATGTCACCCTGGCCGTCATTCATGAGGGCCGTGAGCTTAATCAGGAAGTCGTTATACGCCTCGACGAAGCCGCCTTTCGCTGTCGAGTTCAGGAAGCGGGTAGCCGCGTTGTCGAAGCGCGCTTGTGCCTGCGCCAGATTGAGCGTGCCGGCGCCGGCTGCGCTGTACGCTTCCTTCAGTTGACGCGCAACGCCGATCATGATCTCGGGGCCGACCTTACCGGCCTCCATCAGTTTGACGAATTCGGGGATGCTGACGTTCGCCGCTTTCGCAAACAGGTTCATCGCGCCCGGCAGCACGTCACCAAGTTGGCTTGACAGTTCTTCAGCGCTGACCTTGCCCTTGTTGAACATCTGCTCGACAGCCTTGAACACGCGCTCGACTTCGGGACCGGCCAGGCCGAGTTTCGCGGTAGCCGTTGCGAAGCCTTCAAAGATGAATCGAGTCTCCTGCGTGGTTGCGCCGGCCATCTTCGCGGCAATGGCGAACTTCGCAAACGCCGGGGCCACCTTCGCGAAGCTGACGCCGATGCGGTCAGCCTGCGCTTCCAGATATGCGAAGTCATCCGCTGCGGCCTTCACGTTGCCACCGTTCGCGGCGGTCAAGCGGTTCATGGTCGCGTTGGTCGCGTTGTACGCTTCCAGCGTTTTTTGTGCCAAGCCGACAGCAGCGTACAAGCCGACGAAGCTGGCGCCGAGGGCAAGCACCTCGCCACGGAACCGCTGCGCGAACGACAGGGTTGTCCGGCCACCGCTGCCACCGAACCAGTTGAAGATGCGCGAGCCGGCGTTGTCGCCCGCCGCACCGTTGCGCTGGTGGGCCTGCGTGAGTTGGTTCAGCGCTTGTGTCGCGCGATTGGCCTGCGCCACCAATTGCGCCTCGGCCTGCGTCAAGTTGCTCGTGTCGATGCCGGCCTGGCGCAGTGCCTCGCGTGATGCGTGCGCCGAGGTGGTCAGGTTGCCGAGTTCTCGCGCCGCAGCTTTCATGGTGGACTGCGCCTGTGCGAGACGCGTGGTGATGTCCGCGCCGGCCGCGCCCGACCGCAATTCGGCAATCAGTTCGGATACCGCCGTTCGGGCCTTCGTGTATTCGTACCGTGCGGCCACCACAGCGGCTTTTTGACGCGTGAAGGCGTCCACGTTACCGGCGACCGTCAAAAGTGCCGCCTGCGCCCGTTTGGTCTCTTCCAGGGCGCCTCGGTAGTCCTGCACTGGTCCCCGGATCTCGCGCACGCGCGTTTCGAGCTTCTTCACCGCCGCTTCGATGCCGGCCACGGAGCGCACAGCGGCTTCGGCGGGATTCTGAATATCGCGGATCTGTCCGGCCAGGGCGGCGTCGATCACTGGCGTGCGACCGCGTGACGTGGTGTTCGAGGCACGCATCAGGCGTTCGGCCTGCGCTGCTGCCGCTTCCAGGGCTTGCTGCTGCGCTTTGATGGCGGCGGTGCGCTTGTTCACCTCGCGGGTGAATAGCTGCTCCAGATCGGAAAGGCGCTGTGCGTCGAGCATCGCGTCGCTGTCGGCGGCATCACGCGCTGCGGCTGCACGGCGTTGCGCTGCTGCGGCTTCGTTGGCATCGCGGTTTTGCTTGGCCCATCCGTCCATGCTGTCGAGCGCGCGTTCCTGCCGTTCGAGCGCGGCGTTCGCAGTGGTGACGGCATCGCGAATTTTCTGCTGTGATGCGGCCAGGGATGCGGCGTTGATGCCGACAGCGGCCATTGCCTGTGCGGTGCCGGCAAGGCGGGCTTCACTCTTCAGGTATCGGTCTTCCACGCTCTTGAGCGTCGAGCCGAGTTTGTTGAGCGCGTCCTGCTGTTTCTTCGTGCGGTCGACGCCGACCGGCAGTGCATCGGCATAGGCTTTTTGTGCGGCGCGCGCTGCATCGACCTTATCCTTCAGTGCGGCCAGTGCTGCGGATTGATCTGTGTATTTGCGCGTGAGATCCTGCTGCGTGAGCAGACCCTTGACGGCGTTTTCGATCTTGCGGTAAGAGGCGCTAAGTTGCTCGGCGGTGGCGTCGCCTTTCTTGGCGCTTTCGATCTGAGCGGTTTGCGCGTCAGTCATTTCCTTCAGGGCTGCAACGACCTGATCCAATGGTTTTTTGGAATAGTTCGTTGCCCTGATTCGTAGTTCTACGTCCTGATGGTCAGCCATCGGTCAGCCTTCGCAGTTGTTCGTTAAAGTTCTTTTCGCCCTTTCCATCGAGCGCTAGAACTGCAACGATGGCCGATTGGATCAAGGACGCTTCGGTTGCTATTTTAGAGTTGATTCGTTCGCGAGCAATTTCAACTTCAATCCATAGTTTCGACAGCGGGTAGTGGTTGGCAAGCGTGTGGCCCTCGGAGAGCAGCAGGCTTGCCTGAGAGCGGAGCGACCTATGGAATCGCTCGGCTTTCGTCAGGTGCTCTAGGCCGTCGCTGCGCTTTTGGGTCGCAGGTTGGACACCATCGCCATCAGACTGTCGAGGAACTTTTTTGCGCCGCCCGCTTCCTCGAACGTGACATTGATGATGGCGCGCACGCATTCGACTTGCAGCGGCAGCGGGAAGGATTCGGCGATCTTGAGTTGTTCCTGCGGCGAGTCCGATGCCAGCACGATCAGTTGAGCGACCAGTGCCGGCGTCTCCTGAACGAGCTTGATCGCGAACGTCGCGGACTGCGACATGGCGGTGTCGCGGGTTTCTTCGTTGTCGTACAGGTCGAAGAGTTTGTTGAGTTCGGCCAGGTGGCCGCGCATGAGGGTTGAGAAGTCGTTCAGGGACAAGCCGCGCAGCGGGATCGGCTCGCCCCGAAACATCACAACTTCGCGTGGGATCTGAATATTTGCGAGTGACATTTCGGGGCGCCCTATTACGGAGTAACTGCGGAAGCGACAGTGCTGTTCGACGGCATCACGTCGATGTAGACACGCTCGGTCGAGCCGTCCAGCTTCAGCACTTCATAGTTGAACGACATCGACTGCCATTCGTCGCCCTTGAGCGCGTAGTCGCCGTTCGCGGTGATGGTGACGTACGGCCAGAAATAGTCGCTGCGCGAGCCGACAGGGTTGGTGGACTCGAAGCGCAGTTGGCCCCGGATCTGATCGCCCTTCGCAATGACGATGGTGCGGACGGTTGCTTCCTGGTCGTACGTCACGCGCAGCACGTCCGCGTTGTCGATGTCCGGTGCGTCCCGCTCGATGTAGATGCGGCCACGGTCCAGGTCGATCTCGACGTTGCCATCGAGTTGCGGCAGTTCGGTGACGACTGGCGGATCGGCTGGCAGCGCACCAGGCACGACGATGGCGACCTTCACGTTGTTGATCTTGCGTGCGCCGCTCGGGTGTTCTGCGGTGGCGCCGATCTGGAAGCTGCGACCGCGCACTGCTGCGAAATCCTTGTCCACGATTGCGGTGCCGGCGAGGATCGCCGAACGGTCGATATTACCGCCGAACCACATCGCGACGTTTTCAGGCTCGATGCTGTCGAGCGTGAAGCTGCCGGCGATGCCGTTGCTGATGACGATGGATTCGTCCTTGACGTTCAGACCTTCGTCGGCGTCGATGTGATCGAGCGTTTCCTGCTCGCGGGTCATCGTCAGTTCCGGCGAGTTGCCAAGATAACGTTCGCCGGTGACGCTGGTCTTCGAGCCTTGACCGAACATCGCGAAGTACAACCGGCCTTTGCCGATGACATATTCTTTACCTGGACCAGCCATGGTGTTTTCTCCAAAAAGAAAGGTGATAAAAGGGTTTGCGAGTGGTGCTTACTCGCCGATCTCTTGTACCGCGACACCGAGGTATAGCGCGATATAGAAGAACGCATTATTCGCAACGCCAGCCTCGGGTGGACGGATGATCGGAGCGACGATTTCAGCGGAGGTGATTTTACCACCGAGCATGTGGTGTTCCGGGTACAGCGGCCGGCCGCGCTTCTCGGCCAGCATGCGGTGCAGGCGGCGCTCGACATCTTGAGTGAGGTAGTAGATGTCGTCTGAACCATTGTCGCTGCGCCGGCTGTCGGCGGTCATGCCTTGCACGAGGATCGTCCACTGATCCTTGCGGGCCTCGCGCTCGTTGCCGGCGAACGCGTTGATGCCGGCACGCGGCGCTTCCAGGATGGTGACGGCCGGCAGCGCAAGTCCTTCGTTCACGTCGGCGCCGAGCAGGGTGCGGTTGCGGTAGACCTTGCCGGCCAGGGTGTAGGCGTCGCCGTTCGCCTCGGACACGCCTTCGAGCAGCGCTTGCAATGCGCGCAGCACGACCAGGCGCTTCGGGACAGGGCGGGTGTCGTTGATACTCATGAAATGAACCTCGTAAATTGTCGGTTGAACTCGGCCAGAACCATGCGGCCGACCGGGCCGGCGATGTCCTCGGACACGTCGCGGAACACCTGATCGACGGATGGACCGTACAGCAGGGCCACCTTATCGCGCACGAGCCACCGCGTCGAGCCGGTCTTGTTGTCGATGGACTGGCCCGGTTTGAGGCGCACGGCCAGGCCGATATTGCCGTTTTTCAGGTTGACTAGCCAAGCCTTCTTCAGCGTCACGGTCTGACCACGTTTCACCTGCACGCGCACGCCCACGCGAGCACGCGAGCCGAGGGTCGTCGACGAGTCGGCGAAGCGGGCAAGGCTGGTCGCGACAGTGCGGGCGCCGATGACAGCCTCCAGGCTGGATGGCTTCGCCAGCTTCGTCACGCGCAGCCGGTCGCCGGTCAGGTAGTCTTTGGGGAAGTTGATGTTTGCGAGAATGTCGTTGCGCGCCAGCTTCAGCGCGCCCCGATTCGCAACAGTGTTGATTGACAGTTGCGCGGCCTTGTCGACCTCGCGAGGAAACCGTTTGAAGTAGTCAGCGGTCTCAAGTAGTGATAGGGCCATTGTATCGTCCGACATGCCAGATCTCACGAGCGGCTTCGGACTTAGGATCGCGGGTTTCGGTCTCAAGCACGGCGCCACCGAAGTATGCGGCGGTTAGCTGGATGCGATCACCGCGACGGATCTTGACAGCTTTCTCGGCCAGTTCGGTCGCATCGAAAATCAGCTTGTCGATGGTGTCGATGCTGACCGCGTACTCGCCGTTCAGATCCCCGGTGTTCGCGATTTGATTGTGCCACCGAACCCGCAGCGGCACCGGGATCACCGTGTCATCGTAGCCCAGGTACAGCGCTTCTACAGCCAGCGTGTCGTGGACGATGCGATGAACGCTGGCCTTAGCCGCTGCGAAGTCGAACCGCATGATTACAGTTCTTCGTCCGCTGGTGCGGTTGCGGCTTTGCTACCTGGCTTTGCTGGCGCAGGATTGGCCTTGCCGGTGGTAGGCGAAGTCGCTGCACCCTTCGGCGCCGGGACCGATGCGTCCAGGTTGGCGGCGCTGTCAGCAGCGTTCACGACGCCACCGAGATTCGACGACAGGTCGGTGACGTTCTCTTCTTCGTTGACCGTCTTACGCAGCGCGTCCTTGCCGCCAGTGGCTTCGATCTCTTTGATCTGCGCGGTGGTCAGTTCGTACGGCTTGCCGGCCTTCAGGACTTTGCGAACACCGTCGACGAACATGACGATGGACATGGTAGGAATGCGTTTTGGCATGGTGCTTCTCCGAGAATAAATGAGGTGGTGAAAGGCCGGGTTTCCCCGGCCAGGTTGATGTTACGGGACGACTGGCGGTGCGACCGTGATCTTGAAGGTCGCGTTGGTCTCGCGCGGGACCATCAGCGGAGCCGATTGCGTCAGCAGATATTCCTGCGACGGATCTTGCTCGCGCCAGTTTTTGAAGAAGCGATCCAGCGGACGATAGCCGGCTTCAGCATCCATGATGCCGCCGAAGCAGCGCACGCCGTCCATCATGTCGGACACGCCAACCACGTCGTTCTCGCCCAGGTGGTACGCTTCTTCGCCGGTTTCCGGGTCGATGTACTTCGACGAATCGACATAGAACTCCATCTTGCCCTGGCCGTTCAGACCAGCGATGGAACCCATGTATTCGATGGTGTCGTCGTAGCCGTCCGAGATCAGCGTGACGCTGGTGTTCTGACCGCGACCAGCGTACTCCAGGCGCATCATTTCCTTCAGGTCGACGCGCTGGCAGAACAGTTCCCATGCGTTCGTGCCGAAGTAATACTTGCTGATGCGGGCGCCGAACGAGAAATGGTTCGCGGCCTGGCGCATTTCACGCAGGTCGGTCAGCGGGTTGCCGGTTGGCTGGTCCCATGCTGCGGCGCCAGTCAGCACGCGGGTCAGTTCCGCATTGCGGCGGAAGTCGACCAGGGTCTCGGGGTAGTCTTCGCCCTTGATGACAACCTTGCCGTCGATGGTCGCGCGAGCGGCCAGCCAGTTCCAGGTGTTCTCGATCTTGACGTTCTGGCGACGGATCAGTTCAGCGATCACGGCGTTGCGACGCTGGTCGACCGTCAGCGAACCGCCGATGGCTTCGCCGGCCTGGCGAGTGATGTGCATGGTGTAATCCACGACATCTTTCTGCTTCGAGTATGCCGGCGTGAAGGTGTCCATCTGGAAGCCGTCGAGGCGCTGCGGACGACCTGCGACGTTCGGCACGACGAACGGTGCCAGCTTGCGGTCTTCACCGTACACGCGCTCGAACAGGATCTTGCGACCGTCGAAGTTGATCTGGCTTTTGAAGAAGTTCTCCAGCCAGAAGCGCGGCGAGGTTTTGATCTGGCGCTGCACCGCTTGCAGCGTGAAGAGATCGTAAAGGTCCATGGTGTGTGTTCTTTCTATCTTGAGGTTGTAATTGATCTGCGGACAGGGCGGATCAGATCAGGTGGCCGACTTTGAGGATCGTGCCGGTGAAGAACGCCTTGCGTTCCGCATACGTGTCGAACGCGGTGCCAGCCGGCCAGATCAGCGCTTCGTGGTTGAAGCGACCTTCCATCCAGTACGGCGTCGATTGACCAGCCAGGACCGGCTGTGCGACGACAACGGCTTGCTTGGCTTCGTGCGTGCCTGGCACGAAACGCACCAGCTTGCCGAAGTCGGCGCCGGCAGCAGTCACCAGTGCAGCGATCTCGTATTTCTGGAAGTCGACAGCCGCGATTGCAGCGTCAGTGACGACCTGCGCGCCGCCGACCCACAGTTGGAACGGACCACCGCGCGCTTCGAGGACTTCGGAGCCAGCCAGATCCGAGCGGGGATCGAGCGGACGTTGTTGGAGTTCAGCCATGTTTTTCTCCTAAAGGTATGGCGTTAATGGGTTGGATTTCTTCGCTTGGTTACAGTCGACTAATCACGTCGCGGCTTTTTGCGCTGGAGCGCGGCCGGTCGCCTGCTGGTAGTCGTTCAGGATCGCCAGGTGTTTCGGCTGCTCGCCGTTTGCTGCGGCTGCGGCTGCGTTGTCGGAACCGACCTTCGCGCCACCACCGGATGCGGCCATGGCTGCGTCGAGCGGGTTCTTCTCGGCCACCTGCGGCGCGTCCTTGCCCGAAGTTGCGAGCAGCACCTTCGCGTCGTCCACCGACATGCTGGTGTTGAATGCCAGGTGGTTCGCCAGTGCGCCACGGCCTGCCGCTTCTTCGCAGCCGGTGATGCCGCTGATGCGCTCGCGTTCGGCTTTCTGGATAGCTGCCTGATCGACAACGGCCGGTGCCGCTGCGCCGGCTGCTGCCGCTGGAGCCGCTGCCGCTGCTGGTTGAACTGCCGCTGCCGGTTGGCCTGCTGCTGGTTGATTGTTGTCCATCGTGTGTTCCTTTTGCGTCGAGAGTTGAGTGTCAGATTCGTCGGCATCAGCCGTCTCATCTTCCGTGATTGTTTGCAGCACGGCGGATGGTACTGCAATTGCATGCACCAGGCCGAGTTCCAGTGCGTCTTCGGCTCGGTACGTGCGCGCCTCGGTATTATGAACGATCTTGCTGTCCAGACCGAGGTTGCGTGCAACGAGCGCAACGAATTTTGCACGAGACTTGTCGACACCGGCCTGAATATCGGCCTTCACCTCTGCCGACAATTCCTGGTACGGGTTGCCGTCTACCTTGTGATCGCCCGAGTGGATGAACGTGATGACAACGCCGAATTTATCGAGCGCCTTGCTCATATCGACGTGCATTGCGACCACGCCGATGCTGCCCACGCCTGCGCTCGGAATGACGAACAGCTTCGTCGCGGCCGATGCCAAAGCGAACGACGCGGAGTAGCAATTCGAGTCAACAACCGCATAAGTCGGTTTGACACTGCGGGACTTGTAGATCTCATCGGCCAACTCGAAACAGCCGGCCGCTTCGCCGCCGTATGAGTTGTGATCGTGGATGATGGTGTGAACGTCCGGGTCGATGATCGCGGCGTTGTGCTGCGCGCGAATGAAGTTATAGCCCGTGACCCATCCGTACGTGGCGCCGAAACGGTTGATGAGCGTACCGTGGACCGGGATGATGGCAACACCGTCAGCGTAGGCGAACGGCTTGCCCTGCTCTCGACGTGGGAAACCGTACGCTTCGCACAGTTCATGCACGACCTCATTCCTGAAGCGCTCGTTGGCCTGCTGCGGGTTCGTGGCGCCCATGCGGATCATGTCGTCGGCCAGGCCGGTGTAGTGTGGCGCGACGAACTGCTCCTTCATGTTCATTCGCGTCAGCGCCGCGTGCATTGCTGTTTCACTCATCTTTCTTCTCCTGTTGGTCTTCGTCGTCAGCATTATCCTTCATTGTCTGCTGACGGTCGTTTGCGCCAGGCTTGGTCGCTTCATTGCTAAAGTCCAGGCCCAACTTTTCCTTCAGCTTTTTCTCGCGAGCCTGTTGTCGCAGCACCACGCGATAGTCGTCGCCGAGGCGAGCGGTTTCGGCCTGGAGGCTCGACATACCTGCACCGATTCGCATGATGGCGGCTTGCGTTTCCTTCACCTCGTCGATCTGACCGCGCGACGCGCCGATCCACTGCGCCGAACAGATCGCCTCGCGCATCACCGGGTTGTAGAACATCTTCTGGAACTCGCGGCGGGTGACACCAGGCGGCAGCGGCATCGGGTCGGCGTAGTAGCCGATTTCCTCTTCGAGCCAAAGCACGAAAATCATCGACGCGAACTTGTCGGCCACGATCTTTTTGCGCGACTGCATGAACTTCCAGGTTTCGGCCATGCTGGCGCGAGCGCTGGAGTAGTTGGTCTTCGTGTAATCCTTGCTGAACTGCTCATAGTTCAGACCGAGCGGCGCGGCGATGTTCCGCAGCAGCGATTCCTCGAACGCAGTGCCGACGCCGCCTGGCGTGCCTGCCGGCTTGAGCGACAGCTTCGTGCCAGGGAACAGGTGCGGCATCTTCACGCCGTCGATGGCGATGTTGTCGGCGGAACCGACGTACTCGGTCAGTGCGCCCATGTACTCGCGCAGCATCCCGCCGAAGCCGGCGCCGCCCGCGCCCATGGATTGAAAGATCGCCTCGGTCGGCAGTTCGGATTCGACAGCGGCGGCGTACGTGGCGTTCACAACCGCGCTTTGCAGCGTGATCTCCTTGAACTTCTTCGTCATCCGCATTTCCTTCAGGACCGACACCATGTCGGCGATCCCTCGGGTCTGGTCCGGTTGCAGGCGTTCGGCGATGTGGATGACCTGGCGCCGGCCCCACGGCTTACGCGCTGCGATGCGCTTCCACAACGGCCACACCTGGCCCATGTAGAAGTCGCCAGGATGACCGCTGCGAATGTGGTACGCGATGGACCGGCCATGCGTGTCGAGTTCCACGCCGCGTCGCAGAGTGGTCGTGTCCATGCCGCCGTCAGGGTTCGAGAGGCGGGTCGGCGATACCATCTGGATCGCGGTGTTGAACGGGCGGTCGCGCATGCCATCCAGCCACTCGGCCGTCGCCAGCACCTCGCCGGTCATCAGCTTGCCGCCGATTGCCAGGCGCACCATTTCGGTCAGCGTCATGTCGCCGCTGGCGTCGAAGTAATGCTCGGTCGAGTCGGCCAGGAGGTTGAAGCGGGCCTCGATATGTTCGGCAAATTCGTCAGCCCACTCTTCAGTGAAACGCGGGCCGAGTACGCCGAAATTAGGCGTGCAGATCAAGCGGTAGTTGGCGCCGACAATGCTGTCGCGGTGCGTGTGCAGCGCGCCCATCATCAGGCCGTCGTTCTGCACCGAGTCGCGCGAGCGCGCATCGGCCATTTCCTTGCGGCCGTTGATCTGCATATCCGGTGAAACAATCGGCGGCGTCCACGACATCGTTTCGCGGCTGGTGCGGTCGGCTCCTTCCAGACCACCGCCCAATGCTGATTCACCTGGCCTGGACACGATGACCTGCTGCGATGCCATGTCGATTACGTCGGTACTTGCGGCGACCGACTTGCCTTTGCGTGGGCCGGCCATGGTTAGAACACGAAGCCGGCAGGGCCGAGCGGACGGCCACCGCAGGCTGCGGAGAACATGCCGAGTTGCGCCTTCAGGCTGATGATGTAGTTGTACAAATTGCCTTTGTTCGACGACATAAATTCGACGCGCTCGCCGTTCTGGTCGACGACGACGCGGGCAGCGGTGCCGAGTTGGAGCGTGTGATACGCGGCTTCGGCTTCCGCCAGTTGCGCGACGAGCAGAGCGCGCTTCGCAGGGTCAAGGGTAAGGCAGGATGGGATCATTTCGGGTTCCTCGTTGTTAGGCCATGGCCTTCGCCATGTCGGCAAAATTCATCGACGATTTTACAGTATTCCCATAGGGCTTCTCCTGCTCGGGTGTCCGCACAAAATCGTTCACGTCCCACTCGCCTGCCCATGGCGGCGGGTTCATCCAGTCCAGGGTCTCGATGCGGCAGTACCGCGACACGCACAGGCCGATAGCGTAGTAGGACAAGTCCCATGTTTCGTTTCGCACGCTGCCGTTGTGTTCCCACCCTTTCGGCGTGCGCGTCTCGGCGCACAACTCGACGTAGACCTGCATCGGCAACCACGCCGGCATGCGGAACATACCCTTGCCCGGCTCGATGCACTCCAGGCGCGAATCCAGGTCGTCCTTCAGGATCGTCGGGTTGAAGAACAGGACCGGAATGTCGCCGCGCGCGCCGGCCTTCGTGTCCTTGCGGTTGCTGTCCGGGTAGTGAACCTGCGTGCGCGGCTGGCCCGGCTTGCCGTCACCCTTCGTCAGCACGAAGCGATGCTGGCGGTTCAGCTTCACCAGGCGGCGCCAGAACTCGTATGCCCTGGTGGTGACGCCACCCTCACCTGCCGAGTCGCAGCCGACCAGCTTGATCGACATGAGCCGGCCAGAATCGTCGTCCAGTGGGTACTCGCGGTCCATCACCTGCTCGATCAGCAGATCCCAATCCTCGGCGTAGACGGAAGGCCGCACCGACAGCGCTGCGCCGGTATCCGGGTCGGTGCGCTTGGAGATCTCGATGTCGAAGCGGTCGATCATCACCATATCGAATGGCGCACCAGGCATGATGCCTGTGACCTGCACGGAGAAGTTGCGCGTACCCACGTCGACCGTGGCGACGAGGAAGCGCACGCCGAGCGGCACGACATGCTTGCCGAGGCTCGCTTCGGCGCCGGCCTTCAGGTCTTCCGGCAGGCGGATCTCGGCACGCGCGCGGCTGTAGTAAGGCTCGCCCAAGTCATTGTTGTAGAACTTTTTCAGCGACTCTTCCGTCTTCGTGCGCTCGAAGTCGTCGACCGCATCCAGGTACATCACGACCAGCTTCTTCCACGACACGAACGCTGCGGCCACGCCGCGCAGCCAGAACGATGCGATCAGCGTGCGGATGCCGTTGCCGAATTTCTTGCCGCGCTCGTCGATGGCTTCACCATCCTTGACCCATGTTCCCCAAAGGTTCATTTCGTAGCGGTCATCGGGGTGAATCGGCTCGAAACATTTCGGACATTCCATGTGAACGGTATCGGCTGCATCGAGATTCGACATGCCCGGATCGCGCCTGTACTTCAGCATTTCAAAGCGACCCTCGAAGTAGTGATCGCAGTGCGGACAGGGCCAGTACCAGCGGCGACGGTCGCCACGGTTGTACAGGCCGATGATGCCGTCGCATGGCGGCGCCTCGTGCGGCGTGCGCGCGACCCACTTCATGTCCTTCACCTCGCGCGATGGTGACGACTCGGCCACGCACATCGCGTTCGAGCCGAACGTGGTGGTGCGCTTGTAGGCCAGGTCGAACGGCTCACCGTCGCCATCCACGTCATCGGGCATGCGGTCGCGGTCGGTCAGCACCACGCGGCCGATTGGCTTACCTGCCAGTTCGGTCGGCGTCGGCCAGGACAACGACAGCATCATGCCGGTGTTGTACAGCTTGTCGAACTTGTTGTCGTTGTCCGCGCCCGGCAACAGCATCTTGCCGATCTCGGGCGAGTAGCGGTTCAGGCGGTCGATCCGTCGCATGGAGAAGTCGCGCGCCGCCGTGTTGGTGGGGCAAACGATCATCATATCCATCGGGTCGATCTTGATCGAGTACAGCGTCGTGTTGATGACCAGGCCGTCCGTCTTCGCCGACTGCGCTGGCCCGACGAAGATCATGCCGGTGTAATCGGTCGACGCGAACACGTTCATCGGCTCGACCATGTACGGCGTCGTCGCATTGAACCATGGGCCGACGTACGCGCCGGGACTGTTCACGATACGGTACTTGCTCGATGCCTCGGCCACGGTGGTGCGTTCCGGTGGGCGCAGCATTTCCGCGCACGCGAGCGCGATCTGTTCTACCGAATTAAATTTCATCGTCATCCTCCCGGACTGCTGCAACCATCAACTCGGACTGCTCGATCACTTCCACGTTCGTCGGCTGCGTCGCAAACGATTCGACGATGGTGCGGTACGCCTCTTCCAGCATGCCGTCGCACTGCGACTTCACGATCTGCCGCTGGCGGTCGGTCAGTTCGGCCTGACGATCCACCTGATCGACCATCAGCCGCGCGCTCATCTTAATCAGCTTCATCACGCCGCCCATGACCTCGACCACGCGCGATGTTTGCCACAAGTTGCCCTCGCGCTGCTCGTACTCCTGGCGGGAGCGCAGGCCAGCCCAAAACTCTTTGGTGACGTTCTTCGGCAGATCGTTGTGGTGCATCCGCTTGATGTATTCCTCGATCTCGTACGCCGGTCGCACGATGTACGGCGCCACCTCATGCACCGCGAAGATGTCGACGCCGTTGCGCGTGCCGCACGGTTTGCAGCCACCCTTCGCCAGCTTCTCGACGAGGACGCGGTGATCCACGCGGAAGAGGTTCGTGAGTTGCGACAGGTTGGCGCCGTCGTAAAGGATGGCTTTCGTGATGTCGTCGGTTTGGTCTGTTCGTTTAACCATTGATTCGCTCGTTGATAAGTTGCGCGAGGGCGCGGCGCGGCAATCGGCCGATGACCTCGATGTGGTTCTGGTGGTATTGCTGAAGCGGGCGACTGCAATTGCGATACGCCGCATAGGTGGAATAGGCGATGCCGATGACCTGGCATGCCTGCGGAGGATCGAGACCAATCATGGCCTCGAAGTCCAGAAGTGTTTGCAATTCGTTCATGTTTCCCGCGCTATCCATTGAATAGTTCGGGATACTACACGAGGATCGTCAAAATCCCCGGCCTGTCAAAGTTCGTCGGCCTCGGCGATGCGTTGGCGCGCGACATCGAAGTAGGGCTCGTGATTCTCGATTCCGATAAATCTGCGCCCGGTGTTCACGCATGCCACGCCGGTAGTACCGCTACCCATGCAGTTATCCAGCACCGTTTCACCTCTGTTCGAATAAGTTCGCACCAAGTACTCCATGAGGGCTACAGGCTTCTGTGTAGGGTGAACTTGATCCTGACGACGCCACTTTTGTTGAAAGGGAATCACAGTTTCAGGGTGCCGAACGCCGTCGTTCACGGATTCAATCTCGACACGCCCGAGACCGACAGCGTGGTTGTTTGTACCGTGGGCACCTCGCTTTCTGCGATATGGTTCACCGGGGCGCATCTGCGGGTTGTACGTCACGCGACCATCGCCAAACACCAGCACGCTTTCGTGCTTTGCGAGCGGTCGGAACTTGGCAGTGAACGCACTACCGCTTTTGGATTTATGCCATATCCACTCATGCTTGAACATTCGCGGATTACTCATCACGAGCGCAGCAGTAAAAGGCTGCACCGCTGTTAGAACAACTGCCGATCCTTTTTTCAACACCCGACAATAGTGCTCCCACATCGCCTCGAACGGAATCACACTATCCCACTTGCATGCGGTAGTGCCGTACGGCAGATCGCACAAAATCAGATTAACACTGCCGTCGGGTATTTCGCGCATGCGGTCTAAACAGTCACCGAACAGCAATTCAATTCTTTTCATTTCGATTTCCATTAAAGTTCGTCGTAGCAGTCCGAGCCTGGACCGCATGGACCGCCGATGTCGCCGCAGTTCGGGCAGTGCTGCGGTTCGTCGTCATCCTCGTCGTCCGACACGGCGCTGCTGTCGGTCAGGATCTCGACCACCTCATCCCACGCCGCATCGCCTGGCGCCGAAGCCTTGCGGTCCTTCAGCAACTTGCGCAGTTTCTTGCGCATGCGCTTGAGCAGGCGGAACAGAATGTCCTGCGCATCCTCCTTCGCCGTCAGCGCCGCCGTGACCGTTTCGTCGAGCGTGCCACGGCACACCAGCAGGAAAACAGTCACGCGGTATTTCTGGCCTTGCCGGGCCAGGCGCCCGATGAATTGCAGGTACAGTTCGAGCGACCACGGAATGTCGTACCACACGATGATGTGACCACCGGCTTGCAAGTTCAGACCGTGACCGCCCGACTGCGGGTGCATCGCGAGGATCGGGATCTTCCCGCTGTTCCACGGCTTGACGCACTTGCCGTCCGAGTCCATAAAGGTGATCTTTTCGCCGTAGCGCTGCTTCAACCGATCCTTCGATGCGCGGTGGTGGTAGCCGACCAGGATCGACTTGCCCTGCGCCTCGGCGATGATCTGATCCAGTTCCTCCAGCTTGTGCGTGTGGATATTGTGGACTTTCTTGATCTTCACATGATCGTCATCGTCCGTTTGCCCCGGCAGCAGTTGCGTCTCGTACAGCACGCCGGACGCCATTTGCAACAGCTTCGCAGACAAGGATGCAGCGGTGTCGGCAGTGATCTTGCTGCCATCGTCGAGCGTGACGACCATCTTCTCGGCCATCGTCATGTAAAGCGTGCGCTGCGCCTGGTTCATGTCGACGTAACGGGTAACGAACAGCGGTTCTTCGCGGGGCAAGTAATCGCGCTCTTTCATGACCAGGCAAATGTCCGAGATCTTCGCGACGATTTGCTTCTCGGCGTCAGTTTGGAGTACCCATTTGCGGCTGTACTTGTTCTCTTTGAAGTAGCGGTCGCGGTATGCGGTGATGTTGCGGCCGAGACGAGCGCCGCGATCCAACAAATAGATCTGCGGGAACAGGCCGATGTAGCTCTCTGCTGCCGGCGTCGCGGTGAGCAGGTGCATCCGCGTGATGGCGCCCGGCGTGTCGCGCACAGCTTGCAACGCTTTGAAGCGGCCGGAATTGTGATCCTTGAATCCGCTCGACTCGTCGATGAACACGACGCGATACGGCCACTTGCGGCCAGTCTGCGGGTGCCAGTACGCGACGAGCCATTCGAGCCAATCCGCGCTAATGACGTGAACCGAAGCGCTGTTCAGCGTCGCCTCGACGCGGATCTTCTCTCGTTCTGCCGCCACGGCGCGCGTAGCGCCCTGCTGCGCCGCTTTCGCACGCTCGGACTGGAACAGACCTGTGCAGCCCGCTCGACCGGCTTCACGGCCCCGCCTTGCGGCTTCCTTGAGGCGCGGATCGTCATCGTCGACGTGGATCACGGACAGGTTCAGGTGCGCGAGGTGCTTCCACTTCCTGAATTCGTCCGGCCAGGTGCGCGTCGCCACGCGGAGCGGGCCGATGATGAGCACCTTGCCCTCGAAATCGAGATCCGCCAGCAGATCCGCGATCAGCGTCGCCGACGTGACCGTCTTGCCGAGGCCCATGTCGATGAACAGTGCCGAGAACGGATTCTTCTTCATGAAGTCCAGGCCGGTTTGCTGGTAGCCGTGCATCTGCTCGCGTACCAGTTGAACTTCGCTAAACTTCCCTTTCAACCAAGCGGCGATCTCGCTCGCAATCAGTTTCGTCATCGCATCAACTCCATAAATTCCTGCATGTTGTCCAGCACGTACACCTCGGCGCCATGCTCGCGCATTTCACCGATGCGAATCACCTGGATCTCCGACAAACCGGCCTCGCCACGCCCCGGCCGCTTCCACTCGATCCAGACCACGCGGCCACGGCGGATATAGCAGCGATCCGGCAATCCGTTGAACGTCGGCGAGTCCACCTTGAACGTGAACCAGCCGCGCCGCTGCGCATACTCGTACGCCTTGCTGGTGTTGTCGCTTTCCAGCTTCGGCTTTTTAATCGTCCTCATCGTCATCCTTGTCCACGTAGCCGCGTTCCTCCTGGCACGCTTTGCAGAACCGCATGTCGTGCGGGACATGGTGCAATTCCTGCCACGGCTCGCGGACGTTCTTCGCAGCTTTGCCGCACAGCGACAGGTTTGTTTGCAGGTCGATGATGTGCGCGGTTTTCTGCTTCGGCAGCACTGCGGCGCGGTAGCCTTGCCGGCCATCGAGTTTCGGGTTCTTCACGCGCAGGCCGATGTCGTCGAGTCGCGCATACGCCTCGCGCACGTACCACTGATAATCCAGGTCGTCCGGGAATTCGTCGGGCAGATCCATGCACGGCACGGCGCCGGTTGTGCCGGCCACGCGCGAGCCGTTCGCCTTCGCGATGAAGCCGCGCTCGCCCTCGCCGTAGTACCAGCGCACCATCTTGCCGAGATAGTTGCCGTGGCTGTCGAAGCCGCCGCCCTTCTTCGTGCCGTCACCCATCGAGACCAGGCCCACCTGTTTGACGCCGAGGAACTGCGTGATGTCTTCGCAGTCGTAGATCGTCGATTCGATGTCGGTGCCATGGAGCAGGTATTCGATCACGGCCGTCGAGCAAATATCAAAAGTCGGATCGTGCTTGGCTTGCAAACCGGCCTTCGCAAACAGACCCTTGCGCTTCACCTCGGGCGCACCCTTCACCATCTTGATCTGGCCCGGCTCCTTCTCGTCTTCGACCACGGCGAGATAGCTGTTCACGTCGCGGTTGTACACGCCGAGGTAGCGCACGGCTTCGGTCGAGAACGATGTCGCCATTTCCCAATCAAACACGATGCTGGCGAACATGCCGTATCGCTCGCGCGGGATCACGGTGACAATGCCATCCGTGTTGGCCGAGATCACATTGAAGCCGTTCAGTTCCAGTTCCTCGATCAGCATCAGCAGCGAGAACTGGCCGGTCATGGTGGTCGAGATCATCATCTGCGGCGCATAGACGATGGAGAATGGTGAGCCGAGCTTTCCGTACAGCCCGTTGTTCACAATCTTGAAGGTGTCGGAGCGCTTTTTGTAGACCATGGATTTCTCCATGAAGCCTTCGTCCTTCAGCTTTGCCGCTTGCGCCTTGTACACGTCGCGCAGATCCACGAAGCGCTGGAAAATCGGTACGAACTGCTTGCCCACGGCAACCGGCGCATAGCCCGAGCCGAGCATGATGCGCGGGTAGTAGGCGCGCACGTCGCGATCTTCGATCAGGTTGTCTTCGTCGGCCATGTACGACCGGCGCTTCTCTTGCGAGTGCAGGCCACCGATGCCGAGCTTGTAGTCGGTGAAGCCAATGCGCAGATCTGCGTTCAGATCCTTGATCGTTTGCGGCAGGCGCACGACGCCGAAGTTCTTTTTACCCTTCTTCGCGTTCGGCGGGTCAGGTTCACCGCTGACGAAAAAGCGCGTATCCATGACCACTTTGAGCGCGTTCTGGAGCAGCGGCGTTTTGAACTTGATGAACTTCGGCGGCTCGTATTTGAACGAGAACGTTTTCACTTCAGGCTTGTCCGGCTTGTAGCCAGTCGCCTTTTCGACCTCGTGTGCGAGCAGTGTTTCGGCGATCTGCGCATCGGACTTCGAGCGCACGTCGATGCCATATTCGGCGCTGATCTCATTGCGAATGTCGATCTCTTCGGCCAGGCCGTTCAGCAGCGCCTCGGTGGTATCCAGGTCGTCGCCGAGATACACGCGCATGTCCGCGCGGCGTGCCGGGCCGATCAGTTCCTTCGGATCGAACGGCAACTCGTACAGCTTCTTCATGTTCATGCGCGCGCCGTACTTCTTCAGCGAGATTTTCACGCCGGGCGCAACTTCGATCAGGTCAACGTGGTCGATGTATGGCGGCAGTGACACGCCATACTTATCGTAGAACTTCCAGGTGCGCATGTTGTTCTGGATGATGTCGTCGCTGGCGTTTTTCAGCTTGTCGTTGCTGGCGCCGGCCATGGCGAGCGCGATCATTGGCATGTCGTAGCCGATGCCGTTGAACGTGTAGATGCGGAACTTGCGGAAGATCTTGGCGATCTTCGCGGTGTCGAGAGGCTTGCCCTCGTATTTTTCGATGATGATTTTCTTGCCTGTCGCGCGGTTCTTGAAACCGATGCTCCAATAGTCGCGATAGCACTCGGTGTCGCAAACCGCCTCGGGCCGCTTCTCGCGGTAGTTGATTTTTGCCATGGGATTCCGATCTATAAACGAAACAACGCCGCAGGTGGTTAGTCTGCGGCGTCGCGGGTGATGCTGGTGTTACAGGTCGTCGTCGTCGTCGCCGTCGTCGCCGGCATCAGGATCAGCAACGTCATCCCATGCGCCGGAATCGTCGATGCGACCCTGACCGAACGCTTTGTCGTCCTTCGAGAACAGGACACCGACCAGGCCGGCATTGATGCGCTTGCCGTGTTCGTTGTTCTGCACCCATGGGCGAATCAGCATGTGACCCCAGGCACCGCCGTAGAACAATTGCTGGATCTCTTCGAGATCGTCGACCGGATCGAGCTTTTTACCGGCCTTGTTGCGCAGCGATGGGCGGTTGGTCTCGCGAGCACTGATGAAGTAGTGGCCGGCGTACGTGTTCTCAACCTTGTCGTCGTCGTCTTCGTCCATACCCGAGTTGGCGTCGCCATCGCGCAGGAATTTCATGTTCGACGCCACGGTGATTTTGCCGTCCAGGGCGAGTTGCTTCATGATCTTCGCGATGGCGACCTTCGCCTCATCGTGAGTCTCTTTCGGCATCAGCCCGGTGAGGCTGAACTTCGGCACACCCTTGTCCGATTCCTTTTTCCACGCTTTGTCGACGTGCGGATAGGAGAAGCGAACGTTGTCGACGCGGATCACGCCTTCGTTGTAGATGACGTAATTTTTACCGCGCGATTTGACAGTCAATGCAGCCATGTTTATTTCC
>Ga0265798_10000496_pt1 | contig 65353 bp, 55 predicted proteins | sample P3T30metagenome_FD_192430 | JGI IMG/M metagenome (GOLD analysis project Ga0265798, IMG submission 192430) | Plant litter microbial communities from East Loma Ridge, Irvine, California - P3 T30 | ecosystem: Environmental > Terrestrial > Plant litter > Unclassified | place: USA: California... | reverse complement strand
CAATATAACCAACCTTTTTAGCGCCTACAGTATAAGTGTTGCTGAATAAAATCGGGTTTATATTGTAAGATCCCCTGGCTACTACTAAAGTTTGAACCGAGTTATCAGTCTTGGTAATGGCTAAGGAAATCGTCGGATTATCTCCAAAAATACCATCATTGAGATTGTCTATATCCGCCTGACTGCGTCTTGATGTCGTTTGTCCATTCACCCGGGAGATCAGGTTGCCACGTTTCAACCCTGCAAGTGCTGCCGGAGATCCGGGATAAACATATTTTACACGAAGAAGATCTTCGCCATCGTAACTGGCAGAAAAGCCATAGTCACCGCTAACTCCACTCAATTGACCTGCTACACTTCCATCATCAATAAAGGAATATTTATCTTTACCTCCGGTGCTGGGTAAGGCCTTTAGCGCAGCCAGAACCTGTTCGTTACTGCTATATTTACGAGGGTTAAAATCATCATACGATGGCATTCCGACGTTCCAGAAATAGGTTTGTTTTGCATAAAGGAAAATAGAGTCTTTCGTCAGTAAACTGCGGTTGCTTGTCGGCGTTTGTAAATCATTTTTTTCTGGAATGCCAGATTGAACATCTTCCGCAGGAGTATTTTTCTTACAGGAAACAATTAATCCTGACGATACAATTAAAAAAACCAGAAAAATTTTCTGCGTATAATTTATTCCAAACATACCTTATTTGTAAATTTTAACCGACTCAATATACGGCAAATTACCTGTTTTGGATTGTTGTTCGTCAAAATTATTTGCACCGACAACAAGTGCCTGTTCAGCCGATAAATGATTGTGGGTAAGTATGTCCTGAAAAATCTCTGCTTTCGATTGCTTCAACTCATCAGCAAAATAAACAGTAAGATATTGTTCTAATCCGTTCCACTCCGTCTGTTTAATTTTATTAAGTTGCTGCTCCGGATTTCCTGCCGTTACAATAAAGATTTTGATTCGGTTAACAACGAGTTCCTGAAGGAAATTGAGCATTGACTGAAAAAGCAACAGTTTTAAAGGCAACCGGGCGTTTTTGTGCAACAAGTCGAAATTATACTGGTATTTATGATCAATTTTGAACTGAGCAGCCATTTTTTCAAATAACCAATCCGAACTGGAATGTTCAAATTCCGACCGCATAAATGCTAATATAGGTTGCGCTTCTTTCTGCTCGGCATATTCTATAAATTGCGCAAACAGATAATATACTTGTAAGAGATAATCTTTTTCGGGAAACAAAACGTTATCCAACTCGAATATAACCGCTTGTTTATCTTTCAATAACTGAGAAATTTCCATATGCTGCTAAACGGTAAAGAGTCTTAGTTCATCATCAGGCAAATTATAGCCGAATACACCACTTAATTCATCTTCACGCCGGATAAAAATTTCGCCTCCACTCGCAAAAATGCATTCACCGTGAATAAATACAGCAAAATTATTAAACGTATTTTTTTCTACCGAAAGGTAAGATTCAATCAATTCTGGCTGTGGTGTAAGAACCTGAATGCCATATTCACCAAATAAAACTGATGATTTCGCCAGTGGCACGATTTCGTAATCATGTAATGGAATAATGCTGTCAATAGCCCCAGTGATGCAATAATTGAGTAAAAGATGAGCGATACTATCTTTATTTAGCACACCTAAAGTTGCGAAAGCATAATTTTCGGTAATTACGCTTGGTACGTCACCATAATCTGCAAGTAAAACGAAATGGCCTGGGAAAGCCTTCATCAGCTTCAATGCCTTTGCATTGTTTCCGCCGGTAATAAGTATTTTCAATGTGATGATTTATATTTTAAAATAATCGATATTAAATGGTAAATGCCGATTCTAGACAATTAAACCGTCTTTCATGGTCACTACCCGATCACTTGTTTTAGCCAGGTGCTCATTGTGCGTAACAATTACAAAAGTTTGTTGAAAGTTATCCCTCAAACTTACAAAGAGCTGATGCAAAGCGGATGCATTCTCCGAATCGAGATTCCCAGAGGGTTCATCAGCCAGAATAATAGATGGATTATTAATCAAAGCCCTCGCTATCGCAATGCGTTGCTGTTCGCCACCCGACAATTGATTCGGCTTATGGTGCGCCCGATCTTTAAGTCCGAACAAATCTAATAATTCCAAAGCCCTGGTTTCGGCCTGTTTTTTATTGGTCTTTGCGATAAAAGCTGGAATACAAACATTCTCTATCGCACTAAATTCAGGCAATAAATGATGGAACTGAAACACAAAGCCGATGTTTTGATTGCGAAAAGTGCTAAGTAAATCGCCTGAAAGCTTACTAATAACCGAACCTTTTAGTTCTACAGACCCTTCATCCGGCTTATCAAGCGTACCTAAGATATGCAATAAAGTGCTCTTCCCAGCGCCCGATGGCCCGATTATACTTACTATCTCTCCCTTTTGCACCTCGAAATTCACTCCCTTAAGAATCTGCAGATTTCCGTACGATTTTTTTACTCCAGTGGCTTTTAGCATGTTCCAAATTTAATAAAAAAGACAAATTGAAGGGAATAAAGTTTGGTTGTTCACTTTGGAGTTGTGAGTTCAGAGTTGAGCGTTCGGAGTTGAAAGTCCAAAGTCTTGAGTGCAGAGCTGGGAGTTTGGAGTTGAGAATCTAAAGCCTTGAGTACGAAATATTGAGCGCATGACCTGATTCATGACCATCGAACGGTTTTTTCTATCTGTTCTACCATCCAGTCTTGATACCTGATACCCAATACCTGATACCCTGACTTCCTATTCCCTATTCTCCACTCCCTATTTTCTATTCCTCCTTTCTTTTTTTAAAAAAAACTTGCAATTCCAATTTTCTTATTTAACTTTGAAAAACAAAGCACTTTCAAAATGAATACATCAGAAGAACAATTGAACGCCTTAAAAGACATCAGACAAATGATGGATAGATCGACCAGGTTTATTTCTTTAAGTGGTCTATCTGGCGTTTTCGCTGGCGGCATTGCACTAATTGGAGCTTATTTTGCACATGAAGAAATTGAAAAGTTTTTTGGCAAAAGAGGATACGCCTATGGTGTACAAGGTGAAATTGATCTGGAATTTAATCTGATTAAACTCGGTTTAATTGTATTGTTTGTGGCATTGGCCGGAGGTGTGCTTTTCTCTTACAGGAAAAGTCAGCAGGATAACCTTCCAATCTGGGACAAAACCTCTAAAGCGCTGCTGGTTAATCTGATGACCCCATTAATCGCCGGCGGCCTATTCATTATCGCATTATTGGTAAATCATCCGAATACCTACAGCATTATTGCACCAACTTGCCTGGTTTTTTATGGCCTGGCACTAATTAATGCCAGCAAATTCACATTTAGCGATATCCGTTATTTGGGTTATCTGGAGGTGATCCTCGGTGTGATTTGTATGTTTTATGTGGGTTACGGACTATGGTTCTGGGCTTTTGGCTTTGGCGTACTTCATATTGTATACGGATTGGTGATGTATTTTAAATACGAGAGAGGCGCGTAAGATGAAGAACCCGATAGCAGATTTAAATAAAATTTTCGACAGCAGAATCAGGTTAGGCGTAATGTCTATGCTGGTAGTGAACAACGAAATTGGCTTCAACGATTTAAAACAAATGCTGGAACTTACCGATGGGAACCTGGCTTCCCACCTGAACACCCTCGAGCAAGCCGAATTTATAAAAGTTCATAAGGGTTTTATCGGTCGGAAAACCAGTACCACTTATGCCATTACCCCCCTGGGGAAACAAGCCTTCAAAGCACATTTAGATGCCTTGGAAAAAATGATCAAAAAGTTATAGTTATTTTTTTTTAATCAATTACTTTGAAATTCAAAGCACTTTCAAAAATAAAAAAATGGAACCACTAATTATCCAAATTGGCAAAAAAGCAGCGATTTATTCGGCTGTCGCCGGAACATTTCTTTTGCTTGCTTACCTCATCAGCAAGCAAGACGCTTTGATTACGATAGGCATCGGTTATGTCCTGTTCGCCATTTTTGCGAACACCCTTATTCTACTGGCATTGAGTACGGCACTGTTCACTCAAACCTTGCACTGGAAAAAAATCGTTGCCACCATCATTTGTGTATTACTTAACATTCCGTTAACCATCTTCTACTTTTTTATCATCATAAATTAAATATCACCATTCAATTATATCATCATGAAAAATAAATCAAACCTCTTCCTGCTGGCTAGCTTAATCGGCGGCCTGCTATTCAGCTTCCTGTTTTGGGAAGAGCGATTAGCAATTAATTTACTGATTTACAGTATCTTTATTATCTCAGTAACTTATCTTAATCCTGAAGTAACCAAAAGTGAGAAATTTAAAGTTTATGGTTTAGCGCATCTTTTTGCTGCTGTTCTGGTAGTAGTTAATAACAGTGATTTATCCGTGGCCACCTACTATATCAGTTTACTGGTCTTTATTGGAATCAGTCACAACCAGCAAATCAGAAGTGTATTTGCCGCCTTGCTTGCGGCGGTATTGCAGATGTTTACCGTGCCTTTTAACGCCCTCGCAAACCTGAGCAAAATTAGTGTCGGTAACTTTAACCTGACACCAGTTTTTAGATTAATCAAATTCATACTAATTCCTATAGTAGCAGTTATCTTTTTTACCATACTTTATTCTGCTGCTAACGCGTTATTTGGTCATTACGTTGAAGTTTTATTAAATAGTATTTTCGACTTTCTACAAAGTATTCTCCGCTTCTTTTTTAAAGATTTAGATATAGAACGCTTCTTTCATTTCGGTTTGGGATTGTTGCTCACTAGTGGCTTGTTATTAGCATTCCATAGTAAAACAATCGAAAATGCAGAACTAAAGGCGAATGAGCAGTTGAAGCGGGGTAACCGGAAATCAAAGCAGAAAAGTGTTTTGTACTTAATTGCAGAAACGTTTGCCGGGAGTTTGATTACCCGTAAAATGGCCTTAAAAACCGAATACGCAACGGGCCTAATTTCATTTGTTGCACTTAATCTCCTCCTACTTTTATTAAATGTTATCGATATCTCCACCCTTTGGTTTGGCTATAAACCATCGGGCAATTTTTCCGGCGGACTGCATGAAGGCACTAATTCGTTAATCTTCAGCATCATTATGGCAATGGCTGTAATCCTTTATTTTTTCAGGGGGAATCTAAATTTCTATAGCAAAAGCAAAACGCTCAAAACCCTTGCTTATGCCTGGATGATTCAGAATGCAATTCTCGTTATCTCTGTGTTAATTAGAGATGGGTATTACATCGAGTTTTATGGCCTCACCCACAAGCGAATTGGCGTATTGGTATTCGCATTGCTTTGCGTAATAGGCCTGGCTACAGTTTATGTAAAAGTGGCCAAACAGAAAACGCTATTTTATCTCTTCAAAATTAACGGGAGCATCTGGTTTAGCTTGCTTTTGGCATTCAGTGTAATCAACTGGGACGTGGCCATTGCGAAATATAACCTTTCGAAAAGTGAAGAAATTTCATTAGATGCAGATTACCTGCTTTCTCTGTCTGATAAAACATTGCCCGTGCTCGATAAACACAGGTTGAAGCTCCACTATACTGCTCCGAAAATTAGCGATGAAAGAGAAATCGCAAAACCTCAAACGGCAAATTTTTACAAGCATCAACTTGACGAACGAATCGGCTATTTTCAGGAGCGTTATCAGAAAGCAGGCTGGGCGTCCTGGAACTTTCAGGATTGGATAGCCGCCGGGTACTTCAAAACAAAACAATCAAAATAATCCATTTAAATCGAATACTTCCTATAAATTATTAAATTTAATATATCATGACAACTCCACAAACACTTCAATCATCAAAACTAAGAATTAGGATCATTCTGATTACCACAGCTTTCATTCTAAGCATCCCTTTAATCGCCATGCAATTTACAAAAGAAGTCAATTGGACACTTTCTGACTTTGTAATTGCTGCCATATTGCTTCTGGGTACTGGCCTGGCGATAGAACTGGTGATCCGGCATGTAAAAACTGGCTTATCAAGAACCATACTTCTGGTAGTCATTTTACTGCTATTGTTCTTAACCTGGGCAGAGCTGGCTGTTGGCATTTTCGGCACTCCTTTCGCCGGAAGTTAAGGTAGAAGGTTTAAACTCACTTCTACCTTAAAAATTAATCGCTAGCCGAAAAGTGTTGTAATGATCCTGTCAGACATTCAGTTGTTTAAAACTAAATGAAGGATAAGTGATGTTTTACTAAAATAACCGTCGTCGCGACAATTCTCTTTTCCGCTATTCACATAAAACGTTCATTTTCTACAAAAAAAGGGTAAATACTATTTGTTTAAAGGCTTTAGAATTGTAGCTTTGGGCAAATTTTGTAGCAAATGAATATTCACGAATACCAGGGTAAACAAATATTAAAAAGTTTCGGTGTTAACGTTCAAGAAGGAATTGTTGCCGATACTCCGGAGCAAGCTGTTGAGGCTGCCAAGCAATTGAAGATCGATTATAACTCTGATTGGGTGGTAATTAAGGCGCAGATCCACGCTGGTGGTCGCGGTAAAGGCGGCGGTGTTAAATTAGCTAAAAACCTGGAAGAAGTTAAGCAACGTGCTACCGATATTATTGGTATGCAACTGGTTACTCCTCAAACCGGACCAGAGGGTAAATTGGTAAGCAAGATTTTAGTTGCTCAGGATGTTTATTATCCAGGTGCTTCAGAAACCAAAGAATTCTACATTTCAGTATTGTTAGACCGTGCAAAAGGTCGCAATATTATCATGTACAGTACTGAAGGTGGTATGGATATCGAAGAAGTTGCTGAACATACGCCACACTTAATTTTCAAAGAGGAAATTGATCCTAAAGTTGGCTTACAAGGTTTTCAGGCACGCAAAATTGCATTTAAATTAGGTTTAAGTGGTGGTGCACACAAGGAGATGGTTAAATTTGTAACTGCTTTATATAAAGCTTATGATACCACAGATTCTTCTATGTTTGAAATCAACCCGGTATTAAAAACATCTGATGATAAAGTAATCGCTGTAGATGCTAAAGTAGACATCGATGAGAACGCATTATACCGTCACCCGGATTATGCTGCAATGCGAGATACTGCAGAAGAAGACCCAACAGAAGTTGAAGCTAGTGCTTCTAACCTTAACTTTGTTAACCTTGATGGTAACGTAGGTTGTATGGTTAACGGCGCTGGTTTAGCAATGGCGACTATGGATATTATTAAATTGGCTGGTGGTGAACCTGCTAACTTCTTAGATGTTGGTGGAACTGCAAATGCAACAACGGTTAAAGCGGCTTTCAACATCATTTTGAAAGACCCTAATGTGAAAGCGATTTTAATTAATATTTTTGGTGGTATTGTTCGTTGCGATCGTGTTGCTCAAGGTGTAATTGATGCTTACCAGGAAATTGGAAATATCCCTGTGCCAATCATCTGCCGTTTACAAGGTACTAACGCAGAAGAAGCTAAGAAATTAATAGATGAGTCTGGACTTAAAGTTTACTCTGCAATTGCGTTAAAAGAAGCTGCAGATTTAGTAACTAAAGTATTGGCTGAACAAGCGTAGAAAAAGTTAAAAGTTGAAAGTTAAGGGTTGAAGGTCGAGAGGCCAACAATGAAAAAATGCTTCAATATAAAAATAAAAAAGGCCTGTTCATAATCATGAACAGGCCTTTTGCGTTTCTGGTTGGTGAGACACCTAAGAGTCGGTCCACTGGAGACAAACTCATTTCGATAAACCAAAACGAAAACGATCGTCGTCAAATAAATATGCAAAACGGCCTATTTCATTAATCATAATCTTTATTTAAAAGTGTCTCTTCATCAGTTGTATGCATGTAAAATAAAGACAACTAGTGATGTAGTTTTCTGAGTTTTTTATTCTATTTTGTAGCACACAAAAACACAAATGAAATGAAAAAACAACTACTATCGCTGGCTATGCTATGCGCTGTTACATTTGCTTCAAATGCACAAACCGAAAAAGGATATAACCTGATTGGAGGAAGTATTTATTACACCAAGGATAAACGGACGCCTGAAAATTTAACTAGTCTGAATTCCCTAGATCAGACTAACTTCGGCATCATTCCTCGTTTCGGGCATTTCGTAAGCACAAATTTGGCAATTGGTTTGAGCGCAGGCTTTTCGAGAAACAAAGTTTTCTACGAATCAAACTTTTACACGGGTACAAGTACGTTAGTCAGTAATTCTGAAACTACAAACAAAAATTTCAATGTAGGCCCGTTCGTAAGATATTACGTCAATATTGTTGATAAATTTAAATTTTTCGGTCAGGCTAACGCCTTTGTGGCTTTTGGAAATTCCATTTCTCAGGATGGCGGTTCAGTTACCGTTATTCCTCGAAGTACTAGGTACAAAACGACCGCATACTCGGCAGCTGCTAATCCAGGCTTTGCATTCTTTCCTACAAAGCACTGGGCATTCGAGTTTTTTTTCCCTTTACTCTCCTATAACAAATACAAAATGAAAGATGACGGAAATAATGTCGGATCTCAGGCTTACCAAAATGAAGGATTTCAATTCGGACTCGATTCATTTAATCCAAGCCTGGGACTCAATTACCATTTTTAATAAAGATCTGCGGCGCTATCGCTTGGATTATGGTGAATTAAACTAAAAGTAAACCAACTTATCAGATAAACAATAGACGCGCATCAAAAAATAAAAAATGGCCTGTTCGTAAATCACGAGCAGGCCTTTTGCGTTTCTTGTTGGTGAGGGCACCTAAAGAGATAGATGGAGTGGCTCACATAGGATAAACGAACTTCGAAAAATGATAATCGATAAACGGACAACGAAAAGCATTCATCTTAATTAATACCTATTTTTTCTTCGTTTCTATATTCGGCAGAAAACCCGTTAACAGGCCAATCAAAGGAAGAAAAGCACAAATACTAAATACATAATCTATCCCTTTCGTGTCGGCAAGTTTTCCCAACAACGCAGATCCGATTCCTCCCATTCCGAAGGCAAAGCCAAAGAATAAACCAGCCACCAAGCCCACTTTCCCTGGAATCAACTCCTGCGCATAAACCAAAATAGCAGAGAATGCAGAAGCCAGAATCATCCCGATAGGTACAATCAATACGCCTATCCAGAACAAATTGGCATGAGGCAATAACAAAGCAAAAGGTGCTGTACCCAAGATAGATGCCCAGATCACGTATTTCCTGCCAATTTTATCGCCGATAGGTCCACCCAGTAATGTTCCGGCAGCCACAGAAAACAAAAATACAAAGAGATAAATTTGCGAAGTTTGAACGGAGACTTGAAATTTGTTGATCAGATAAAAGGTAAAGTAATTGGTTAAACTTGCCATGTAAAAATATTTTGAAAAAATGAGAAGCAACAAGATCACCACCGAAAAGATGACCTTATTCCGCGAGAATCGGCTTACCTCAATTGGAATGGCTGCTTTTTTACTTCTTGCGAGTACAAAACCTTTATACCAGTTGCCTACGTAAGTTAAAATTACAATCGCCAGCAATGCAATCGCGGAGAACCAGATCACGCTAAATTGTCCGTAAGGTACAATGATCCAGGCCGCAAGTAAAGGACCTAATGAGCTGCCTGCATTTCCACCCAGCTGAAAAACCGATTGCGCTAAACCACGCTTCCCTCCGGAAGCAGCATGCGCCATTCGGGAAGCCTCCGGATGAAATATAGAAGAGCCGATTCCAATAAAAGCAACAGAAATCAGCATGGTATAAAAATGGGCTGATTGCGATAAGGTAATTAATCCCGTAAGGGTAAACGCCATGCCAATCGCCAGAGAGTAAGGTTGTGGTTTCTTATCGGTATACAAACCAACAAAAGGTTGCAGTAAAGATGCGGCCATTTGAAAAGTGAGTGTAATTAATCCGATTTGCGAAAAGCTTAAATGGTAATTCGTTTTAATGATCGGATAAATTGCCGGAATTAACGATTGGATCGTATCATTTAACAAATGTGAAAAACTAAGTGCAAAAAGGATTGGGAAAACAGTTTTTTCAATGATAGGAGAAACGGTATTATTTTCAGTCATAAGGATTAAATTACTGATGCAAAGGTAACCATTATAGATTTTATGCTTCGCCGGATAGCCAATAAAGAAAAACTTTTATTCTAACCATCCGTTTATCAGATATGGAAAAGAATAAAACAATTATAGGCCTTTGTGGAAGTCTTCGAAAAGGTTCTTATAACGAGATGTTATTAAAAGTTGCCGGCAGTTTATTACCGGATGATGTTCATTTCGAGATGGTAAGGTATGATGATATTCCTGTTTATAACGAAGATCATGATACACCAATTGCAACAGAGCGGCCCGAGAGCGTGACGAGATTTAGAGAATTATTAGCTACTGCTGATGCTTTTATAATCGCTTCACCTGAATATAACTATTCAATTCCTGGCGGATTAAAAAATGCTATTGACTGGGCCAGCCGTGGTAAAGACAACCCGTTAATGCATAAACCTGTTGCCGTTTTAGGTGCCACACAAGGCCTTTGGGGAACAGTGAGAATGCAAACAGCATTTCTTCCGGTTTTTACTTTTTTAAACATGAATCCTGTTTTACAGCCAGAAGTTTTGGTTGCACAAGCTCAGAAAAAATTTGATGAGTCCGGAAACCTTAATGATGAAATGACAATAAGCATTATAAAAAAGAAAATTGATAAGCTGATTTCTGCCTGCAGTGTTTGATCATATCCCGATTTGCGCTGACAAAATAACAGCTAAAAAGTCTGACATTTATGCTAAAAAAGTCAGATTGTCAAGTTTTATCTATTTAAAATTCAATCGATCGATTAACTTTTAGTCACACAAAAATAATAATAAATTAACACCAATTTCATATGTCATTATCAATTAAGCAGTTGGTTTGAAACTGATTTTTTGATGACGATAAAATATTTTATTGGCATCGATATTGACTTTTCAGCAAAAATAGTCAGACATTAAAATTAAAACTGGCTATGTTTTTAAACAAATAAATAATATTACGATGAAAAAATTATTATTATCATTAGTAGCAGTTGCGGGTTTGGTTTATGGTGCAAATGCACAAACTGAAAAAGGAAAAATTATGTTAGGTGGTAGTGTTGGTTTCAATTCTACTAAAGTAGAAGGTGCAGCAAAATCTGACGTTAGCTTTAACATCGTACCAAACGTTGGTTATTTCGTGAGTGATAACTTTGCCATTGGTACAGGTGTTGGTTATACATCAAACAAAGAAGTGAGTGATAACAACCTAAACCAAGCTTTCAGAGTGGCGCCGTTTGGCCGTTACTATGTTAATTTATCAGATCAGTTTAAATTCTTCGGTCAGTTATCTGTCCCTATGGAGTTTGGAAACGATAAATTTGTAGATAACAATGGTGATACAGGTGCTAAAATTGCAAAAACTACAGATATCGGTGTTAATTTAGCACCAGGTTTTGCTTTCTTCCCAACAAAGAAAATTGGTATCGAAGTTTCTGTTAATGGTTTAGGTTATAATAACCGTAAAGTAACTAATGAGATTACTGGTAACGAAACTACCATTAATTCATTCGGTTTAGAAGCAAGTACTTTAGCGCCAAAATTAGGTGTACAATTTCACTTCTAGTTTTTAGCGCTCTGCGCTAAAATAATGGAACTTTTATAAGCGCGTCTCGACTGTAAAGCCGGGACGCGCTTTTTTATTTCTTTTCCCTGATCGCCTTAAATTCCGAACCTTCTTTCCACTTTGGATAAGATTCCTCATTACTCAGGCGATAGCCTAAATCAAAAACCAGTCTTATATCTTCCACAATACCAGATAAATCCCAGGTTTTAGCATCAAAATTATCCTGAGGAGAATGATACCTGAATTTCGTAAAATCTGCCACTTGTTTCAAACCCCAATCTCTGCCATTTTTCACATTATCTACGCCCGAACCCTTAAACAAAGATGGTACACCTACTTTTGCCAGGTTAAAATGATCAGAGCGATAATACAAACCGGAAGATGGAACAGGATCTGGAACCACAATCCTACCCTGCTTTTTAGCAGATGCTGCTGCGTAATCTTCCAATTCTGACTGGCCAAAACCATAAACTACAATGTCTTTGGTTTTGCCGGCAATGCCCATCATATCCATATTAATGTTGGCCACTGTTTTAGCTAAAGGAAAAACCGGATGTTTGGCATAATATTCCGAGCCGAGCAAACCTTGCTCTTCTGCTGTATAGGAGATGAACAAAATAGTCCGATCTGGTTGCTTGGATAATTTCTTAAATGCCGTTGCCAATTCCAATAGAGAGGCCACACCAGTAGCATTATCTACCGCGCCATTGTAAATCGAATCTCCCTGAACTTTTTCTCCAATACCTAAGTGATCCCAGTGGGCAGAATAGATAATGGCTTCATCTTGGTTTTTATTGCCAGAAACCTTCGCCAGTACATTATGGGAGAGCGATTTTTTAATCTTATTTTTTATGGTTAATGAGGTCGTTAATCCTAAATCAACGGCCTTAAATCCTTTCTTTTTGCCTGTTTCCAATAAGCCATCGTTTTGCCCGGCCAGTTTAAAAAGTGCTTTTGCTTTCTCTAAACTAATCCAGCCTTCTACCACGGTTCTGTCCATTCCGTTATCTTCAGACTGGAGGTTAAGTTTGGATTTAGACCAGCCACTTCGTACCACACTCCAGGGGTAAGCGGCAGGTTCGGTATCATGAATAATCAAAATCCCTGCTGCGCCCTGCCGGGATGCTTCTTCAAATTTATATGTCCACCGGCCGTAGTAAGTCATGTTTTTGCCTTTGAATAAGGTAGAATCCGCAAAGCCAGGATCGTTGATCATCACGACTACGGTTTTCCCTTTCACATCCAAATCTTTATAATCATTCCATCCATATTCCGGTGCCACAATGCCAAAACCTGCGAAAACTAAGGGCGAATTTGTAATGCTTACCTGATCTTGTAACCTTCGCGATCCGGCAACGAAATCTGATAAATAATGGAGATCCAGTGAACCAGTTTTGCCTTTAATCACCATTTTGTTTTCAGGCACCGATTTAATTTCTACCATGGGCACTTTCTGGAAATAACTTTTACTATTCCCAGGCTCAAGACCCAATTTTTCAAATTCATTTTTTAGGTAGTTGATGGTTTTGGTTTCGCCATTTGAAAAAGGCTTTCTGCCTTCCAAACTATCGGCCGCAATAACAGAAAGGTATCTGGTTAAACTGGAATCGTTAATCGCCTTTACAGCAGTTGAATCCGGAGATATGCTGTTATCTTTACTTCCTTGTTTGCAAGATGCAAGCGAAAGAATTGCACAAGTTGCTAGAAACATTGTTTTTCTAATCATGATCATATTTTGAAATTACAAAGAAATTGGCAAAGGCATGCATTCTGCTTGGCAACAATTTATGAAGTCACCAATTAAAAGTATTAATAGACTATTAAAATGTGATCGAAGAAATCTTAAATATATTATATTAGAAATAAACTGTCCGCTACCTTTTTATCAGCTTAAATTTCTTAACCTGCCCACCGTTTTTAACAATCACGCCTACATAAACACCAGTGGCAAGTGCCATTAAACCAAATCGGTTGGAGCTGGTAGCTTTCTCTTCAAAAACTTTTTGCCCCAACATATTAAATAAGGAAAGGTTGTAATCTTCGAGGGATCCACTTAAAATGGTTAAATAATCTGTTACCGGATTTGGATAGAAGGAAAACTCATTCTCTTTAAGGAAGGTTGCAGAAGCAAGATCACTAACTACATTTCCATTAGCTGTTTCAAAGGTTACCCGGTAGAACTGGATGCCCAGCTTAGGTTTGTCATCGAAAATGGTATAATCGAGTACGTTATTACCTGGTTTCGTTTGTTGCAAAACCGTATAGGTATTCACTCCGGTTTGCTTCTCCCAAATGATATTTTTGATATCCAGAGTAGTTCCAATATTAAGGTCGAGCTTTATTTTATCGGCTGTTGCAGAGGCAAGTAAGCTCCTTACATAACAGGTAACACCTTGCTGGGTATAATCTATGGTGTAACTTTTCAAACCCGTAAATCCTGCACCATTTGCTGCAACCGCAAAATATTTACCTGGAATACTGCTCATATTCAGCTTAACTAAGGTATCAGGAACAGTTAAAACCGGCGACAATACATTATTAATGATGCTATAAACCGTATAATCTTTTGCACCAGCTTGCGGATTCCAGTTTAAAACTATTCCATCCGCACACACATAACCTACTTTTAATACCCTTGGTGAAGATATAACGAAACTTTGGCTAGAAACTACTTCGCCACCAAATTCCATTTTTACAATAGCCTTGGAAAATAAATCAGGTGTACCCCAATTGTAAAAACCTTTTGCTAAATCTACATTGGCATCAATTACCTTCCAGCTCAGGCCTTCATCATAGCTAACTGACAGTTTACCTTTCTTTTCCGGATAGGTATTTTCCCACCGGATATAGTTATCCTCGCCCGCAAAAAAGTATACGTCTTTTCCAGGGGTGATAAACGAAAAGGCATTTTTATACCTGAAGCGATAGGCCAAGGCAAATTTTTGTTGGCTTCCCTGCATAATGCGTTGCCCGTTAACATGGACGCTAAAATTTCCAGCTACCGGATTTTCAACACTTATCTGCTGAATATTATTAATCAAATCTGCCTTTCTTGTGGCTGGCTGAGCAATCGAATCCAAATTTGATGCGCTGCTTAACACCCAGGGCAGTATACTTTCGCCCGAAGGAGTTTCCAGGCTTAAATCTAAACCATTAACCAGGCTCTGTGCAGCATTTACTGTTGCAGCGGGATCATTCCAGGTGATAGTGAGTTTAGCTTCTGCCACATTTGCAGGAATGGTTAGCGGGATGGTTAGATCTTGCCCCTTTGTTACAGAATATACTGCAACCCGATTTTCATCAATAGTTTTTAAAGATTGGGCTACGTTTAGTTTCCCATAGCCAAAAACGTAATCTACCTGCGGGGTTCCCAAATCATCTGCTGAATTAATTAAAGTAGCCCGAATTAATGCAGCAGATGGGGCTTTAGCAAACTTTTGAAGATAAAATTGTTCGAGCAAAGCAATGGACCCACTGCTAATGGCAGCAGAACCAGATGTGCCATCTTCGCCCAGGGCTACCAGTTCGGGTTTTACACGACCATCATAAGCAGGCCCCTTACTGCTTTGGTTTTCCGAAAAGTTTTCGCGATTAATCCCACCTATAACCAGCAGGTTCTTGGCTTGTTTAAAGTTTCCGGTTAAATTGGCCCGTGCGGTCAAGCCCTGATAAAAACCACTAGCCGGGGTCAGTGTCCCACTGTTGCCTGCGGAGAAGACATGAATTAAAGTATCGGTTTCAAAAACCTGCCGATCATATGCAGCGGCTTCAATTCCATAATTATTGTCTATGCCCGTTCCGTAAGAATGATTTTGGACCAGGATCTGGAGCCGATTTAAATCTGATGTTTGATCGGGTAACAGGTTATCGAAACTCGAAAATGCCAGCTTCGCCTTTGGTGCAGCACCAAGTCCGCGGATAAAGGAGTTGCCATTTCCCAATGCTAATGTAGCCATACTGGTGGCATGACTGGTTGCCGCCCCTGAGGCAATTGCCCCGGGAATGGTTTTACCTAAAAGATCAAGGTCAGTGATATCGTACATTCCTTCTTTTAAAGAAATATCAATTCCTGTTCCGTCGATGCCAGGGAATAGACTCCGGGCATTCGTAATCTGATTCAAGCCAAGATCTAATCCGTTGATTACAACCTCATGCCTTGCAATTGGAATGATATCAGCATAAAGGATTTCATCTTCGGCCAATAAGGGTAATAAATCATCAGCGCTTATCTTTATTGTGTATATAGCATGTTGCTGATCAATTGATGTTATTTTCAATCGCTTAAGAAAGTCCGACTTTACAACATTATTGTTAACGGCGAGCCTCACTAAAATCGAATCTCCTTTTTTATTGTTCTTGTTTAAAAACTGCAGCAAACCATCACTCGCTTTCCACAAGCCATTGGCCTGAGTTTGGTAAAGAATATGATAAGCAGAGTTAGCAATATCAGCTTTGCTTACAATAAAATAATCAGCAGTAAGCTGCTTCTTTGGATGCAAATTTTTAATTTCTGCCAGCGTTAACTGGTGATCGAACCTCACCAACAAGACACTATCTCTCGGAAATCCGGCATGATTTGCCTTTTCAGAAATAAATTTTTGAACTTTTTTTTCTACTCCAGGAGGTTGTCCTTGTGCGTTTAAACAAAATGCGCACACACAAAAACATATAACTAAAAATACAGTATTGACTTTCAAAAAATATTTTATTGTAAAATTTTGTTTACATCATAAATCTTCTCTAAATTAGCATTTATAAGGTAATTCACAAATTATATTAACTAACTTATCCAATTGTCCCCAATTAAATCTAAACTAAAATGAAAAAAACCAAATTTTTATCAGCTGCAGCGGCATGCTTATTGTTCACAACTCTATACTCATGTAAGATTAATGATACAGAAAAAGTGGCCGAAAATAAAACTGATATTTCAGCAGCTACGCTTGAAAAAGTTAAATCTTTAGGATTCAGTACTGAAAACATCCGCAAAATTGATGGAGGCTATTTAGTAGAGGGAGATATTCTTTTAACGGAAGCGAATTTAACTGAAACCACCACCAGTACCAACTTGAATATTGCTGAAACTGAGCAATACCGAACTACGAATGTAGTAACATCTTTACCCCGCGTAATTACCGTTTCTGTTACCAATTTACCTCAGGTATACAGCGACGCTGTGAATACGATGATCTCAAGATACAATTCTTTGGGTTTACGGATCACTTTTCGCAGAGCTAACACAGGAACAACCGGCAACATCAATGTAGTTGGTTTTAATGAAGCGCCAAGCGGTGGATTTATTACTTTAGGTTCTGCAGGTTTTCCTACGGGAGGTAATCCTTTCAACCAAATTAGAATGAATACCAATGCAGCTGCTTATGGTGCAAATCCTAATTTACTATACCTTGCTTCTGTGATTCAGCACGAAGTTGGTCATTGTGTAGGTCTTCGCCATACCGATTACATGAACCGGGCTTTCAGTTGTGGTGCTAGTGGCGCAGGAAATGAAGGTGCATCAAACGTAGGCGCTGTTTTAATACCAGGAACCCCATCTACTCCGGATGCAGCATCTTTTATGTTGGCTTGTTCTAATGGCGGTAACCGCACATTTAATGCAAATGATGTTGTTGCACTAAACTACATCTACTAATCAAAACCAGTTGTGAATTATCTTATTAAGAGCTCCGGGTATTTCGGAGCTCTTTTTTTTGATATCAGTTTTGAACTTTATATTGAATTTCAGCTCCTTAGCCAGGAGGCTAATCAGCCAGTTCTTTAATAAACTTACCATCGGCACCGTACCAAACGTTAACATCAGGAGTGCCTTCAATATCTATCTTATAGGTTATTTTACCGCCTGTGCTGATCCAATCTACATCCTCTATTCTTCCCTTTGGATATTTAGCTTTGATGCTTTTGGCAATCGCTGCCGGAAGCTGATTGTTCGGAATGTCTTTTTCCGAAGAAATATTTTTTCCTGTAGCAGCATATATTGCGCTGTGATCGGTCTTACCTAAATCAAAATCGACTTTGTAAGTTGTACCTTTCTTTTCCCAATCGATATCTGTAGCTTTTGGATAGGCTTTTGAAAACGCTGATTTTACAGCTGCCGGAACATTTTTGCTATCTATGTCCTGGGCGTTACCTGTGGCGATCCCTCCAATAAGAAGAAAAGCTGCCATTGTGATACCTCTATAATTCATATTAAAATAACATGAGAACCTTATTATTGTTTGTATGATGCGATGCCGGGTTTATACACATATGATTCAAAAAAACTAGACAAAAAAATGGCCTGCGTTTTCGCAGGCCATGAAATGTTATTGCTGTTTTCTGGTTTATTTACCGGTTTGCTCAATATCTCTATCCATTTCTACCAGATCAACATCGCTTGGATCGGAGAAATCTCCAATCAGGTATTTATTAAAATGATCTGCCAGTTTCCAGAAAGCATACTCTGTCATATCGCCAAAACCATGTCGCTGACCAGGAATAATTAGAAAATCGAATCTTTTACCTGCTTTCATCAGCGCATTGGCCACACGGATTGAATTTGCCGGATGGACATTATTATCTACATCGCCATGCATCAATAACAAATGGCCTTTCAAGTTTTTAGCCAAATCCGAATTTTTATCAATACTATACTTAAAAGAAGTATCTCCTTTTAAAGAAATGGTTTCCTTTACCCCATGGTGCTTTTCACTCCACCAACGGTTATAAATGCTGTTATCGTGATTACCTGCATTCGAAACCGCAGCTTTAAAAAAATCAGGATAAACCAACATCGCCGCTGTAGACATAAAACCACCACCTGAGTGACCTGTGATACCGACTTTTGATTCATCAATGAAAGAATATTTTGCCGCCAATTGTTCAATAGCTGTTTTCTTATCTGCCAGGCCATAATCGCGTAAGTTGCCATAACCGTAAGTATGGTACCATTTTGAACGTGACGGATTTCCACCGCGATTACCAACCGTGATCACAATGTATCCAAATTGTGCTAAACGCTCCGTGCGATCCATACTCTTACTAAAAGCTTTGTTCACCGCTTCCGTTTGCGGACCAGGGTAAACATATTCTATAATCGGGTATTTTTTATTCGGATCGAAATCAAATGGCTTGTACATTACACCGTACAAATCAGTAATACCATCGTCGGCCTTTACTTTAAAAGGCTCAGGATATTTGTAACCCGCAGCCATTAGCAAGGAAAGATCGGTAGTTTCCAATTCCATCACCTTCTTCCCGTTCCTGTCATAAAGCGTAGATTTTGGTGCGGTGTTTACCCGGGAGTAATTGTCAACGAAAAAAGTATTGTTATCATTCATAAAACTAGCGTGATCAAAATCACCAGCATTCAGCAACTTCATGTCCGAACCATCGAAGTTGATACTGTATAAATGCAGGTAATAAGGATCTTCTTTCGCTTCTCTTCCATTTGCGGTGAAATAAAGCACCCGGTTTTTCTCATCAATATTTACGATGCTTTCGCAATGGAATGCTCCTTTAGTGATTTGATTTTTGAGTTTACCATTGCCATCGAAAAGATAGAAGTGTGCCCAGCCGTCTCGTTCACTCCAGTGAATTAATTCCTTTCCATCGTTTACTAAACCCGGACGATTCACTTCCACATAAGTATTAAAGCGCTCATCGATAACAGGCGTAACCTTACCGGTAATAATATCAACGGTGGCAATATCAATTCGTTTTAAATCACGACTGGTACGGGAGAAATAAAAGCGACTATCATTACCCAACCATACGGATGGACGAAATTCATTATCGCGATCCTTAGCTAAAACTGGCTTGCTCCACACCGAAATACTTTGATCTTTAAAGGCCGAAACATTTAATTTTTTATAAGATTTGGCGGCGAAGTCGAAAAGTAAAACTTCATCTTGTGGTGCCTCAGCCTCACCTGGCATCTGATATTTATACGTTTCTAAAGTTGGCCGGCCTGGTGTTACACTGTTGATTACCCAAAGATCTTTTACCTTGCGGGAATCTGTTCTATCTAAAACAAAATATTTAGAATTCGGCGACCAAAGCACATAGGCGCCTCTCCGTTTTTTATTGTTTTTCTCATTCTCTACATTATTTTCACCATCGCCATCGCTGCCATAAGAATAAAACTTAATTCCATCTTTAGTTAACTGATGTTCTACAATAGTACTGTCTTCTTCGTTTTTAACGGCTTTTTTGTAGTTCTCCTTATCCATCCAATAAAGATTGTAATTGCGCGAGAACACAATTGCAGATGAATCAGGCGCAACAGAACCCCAGCTTGGTTTTGGCTTCGGCTTGCTGAAGTTCGGCACCTCAGATAATTTTGCAGATGCCAGTTCGTATTTAAAAGAATAGATTTTCTTTTGCATAGAATCTGCTGCCTTTTTATCTTTTCTATCCGGTTTTAATTCATCAACCGAACTTTTTACTTCGAAAGAAATACTCTTTTCATCGGCAGCAAACTTTAAATTTTCTAATGGCAAATGTTCTGCGTCAAATGGATCGCGAACAATCAGCGTAATCTCTGCCGCTAACTTGGCATTATCAAAAATCTGTTTCTTGGTTTTTGCAGATGGATCGACCAGATACCAGAATTTTCCCTTCGGGCTTTCGAAAGTGTACCAGAAACGATTGCTTAGCTTTAGCCAATGTGGATCAACCGATGTAGCATATACCATCTTTTTCAATTTATTTGGAGAAAAACGTGATGCCAGTTGATAATTAGCTTTAGGCTGGGCCTGAATATTTTCGGTAATGGTGAAACTTTTGGTTTGTGCGGCTACAGTAAGCGATAAGAATTGTGCACAAAAGAATAATTTGTAAATTTTGTTCATTAAGAATGGTTTGGAGCGGCTAAATTATTTAATTAAAGCCAATTTAAACTGCTAACACGTGTAATAAAAACGTTATTCAGCGTTCTTTATGTTAGCAAATATTTATCAACACTGTTTTTTTGATAAGTAATTAGTTGGCAGAATTTATAGTTTTGCATCCATATATATTTACTATGAAATACAGCCTATTTACCATTATAGCAACAAGTGTGTTTTTTTTTACTAGTTGCCAGTCAGAATCATCAACAGGAACATCGTCTGTTACAGATTCTACAGCCAATACAACCACCAAAACGGCAACCACTGCACCTGTAGATGTTTCAAAAATAAAAGTAGCAGATGCCAAAACCATTTTAGCGCGTAAACAAGTACCTATCTTGTGTTATCACCAGGTAAGAAACTGGAAACCTACAGATGGAAAAGTTGGCAAAGATTATATTGTAGAGATTCAAAATTTTAAAGATCAAATGAAAATGCTTGCAGATAGTGGTTACCATACCATCCTGCCAGATCAGCTTTATGCCTATTTAAATACCGGTGCAGCACTACCAAGCAAACCCATCATGCTTACTTTTGATGATACTGACCTGGATCAGTTTACAATCGTAAATCCAACATTAAAAAAACTGGGTTACAAAGCCGTGTATTTCATTATGACTGTTTCTATTGGTAGAAAAGGAAAATTTGTTGATTATATGAGCAGCGATCAGATTAAACAACTGTCAGACGAAGGGAACATCATCGGATCACATACTTACGACCATAAAAATTTCAAAAAGTATGCAGGTAAAGATTGGGAAGAACAGCTGGATAAACCGACTAAAAGACTAGAAGAAATTACAGGAAAAACGATGACGGAGTTTGCTTATCCGTTTGGACTCTGGAATGCCGAAGGTATTCCGGAATTGAAAAAGCGTGGTTTCAGAATGGCTTTTCAACTATCAACCAAGCGTGATGAAAAGGATCCTTTATTTACCATTCGCAGAATTATCGCAAGTGGTTACTGGAGTCCGAAAACATTAAGCAACAGCATAAAAAACAGTTTTTAAGATGGGATTATTTTCAGCATTAATGGGTAACGCGGGTGCGGTTAACCCTGATGAATTAATAAAGCAATATGGTGCCTTATTAATTAATGGCGAGCAGATAGAACTGGGCTTTAAATTGATTCGGGACACCTTTATATTCACCAATAAAAGACTAATACTTATTGATAAACAAGGCATTACGGGAAGTAAAACAGAGTACAAGAGCATAGTTTATAGAGCCATAACCAGATTTAGTGTAGAAACTGCCGGAACTTTTGATTTAGATGCCGTATTAAACATATGGATTTCTAATGAAACGATTCCAAGTGTACAAAAGCAATTTAATAAATCTGTTGATGTTTACGAAGTTCAAAAAATACTAGCCCAACACGTACTTTAATCAAATCATGAAACGATTTTTAGCCATTACCGCTCTTTTTCCGGCACTTTTGGCCGCTTGTCAATCAGATTCTAAAAGCAAAACAGCTGATGTTTCGGTAGTTTCAAAAACTGAAGTAATAGACACCATGAAGCAGAAGCCTGCAGATGCCAAAGCTATTTTGGCTAAACGCGAAGTGCCCGTTTTATGCTATCATCAGATTAGAAATAATTTAGGAAGTGATAGTAAACGTGCACATGATGATATTATTTCTCCCGATAAATTTCGGGAACATATGAAAATGCTGGCAGATAGTGGCTACCATACCATTTCACCAGATCAATTATATAATTATCTCGTATTTGACGGTAAGCTTCCGGAAAAACCAATAATCATTTCTTTTGATGATACAGATGAAGACCAGTTTACAGTTGGCGCTTCTACGCTAAAAAAATACGGCTTTAAAGGCGTTTATTTCATCATGACAGTTTCCATCGGAAGAAAAGGTAGAATCAATTATATGACGAAGGCGCAGATTAAACAACTTTCTGATGAAGGAAATACCATCGCGAGCCATACCTATGATCATAAAAACTTTGCGCAGTTTACCGACGAAGACTGGAAAACGCAGATTGAGGATCCTACTAAAAAGCTGGAGCAAATTACCGGGAAAAAAGTTAAATATTTTGCTTACCCATACGGCGTTTACAAGGCCTCGATTCTACATAAATTAAAAGAACATGGTTTCAAAGCCGCCTTTATTCTTTCTACACCCAGAGATGAAACGTACCCACTTTTAACCATCCGCCGAATCATAGACCCTGGAAGATATACAGCAAAAAACCTTTATTTCAGCATTAATAAAAGCTTCAACAAAACAAAAACATAAGTTCAACTGTAAAACTATAGTCGCGACTTATCGAACTTATGAAAAAGCCTTTATTATTTCTATTCCTGATAGCAGGTCTATTTACCGCCTGTAAAAACAAAAACAATAAAAGTGATTCGAAAACTCCGGAAGTAAATGCTTCCAAAATCCAGTCGATTACAGGTAACTTTTACAAACGTTTGGAAGGTACGATAGCGGGGAAACCAGTTGTAATGCATCTGCAAAGAATAAATGATGATGTTGAAGGCAACTATTATTACGACGGTTCGTGGTTAAATTTATCAACAGATACTTTGATTGGTCAGGATAGTTTGGTACTTGCAGAATATAGCTTTTACAGTTCTTACTTTGAACAAGACCCAAAAGCGCCGAGCATTGCTTTGAAATGGACGGGCAACGGCTTCAAAGGAACCTGGAAAAGTGGCGATGGAAGTAAAAGTTTTCCTGCTGTTTTAGAAGAGAAATATCCGGAAAGCAGTTATCAGTTTACCACTGGCATTTATCAGGATTCGATAAAAGCCTATGCCAATAAAGCAAATTCACCTGCTGCACACATTACCTTTGAATATTTAAAGGCAAAAAATAATGATGATGCTGGAAAATGGATCGATAGTCAATTAAAGAAAATATCTGGATTAAAATCTAATGTAGATCGCGAAATTAGCTTTAAATCAATTTCCGCAGCATATTTAAAAGATTATAGCGCTGAAGTTGCCAGTCAGCAGAAAGGCAATAGAAGTGATGGTGAAGATGCCTGGTTAAACTACACCAATAACAGCCAGCAATCTATTTTATATAACGATCGCGACTTTGTAGTCATCGATTTTCTCGCTGATGCCTACACGGGTGGTGCTCATGGCAATTACAGCAGCTTAATGTATTGTCTCGATGTTAAACGCAGGAAGCAAATGGTGCTGAGCGATATCGTAACCATCGACTCGAATAATTTGCAGAGAATATTGGAGCAAAATCTTCGGAAACAATATAATATCAAGACCAGTGAAGGAATAAACAAAGTGCTGTTCGATGATTTCCTGAAACCCAACAAAAACTTCTATTTCAATGGAAAAGGGCTGGCATTTATGTATAATCCTTATGAGGTGGCGAGCTATGCACAAGGCCAGATTGTGGTTTTCATTCCTTTCATTGAACTAAAACCTTATCTGGTTCGGGCGTTTGCTGAACGGATTGGTGTAAAATAAGCCCTGTTTCTAAACCTGAATAAAATAGTGGTTGTTAATTATTGGGTATAGAAAATGTTGCTACAAAATATCGTTGATTAAATACTTATTTCCATTAAAACTCAATTCTTCTCCTTTTTTTGATCCAATGAATATCCTTCCTATCGGTGCCGCCTGCGAAACAGCGATGAACTTTTGACCGCCGACATTTAGTTCGCCTGCGCTAATGCTGATATAAAAATTCCCGTTGGAGCTTAATACTAGACTGCCATTCTTTACTTCTTTGGCTGCATCTACATTTTCAATTTGCTGTAATGCAATTTTCTGCTGACCAGCTTCATAGAGCAGTTTGCTGTTGCGATCCATTTCCTGTTGCATCATCTCACGCGTGGTTTCATATTTGTCGCCTGCACTGCTTTTCGTATCATCATTAGATGCCTGGCGGGCCTGCAACATAGAATATTCAATATTTTCTATTCTATTTTGAATAAAAGTTAGGCACAGCTGATATAATTGAGATTTTAAGGTAGACATAAGATATTGTTGAATAGTTAATGGGAAATAGAAAATGGGAAATGGATTATAGAAACAGGAAATAGGAAATAGTGAAAGAATTGAATTATTTACGCAGGGATAAAGCCATGCCCAAAATTAATTTGATCTTTTTTTCGGGTAGATTTTCAGCAGGATTGATTAATAAAATTTTCATACGGGCTCTTTTCTCTTGCAGCAAATCTTCGTGTTCCATTTGATTTCCATCAACAAAGCCTATGTAAGGCTGGTGATTTTTTTTGTGAATCCAAAGATAGGCGAACATTTTACCTTTATGGTAATAAAAAGGCATTCCATATTTCCAGTGTTCGGTGATATCTGTACAAGCCACCAAAAGCAACCTTAAATATTGGAGGCAACTTTTCATGGGCTCATCTTTTTCCTCGAAATAATGATCCAGCGGATTTAGCATAACATATTCAACTTGATACTTGATACTTTAGTCTTGATACTTGCTACCCTAATCCCCAACTCAAGAACTACTCTTCAATCCAGGTTACCTTCTCTTCTATTGATGTTCGATTGGGTGCCCAGGGTTTTTCATTATGATAACCCATGTAAAACAGGCCGATGCACTTTTCATTTTCTTTTAAACCTAAAAAACTCCCTAAGTCATCAATCAAAGGAGGCGAGCTCCAGTAAGCACCAACCTTCAAACTTTCTGCAGTTAAAGCCATATTTTGAACGGCACAAGATACCGCTGCCAATTCTTCCCACTCCGGTATTTTACCACTAACCGCCATATTGATGGCAATGATGCAATCAGACTGACTTGTTTTTTCTGAAAAGCTATCATATTTCTTTTGAAGGAACTGGTGTGCTGGTACCAGCTCTTTATATAATTTTCTAAGCTCCGCTCCTAGCTTTGCAAGACCAGCTTTTCTGATCACTGTAAAGCGCCAGGGCTGGGTTAATTTATGTGTCGGCGCATAATTTGCGGTTTCCAGAATCTGATTGATTACTTCAATAGGAATCTCTTTTTTGATATAACTCGCTGGAAAAATACTACGGCGTTCTTTAATAATTTGTGATACGATATGGTAATTACTCATGTGGTAAAAATAGCTAAAAGCAGAAAGACTAAAGCTTCAGCCAAAACTTAAATTTTAGGATACCACTAGATTTGACGTTTAGATAACTGAAGTCTTTTATCTGAAATGGCCAACTGTTTTCTAATCTGCTTTACCTTGGCAAAAAAAGCAATACTTTCTTTTTCGATCAGAAAGTCCATCGTTTGAACGAGTTCCTCCCTAATCCAATCATGTTTCTCGACCAAGTTGGCTAATATACTCAGGCAGTGAGATTTAACAGCAACGGGAACCTTATTGTCTATTAGCCAGGTAAAAACAACTTCAAGAATCTGTGTGGTATCATGATGATTGATGATGGTCTTAATTTCAGCGCTGGCTTTTTTATTTGTCATGAAAGCCAAAATCTTCATAAAACTCCGGTTGGCGGAATGATTTGTTTGCATGTGTATACAATTTAGAAATGCCTTTGCATACGGCAGGAACGCAGGTTGATGATTGATATAAACCTGTTCTAAGGCCCACGCCGCTCTAAATCCTATTTGATGATCTTGATGAAAACTACAGGCAATCAGCTCTTCTACAGAAAAAGCATCGTCTGCTATAGTTTTAGCAAATGCCTGTACACTGGCTTTACCAATTGGTATCTTGAATTTATCAATAAGGGTTTGCATCAATATTAGCAGGATGATATATTAAATCTAATCGAAACATGATCAACAAATTACTTCTATTTTTGGAGATGTACCTGTTTAAGGTTGGTCACTTTACTCGTACACGAATTTTAATGCCAATGTTCAGGCATACAAACCAGTTCGCCAAAAATATTGATTTATAAGTATCAGCTTTGCTACCACCATAGCCTTTTATTATTGTATTTCAAAAGCTATCTACCTTGGATACACTTATCGTCTTTCCATTTCCATCTTCAATTATATTGTTTCCGAAAATATCCTTTTTATATACCCGGATGGTTTTACCGCTCCCATCCTCTACAATTTCATTACCAAAGATATCCTTCTTGTAAACGCGGATCGTTTTACCGCTCCCATCTTCAATAATCTCATTGCCAAAAATATCCTTTTTATAAATACGCAGGGCTCTGCCAGCCCCATTTTCAATTACAGTATTTCCAAAAATATCTTTCCTGGCCACGCTTATCGTCTTGCCCGTGCCATCTTCAATGATATCACTACCAAAAATATCTTTTTTGTAGACGCGGATGGTTTTTCCACTTGCATCCTCTACTATGGTATTTCCAAAAATATCTATTCTTCTGTTTAGCACTATTTCATTTGAAAAACCTCTAGCCGCCAAGTCTTCATTATCCAAGTCTTTTTTCTGGTCTAAACTCCTTCCATTTTCTGTATTAATTATGGTGTTGCCAAAAAAATCTTTGCTTTGTTTGCCAATTACCTTTCCAGACTCGTTCTCCAAGACGATGTTATTGAAAAAATCTGTTTTTTGAGTTCCAATGGTTTTACCCTGATGATCTACGATAATTGTCTTACCAAAAAAATCTTTCTTTTGCTTTCCGATAATGTTAGCCTTTTCATCGACAATAATGGTATCGCCAAAAAAATCGACTTTATACTTATAAGTTGTGGTTTGGCCATGAGCAAATGGCCCAATGATAGACATGCAAATGCCTAGGGTTAATTTTTTCATAATGTTTCATTTTTGTGTGTGATACAAAATAGAGAAAAATTCAATACTAAGAATATAAATTTTTATTCCTGAATGATCAAAAAATAACATAATGAAAGGCGTTCTGGCGAATCAATCTCAACCTAAAAGGGAAACAGGCATTGGTCATGGTAGCGCACTGGGTTTTTGGTTGCCAAAAGCACAAGCATGAGTAACCTAAACCCGATTGAACAAAAATACTTTTTATGTTTTTCAAAGTTACTAACCCTAATATGCAAAATGCTGATGGGGGTTAGTAACTTTATATAAAAAGATTGCAGTGAAAGCGGGACTACATACGCCATGATCACCAAACTTTCATTTTCAAATTACTAATCTTAAACCTTCTACCTTTATACCCTCAACCTTTTTCCCTATCTTTGCGGCTTATTTTATTTGTTTATGATTTCAGTTTCTAATTTATCCTTACGATACGGCAAACGCACATTATTTGAAGACGTTAACTTAAAATTTACCCAGGGCAATTGCTATGGTGTAATTGGGGCTAACGGCGCAGGTAAATCTACTTTCCTGAAAATTTTATCAGGAGAAGTTAACCAAACGTCTGGTAGTGTGGCTTTTACTCCGGGTGAAAGAATGGCGGTGTTAAAACAGAACCACTACGAATTTGATGAAGTTTCGGTGCTGGAGACCGTAATGATTGGCCATAAAGAACTTTATGCCATCATGAAAGAAAAAGATGCCATCTACATGAAGGAAGATTTTACAGAGAAAGACGGCGAACGTGCTGGTGAACTGGAAAACATCTTTGCAGAAATGGATGGCTGGAATATGGAAAGCAACGCAGCAACCATGTTAAGTAACCTTGGCATTACAGAAGATAATCACCATAAACTATTAAAAGAATTAGATAATACGCAGAAAGTACGTGTATTATTGGCCCAGGCATTATTTGGCAATCCTGATATTTTATTACTGGATGAGCCAACCAATGATTTGGACATTGAAACCATTGCCTGGTTAGAAAACTTCCTGGCCGATTACCAGAATATTGTATTGGTAGTATCTCACGACAGGCACTTTTTAGATGCCGTTTGTACGCACATCGTTGATATCGATTTTGCGAAAATGAGTATCTATACCGGTAACTATACTTTCTGGTATGAATCTAGTCAGCTGGCGTTGAAACAACGTAGCGACCAGAATAAGAAGATGGAAGATAAAGTGAAGGAGTTACAGGAGTTTATCCGCAGGTTTAGTGCAAATGCATCTAAATCCAAGCAGGCAACTTCACGTAAGAAGGCCTTAGATAAAATCGATATTACCGAGATTAAGGCTTCAAGCCGTAAATACCCTGCAATTATTTTTAATAATACTGGTCGTGAGGCGGGTGACCAGATTCTACAGGTCGAAAACTTAGGTAAATCCGGAAACGATGGTATTTTATTCGACAAAGTTACCTTCATGGTAAATAAAGGGGATAAAATTGCTATTTTATCTCAAAACAGTTTAGCTACCGCAGCGTTTTACGATGTCTTAACTGGTAGAACAACTGCCGATAAAGGTGAATTTAAATGGGGTGTTACGATAAGCACGGCTGATATCCCGAATGATAACTCGGAATATTTTGATGGTAAAGATGAAAACTTAGTCGATTGGTTACGTGAATACTCTGGAACTGATGCTGATGAGCAATTTGTAAGAAGCTTCTTAGGCCGTATGTTATTCTCTGGCGAAGAGGTTTTAAAGAATGTAAAAGTACTTTCAGGTGGCGAAAAAATGCGTTGCATGTTCTCACGGATGATGTTACAGCAAGCCAACTTATTGATGTTTGATGAGCCAACCAATCACCTGGATTTGGAATCTATCGAAGCATTGAACAACGGAATGAAAGATTTTAAAGGTGCAGTTTTATTTACTTCGCGAGATCACCAGTTAACGGAAACTGTTGCAAATCGAATTATAGAAATTACACCAAAAGGAACAATTGATAAGTTAATGACTTATGATGAATATATTAACAGCGCAGATGTTGCAAAACTTCGCGAGGAAATGTATTCGTAGTCCATATCATATTTAAATCAATCAGCCACATGAAATCCATGTGGCTTTTTTTGTAAAAAAAATTCAGTTCACTGTAGCGTTTTGGTATCCTAAACCGTTTAACCCAAAAAACGTTAATGGCCATTAACCAATTTTGTTTATCAAATTGATTTAACTAAAACATGAGAACTAAAAACTACCTTGGCTTAACTACTAAATTAACATGCGCGCTCTTCGCTATTACATTAATATTTTCTGCCTGTAAAAAAAACTGGAATGATGATCCGATCGAAGCTGCTGGAATTGGCTTTGTACACGCATCGCCAGGTACTGGTCCACTGGATTTTATCCTAGACAACCAAAAAATCGGCAGCTTTACCTACACCAATGATCGTGGATACTATGCCGCCTATCCTGGAACAAGAATAGTTGGAGTATCTAAAAAAGATTCGTTAAAATACCTTACTAACGGCACAGCTAATTTGAAAGGTGGCGGATTTTATTCCGTTTTTGTGGTTGACACTTTAAAATCTACTAAACTTTTATTGGTTGAAGATGATTTGAAAGCACCAGAAACTGATAAAGCAAAAATCCGTTTTATCAATTTAAGTCCAGGCTCATCGCCATTAGATTTAGCTATTGAAGGTAATCCAACCGCATTATTTACAGCTAAAGCTTTTAAAGAATTTACACCTTTTACTTCGATTAACCCATCAGACAGTTACACTTTCCAGGTTAAACAAGGAGGTAATGTTAGCGCAACGCTACCAGCTATGAAGATTGAAAAAGGAAAAATCTATACCATTTGGGCGAAAGGATTGAGCAGTAAAACAGACAGCACTAAATTTGCATTGGCTGTAATGACGAATAAATAATATCTACCCGTTGAATTAACACCATTCGATAAATCGGGTGGTGTTATTTTATACTTTTGCAATAGACAAGCGTAAGCTTAAAACTAATCGAAATTAATAGCCTTTACAGGAGTGATCAAAAAAATACTCAGATTTGAGGAGATTTTAAAAGGCTGTGTAAATAACAACAATAGCTGCAAAGAAATGATGTATAAATCATTTTATGGCTATTTAATGGGCATTATTTTAAGGTATACGAAGAACACTGCAGATAGTGAAGAACTTGTAAATGATACATTTATCAAAATATTCAAGAATGTTTCCGGGTTTAAACCGCCTCATCATCCGGAAGAATTGCAACGCTCTTTTAAAGGATGGATTGCACAAATTGCATCCCGGACAGCAATAGATAAGATCAGAAGTTCGAAAGCACATTTGTATGTTGATGATTTAAATGAAGATCAACATCCGGCTACGCAGGTTTCTGTGGCTTCAGATCTTCATGTAAACGACATTATGAAATTATTAAATCAATTACCAGATACGCAACGGCTGGTATTTAACTTATATGAGATCGAGGGATTTGCACATGATGAAATTTCCAAAATTTTAAACATCCCGGAAAGCTCCAGTCGTGTTTATTTAACCCGATCGAAAAATAAGTTGCGTGCACTTTACACCAATACATTAGTTGGTTCATATAAAAAAAATGGATAAGGAATTAATAGAACATATCACCACCCAATTACAAAATCATGAGGAGAATTACGCTCCTGGTGCCTGGGAGCGCTTTTCTGAAAAGGAAAAGAAGCGCGGTGGCTTTGTTTTCTGGCCGCTGTGGACTGCTGCAGCGATAATTCTGGTACTTTCTGGTTTGTTTTTCTTTAATAATGAAGAGAAAATAAATAAGCATACAATCGTAAAGTCTAAAACAAAAAACACGCATTCACAATCAGCAACACCAAAACGAGACGATTTGATAGATAGTCAAATTGCAGCTGAAGAACCAGAAATTATTTTAAACAACAACGAAAGCTCTTACCGTGCAGAAGCTGAAAATACGGTAGAATCGCGATCAAATACCGAAGGAAATCAAACGCCACTTTACGCAGCTAACCAGGTTATTGACAAAACGGTTACGCCAAAAATCAGTACTACCGAAAACAATACAAATCTAACATCGGCCAATAATGGCGTTGCGAATACTGAAGTGAAAGCGGCGCAAGAAAAGACAAAGACAAATCATAACAAAATGACTTTTGAGGATTTATTGGCTTTAGACAGTAAAACAAAACAAGGAAAGAACGCGCAAAACCAGAAAAATCAAAGTCCTAAATGGCAACAGGATGTTTACGTAGCACCTTCGATGGGCAATGATAGTAAAGTAAATATGAATTATGGCTTCTCATTATCCTATGCGATTGCGAATAAGTTATCGATTAGCTCTGGTGTTTCTTATGCCTCAGTGAGTTCTACTGAATCTCAAAATGCAAGTGCACCTCAAAGCTTATCTGGCAGAAACCTGGAATCTGTGAATGCTAAAGTAAGCGGCATCAATGTGCCATTGGAACTGCGGTATAAAATTTCTGAAAAGTTATATACCGGTATCGGCGTATCTGCATTGGCCGTCATTAATAATTCGCAGCAAAACACTTACATTGTTAATCAGGTTCAGAGTATGGCTTCTCCATCATTTAATGGAACAACAGATATCAGAAGCTTCATTGTAGCCGGAAAAGAAACTGAAGCACAGCCAGAATCCAAACTTGATCCTGATAAATACATCGGCTTTTATAATTTTTCATTGGGTTACAAACAGAAAATATCTAAAAAAAATAACATTGCCATCGAGCCGTTTTTAAGGCTTCCTATGAAAACTTTCTCCAGAGAAAATTTAAACTTAACCAATGGCGGCCTACGTTTAAAGGTCGATTTTTAAAAAACGTAACGTTCATTGCCCACCTAACTACCATCTCTTTTGTATATTTGCCGTTAGACAACTACGAATTGAGATGAGAGCACTAGCCTTTTTTTTATTAATATTTATCGGATTATCTGCTAAAGCGCAACATGATCCAAGCGACCAAATGGACTCGCAAAATTGGGATATTATCGGGGGAGTAAAAATTAAAACGGTAAAACCGACTGAAACTTACGCCATCTATAATCCAACTATTCAAAAATATGAAAGTAAGGCATTTGAGCTTTCAGGTTATATTGTACCTATAAAAGACGGCATGAAGCAAACGAAGTTTATGCTCTCTACCTTGCCGATTAACCAGTGCTTCTACTGCGGCAAAAATGGAATTCCAATTATGGTACTGGTAGAAATGGCAGAGCCGATAAAATTTACTTACCAACCCATTACTGTAAAAGGAATATTGAAATTGAATAAGGGCAATGCCATGAACAACCCTCCCGTTGAGCTCACCGCATCAAAATTATTATAAAAAAATCCCGATCGAAATCGGGATTTTTTTTTATCTGTACAGATCGTTTCTATTAAAAGACCTAGTGATCAGCGTGTCCATCTGCACCGTGTGCATGACCATGAGCCAGTTCATCTTGAGTAGCTTCACGAACGTTTAAAATCGTTCCGCTAAACAATAAATTCTTACCAGCCATTGGATGATTTAAGTTTACTGAAACGGTTTCGTCATGCACGGCGGTTACACCAGCTCTGAAACTGTTTCCTTGATTATCTTGCAAAGGGATTACTTCGCCAACTGCCGGAACTTCACCACCAGCATCAATAAACATTGATTTTGGAAGATCAGCAAAAGCACCTGGATCGATATCTCCGTAGCCATCAGCTGCAGATAATTCGAAACTATATTCATCACCAGTTTTAGAACCAGCTAAATGCTCTTCAAACTTAGGCAACATCATGCCTACGCCATATAAAAATACTAAAGGATTTTCTTCGTCTGCTTTTTCGACAAAAACTTGTTGTCCTTCTTCGTTGGTAGTGTGCAATTCATAAGTTAATGCAACTACTGAGTTTGGTGAAATATTCATTCAGATTTTTTTTATTGTAAATACGCTAATGCTTCCTCAACAGTTTTAACCGGCAACTGGCACACTTTATTTCGGCAAATATAAACTTTTGTTTCATTGCTTTGCTTCCCTTTTAACAGCGGTAAGTTACTTTTTGTTCCACCTAATGTAATTTTGTTAGGAATATAATGATTGCTTAACTCCAATTTAACTACATCGGTTTCTAAACCTGTGATCGCCACCTCATTTATGCCGTAAATTTCATTTAGTAATAAAATTGCCCAGTTGGAGTAAGCAGAGCCATAAGTTTTTATTTTAGGATGAACCGCAGCCAACATTTCTGCCTCTTTTTCAGTATATTGTTCCACATCAAACAACAATCCCAGCTTTTTAAAATTTAAAGCCATGGTAGAATTAGCTGCAGGAATTACGTTATCCATGACTTCGTGCTTGCGCGCAATTAAACGCTCTCCTTCTGCAGAGGTATAGAACAACATTGGCGAATTGGCATCGCTAAAATTAACCAGAACGTAATCTGCCAACAATTTTGCTTCCTCCAGCCACTTTTCATCAAAATCATATTCATATAAAGCAATTAAAGCTTCGATGAAAAATGCGTAATCATCTAAAAATCCAGTGATGGATGCTTTTCCATTTTTATAATTGCGATATAAGCCACCTCCATCAGACTTCATATTTTTGATAATAAAATTGGCTGCGCCTGCGGCTCTCTGGTAATACAGATCGTGGCCCAATACCTGAGCAGCATCTGCCAAGGCTTTAATCATCATCCCATTCCACGCAGTGAGGCATTTATCATCCAGTCCCGGCCGAATCCGTTTACTCCTTACTTCGAGCAATTTGGCCTTCGCCTGGTTTACCTTATCAAATAAGTCTTCCGCCGAAATGCCAAATTTATCCAGAAGGGTTTGGTCATCAATTGTTTTTCTTAAAATATTCGTTTGTTCTTCTTCCCAGTTCCCCTCTTCCGTCACGTTGTAATAATCCGCCAGTAATGCGGCATCATCTCCCAAAATCTGATCAAACTCAGCTTTATCCCAGATGTAAAATTTACCTTCTACCCCTTCGCTATCAGCATCTAAAGCAGAATAAAACAATCCTTCTGACGAAGTCATTTCATTAAAAGTCCACGCTATAGTTTCAACAGCTGTTTGTTTAAAAGAATCAAATTTTGTGCATTGATAGGCCTCAATATATAAGCTAATTAGCTGTGCATTATCATAAAGCATCTTTTCAAAATGCGGCACATGCCATTTATCATCTACAGAATAACGGGCGAAACCTCCGGCTAGTTGGTCGTAAATGCCTCCTCTGCTCATTTCTTCCAGTGTATGGCAAACTGCTGTAAAAACAGATTCATCATCATGGAGAAAGCCATAGCGCAATAGGAAAACCCAATTGTTAGGCAGCGGAAATTTCGGCGCACGGTTGTAACCGCCGTAACCAATATCAAAATGGCGTTTCCAGGGTTCAATAATTTCTGTTAAATGATTTTCAGTATAGTCTTCTTTATTTTCAACAGCGATTACTTTTTCACTATCATTTATACCAGCAGTTAATTTTTCTGCATATTCAATGGCTTTATCGGGTTCGTTTGCCCAAAGTTCAGCCACATTTTCCAATACATTAATCCAATCCGTTTTACGGAAATAGGTGCCCCCATAAATTGGACGCTGATCTGGTAAACTGATGCAGTTTAACGGCCAGCCACCGCTACCTGTCATCAATTGAATAGCATACATATAAATCTGATCGATATCCGGCCGCTCTTCGCGGTCTACCTTGATACATACAAAGTGCTGATTCATCACTTCAGCAACTTCATGGTTTTCAAAACATTCGCGCTCCATTACGTGGCACCAGTGGCAGGCTGAATAGCCGATGCTCACTAAAATCAGCTTATTTTCTGCTTTCGCTTTTTCTAAAGCTTCTGTACCCCATTCATACCAGTGAACCGGATTGTAGGAGTGTTGAAGTAAATATGGCGAAGAAGCATGAATTAAATTATTAGGCTCAAGATGTAGATTTGACATAGGTTTTCGAGATATAAAATGGAAACATAAAGCTATTAATTATCTACAAACGTGGTTGATTTTAGTTTTTGTTTTTCTATTTTAGATGGCAACCAATCTATCTCCATGGAATTAGCTAAAAACTATTTATTCAGCGTTGTTAAGGAAATCATTATTCAATCGCACCTCAAAGTGTACCAGGCTACAAGTTCTGAATTACTTGAATCGTACGGGGAATTGAGTTGGCCCCATTAACGCCTTTTATCCTAAATAGCAAACCTTACACCTTCAGCTTTTAACCCTCAACCTTAAAAAAATGAAAATCACACATACCGAAATATACCGCTTCAGCATCCCGATGGAACCCTTTGTTATTGCCACGGGTACAATGCATTTTGCTCAAAATGTACTCATCAGAATTTATACTGATGCGGGCATCCATGGAATTGGCGAGTGCTCTGCCTTTCCGATGATTGTAGGCGAAACGCAGGAAACCTGCATAGCAATGGCGAAAGATTTTGCGGCCATTCTAAAAGGAAAAGACCCGTTGGAAATCCCGGAACGGATGAATGATCTTTTGGGTTATGCGGACCATAACCACACCATCAAGAGCGCATTTGATATGGCTTTGTTCGATATTGCTGCAAAACACGCTGGCTTGCCACTCTATAAGTTTCTCGGCGGGACAAAAAGAACCATCGAAACGGATATGACAATTGGCATTGACACACCTGAAGGAATGGCAATTACAGCATTAAAATATCAAAGTCATGGTTGCAGGATTTTAAAAATCAAATTGGGAAAGAAAGTTCATGATGATATTGAGCGTGTGAAACAGATTAGAGAAGCTGTTGGTGAAGAAATGATTTTGCGCCTGGATGCCAATCAGGGCTGGAGTTTTGACGATGCTTTATTTGCACTGGGAGAACTGGAAAAATATAACATCGAGTTCTGCGAGCAGCCTATGCGAACCTGGTTTGACGATAAATTGCCAGAACTGAACGTAAATTCTCCGATTAAATTAATGGCAGATGAAAGCTGCTATAATCATCACGATGCCAGAAAACTGATTAATAGTCAATCTACAACTTACCTAAACATTAAATTTTCTAAGTCAGGTGGAATTTTGGAAGCACAAAAAATTCATGAAGAAGCCTTACAAAAAGGGGTGAAGTGCATGATTGGGAGTATGCTCGAAAGCCGGATTGCTTTAAGTGCTAACTTACATTTTGCTTTAGCAAGTCCGAATGTTGTATTTTTTGACCTTGATACTGCTCTGCTTGGGCACCTGGTAGATCCTGTGGTGGATGGATTGACTTACAATGGTTATTTCCTTGATGTACCGGAACTTCCCGGAATTGGCGCAGAAGCCGATGAGTTTTTTTTAGAAGAATGCGAAAGCTGGAGCATTTAGTTGATTAGAAGTTAGTTCTATAGTAAATTGGTCTGGGTGCAAGGAATCGCCCTTTTATTAAAGGTCAAATAAGTACCATTGTTGATCAATTTATCCCCCCCGACCAATAAACCAATGACTAATGAACTAATGACTAATGAACCAACATTTCCACAAGCGCAGTACTATCTCCATTAAAGGCATTGAAATCGACCACGTGGCCAATCCCGTTAATTTTGGCCTTGTCTGAATGTTGCCAAAACTTCCAGCGGCTTTTATCCAAACGCAGTCTTGGTTGATAATAATGCGCAATCCATAAGGGATATTCATCTAGTTTGCCTTCCAGATTATCCTCATAAAACTTTAAACCAGTATAAATAATTGGTCTTACGCCTGTTTTCATTTCTACATAAGTGAGGAAATCTGAAAGCTCAAGCCTCATTCTTAACGGCGTTACGCCATCTAAAGTTTCGATATCCACAACCGGAGGTAAATCGCCTTTTTCTACATTTACCACCTGTAAAAAGAACTTTGCCTGTGCCCTGCCACTTTTTTTTGGTCTGAAAAAGTGATAGGCTCCACAAACAATTCCCGATTTGGGTGCCTCACGCCAGTTGCGCTGAAAATAAGGATCAACCTGTAAAATTCCTTCCGTAGCTTTAATAAAGGCAAAACTAATTTTAACTTCATCTTCCTTCATTGCCTTTACTTTAGGCCAGTTTATCTTGCCTTGATAGTACGAAACATCAATCCCATGGATAGAATATTTCTTTGGAATTTTAATATTGAAGCTCTCGTAAGTACGGTTATTTGGATCCTGTCCCCAATCTTTTATCCACCTCCAGGTGGCAACAAAGCCATTTAATACATAGCCGTAATATAGCGGAGATAGCAAGATCAAAAGTAAAGCTGCAATAGCCACTTTCATTTGTGGAGAAAGGAAACCAGATTTTTTCTTCTTTCCTACAGATTTTCTGGTCGCTGGCTTTCGTTCAACAGGCTTTCTGGTAACTGTTTTCTTCTCTGCGGGGATTCTTTTCTCTGGCGGCATATCTATTCTGCCGCTAAATTGAGTAAAATCCTTTTAAATAAAAAAATCATTCTCTTGTTTAAAATTCAGATCGCCAAAATGGATCGATTACTCCATCAATACTTTTTCTGAATGCGCTGTAAAACCAGGTTTTCCTATGGCATAGTATCGAAAAATTAAATCTTTTGCTCCTTTTTGATCGGGTTTTACTTTTTCCAGTAAATTTAAAGAAGAATCCTCGTAACCTAGAAAATTATCCTTGTAAACTATAATTTCAGTGGTATAATAAAGATTATGTGGCTCAACATCAGCTATATTGATATTTACTTCATCGAAAACCCACTGGCGTTTTTCAGATCGCTGAATAATCTCTTTCATCTTTTCCAGGTTAAAATTGATTAGTGTTTCTATTTTTTTAGGCATTGTTTCATTATTCTTCTTTTCACTCAGGTTTACCCTAATTTCTTCAGGAATATAAATCACACCTTCCCCGAGCTGACTCGCCAGATTAAGCATAATAAAAACCTGTGGTTCGTTAATAAGTGCCCTGTTAAGGGTTTCGCTTAAAACAATATCCACATTAGTATCTGGCAAAATATAGGTTGTTGCATCGGTAGTTTCGATCTGCCTGATGTATTCATTTAAATCGAACGCTTCAAGCACATTGAGCAGTTTATCGTGGCTCGTCTGATTGACTTCGAGTAATGTAAACTGAATTTCTTCGGGTGTAAACTGAACCATTATTGGAAGCGCTAAAGTTGCGAAAGGTCCGGTACCGGCATAAAGAATATGCACCGGACCACTCTTCTGAGCCAGTTTATCCTGAATAGCCAGATATAATCCCCTTACGAAACGTTGCGTTCTCAGTACTTCCTTTACACAATTAGCCGCCCAAAAAGTTCCTATGGCATTACCAAAAGGTAATTTAATATGGCTGCGTTCATTATTATCACCTGCGTCTACTTTACCAATGTCAAATAACAATTTGGTATAAGCCGCTATAGCAGGCGCAAGTTGATCATGAAAATCTCCTGGTTTAAGTAAATCGTTACTGATTCTTCTCAGTTGTTCTTTTAGATGTTGAGTTGGGTGCATTAATTAAATGGCTTAGATCGTTAGAAAGATACTGAAAGATAGAAAGAATAGTAAAATTATCGATCTGCCAGGTTAAAATAATCGCCAAAAAATAGATGATTGTATTTATTTAGTATCAAATCTCCAATGCTTTAGTACTTTTGTGCGCTGGAAAAATTAACATGTTCAAACTCATCCTAAATACTTATAAATCTTCTTTTAGTGGTTTAAGCCGTGAAACCTGGCTGCTAAGTATTGTAATGATGTTTAACCGTTGCGGTAGCATGGCTGTTCCTTTTATGGGGCTTTACGTTACTCAAAGCTTGCACCGAACGGAGATGGATGCTGGCCTGATCATTACCCTTTTTGGCGTTGGATCTATTTTAGGCTCTGCAACTGGCGGTAAATTGACAGATTTAATTGGTTTCAGGCCTGTACAAATTTTATCCTCAATCATTGGCGGAATACTTTTCATCATATTCTCAACCATTACCCATTTTTCAAGCCTTTGTATTCTGGCTGTGGTAATTAGTTTTTTTTCTGAAGCTTTCAGACCTGCAAATTTTACCGCAGTAGCACATTATGCTAAAGAAGATACCATCACCCGCTCTTATTCTTTAAACAGATTAGCTGTAAATATTGGCTGGTCAGTGGGGATTAGCATGGCTGGTATTATCGCCTCAATTAATTATAAACTACTGTTTATTGTGGAAGGATCAGTAAGCATATTAGTAGGTGTAGGCATTATGTTCCTGTTGCCGAAAGTGCAGGGATTTATGAAAAAAGCAAAAGAAAACCGTAGCAGTATGGTAATTATGAAGCCCTGGCAAGATGCTTTTTACGTTAAATTCATATTATTAACCACACTTTTTATCACCTGTGCCTTCCTGATGTTCAGGGTAGTACCGGTATTTTTTAAGGAAGAATGGCATATCGATGAATTTGCAATTGGAATTATCATTGGCTTAAATGGGGCCATTATCGCTTTGTTTGAAATGATTATGATCAATAAAATAGAAAAGAAAAAATCACCGATGTTCTTTATTATTATTGGTTCCATTTTCTTCGCTGTATCTTATTTGTTGTTAAGCGCACCAATTATTTTTCATGTGGTAACAGCAGTGCTCACCATTATCACTTTCACTATTGGAGAAATGTTTGTTCTGCCGTTTATCAATACTGTTGTAATTAGCAGAAGTAATGAGCATAATCGGGGATTATATGCTGCAGGCTACACCTTGAGCTGGTCTTGTGCACAGGTGGTAGGGCCATTTGCAGGCTTTTATATCGCCAGACACCTCAGTTATAACTGGCTTTGGTTTGGCTTAGCTTGTGTACTGATGGTATGTGCTTATGGATTTAGTTTACTCGATAAAAAGCAGGAGAAAACCATTTTAGAAGGTAATTAAATTCGTTCCTGACTGAAGCAATCGGGAACGAACTTAGTCTTATTTTACCTTTTGGGCTTTAACACCCTCGTTAGTAATCTTCACTGGCAGGATCATTCCATTTGCATCAAATTTCATCTCATCTATACAGGTTTCGCGATGGTTTCCATCGGTTTCTGTTAACGGACGGCGGTGATAAACAATATGATAAGTGCCTTTTTTATCATTAATAATCACAGAGTGATGCCCTGCTCCTGTCGCAATCGAGGGATCTTGTTTCAAAATCGCACCGACTCTTTTGAATGGTCCGAAAGGAGAATCGCCAACAGCATAGGCTACTGAATAATCCGGACCAGTCCATCCACCCTCGCTCCACATAAAATAGTATTTACCATTTTTAATAAACATGTAAGGTCCTTCCACATACTTATCCGGCGTAATTTCTTTAAAGATTGTTCCGTCTTCAAACGGTAAAAAGCCACTAAAATCTTTATTAAGCTTGGCAATATTACAATGTTTCCAGCCACCATAAATAAGGTAGTACTGTCCGTCTTTATCTTTAAAAACAAATTGATCTATCGGTTGCGCGCCATTGTGAAATTTATCTACCAAAGGTTTGCCTAAATGATCTTTATAAGGTCCTTCTGGCCGATCTGCAACTGCAACACCAATCCCCCCTATTTCCTGATCGTTCTGAATATCGTTGGCACCGAAAAACAAATAATACTTTTTATCTTTCTTAACAATGGCTGGTGCCCACATCGCTTTGTTTGCCCATTTCACTGCCGAGGTATCTAAAATATGTTCGTGTTTTTTCCAGGAAACAAGGTCATCAGACGAAAAAGCATCCAGAAAAACCTGCTCTCTATATTTGGCTGAGTAAGTAGGGTAAACCCAATACTTATTATCGAAAATGGCCGCATCAGGGTCTGCATACCAGCCTTTAAAAATAGGATTACCAGATTGCTGAATCGTTTTAGTAGATTGAGCAAAGGATGCAAATCCTGCTAAAAGTAAAAGAGATGAGATTGAATATTTCATGGGTACAATTTAGAAAAATATTCTGTGAATCTGTTGATGGGTAAAAATCTTTTCAACGCCCTCAAATTTTAGCGTTTGAAATGGAATACCCTAAATAAAAAGTACACAAGGGTGCATTGAAAAAGATTATCGCTTCTCGGTAGACATTCCGATTCAGGGTAAATCAATAGTTATTAGAACAAGAAAATCCCTCCAAATTTATAGAGGGATTTAAAAATTGTGGCGTAATGCCAGAATTGCATTTAAAGCAACGCTTATTTACTTAATTCCGCAAAATATTTATGGAACAAAGGTAAGGTTTCGATGCCTTTATAATAGTTGAAGATATCATATTTTTCGTTCGGAGAGTGTAGCGCATCACTATCTAAACCAAAACCAAAAAGCACCGATTTAATGCCTAATACATCTTCAAATAAAGCTACAATCGGGATACTTCCACCGCCACGGGTAGGAATTGCTTTTTTACCAAAGCTATCTTCAATTGCTTTTTCTGCAGCCTGATAAGCCACGCTATCAGTTGGTGTAACTACCGGTTCGCCCCCATGATGAGGTGTAACTTTCACCTTCACATTTTGAGGCGCAATACTTTCAAAATGTTTGGTAAAGATTTCTGCAATCTCTTCTGAGCTTTGATTAGGTACCAAACGCATTGAAATTTTCGCATTTGCTTTACTCGGTAAAACGGTTTTCGCACCTTCGCCAATGTACCCGCTCCAAATCCCGTTCACTTCTAAAGTTGGCCTTGTACCAGTCCGCTCCAGGGTCGAATAGCCTTTCTCACCCCAAACTTCTGCTATATTAAGATCTTTGGTATATTCTGCCTCATCATATGGCGCAGCATTTAGGGCTTTTTTCTCTTCATCGGTCAGTTCCACAACCCTATCGTAAAATGCAGGAATGGTAATGTGGTTATTTTCATCATGCAGAGAAGCAATCATTTTGCAAAGAATAGTTGCAGGATTCGCCACTGCGCCACCGTAAACACCAGAGTGTAAATCGCGGTTCGGGCCAACCACCTCAACCTCCATATAAGCCAGACCACGTAAGCCAGTTTCAATGGATGGATGTTCCATGCTGATCATAGAAGTATCCGATATTAAAACGACATCAGCTTTTAAGCGTTCAGCATTGTCTTTAACAAAAATACCAAGATTTGCAGAACCTACTTCCTCTTCACCTTCGATCATAAATTTCACGTTACAGGCAAGTGTGTTGGTTTCCATCATCAATTCAAATGCCTTCACGTGCATATAAAATTGTCCTTTATCATCACAAGCACCACGAGCGTAAATTTTACCATCGCGAACTGTTGGTTCAAAAGGCGGAGTATGCCAAAGTTCTAAAGGATCTGCCGGCTGCACATCGTAATGACCATAAATTAAAACCGTTGGCAATGAAGAATCAATTATTTTTTCACCATATACGATCGGATAACCAGCTGTAGGACAAATTTCTACTTGATCTGCCCCGGCATCTTTTAATTTCCGGGCGACGTAATCTGCCGTTTTTAATACATCATCTTTATATTTTGGATCGGCACTAACCGATGGGAAACGTAATAACTCGAACAACTCATCTAAAAAGCGTTGTTTGTGCGTTTCTACATAATTTTTAATCTCTTGCATAACAAAATGAATTTGGGCAAATATAGGATTTTAACGCTAAAGCCATTAGCTACTGAACGAATTCAAATTTTAACCAGGTGAACTGATCGCCATTTGCAATGGTCAATTTTGTTAAGTTTTTAAACTGCTGACAGTGAACTTCAAAACAAAATCAAACAGGAATTTGGGAGTAAGAAAAATTATTTTTCATAAATCGTTTTAATTCATTTTTTAGTAAATTGCGACTTTAACAGATATCATAAAAATCGACCAGAATGATCATTTATAATGAAATTTAGCGCAAGATTAATTTCTTTTCTGCTGCTGCTTTTTGGTTTAGGTATCTCCAGTATTGCATATTCGCAAAATCCACCACGCGTAAGTTGCCCTGAAGCTGCTCAGTTTTATGCAAAAGACAGTATTAATATTGTAACCTTTGGTGCAAGTACTATTGAAGGCGTGAATGGTGTAGGTTTTCAAAACATGCTTAAAAGCAATTTCGAAAATTGCTACGTCAATAAGGTGGTCGATATTACCAATCAGGGTATCGGCGGGCAAACTACCCTTCAGGGGTTGTTAAGGATCGATAACGCGATAAGAGATCGGACTGGTTTTATCGTGATTTCGATGGGCATTAATGATGCCTTGTCCATTAGTAATGGTAGGGGAAGTTTGGCCCAGACAGAATCGAATATGCGCCAACTGATCTCCGCCAGCCTGAAACAAAACCTGGTTCCGATTCTTTGCACGTTACAAAACGTAGACGACAGGAATAATGCACCTATGGTGGCAGTTAATACAACGATCAGGGCTCTTAATACTATTTATAAACGATTAGTAACAGAATATAAAATTTACCTGGCTGATGTAAACGCAGCAGTACGAAGGGATTTTTCCCTGTATCAGGATGCCTTTCATCCAAATGCCAGGGGCTATCGGTTAATTAGCTATGTCATCTTCGACACCATTAATAAAGCCATTTTTGATAGATTTTTACTGTTTGTTGTATCTCAAAATTATCCTAATCCAGCTGGCTCGCAAACTTCTATAGACATTGTTTTACCAGAAACGGACAAAATTAATTTGCAGGTATTTGACCTGATGGGTCGCCTGGTTAAAACTGTTGTGAATGAATATTTAAATACGGGAAAGCACACTTTGGAAATTAACACCACCTCTTTTATATCTGGTATTTATTTTTTTAAAATCACATCTGACTCGGGTAAATATAACACAGCTAAAAAATTCATTGTAGCCAGGTAACTTAATGGCTTTAGTTGGGTCTTAGATGAAATGTGATTTGTTTATATCTTTAAGCCATGTCTGCAGAAAATTTCACCAACGAACCAATAGATATCAGTACGCTTCCTAAGTTTGAAGAAGTAACTATAAAAAGGCCTCATCCAGATTATTTGAAAATCATCTGGATTAATCTTTTCATCTGCATCATCATTACAGGGATACTTTTAGTTTTGGGTTTATTGTTTATAGATGAAATAAAGCTACATATTGTCCTGATTTCTGCTGCTTACCTGATTCTCGTATCCATAATCTGCATCGTTTATCATATAGGTTTCAAAAAACGAGGTTATGCCATCAGAACAAAAGATCTGATTTATAAAAGTGGAGTTATTGCAGAATCTACTACGATCATTCCATTAAACCGAATTCAACATATTGAGTTAAATGAGGGCATTTTATCAAGGATGTTCAAGCTTGGTACACTTCAAATATTCACTGCCGGAGGGCAATCCGGTCACTTAAAAGTTTCCGGTATCCCGATAGATGAAGCAAAAAGCATCAGAGATTGGATTTTACAAAAACTTGATTTAATGGAGAAGTCTTCCACCGATATTGAGACGCTACATGAATAGAGATTTTAGTCAACCGCAACGCGAATCAGCATTGGGCATTATTGTAATGGCTGTTCATACCATTATAAAGGTTACAAAAGCACTATTTTTCTTCCTGATTTATGCCTTCATTAAAATGGGCGGCGCATATAGTGGTTACACCCTCCTTGGGATAGGCATTGTCCTGTTTTTTTGTCTAATCTACGCTTATTTCTCCTATCTTAAATTCACTTTCTTTTTAGATAAAGACAAGCAGGAATTTGTAGTGAATAAGGGGATTTTTAACCGGGATCAAATCATTATTCAGCTGGACAAAATCCAGCAGGTAAACATCAATCAAAGCATTCTCCAAAAAATTATCGGCGTTTATGGCTTGAAGATAGATACTGCAGGGGCCAAAGGCGAAGAAGTAAGTATCAGGGCAATAGATGAGGTTTCAGCTTATAATCTGAAAGATCATCTGCTCAGTAGCCAGATAGAAACAGCGGGGCAAATTTTGAAAGATGCCATACAAGATCAACCTGCAGGAATTTTAAAAATTAGTTCATGGACTTTATTTAAAGTAGGCCTAACCTCGAACTATGGAAAAAGCCTGGCCTTAATCACTGCCTTCCTTTTATATGTGATTCAAGAAGCCAGACATATAATGGAGGTCTTCCATATCAATAAGGATATCGTAAAAAGCACCTTTTTGAGCTTTGCAACTATATTTTCACTCGCAATTATTGTCGCCGTTCTCCTCGTTGCATTTTTAGTTTTCAACGTGGCGCGTACATTTTACAAATATTTCGAACTGGAGATTATTAGGCATAAGCACTCCCTGCTCCTATCATCCGGGTTGATTGCGAAGAAGAATACGCTGATTAGTCCGAACAAAGTGCAGGTTACTGCATATAGCCAGAACTATTTTCAAAAAAAGTTGGATATGCTCAACATGCGTTTGAAGCAGGCACATTTTGGCGGAAATAAAAAGGATGAAGAAATGCAGGGTAACACCTTAGAAATTGTAGGCTGCAATCCAACGGAACGGGACGAACTCTTAAAAATGGTTTTAGGAAAAGTGCCGTTGAAAGGCAAAACTTTTATCCCCGATTGGCGATTTTTGAACCTGCCTGTTTTTTTCAAGCTAATACTGCCCGTTGTTATCTTTTTATTAGCGGCCTTTAAAATCCCAGAAATCAAGCCATTTATCGGCTTTGCGGCGGCTTATTTTGTTATCGGTTTTTTGATGATCTTTATCAGCTACCGTAAACATCGGCTTTCCGTTAACCAGGAATTTGTGATTAAAACCAGCGGAATCTGGGATATTTCTAATGAAATTCTAGTCCCATCGAAGATACAAGCCATCACAACTTCACAATATCCCTGGCACAGAAGTATTGATGTTGGTCACATGTGTTTGCATACCGCAGCGGGAGAAATCAGGTTTAAATATGGAAACTACTCTGAAATCAAACAACTGGTAAATTATTGGCTTTATCAGGTAGAAAGCAGCGAGAAGAACTGGATGTAATTTATATTATCTTCTCTGTTACTTACGATATATAGCTCAATAATAAATATCAACGCAATGACTTATATGTTCTTAGATGTCTAAATGGTAGAAATTAGTTACCATATGGGACATATAAGTGCCCATCTCAGCGTTCAACAGCGAACGTTCATACCACCCATGGCTTATATGCGTTAAATAATTAAAATCAGTCAACCATATAAGACATATAAGTTTTCACCTTAGCTAAAACAGCAAATTATCAAACACCAGCCTATATGTCCTTAAATGTCTATATGGTTAAATAACCTTGAAAGCGAAATAACAATATTGGTCTGCTAGCCATATCAGACATATAAGTTTTCACCTCAGCGATAGCAAATTGTCAAACACCATCCTTTATGTTCTTAAATGGTTAAAATAACCTTGAAAGCGTAATAACAATATTGGTCTGCTAACCATATCAGACATATAAGTTTTCACCTCAGCGATAGCAAATTGTCAAATACCATCCTATATATTCTTAAATGTCCTATTTGGTTAAAATAACCTTGAAAGCGTTATAACAATATTGGTCTGCAAACCATATCAGACATATAAGTTTTCACCTCAGCGACTTGATGGTTTCGTTAAACAAACCTGATCAATTTGATGTAAACTCATTGCCAGGCCTATTTTAAATAACCTCCACGGATAACAAGAGATGCCGTACTCACACAAATGAGAAACTAATTACCAACACTTTTAGCAAAAAGACCTGAGAATTGTTATTTTTGAACCTCAAAAAAACAGGAGCCAATTGGACTATTTAGAAGGATTAAACCCACAACAAAGAGCAGCAGTAGAGAATACAAAAGGACCGGTAATGATTGTTGCGGGTGCTGGTTCAGGCAAAACACGTGTAATTACTTATCGTGTAGCACACCTGATCCAAACCGGTACCGACCCATTTAATATCCTTGTTTTAACCTTTACCAATAAAGCCAGTAAAGATATGCGTGAGCGTATTGGAAAAGTGGTTGGTGCTGAGGCGAAAAACATCTGGATGGGAACCTTTCACTCCGTTTTTGCTAAAATCTTAAGGGTTGAGGCAGAGAAAATAGGTTATCCAAATAATTTCACCATCTATGATACGGACGATAGTAAAAGTGTAATCCGTGCCATTTTGAAAGAAATGCAACTGGACGACAAATTATATGCGGCCAACTTTGTTTTTGGCAGAATCTCTTCCGCAAAAAACAATCTAATATCCTGGGGTGAATACCAGGCCAATGATCAGATTCAGGCAGAAGATATCCAAAATAAACGTCCTTTAATCGGCCAGATTTATGAGCAATATGCTAAACGTTGTTATAGAGGCGGTGCCATGGATTTCGATGATCTCCTCTTCAAAACCAATATCCTGTTAAAAGAACATCCGGATGTTTTAAATAAATACCAGCAGAAATTCAGGTATTTAATGGTGGATGAGTACCAGGATACTAACTTTTCGCAGTATACCATTGTAAAGAAACTGGCCGCAGCCTATCAGAACATTTGTGTGGTTGGTGATGATGCGCAAAGTATTTATGCTTTCCGTGGAGCTAACATTCAAAACATTCTAAATTTTGAACGCGATTATCCTGATTTAAAAGTTTATAAACTAGAGCAAAACTACCGCTCTACACAGAATATTGTTGATGCCGCAAGCAGCATCATCGCTAACAACAAAAATCAGCTAGAGAAGAATGTATTTTCTGAAAATGCTGAAGGCGACAGAATCAAGGTTGCACGTGCTTTTACCGATAACGAGGAAGGAAAACTGGTTGCAGAATCCATCATTCAGGAACGTGGAATAAAAGGCTACAAACATAGCGACTTTGCCATTCTTTATCGAACAAATGCGCAAAGCAGGGCAATGGAGGAAGGTTTAAGGAAGCTGAATATCCCATACCGCATTTACGGCGGACAGTCGTTTTACCAACGTAAAGAGATTAAAGATTTAATTGCTTACTTCCGTTTAACGTTCAACCCGAAAGATGAAGAAGCAATAAAACGGGTAATTAACTATCCTAAACGTGGTATTGGCGATACATCTGTTGACAAAATTATCGTGGCTGCCGATCAAAACAATGTAACCATGTGGGATGTAATTTCTAATGCGCATCAATATGTTGACGGTCGTTTAGCTAATCAACTGAATGATTTCTCGATGATGGTTCAAAGCTTTCAGGCGGAGGCTAAAAAGCTGGATGCTTATGATTCTGCTTTATTTATTGCCCAACATGCCGGTATTTTGAAGGAACTCTATACTGATGACAGTGTAGAAGGCCGCTCGAGATACGAAAATATCCAGGAGTTATTAAATGGTATAAAAGAGTTCGCAGAGCGAGAAGATATCGAGGAGAAAGGTCTGGATATATTTATGCAGGATGTAGCACTTTTAACCAACGATGATAAAGATGGCGACAAAAACAAAGACACGGTTTCGTTAATGACCATTCACTCTGCTAAAGGACTGGAATTTAAAAATGTGTTCATAGTTGGCTTGGAAGAAAACCTTTTCCCATCGCAGATGTCGGTAAATTCCCGCTCTGATCTGGAGGAAGAACGTCGTTTGTTTTATGTAGCCATTACCCGTGCTGAAATAAAGCTAACCATTACTTATGCTACCTCGCGTTACCGTTGGGGAACATTAACAAACTGTGAACCAAGTCGTTTCATCAACGAGATCAATCCACGGTTTTTAGAGTTAGACGTTAAACCTTCGAAGAGCAATATGATTGAAGGGAACTTTGACGATGAACGCAAAACCTGGACTTCACAGCCCCGCGATTTTTTCAGCAAACCCAAGCCAACAACAACTAGCTCTGCCCCACCGCCACGTCCGAAAACAACTTCTCTGCTGGCAAAAGCACACGTACCAACGCCGGGATTCACGCCGTCTCAACCCCACGAGTTTCAGGGAGGTATGGAAGTGGAGCACGAGAAATTTGGATTTGGTAAGATCATAAGCTTAGAAGGAAATCTACCAGATGTGAAAGCGACTGTCTTTTTCCAGGGATTAGGAAACAAACAACTGTTATTGAAGTTTGCCAAGTTGATGATTGTGAAGTAATTTCTGAGCGTTGGAACAAAGTTTGTAGGTTTACCCATATCTGGTTTATTCATTTGGTAAGCTAACAGGTCGGTTTTTCAGCGGATTCATATCCACTACCCATAACACGGCTATTGAATTTTATTCGCCAGTTTTAAATCGACCCGCCACAAAACCCTCTCCAGCTGGAGAGGGCAGCTGCAATATTTGCCTTGCATTTAACTTTCGGTGAGATCCTATTTTCCGACTACCAGCCCCGCCTTTATTTTCTTTGCAAAAACTTCAAAACTTTGCGGTTAAATCGCCGCTCAAACTTTGAAAAACCACAAAATTATCCTTATTATTGAGTTCGGTTCACCCGATTCAAAACCATGCAACTTACCAAATTAGAAATTAAAGGTTTCAAGAGCTTTGGCGACAAGGTGACCATCAATTTTAATGAAGGAGTTACTGCTATTGTTGGACCCAATGGTTGCGGAAAATCAAATGTAATTGATGCGATGCGTTGGGTTTTGGGTGAGCAAAGCACCAAAGCATTACGATCAGAGAAGATGGAAAATATCATTTTCAATGGCACCAAAAACCGCAAGCAAGCACAATTGGCAGAGGTTTCATTAAGCTTTGATAATACTAAAAATATTCTCCCAACGGCTTATTCACAGGTTACGGTCACGAGGAAATTGTATCGTAATGGCGATAGCGAATACCGCCTAAATGATGTTCAATGCAGATTGAAAGATATTACAGACCTCTTCCTGGATACCGGAATTGGTTCCGACAGCTATTCTATTATAGAGCTAAAAATGGTCGACGAGATCATTACCAATAAAGAACATAGTCGCCGTTCATTATTCGAAGAAGCCTCGGGAATCTCAAAATACAAGCTTCGCAAAAAACAAACATTCAATAAATTAAAAGATACAGAAGCCGATTTAGAACGCGTGGAAGATCTACTTTTCGAGATCGAGAAGAACTTGAAAACACTCGAAAACCAGGCTCGAAAAGCTGAGCGTTATTATAAATTAAAAGAGCAGTATCGAGAGTTAAGCATTCAACTCGCTACGCACAGAATTGCATTTTTCCGTACTGATTTAAATGTACTGGAAACACAGGAGCAACATCAGCAAATTGCCAGAACAGCATTGAGTACAAAAATTGATCAGACAGAAGCAGAACTGCAAAAGCTGAAGTTAGGTAGCATCTATCAGGAGAAAAACCTGTCTGTGCAACAGAAAGCAACGAATGAATTGGTTTCAAAAATCCGTGCTTACGAAAGTGAAAAGAAGGTGAAAAATGAACAGATGCGCTTCCTTCAGGAAAAGGAAACCCGTTTGTCCGGGGAATTGGAAAAAGATAAGAACCAGCTTAATCACATTAAATATAACATTAAGCGGTTAAATGAGGAAGTGCTAACAGAAACAGAAATTTTTAATCGCCTGGAAAGCGATTTGAAATCACTGAAAGCTACGCTTGATACTTTAAGAGAACAGCAACAAACAGAGAAAAACAGAATTGATAACCTGGTTAAATCAGTAAGTGACCTGCAAAACCAGGTTTATCAGGCACAAAAAGAAATTGATATTTTCAATATTCAGAAAGATGCTTTAGTGCAAGAAACCAATCGAAATGTCGACGATACGGAAACCAAAACCTTGGAGCTAAAAGCATTCGACCAAGCCCTTGCTGAGCTGGATATTCAGATTGCTGAAAAACAACATACGATTAAACAACAAAAAGAAGCAGAAGAAATTCTTAAGGAGCAACTTGCAGAAACTGATTTGAGCCTGACTTCCAATAAGGAAAAGCTAACTTCTGAGAACCGTAAGAAGGATGCCAAACAAAACGAATACAACCTGACTAAATCGCTGGTAGATAGCTTAGAGGGCTTCCCCGAGTCGATCCGTTTTCTTAGAAAAAATAATGCCTTTGCAAAAAGTGCACTGCTCCTATCAGACATTTTATTTTGTAGCGAGGATTATCGCATTGCGATAGAAAACTACCTGGAGCCTGTAATGAACCATTATGTAGTTGATTATTATGCCGATGCCGTTCAGGCTGTTAATCTGTTAACCGATGCTACCCGCGGGAGAGCTAACTTTTTTATTTTAGAAAATATTCCGGAAAAAACTGCCACCCTAAGCAACTATGAGGATTTAATTTCAGCGCTTTCTGTAGTCGAGGTTGATAAAAAATACCAACATCTTTGTAATCTGCTTCTGCAAAACGTATACATTGCAATAAATGAGCAAGAAAGTCTGTTCAAAAAACCGCCAACTGAAGGTTTAACCATCCTGGCTAAAAACGGCAAATACGCGCAAACTAAATTTACATTATCAGGTGGTTCCGTAGGGCTATTTGAAGGAAAAAGAATCGGTCGTGCTAAAAATTTAGAGAATTTGGCGAAGGAGATTAAACAATCTGAATCGCTTATCAATCAATATACTCAAGCTATTTCTACTGCAACGGAACATATTTTGCAATTAAAAGATGCGTCTAAAGTCAATCAAATTAACATTTTACAACAGGAACTTAATCGCCTGAGTAACGAACAAATCTCCGTTCAAACCCGTCGCGATCAGTATCAGGTATTTATCACCACGAGTGAAAACCGTAAAACAGATATTGAGCAAAAAATAGTTTCCATCGAAAAGTCGCTTTCCGAAAAGTTACCCGCCTTGATTGAACTGCAAAAGAAACAGCAGCAAGATAACATCAACCTGCAGGAGCAACAGCTTAACTATCAGGAAATCGCAGATCAGGTTAATGACAACGCCCAGAAATACAATCAGGATAACATTCGGTTTCATCAACAGCAGAATAAATTATCAAACTTAGAGAGAGACCTTGACTACCGGTTCGTACAGGAAGAAGCTTTGGATAAAAGAATCGCTCAGAATGATAAAGAATTGCAGGAAACATTGTTGCAAATTACAGCAACCTTACAGCACACAGATCTCAGCGATGATACACTTTTAGAAATGTATCAGCAACGTGAAGAGCTGGAAAAAGGCCTTGCTGAAGCAGAAAAAGAGTATTTTGAAAGCAAGGGTAATATCAATGAATTAGAAAATACGCTGACGAACATTCGTAAAAACCGTGAAGAAACAGATTTCCTTTTAACAGAAATTAAGGATAAAAAGAACACACTTAAAATAGATTTAAATTCACTGAAAGAGCGTTTAGCCGTTGAGTTTAACATCGATATCAACGATCTTTTAGAAAAAGAAACGGACGTTGAAGCTATGGAAAGTGAATTTGAAGTTCGCCAGAAAGTAGAGAAAATAAAACGCCAACTGGATGAATTTGGCGCCATCAACTCCATGGCGATGGAAGCTTTCAAAGAAATGGAAGAACGTTATGTGTTTATTCAAGACCAGAAAAAAGACTTAAACGCAGCCAAAACTGACCTGTTGCAAACCATCAAAGAGATTGATGATACAGCAAAAGAAAAGTTTATGCTTGCTTTTAGTCAGGCACGAGAACACTTTATCGTTGTTTTCCGCTCGCTCTTTAACGAGGAAGACAGCTGCGACCTGATCTTATCAGATATTAATAATCCACTCGAAGCGGATATTGATATCATTGCCCGCCCGAAGGGAAAAAGACCGCTATCCATTAACCAGCTTTCAGGCGGAGAGAAAACACTTACTGCTACTGCCCTACTGTTTTCACTTTATCTTTTAAAGCCGGCGCCGTTCTGTATTTTCGATGAGGTTGATGCGCCATTGGATGATACGAATATTGATAAGTTTAATAATATCATCCGAAAGTTTTCTGATCAATCGCAGTTTATTATTGTTTCTCATAACAAACGTACCATTGCCAGTACCGATATCATTTATGGCGTAACCATGGTAGAGCAAGGCGTGTCGAGAGTGGTAGCGGTAGATTTGCGGGAAGTAGCAGCGTAAAAAGAGCAAGAAATAAAGAACAAAGAGTAAGGATTAAAGAGTAAAGACTAGATCTCCATTGACGATTCTACAAAATACATTGTTTTCGTGGTACCTAATAGAATCGTCGTCTTGAACTTTGATTCACGATCCTCATCGAAAAAGTTAACAGATCTTTTCATAGCGTCTGGCTTTAGCCAACGCTAAACGAATCTGCCAATAAGCCCGCCTCCTAAACTGATTCACGATCCTCATCGAAAGTTAACAGATCGTTTCATAGCGTCTGGCTTTAGCCGACGCTAAAACGAATCTGCCAATAAGCAATCCCCCTGAACTTGATTCATGATATTCATCGAAAAAGTTAACGGATCGTTTCATAGCGCCTGGCTTTAGCCGACGCTAAAACAGATCTGCCAATAAGCAATCCCCCTGAACTTGATTCACGATCTTCATTGAAAAAGTTAACGAATCTTTTCATAGCGTCTGGCTTTAGCCTACGCTAAACGGATCTGCCAATAAGCCATCCCCCTAAACTTGATTCACGATCCTCATCGAAAAAGTTAACAGATCTTTTCATAGCGTCTGGCTTTAGCCAACGCTAAAACGAATCTGCTAATAAGCCATCCTCCTAAACTTGATTCACGATCTTCATGGAAAAAGTTAACGGATCGTTTCATAGCGTCTGGCTTTAGCCGACGCTAAACAAATCTGCCAATAAGCCATCCTCCTAAACTTGATTTACGATCTTCAAGTTAACGAATCTTTTCATAGCGTCTGGCTTTAGCCAACGTTAAACGGATCTACCAATAAGCCAGCCTCTTAAACTTGATTCACGATCTTCATCGAAAAAGTTAACGAATCGTTTCATAGCGTCTGGCTTTAGCCGACGCTAAACGGATCTGCCAGTAAGCCATTCTCTGACGATTCAACAAACACATACCCTCAAAAATCGGTCTTTGCAAAGGAGATTCTTCATTAAAATCCTGCAAACAGATTGCTTCATCGTGCCCCCTCGCAAAGACGACTAAATTTAACAAATACGTCATTTTCACTACCTTGGTTAACATAACGAAAAGCGTATATTTGTTAATAACAAAAAAGGATATGTTAGCCACAGTTGAAAGGATACTACGAAGAGGGAAAAATCATATGGAAAGATCCCGTTGCTAAATGATCATCGCGACCTTATTATCTGCTGACGAAAAATTCAAACTTTATCCAAATATGTTAAAACTACCTTGATAGCCATCACTTAACTATGAAAATCCTATATATCATTCCACTCGCTATAATGTTCAGTTGCTGTTCATCCGTTAAAAATGAAAGCACAATAAGCTCCGGCAAATTAGATGCACAGCTTTTAAAAGATGTGGAAATCCTTTCGTCTGATGCTTATCAGGGCCGAAAAACCGGCACAAAAGGTGCAGAAATGGCAAGAGCATACATTATAGACCGGTTTCAAAAACTGGGATTAAAATCTTATCCGCAGCATGTCAATTATGCCCAAGAGTTTACGTTTAATTCCCGAGGTGGGGCAAAGGTAAATGGTACCAATGTAATCGGATATATTCCGGGTAAAGGAAATAACGTAATTGTAGTTTCCGCACATTACGACCACCTTGGAACGGTAAAAGATGAAGTATTTAATGGCGCTGACGATAATGCATCCGGAACTGCAGGATTATTAAAAATTGCTGCTTACTTTGCTAAAAACAAACCGAACAACACGATCATTTTCGCGTCTTTCGATGCTGAAGAAATGGGTTTACAAGGGGCCAAAGCATTTGTTGCCAATCCCCCGGTACCAATCGGTACAGTTGCCGTAAACGTAAATATGGATATGATTGGTCACAGTGAAAAAGCTGAACTGTATGTTTGTGGTACCTACAAATATCCAAATCTCAAAAAATATATTGACACCACGAGAAAAGATATCAAAGTTTCCTTAGGCCACGATGATCCGAAACTCGGTCATGATGATTGGACGAACCAGAGCGACCAGGGTGCATTCAATGCAAAGGATATTCCATTCCTCTATTTTGGTGTAGAAGACCATAAAGATTATCACAAAGCGACAGATGAATATTCCACCATCACTAAACAATTCTTTAGTAATGCCGCAGCTACAGTGCTAGATGTTATTAAAAACATCGACCAGCAAACAGGACTGCAACAATCGCTAAAAGATAAATTGCTTATGAAAAATTAACATAATAAGTTTTTATTAAAATCTTCACCTGCCTATAAAGCAGGTTTTTTTATAGGCCAATATTTTACAGCATAATTTTATCAGCTTCACTTACAGTTAGTTATAATTAAACTATAAAAATAGTTTGTAAACTATTTTTATAGTCGTAACTTCAATAAAGCAAACTACATAAATAGTTACAATAATGAAAGAACTAACTAAAGCGGAAGAACAGATTATGTTAATTCTGTGGGACATGGGCGAAGCCCTGGTTAAAGACGTAATCGAAAAAATGAAGGAGCCTAAACCTGCCTATAATACTGTTTCTACGGTGATTCGGGTTTTAGAGGGAAAAGGCTTTATCGACCATAAAGCCATCGGTAACACTTACATCTACTTCCCTGTGATAAAAGAGGCAGATTATAAGAAATTTGCACTAGATAAAGTGATGAACAATTATTTCGAAAATTCGTACGAAAGTCTTGTTTCATTCCTGGTAAAAGACAAAATCATGAGCAATGGTGAATTGACTGAGCTCATTCGGCTTGCAGAAAAACTCAAAAAAGATCAATCATGAATTTGATATACTATCTACTCGAAGCCAACTTGTACCTCATCATATTTTATGGGTTCTACAAAATATTTCTGCACAAGGAAACCTTTTATACTTTGAACAGGTACTTTCTAATTTTAAGTACTTTAATCGCCTTTACGATTCCTTTTTTCCAATTGGGATTTTTGCAAACAAACGGTATTGAAAGCAAAATAATGATCAATCAACAAACCGAACCCAGCACCGATCGCTTAACTGTGGACGAAGTGATCGTTACTGTTTATTTGCTCACAGCACTGTTCCTGCTCTCAAAGTTAGTCTGGGGATTCAGGCACCTCTACACGATACTTAAGCAATCAGATAGTAAAACTGAAAATGGTATCACGATCATAGAACTCAAGCAAACAAAATCTGCATATTCATTTTTCCACTTACTATTTATTGATCCGGAATTGCCCCGGAAAGACACGATTATAAATCATGAGCTGGCTCATATTAAGCAAAGACACAGCATTGATGTCTTGTTCTTTGAGATTATTGGAAGCCTGAACTGGTTTAATCCATTCATCTATAAGCTTAAAAACGACGTTAAACTATTGCATGAATACCTGGCCGATGAAGAAACAACTGTTAAAGGAATCGAAAAATATGAATATGCGATGTTCCTCATCCAAAATTCTTACGACAACGAATCGATCCAATTAATGAATCAGATATTTAATTCATCCATTTTAAAAAGAAGAATAAGCATGTTAAATCAGAAAAAATCTGCAAAATGGGCCAGGCTCAGATTGCTGCTGGTATTGCCTGTTACCGGCGCCTTACTTTGCGCATCAACAATGGCATTTACTAAAAATTATGGAGTGGTAGACCTTTATCCGAAAAAGAATGCTGCTTTAATAACCACTCCGCAGGATACTACAAAAAAGAGGAGGGTAAAACAAATTAAGATAGTGCCCGTTCCACCGGTACCGACAAGAAAAGGATCGAAACAAGTTCCGCCACCACCTCCACCACCGCCGGTAGAACCAAACAACAAGCTTCCGAAATCGCCAAATACGCCAAAACTTCCTCCGCCACCACCTCCGGTTGAGCCTAACGGAAATGCACAAGAATTACAAAGTAATATCAGCCTGGGCAAGGATGCGAAAGTTGTAGGTAAGCCTGAAGAACTCACTATTAAAATAGCCGAACCATTACGATTAAAAGCAAAAACGAATCCTAAAAAAGAGATAGTTGAGGTAGAAGTGCTTCCAAAAAACTAATACTTACTGCGGTACGTACACCACAAATTTAGTATCAAAAAAATCTTCTTCAAAATAAGCTGAAAGCGGATACAATTCTGCTTTCAGTTTTGATTCTTTAATTTCTTCTTCCAAATCACCACCTTTCAGGTAAAGAATACCGTTTGGGATGGCATTGATTGAATCCTTTTTAAACTTACCCTGAATCCAGGGATAAAATTCTCCTAAACGGGTAACTGCCCTTGAGATCACAAAGTTGAATTTGCTTTTAATCTGCTCTGCTCTCAAATGATCAGCCTGTAGATTTTCTAATCCTAATGCTGAAGCGACTTCTTTAACAACCTTAATCTTCTTGCCGATGGAATCTACCAGATGAAATTCTGTTTCGGGAAATAGGATAGCCAATGGGATACCCGGAAAACCACCACCAGTGCCAACATCCAAAACCGATTCTCCTGATTTGAACATACAGACTTTGGCTATACCAAGCGAATGTAAAACATGGCGTTCATATAATTCCTCAATATCTTTTCTGGATATGACATTAATTTGTGCATTCCAGTAGCTATATAGATCAAACAGTTGCGCAAACTGAGCAATCTGATTCTCAGTCAGGTCTGGAAAATATTTTAAAATGATATCTGGTTTTACATCAGCCATAGGGTAACTCTTAATGATTGTAACTTATTTCCAATTTACTTTTTTCTTGCCAAATAAGGCTAAGAATCCGTTCAACGTTAAAAACAGAAACAAAAGTATATCTAATATCGGGAACCACCAACGTAAATCGCCGTAGTTTAAACGTTTGAGCAGTTTTGGATAGATGAAACACTTAATGAGGATACTCAATAACAGGATACCTCCTGCCGCATATTGTGCTTCCCTGCTTAAAAACATACTCGCCACAAAAAAACCGTAAAAAAGAAATTGAAAGATAATCTGTAAGCTTAAAATGAATTTGTGCTTTGCCTTATACATTTTTCCAGCCCCGAAATGACGTTTTTTCTGTTTTAAATAACCTCCCCAGGTTCGATTGGGCTCGCTCCAGACATGGCTGTCTGCATTGATGCGAATTTCTGTATTATACCTGTTTGCATGTGCATTCACAAATAAATCATCATCACCGGATGGAATATGCATATGTGCTGCAAAACCTTTATTTTTAAAAAACAACGCTTTTTTATAAGCCATATTCCGACCAACACCCATGTATGGCATTCCTTTCAATGCAAACGAAAGGTAATTTACAGCAGTAAAAAACGTTTCGAAGCGGATCAGTGCATTTAATAATCCACGTCTTTTAATATATGGAGAATAACCCAACACTATTTCTACATTTTCATCTTCGGGTTGTTGCATATCCATTAACCACTGATCAGATGAAGGCGTACAATCTGCATCTGTGAACACCAGCCAATCGTATTTAGCAGCCTTAATACCCATGGTTACCGCGAATTTTTTTCCAGCTAGAAACTTATCGTTATCTAATATTTTTACAACTTTTAGATTGCTGTATTTCTCTGCCATCTGCTCCAGGAATTCTTCTGTACCATCCCAGGAACGATCGTTAACCACTACCACTTCATACTCAGGATAATTTTGATTCATTAATGCAGGTAGGTAATCACTCAAATTGGTAATTTCATTACGTGCACACACCACTACACTTAACGGTTTTCTACCTATAAAAGGAACTTCCTCTACAGCGGCGTTTGCCAATTTTAAATGGACAAATAATACATAATAAAGCTGAACAAACAGGCAGAAAGCCAATATGGAGAGCAGAATAATTTCGGGTAAGGTTAATATCACAGTGTTGAAATAAATAGGCGCAAATTTCGCATTTTAAATCTGCAATATGCCTGATGTTCAAAAAAACATTGCAAATTATATTAATTCATGAAGGAGAAAGTCTGAAGCAATTATATGTGAGATCAGCCATCCTTACTACCCCGCCGAAATTGTTTGCTTTAAGCCATTAAACTCTTAAACAGTATATATAGGTATGTTAAATTTGTTACTTTTGTAACCTATATGAAATTTACTTTACAGGCAAACGATCCGCTATCAAAAGCCAGAGCCGGAACCGTTACCACTGCCCATGGCGAGATACAAACGCCTATTTTTATGCCAGTTGGCACAGCCGGAACAGTTAAGGCCGTGCATCAGCGGGAATTGAAAGAAGATATTGATGCTCAAATCATCTTAGGTAATACTTACCATCTGTACCTCAGACCAGGTTTAGACATTCTGGAAACCGCTGGAGGCTTACATAAATTTATTGGATGGGATCGTCCGATTTTAACAGATAGCGGTGGATATCAGGTCTACTCATTGAGTAAAGTACGGAAGATTAAGGAAGAAGGGGTTACGTTTCATTCACATATTGATGGATCAAAACACCTTTTTACTCCCGAATATGCCATGGATATTCAACGTACTATCGGAGCCGATATCATTATGGCTTTCGATGAGTGTACACCTTATCCATGTGATTATACTTATGCGGCACAGTCTATCAAAATGACCCACCGCTGGTTGAAACGTTGCTGTACCCATTTTGATAATACAGAACCAAAATATGGTTTCGATCAGACTTTATTTCCTATCGTTCAAGGCTCGATATACAAAGACCTGCGAATAAAATCAGCAGAATTTATTGCCAGCATGAACCGTGAAGGCAATGCCATTGGCGGCTTATCGGTTGGTGAACCTGCTGAAGAAATGTATGCCATGACGGAAGTAGTTTGCGATATATTGCCTTACGAAAAGCCTCGTTATTTAATGGGAGTTGGTACGCCAATCAACATTTTGGAGAACATAGCCCTTGGTGTTGACATGTTTGATTGTGTGATGCCCACCAGAAATGCCAGAAACGGAATGCTTTTCACCAGAAATGGAATTATCAATATCAGAAATAAAAAGTGGGAAAATGATTTTTCTCCATTGGATGCTGAAAGCGATTTACATGCAGACCAGGTAACCAGCAAAGCTTATTTAAGACATTTAGTGCACAGTAAAGAAATGCTTGGAGCGCAAATTGCTACCTTACATAATCTACACTTTTACCTGTGGTTAGTTAAACAAGCCCGTGAAAAAATAATCTCAGGCGAATTTTACGACTGGAAAAATAAAATGGTGAAGGTTTTAGGCCAAAAATTATAAGAATGAGTCTGTTAAAAGGAAAGATTAAAATCATTGATCAGTATATTATCGGTAAATATCTGGGTACATTTATTTATACCCTGGCTATTTTCGTAATCATTATTGTGGTATTTGATCTATCCGAAAAAATGGATGATTTTATGAAGAGTGGCCTCAGTTTCTGGGGCATTCTTTCTAAATATTATGCAGGTTCCATTCCTTTTTATGTAAACATGCTCTCTCCGTTGATTAACTTCATTGCCGTAATTTTCTTTACGGCTAAAATGGCTGATCAAACTGAAATTGTTCCGATCTTAAGCGGAGGCGTAAGTTTCAACAGATTTCTCCTTCCATATTTTATTTCGGCAACAGTGATATTTGCGGCTAACCTGGGTTCAAATCTTTACGTTCTTCCCTATACCAATACGTTAAAGAACAGTTTCGAAAACACCTACGTGAAGCGTAACGATCCCTCAACGAAAACCAATATCCACATGAAACTGGATGATAAAACGTACATCTATCTGGAAAGCTTTGACAACAAAACCAATTATGGATATCGGTTTTCGCTTGATAACTTCAACGGAGATATACTGGTACAAAAGATCGTCGCTGATAATATTAAATGGGATTCTACCAAACGAAAATGGCAGCTCAGCAATTACTCTATTCGAAGGATCAATGGCCTAAAAGAATCGATGATTTACGGTAATGGCAAATTAAAAGATACCATTCTGGATATGCGTCCTGATGATTTTTCTGCCTATGCAAATGTGGTTCAGAACTTATCTACATCAGAACTTGCAGACAAAATCCGTAAAGAAAAAATCAGGGGAACAGGTATCATGAACGATTTGGAATTTGAACAATATAAACGATTCCTACATCCCCTTTCTGCTTATATTTTAACCTTGATCGGCGTAGCGCTATCATCACGTAAAGTTCGTGGAGGTGTAGGTGTTTCATTGGGGATTGGTATCTTCATCAGCTTCGCTTATATCGTCTTCAATCAATTCACACAGATGTTCTCTACTAAGGGTGGATTGCCACCCGTAATCGCTGTCATTTCACCAACTATTGCATTTGGGCTGCTCGGCATTTATTTGTTAAAGAGAGCACCAAAGTAATCATGGAAAGCACCAAAAAAAACTTATTAATCCTTCACTTTACAGTATTGATATGGGGTTTTACCGGAGTGCTTGGTAAGGTAATTTCTATCGATGCAGTACCACTGGTTTGGTATCGGGTTCTGATTGCAACAGGTACACTTCTAGCCTGGTTTTTAATTACCAAAAAAGATATCAAGATTACAAAAAAACAATTTATTCAGTTCTTTTTAACCGGCGCTATCGTCGCCATTCACTGGATATTTTTCTTTCATGCCATTAAAGTTTCTACTGTTTCGGTGACTTTGGTCTGCCTTTCTTCCTTCACTTTATTCACCGCAATTCTGGAACCGCTGATCAAAAAACAGCCCATTCAAATCGGTGATATTCTGATTGGATTGATCATCATTCTTGGCATTTACATGATCTTCAAATTCGAAGGTCAATATACGTTAGGCATCATTTTCGGACTGCTTGCGGCGGTGGCTTCGAGTCTTTTCTCAACGATAAATTCTACACTTGTACAAAAAAGCGAGCCCTCGATTATTGGATTTTATGAATTAGTTGGCGGACTTTTTTGGATCACCTTATACCGTTTATATGACGGATCTTTAATCCATTCTTCATTTAACCTGAGTTTGAACGACTGGCTTTATATCGGACTTTTAGGAACACTTTGCACATCTGTAGCCTACGTTGCAGGTGTATCGGTAATGCGAACTTTATCAGCATTCCGTGTGGCGTTGATCACAAATCTGGAGCCCGTTTACGGGATTCTTTTAGCCTTCATTTTCTTCAAAGACAAGGAGCAAATGACAGGCGGATTCTACATCGGAGCGGCCATTATCTTAAGTACGATTTTCTTCTATCCTATCTATAAAAAAAGAAGAAATAAACTCTAAAAAACACATGTGTATTTTAGCTGTATTTTGTCTCCAGCACGAATCCTAAGCAGCTAAAAAAACAACATTTTTCAACGCTATTTTCTATTTCAGTTAACAAATATTGCCGAAGCAACACGCTAAAAAAGTATAAACTTACCTCACCAGATCAACCTTTTTCCATGTACTTTTTTAACAGGAAGTACATGAAAAAAGTGCTAAAAAACCAGAGCTTTCAAAGTGCTTTAGCATCGTTAAGAACTGAAACTTAGCGTCACTTAGCATTGTTGATCAGAGCAAGAATACTAGCAGATTTGCTCCTATCCAAACGAACAAACGGAACTCAAGTGATCGATAATAAAGCCATTTCTTAACGAATTATGGTTCATATTGCTTTCGTCGGGATCAATTTAAAGAAAGGATCAATTTATCAATTAACATTAGATCAAGCTAAACAAATAGAGTGCAAACTATTGATTATCAATAATTTAAATAAATCGAAGTTCTTAAACAAAAATATTGGGCTAAAGTCTTCAAAAAAGATGTTGGTCGCTGAATATCGCAAAGAATTGCCGTTATACCGCCTAAAATGATAGCATTATCTGACCTCTGAAAGCAAAAATTCAAACCAATTTAGCAAGCTATCTTTAAAAATTGAAGGAAAAGTTGAAGGAAAAAGCGCTAGTTATTATGATTAGTCGAAGAACAAACCGGTCTTTTATTACAATCAAAACAACTTCTAAAGTTGAAATATAGGTTCGATGAACTTGTGGTTAATTCTATTGCATCGGAGCCTTATTGAAAAATCTAAACAACATAAATGACATAAAGGCAGTGATTATTTATTATGATTATTTTACAAATCAAAAGCAGATTGAATAGTTCAATAATAAAAAATTCGTTTTCATCGACAAATGTATGATGATTCTTAACCAGCTAAATACAGACATCAGTCAAAACTTTCCCTTTAATTTCCCCTTTACATTTCTTTTTCCCACGACATTAGTTGATAAGATCTGGAAGTCCAAGAATTTATGATTGAAAGCAGAACTGCCTTACCAGTACCTGAAAGATTTTAATTCCGTAAAAACGGCCGAAAATTTTACGCTAATTCGATTAATAAGTGTAATTTAAAGGGCTGAACGTACAGCATTAGGAAACCTGCGTTTCGGCTTAATTAAATGTAAAAAATTAGCTTAAATTATATTTAAATTAGCCAAACTAATGATTTATTAAATAATCATAAATGACTTACAATCAACATATAAATCCACAATATTTAAATATAAAATAGAATTAAAACTAGATCACCAAAAGCACAAATACTAATAATTTTAGCTAAGCTTTTAAATGCATAAGAATAAACACAACAGAAAACTAATTATCAGTTACTTAACGTCGGTATCATTAAGTATTATTTCATATCCTGTTTTTGGTCAAATCTTCAGTGCTGCTCAGAACCCACTTAGTGTACATTGGAACTACATTGAATCGGGTGGTTTCAAAATCATCTATCCAAAAGAACTTGAAACTGATGCCCAGCGGATGGCCAGAACGCTACCTTTTATTTACCCGAAGGTGGGACAAGGATTAAGACAACAAAAAACATTCATCCCGCTCCTACTCCAGAATCAGGGAACCATTGCAAATGGCTTTGTTCAGCTTGGCCCAAAAAAGTCAGAGTTCTATACTACCCCTCCTCAATATTTCGATAGTCAGGATTGGTTAAATAACCTGGCCGTTCACGAACTTCGTCACATAGCACAGTTTGACAAATTGACAGGAACAAAATCGCGTCCCTTCCCGGAGTTGGTTTACTTTGCCTACTTTGGAGCGGCCATTCCAATCTGGTTTTTTGAAGGTGATGCAGTAGTTAATGAAACTGCATTGACCGAGTCTGGCCGGGGTCGCCAGCCCAATTGGATCATGCCCTTCCGGACATCAATTTTGGAAGGCAGAAAATTCACTTATAGCAAAGCGTATTTTGGATCCAATAAGGACGTTACACCTGGCTATTATCAAACCGGCTATTTGATGGTTGCAGACCTAAAAGAAAAATTCGGGCAGTTCATTTCAGATAGCTTACTGGAAGACATCCGGAAACGTCCACTCAGGATTTATCCGTTCTCAAAAGGTTTAAAAAAATACACCGGAAAAAACACTAAAGAGCATTTCCTTTCCACCCAGAATAATGTTGCTGAAAAATGGAAAAATCAACAAGAAATTTCAGTGGCAAAAATCTATAAATCACTTAACAAAAAAACCACTTTAGCAACTAATTATTTTCTTCCTGTTAGGTTAAATAAAAATCAGGTTTTAGCGCTCAAGGAAAGTAAACAGGAAGCAAGGCATTTCGTACTGATTAACGACAATCAATCGGAACAAAAACTATTTGGAATTGGGTACCAGGAACAGCCTTGGTTTAGCTTAAAAAACAATGTAATAGTTTGGGATGAAATTCGCTACGATCCGCGTTACAAACAAAGAAGCTATAGTGTAATTTGTACCTATAATTTACAGACCAAAAAGTTCAGCAAATTAAGTAGCCAAAGCAGACTCTTCTCCCCCACCCTATCCAGCGACGGTAAGAAAATCATTGCAGTAAAGATTGAACTCAACAACCAATTTAATCTGGTAGAAATCGATGCATCTACGGGAAGGATTTTGAAGATCTTCCCGAACGTTGAAAATGAAATTTTGCAGACCCCAAGTTTTGATAACACCGGAAATAAAATAGCTTACATAAGCGTAAGTGAAAAGGGAAAAAACTTATATCTATTAGAAGGTGATAAAAAAACTTTGCTCATGGCGGAGAGCAGACAACAATTAAGCAGACCAATTTTTATTGAGGGTAAAGTCGCCTTTAATGCGCACTTTAATGGCATCGATAATATCTATGAAATCGCAGTTGACACCAAAAAGATAACAGCACTAACTACATCCAAATACGGTGCATTTAATCCTTCAGAAACAGCAGATGGAAATATCATTTTCAATGATTATAAAATTAACGGATATGAAATAGCGGAAACTTCCATTGCACAGAAAGTGGTTGAAGAAACCGGCTTTGTGGATTTCTCAGCAGCAGCAGAAAAGCAAGAAAATATAGGGAATGTTTTTACGAATATCCCCGATAGTACCTTCCAATCGAAACGCTATCGCCAGGGTTTAAATCTTTTCAGTGTACATAGCTTGATTCCGGTTATCGACAATGAATATGTTTTTGGTTTAGAACTTCAGTCGAACAATTTATTAAACACAATGGACTTCTATACAGGTGCAAAATACCATAGAGATTTAAAGTGCTTTGAATACACAGCAGACATTCGCTATAAGGC